>Ga0268299_1000336_pt1 | contig 160658 bp, 144 predicted proteins | sample NOBtaG_FD_193484 | JGI IMG/M metagenome (GOLD analysis project Ga0268299, IMG submission 193484) | Activated sludge microbial communities from bioreactor in Nijmegen, Gelderland, Netherland - NOB reactor | ecosystem: Engineered > Bioreactor > Aerobic > Activated sludge | place: Netherlands...
ATGCTACCAATTCCACCATCTGTTGGCGAAACTCCGCCGGGTAGGCAGGCTTATAGTTTTGAGTCATCTTTCATCTCCTTTAACGAGAACATAATGTGTCCGTTCAAAGGGGACAACTCCAACTCCATATTCAATCAATAAGAACGGGTAATTTTTAATTCCGTTTTGCTTTCGTAAAAATTCCGGTTTTATCTTCCCGCTTACAACTCCAAAAATATTATTCGATGCGGACTTGAAATTCATGAACATAATCCTTATCATTATCAGCACTCTTTATGGTTGAGTGCTAATACTTGTTCATGGCTATAGTATTGAATTTATTAGCACGGCTTATCAAAAGAATGAAAGATTGTTTTATTCGTTTTCAGCAATAAATTTTTAATAGGAGATACAAGCATGAAAATTCGTCCATTGCATGATCGCGTGATTGTCAAACGACTGGAAGAGGAACGCAAAACAGCGTCCGGTATTGTAATTCCAGACAGTGCCGCCGAAAAGCCGGATCAAGGAGAAATACTCGCTGTTGGTAAGGGTAAGGTTTCTGACGATGGCAGTGTGCGCGCGTTGGAAGTCAAAGTGGGCGATAGAGTATTGTTTGGCAAGTATTCGGGTCAAACAGTCAAAGTTGAAGGCGAGGAGCTTTTGGTGATGCGCGAAGAAGACATTATGGGTGTAATTGAAGGTTAATGGTGTCGAGAGATAGCCAAAACAACAAACTTGCTAAACAATCGTGTAAAGAATTAGGAGAAAGATAATTATGTCAGCTAAAGAAGTTAAATTTGGAGATGTGGCGCGTCATAAAATGGTAGACGGTGTAAACATTCTGGCGGATGCTGTAAAGGTTACGCTGGGTCCAAAAGGCCGTAATGTTGTTCTCGAGCGCGCATACGGCGCACCGACTATCACGAAGGATGGTGTTTCGGTTGCCAAGGAAATCGAGTTGAAGGACAAGTTTGAGAACATGGGCGCCCAAATGCTGAAGGAAGTATCCAGCAAGACTTCTGATGTTGCGGGTGACGGAACGACGACAGCAACAGTATTGGCGCAAGCCATCATCAAAGAAGGTATGCGTTATGTTGCTGCGGGAATGAATCCGATGGATCTGAAGCGCGGTATCGACAAAGCCGTCACTGTTACTGTTGAAGAACTCAAGAAAATGTCCAAGCCTTGTGCGACTGCCAAGGAAATCGCCCAGGTTGGCAGCATCTCTGCAAACTCTGATGCCGAAATCGGCCAAATTATTGCTGACGCAATGGACAAAGTCGGCAAGGAAGGCGTTATCACGGTTGAAGACGGTTCCGGACTCCAGAATGAACTGGAGGTTGTTGAGGGCATGCAGTTTGATCGTGGTTACTTGTCACCCTACTTTGTGAGCAGCGCCGAAAAACAGATCGCGTTGCTGGATAATCCATTTGTTTTGCTGCATGACAAAAAAATCTCCAATATCCGTGATTTGTTGCCAATTCTAGAGCAGGTTGCTAAAGCAGGTAAGCCTTTGCTGATTATCGCTGAGGATATTGAAGGCGAAGCTCTAGCGACGCTGGTGGTTAACAATATTCGCGGTATTCTGAAAACCTGTGCGGTTAAAGCGCCAGGCTTTGGTGACCGCCGCAAAGCCATGCTGGAAGATATCGCTATTCTCACCGGCGGGACGGTTGTTGCAGAAGAGGTCGGTCTTACGCTGGAGAAAGTAACTTTAGATAATCTGGGTCAAGCAAAACGCATCGAAGTCGGCAAGGAAAATACGACGATTATCGATGGCGCTGGCGATGCTGCAAATATTGAAGGCCGTGTAAAACAAATCCGTAGGCAGATCGAAGAAGCAACTAGCGACTATGACAAGGAAAAACTGCAGGAACGCGTAGCTAAATTGGCCGGTGGTGTCGCATTGATCAAAGTGGGCGCTGCAACGGAAGTGGAAATGAAAGAGAAAAAAGCGCGTGTGGAAGATGCGCTACATGCGACACGCGCAGCCGTTGAAGAGGGCGTGGTTCCGGGCGGTGGCGTCGCTTTCTTGCGGACCGTGTCAGTTGTTAAACAGCTGAAAGGCGATAATCATGACCAGGATGCAGGTATAAAGATTGTACTCCGTGCTTTGGAAGAGCCGTTGCGTCAGATTGTGACTAACTGCGGTGATGAGCCTTCCGTCGTCGTCAACAGGGTTATGGAAGGCAGTGGTAACTTTGGTTACAATGCCGCAACAGGTGAGTATGGCGATCTGGTGGAAAGTGGCGTGCTGGATCCGACCAAAGTAACACGCTCGGCATTGCAAAACGCGGCTTCAGTGGCAAGCTTAATGTTGACAACCGATGCGATGGTTGCTGAGTTGCCTAAAGAGGAATCTGCAGGCGGCGGCATGGGTGGCATGGGTGGTATGGGTGGTATGGGTGGTATGGACATGTAATCTGTTCATGCGACGCAATCGCGTAAAATAATAGTATGTGATTGTCAGATGTCATCCGGCAACAACCCTTTTTTGAGGGTTGTTGCTTTTTTTTAGCGTAAAGACGGATTAATTGCGCTGATATTGCATCGATCGCAAGTTTTCTTCTTTTTGATTATGAATCATGCATGGTACATTCTGGCTTATGAAGACATATAACGAATATTCACCTTCAGGAGATTTTCTCAAGGATCGTGTGATTCTTGTGACGGGGGCTGGCCAAGGGTTGGGCCGTCAGGCTGCATTGACCTATGCGCAGCATGGTGCTGTAGTCATTCTTCATGGCCGTAAAGTTGCAAAACTGGAAAAAGTTTATGATGAAATCGAAGCCTTGGGTAAGGCGCGTGCGGTTATTTATCCTTTAGATCTGGAGCAGGTGACTGAAGAGGATTGTTCTTCGCTTGCTTCAGCTATTGCGCAGCAGTTGGGACGTTTGGACGGCATACTGCATAATGCCGCATTTCTTCATGGGCCGAGTCCGTTGGCACTGCAAACTGTCGATCAGTGGCAAACTTTGTTAAAGATTAATCTGATAGCACCCTTTGCGATAACAAAGGCCTGTCTGTCCTTATTAAAAGCCGCGCCGGATGCCAGCGTTATTATGACTGCAAGCACCCAAGGTCATAATCCAACTGCTTACTGGGGTGGTTTTTCGGTTGCGAAAGCCGGACTCGAAGCTTTGGTCAAAATTCAGGCTGATGAGTGGAATGAGTCGCCCGGTTTACGTATTAATGGACTCATACCCGGAATCGTAAATACGCCGCAGCGTGCCAAAACACATCCCGGCGAAGTAAAAAGAACATTGCCGCAGCCAGAAGACTTGATGCCGCTCTATTTGTTCCTCATGGGGCCGGATAGTAAAAGAATTAATGGGGAAATCATTGCATGCCAGACGGCGTCCTAAGTGCTTATCATGGAATAACAAGGTATAATCGATTGGCTGTGAATAAAAAATTAATGAGTGAGCTGTACCCTGTTATTGCGAAAGTGGCGGAATTGGTAGACGCACTAGATTTAGGTTCTAGCGCCGAAGGGTGTGGGGGTTCGAGTCCCCCCTTTCGCACCAGCAAGAATTTGAAAATAAACTATGACTCTTTAGCCATAAGTAAGGCTTTAGGTATTTTTATCTAACTTACCCATTCTAATTGTAATCAATTCAAGATATCAGGAAATTTAATGCAATCAAATGTTGAAAATCTCGGTGCATTGGAACGTCGTATAGAGATCTCGATTCCTCAGGACCAAATACAGGATGAAGTTAATAAGCGCCTGAAGGAGCTGGCGAAAAAAACTAGAATGCACGGATTTCGTCCTGGAAAAGTTCCTTTTAAATTGGTTTCACAAAGATACGGTGCGCAAGTGCAGCAGGAAGTCGTCGGAGATGTTCTGCAGAATAAATTTGCCGATGCTGTCAAACAGCATGACTTGCAGGTCGTGGGTTATCCAAGTTATGAAGTTAAGCAGTACGATAATGATAATGAGAACTCCGCAGAATTAGTATTCAACGCTAGGTTTGAAGTTTTTCCACAAATTGCTTTTGGTGATTTTGGGCAGGTAAATATCGAAAGGCCTGTGACGGCAGTTGATTCGGACAATGTTGATAAAACTATTGAAATGATACGTAAGCAACATATGCAGTATCAAACAGTAAATCGAGCTGTCCTGGAAGGAGATCGCGTTAAAATTGATTATCGCGGCATGTTGGATGGCAATGACTTTGATGGCGGTCAGGCGACCGATGTTTTGCTGATTGTGGGAAAAGGCAAGTATATGAAAGATTTTGAAGAGGCCATTGTCGGTATGTGTCTTGATGAAGAGAAATCTTTTGACGTCACTTTTCCTGATGATTATCACGGCAAAGATGTGGCCGGGAAAGTGGTAACTTTTACGGTTAAACTGAAGTCGGTGGAATTGCCAGTGCTCCCAGAGGTCAATTCTGATTTTGCCAAGTTATTAGGTATTGCCGACGGCGATGTGGATAAAATGCGTGATGCGGTACATCATGACCTTGAGCGTGAAGTTACACGGCAAATTAAAAGTAAACTCAAGGCGCAGGTAATGCGTTGCCTAATGGATGTTAATCCTATTGATGCACCCAATACCCTTGTGAATCAGGAGATAGCGCGGTTGATGGAAAATGCGCGTAAAGATCTGGTCGCGAGAGGATTGGATGCAAGTGAAATGCAGCTAAAACCAGATTTGTTTAAAGAAAAGGCGGAGCATCGTATCAAATTGGGACTTATTCTGGCTGAGTTAATGAAAGTGCATCATTTGAAAGCCGCACCTGAGCAAGTGCGTAGTGTGATTGAAGAGGCTGCACAGGCGTATGATAATCCGGAGGAAGTAATTAAGTGGCATTATTCTTCCGAAGAGCGATTGCAGGATGCGGAATCACTCGCATTGGAAGAAAATGTGGTGCAGTGGGTGCTGGGGCAGGTTAATGTAGTTGAGAAACCTGTGACTTTTGATGAATTGATGGGAATCACTTGATATGAAGTTCGAATCTGATTCGTTCGATAGAATGGAGCCAAGAAATCTTGGACTCATCCCAATGGTTATTGAAACGAGTGGCCGTGGTGAGCGTGCTTATGATATTTATTCCCGATTGCTAAAAGAACGGGTGGTTTTTTTGGTCGGCCCTGTGAACGAAGCGAGTGCAAACCTTGTTGTGGCGCAGTTGCTGTTCCTTGAATCCGAAAATGCTGAGAAGGATGTTCATTTGTACATCAATTCTCCCGGGGGGGTGGTTTCGGCCGGACTTGCTATTTATGATACGATGCAATACATTAAGCCTGATATCAGCACATTATGCATCGGACAGGCTGCGAGCATGGGGGCATTATTACTGACAGCAGGCGCCAGAGGAAAACGCTATTGTCTGCCGAATTCGCGTGTTATGATTCACCAGCCACTCGGAGGATTTCAAGGTCAGGCCTCCGACATAGAAATTCATGCTAGGGAAATTCTTTATTTGAAATCAAAACTCAATGGAATTATGGCGCATCATACCGGACAACCTGTGTCTGAAATAGAGAAAGATACTGATCGGGATAATTTTATGAGCGCGGAAGAATCAGTCAAGTATGGATTGATTGATGCCGTTTTGACGCATCGAGACGTAGCAACCGATAAAAACTAAAGATGTTGTGGAAAAATATAAATGACAAGTTGTATTACTATCGCATCACAATATAAAAAGCATTTTTTTTACAAGTAAACATCACTAGCTTGATGTTGCCAGGATAGATTAATATGCCAGAGAAAACGAGTAGCGAGAAACTGCTTTATTGTTCCTTTTGCGGTAAGAGTCAGCACGAAGTCAGAAAATTGATTGCTGGTCCTTCAGTTTTTATTTGCGACGAGTGTATTGAACTTTGCAATGATATCATTCGTGAAGAAATGCAGGGAGATGAGGCAACCAAAATGGTTAAATCCAATCTCCCGGTTCCACATGAAATTCGTCAGACATTAAATCAATATGTTATTGGTCAGGATTCGGCAAAAAAGATTTTGTCTGTTGCCGTCTATAATCATTACAAGCGCCTGAAGAATCTGGCAAAAGGGACTGATGATGAGATTGAGTTATCTAAAAGTAATATTCTGCTAATCGGTCCGACGGGTTCCGGTAAAACATTGCTTGCTCAGACGCTGGCGCGTCTTTTGGACGTTCCCTTTATTATGGCGGATGCGACTGCGCTGACTGAAGCCGGTTATGTCGGTGAAGATGTTGAGAATATCATCCAGAAGCTGCTGCAAAAATGTAATTATGATGCCGAGAAAGCGCAGCGCGGTATCGTTTATATTGATGAAATTGATAAAATATCACGCAAATCGGATAACCCTTCGATTACGCGTGATGTATCCGGTGAAGGTGTTCAGCAGGCACTATTGAAGCTGATAGAAGGAACCATAGCGATGGTTCCACCACAAGGTGGGCGGAAGCATCCTAATCAGGAATTTGTTCAGGTAGACACTACAAATATCTTATTTATTTGTGGCGGTGCGTTTGATGGTCTCGATAAAGTAATTCTTGCGCGTACTGAAAAAGGCGGTATTGGTTTTGGTGCTGATGTCAGAAGCAGTAACCGTAAAGATATCAATAAAGTGCTGCAGAGTGTTGAGCCTGAAGATTTGGTGAAATTTGGTTTAATACCTGAATTTGTTGGTCGTTTACCAGTTGTCGCGACGCTGGATGAGTTAAATGAAGAAGCGCTTATCCAGATTTTAACAGAACCTAAGAATGCACTGGTTAAGCAGTACTGGAAAATGTTTAATATGGAGGGCGGCGTTGAACTGGAATTTCGTGAGCCTGCGCTTAGAGCAATCGCCAAGAAGGCGCTATCTCGAAAAACTGGAGCGCGGGGGTTGCGTTCAATTATGGAGGAGATCCTTCTCGATATTATGTATGATCTGCCGTCAATGGAGAATGTCGCTAAGGTCGTAATTGATTATAATTCGACAAGCGAGGACATTAAGCCGATTCTGATTTACTCTGATCAACAAAAAATTGCTAAAACTTCCAGCTAGTATTTGAGTCTGCGGCAATGATCTATTGCTAATTTTTTGGCGATTATTTTTTTAAATATATGACTATTCTTGGAAATAACAGGCTTTATCGTTGCAACCAACACTGGTATTTCTGAACATCAGTGCTGTGGATATTTGCTGATAATAACCCCCTCTTGCCAACGATTATCGCGAAGAATAACAACATCCGTATTCTATTGTTTGTAATTTTGATCTATTTTTAGAGTTATTAAAAAATATTAGATAGATTTAGTAAGCCTGCGTGCCTAATGCAAATCGATAAAACATAAGAAACGTATCTATTTTTATCGCCCAATTATATACAGATTCCTGTATATTCATCTTGAGTTTCTGAAAAATGGCTATATGTCATTTTTATTACTAATTTAAATTACGAGCATTGGATAGATATGAATTCTAGCGTTGATGAATCCGAGCAACTGATTCTGCCTCTACTTCCGTTAAGGGATGTTGTCGTGTTTCCGCACATGGTGATTCCGTTATTTGTTGGACGGCAAAAATCAATTAAAGCACTTGAGCTCGCGATGGAGTCCAATAAGAGTATTCTTCTGGTAGCACAGAAGATGGCTTCAAAGGACGATCCTGCGCCGGATGATATGTATACTGTGTGCAGCATTGCAAACGTTCTTCAAATGCTGAAGCTTCCTGATGGTACTGTGAAAGTGCTGGTTGAAGGCAGTCAGCGGGCGCGCGTTTTGGATTTCATCGATTCAGACACACACTTTAACGCGAAAGCCGTTCAGATTGATGAGGAGAAAAGTGAATCTCCAGAGACTGAAGCCATGCGTAGGGCATTGATGACTCAGTTTGATCAGTATGTCAAGCTTAATAAAAAAATTCCGCCCGAAATCATAACTTCTCTTGGTGGAATTGATGAAGCAGGGCGTCTGGCGGATACGATTGCAGCTTACCTGCCGCTCAAACTTGAACAGAAGCAGGAAGTGCTGGAGATTTTCGATGTAAAAACAAGACTCGAACATTTGCTTGGTTTGCTGGAGACTGAACTTGATATTCTTCAGGTCGAGAAACGAATCCGTGGCAGGGTTAAACGGCAAATGGAAAAAAGTCAGCGCGATTATTATCTGAATGAGCAGGTAAAAGCAATTCAGAAGGAATTAGGCGAGGGCGAAGAAGGCGCTGATTTAGAAGAGATAGAACGGAAGATCAAGGCTGCGCACATGCCGAAGGAAGCGCGTGAAAAAGCAGAGACCGAGCTTAGGAAGCTGCGACTGATGTCGCCTATGTCGGCAGAAGCAACCGTAGTTCGTAACTATATTGATGCGCTTGTCGGTTTGCCCTGGAAGAGAAAAAGTAAAATCAGTAAAAATCTTGAGGCCGCAAAAACCATTTTAGATGAAGATCACTACGGACTGGAAAAGGTCAAGGAAAGAATTATAGAGTATCTGGCTGTGCAGCAACGAGTCGACAAACTGAAAGCGCCGATACTGTGTCTGGTCGGGCCTCCAGGTGTTGGTAAAACATCTCTGGGGCAATCTATTGCCCGTGCGGTTAACAGAAAATTTGTTCGTATGGCTTTGGGCGGCGTTCGGGACGAAGCAGAAATACGTGGTCACCGGAAGACGTATATTGGTTCAATGCCAGGAAAAATTTTACACAATATGGCAAAGGTGGGCGTTAAGAACCCACTGTTTTTGCTGGATGAAGTTGACAAGATGGGTATGGATTTTCGCGGTGATCCTGCTTCGGCATTACTGGAGGTGCTTGATCCTGAACAGAACCATACTTTTGTGGATCATTACATTGAAGTTGAATACGATCTGTCGGACGTAATGTTTGTGGCAACTGCAAACTCACTGAATATTCCATCTGCATTACTCGACCGTTTGGAAGTAATCCGGCTATCCGGGTATACCGAAGATGAGAAACTCAACATCGCGTTAAAGTATCTTTTACCCAAACAGATGAAGAACCATGGTTTGAAGAAATCTGAGCTGATTCTTTCCGATGCGGCGCTGCGCGATACTATCCGGCATTACACCAGAGAGTCTGGTGTACGGGCTTTGGAGCGCGAAATATCAAAAATTTGTAGGAAAGCGGTAAAAATGCTGTTGTTGGAGCAAGGCAGCGATAAGGTTTCAGTAACGGCACGCAATCTGGACAAATTTCTTGGCGTTCGGCGCTTTTCTTATGGTGTTGCCGAGAAAGAAAATCAGATTGGCCAAGTTACAGGGCTAGCTTGGACCGAAGTTGGCGGCGAGTTGTTGACTATAGAGTCTGTTGTTTTGCCCGGTAAAGGTAAAACCATTACTACCGGAAAACTTGGTGAAGTCATGCAGGAGTCGATACAGGCTGCATTATCGGTGGTACGCAGTCGGTCGCATCGATTGGGAATTGCAGAAGACTTCTATCAGAAAAATGATATACATATCCACTTGCCAGAGGGCGCGACACCGAAAGATGGGCCAAGCGCGGGAATTGGCATATGCGTGGCAATGGTTTCCGTATTGGCTGGAATTGCTGTTAGATCCGATGTGGCGATGACCGGTGAGATCACTTTGAGAGGCGAGGTACTGCCTATCGGCGGACTCAAGGAAAAATTGCTGGCAGCACATCGTGGCGGTATTAAGTGCGTGATTATTCCTGAGAAAAATGTCAAGGATCTTACCGATATTCCGGACAATATTAAAGATCAGTTAATAATCAAGCCCGTGAAGTGGATTGATCAGGTTCTTGATATTGCACTGGAGCATAAACCGAGACCTGTTTCTCCGGCGATTCCTCCGGCTGCCTTGCAAAAAAATGTAAAAGATGAAATAGCTGGCGGGGATGTGATTAAACATTGATAATCGTCAAAGCTCCGCTTGTTTTACCTTGGTTCCGGATTTTCCTGCTTTAATGGACGAACTCGCAGTTTCCTCAAGATCAGATGCTAATCTCTTATGGGGATTTTTGCTAGAGTTCAGATTCAATCGGGAAAATTGTCGTTATACTTACATATTAATTTGATGGAATGCATATAAAATGATAACTGCAGATACTATAAAGCAACATATAGAGACTTCTTTGCCCTGTGACTTAGTGCAGATAGAGGGCGATGATGGATATCATTTTCAGGCAATCATTGTTAGTTCCGAATTTAGAGGCAAGCGTATGATTCAGCAGCATCAGTTGGTATATCGAGTGCTGGGTGATAGAATGAAGCAGGATATTCATGCGTTATCAATGAAGACATACACACCAGAAGAATGGAGCGCAAGGCCTTGATCTAGATGAACATGGTTTTATAAAAGAAAGTATGTCAATAGAATAAGAAGATACTTAGAATCATGTTTTAAGTAATTTTCTGCCAAGTTTCATCTCTGAAAGAATTAGTCAACTGTTTCGTTGCGATGATGATTTCCATTATGATCTTCATGATGGAAATCATGCTCGGTTTGATGATTGTGGTTATGGTTATGCCCATGTTTGTGGTCCTCTTTTTCCCCGTATTTGCTGATGAGATTGCGATACTGATCAGCCGACATGTTGCCGAGTCGCTGCACAAAAAACGTCATTGCCCATATCGTTTCATCATCATGTGTTAGTCCCCATGCTGGCATTGCGGTCATTTTTATGCCATTTTTGATGATCCAGAAATAGGTCTTTGCTTGAGTCTCGATGGCATCCGTTTCGGCCAGTGATTTACGTTGATAAAATACTGGCGCTTGCGGATACAGGCCTTGAGCAAGTTCGGTCGGTTCTTGTTCGGGGGACAGGTGGCAAACGGTGCACATTGCATCATAATGTATCGCGCCAGTAGCCAAGTATTCGGCTTCCTTCATGATAGGCACATCCAGTACTTTCGCTCGGGCGGCAACTGAATTGTTGCGCATCCATTCAATCAGTTTTTCCGTAATTAGCCAATGTTTTTCGTTGGCGGCAATATTGTAGACGCCTGTACTCATCACATATCCAGCAGCTATTGTGGCGACAAGCATAAAACCTAAAATAGTTTTTAATATTGCTTTCATTTTTGTATCTCTCTCCATGAGAAGTATGGTTTCCCAATTCGCTAGGCATTAGGACTGCTTGCGTGAGTGCTGCTTAAATCTGTTCTTTATCATCGACTTCACAACAAGTTATCCGGCTAATTACTCTTGTTCTGGCAATCTGTAATCTGTTCATGGCAACAAAGTTATGCAACTGTGACTTCTTGGGACATATAAACATCTTGAATGGTGTTGAGCAGTCTGATACCTTCGGAAAATGGTTTCTGGAAAGCTTTTCGTCCGGAAATAAGTCCCATACCACCGGCTCGTTTATTAATGACGGCAGTACGAACGGCTTGGTGTAAATCATCATTGCCAGATTCACCGCCGGAGTTAATCATGCCTATTCGGCTCATGTAGCAATTAGCAACTTGATAGCGCACCAAATCAATCGGATGGTCGGTGGTCAATTCATCGTATACTTTTGGACTTGTTTTTCCAAATTTAAGTGCAGTAAATCCGCCATTATTGGTTGCCATTTTTTGTTTAATGATGTCTGCGCCAATAGTCGCGGCAAGGTGATTAGCCTGTCCGGTCAAATCGGCGCTGACATGGTAGTCCTTGTCGGTTGTCTTAAATGCCGGGTTACGCGTGTAAGCCCACAATATTGTGACCATCCCGAGGTCATGTGCATGCTCAAATGCTTCACTGACTTCCTGAATCTGGCGGCGTGACTCAGGGGAGCCGAAAAAAACCGTTGCACCTACTGCGCAGGCACCCATATCAAAAGCCTGATCAACGCAAGCGAATAGCGTTTGATCATAGTGACTGGGAAATGTGAGCAATTCGTTATGATTAATTTTAAGAATCATAGGTATTTTGTGTGCATATTTTCGTGCGATGCTGCTGAGCACGCCGAATGTTGAAGCGACCCCATTGCAGCCGCCTTCGATAGCCAGCCGGACTATATTTTCAGGATCAAAGAACAATGGGTTCGGTGCAAAAGAAGCGCCAGCGGAATGTTCCACACCTTGATCGACCGGAAGTAAAGATAAATAACCGCTGCCTGTCAATCGACCGTGATTGTACAAGGCCTGAAGGTTACGTAAAACACTCGGTTTGCGGTTGTTGGCAATGGATACGCGATCTACGAAATCCGGGCCGGGTATGTGTAATCGCTCTTTGGGAATACTTTTACATACATGATTCAGGAGTAATTCACTTTCTTCTTTCAAAATACTGGTAATGCTGATTGTCATGATTCTCTCCAAAAACCTTATTCAGAATTGTATCCTGTTCCAAATGTTACATTAAGACAATGACTAAGTTCTATAGTTTTTTAATTTTTCCTGAACGCTGGTTTTGTCCAGGTGCGGTGCAAACATTTCGATAAAATCAAACACGAAACTCTGTAAATAGCTGTTGCGGCTGATGCCGATGCGTGTAGTGCTGGGTTCAAACAGATGATCCGCATCAATAGCCCTGAGTTGTTTATCGCGTTTTGGGTCAAATGCCATTTTGGCCAGTATGCCAATGCCCAGACCCAGTTCGACGTAAGTTTTTATAACATCAGAATCAATAGCAGTTAATACAACATTAGGAACAAGTTCTTTTTTTTCAAAGGCCTGATTTATTTTTGAACGCCCAGTAAAAGCAAAATCATAAGTGATGATGGGGTATTGGCTGATTGCTTCCAATGTCAATTTTTTTTCATTCAGCAACGCATGACCCGGTGGTGTTACGATGCAGCGGTTCCACTGATAGCAAGGTAACATGATCAGTTCATGGAAATGCTCTATCGCTTCGGTGGCAATAGCGATATCTGCTTCACCCGAGGTAACCAGTGCTGAGATTTGGGTCGGACTGCCTTGACGCAGAATGAGTCGGATTTTTGGATGCAAAGTAGTAAAGCGCTTGATTACCGGTGGCAAAGCATAACGTGCTTGTGTGTGCGTCGTGGCGATAGTAAGTGTGCCGCCAGTTTCGTGCGTATAGTCCTGCACGGCTTTTTTTAGATTTTCGGTTTCCTGTAGTATTGTTTTTGCAATTTGAATGATGGCCTGCCCCGGTGGGGTTATTTGTGTCAATCGTTTACCGTTGCGGACAAAAATCAGGACGCCGAGTTCTTCTTCAAGAAGTTGAATTTGCTTGCTGATCGCGGGTTGTGATGTGTGAAGTTTTTGTGCGGCCTTGGACAGATTAAATCTTTGGTTGGCTACTTCACATAAATAGCGGAATTGTTGTAGTTTCATTGATATTATTTTTAATAACCTAAAGATATATCAAATTAATATAATATTATTTCAGATTATATATTAAATTTGTTAACATGCGCCCTTTTTATAATAAATATGCATAGGAGACGCCGGTATTTTCTGACTCGACGGTATGCTAGATTTTTGTTAAGTTAATGCTTTTTGTTCTTCTCCGGGAATAGTGTCGAGGTTGGTCAATTTCTTTTACTTCTGGTTATTGCAGTAATATTGCATTGATTATATCTACGAGCCAAGATTACTTGTTAAAAACACAGGTGATAGGCTTGCCAGAAATAGAGAAGACTCTGGTTTTTGGTAGAATTGCGGCAAGGGGAGATACGCCGGTCGGATTGCTACTGTGAGTGGGCATGCCTGTGAAAGTAACTATAAGTGGCTCGATGGAAAGATTAGCGTATTACAATTGCTTTTTACATGCATACTCAGTTTTTCCCGATGGAACATGGAAGAGACAGGCTGCTGTGGTTTTCTTATTGGACTAAATTGCATTAAAGCTGTATAAAGCCAGCTGTTTTGAGATTGAAATGGTAGTTCGAGTGCGAAGAGGGATCGGTACGGTATCTTGAAATAAAAATTTCTTGAGATTCCCATCGAACGCCAAACTGAGGATTAATTTATGAGCACAAATGAAGAAAATAAACCGAAACAAGTGACTTGGTTTAACGGTTGTGGTGGAAGGATTGGTATTGTAGTGGGCGAAAAAGGCGATTTTGCCTATATTGGATTGGCATTGAGGCATGATGAAGATGATGACGTCGATCATATTATCAAGTATGGCGCAAAGTTTCCGCTCGATGCGGCAAAATTGTTACCGGTTTCCAAGTATTACAGCAAAACTGAAAATCAATCTTAAATTATAATATTCAATCATTACGGTTGATTGCGTTTTCTGGAATCGAGGTGAGCGCAGACTAAGGGTACGGGGATTTAAAATGTATTGTTACGACGAATATGATCAACGGATGATCGATGAGCGTGTTGCGCAGTATCGGGATCAAGTGCGCAGGCGTTTATCCAATGAATTGACGGAAACAGAGTTTCTGCCTTTGAGGCTGCAAAACGGTCTCTACATGCAGATCCATGGCTACATGTTGCGTATTGCTGTCCCTTATGGTCTGATTTCTTCAAGACAGATGCGCATGTTCGCCCATATAGCGCGCAAGTACGACCGTGGTTACGGTCATTTCACTACTCGCCAGAATATTCAGTTTAATTGGCTGAAACTGGAAGATACGCCGGATATACTTGCCGATCTGGCATCGGTTCAAATGCATGCTATTCAGACTTCCGGCAATTGTGTTCGAAATATTACTTCTGATGAGTTTGCTGGCGTGGCTCAGGATGAAATCGTCGATCCACGTCCGTATGCCGAGATTCTGCGACAGTGGAGCACATTTCATCCTGAATTCGCCTATTTGCCGCGTAAATTCAAAATCGCCATTAGCGGGGCGCAAGAAGATCGTGCCGCTATTCTTGCGCATGACATAGGTTTGTCTGTGACAAAGAATGCTCAAGGTGAAACTGGTTTTCGCGTTTTAGTGGGCGGCGGACTTGGAAGAACCCCTGTCATTGGCAGCGAGATCTGTGAATTTTTGCCATGGCAACATGTGTTGACTTATGTGGAATCGATTCTGCGTATATACAATCAGTTCGGTCGCCGCGATAATAAATTCAAAGCACGCATCAAGATACTGGTCAAGGCGCTGGGAATCAATGAATTCAAGCGTCTGGTCGAGGAAGACTGGGTTAATCTGAAGGATGGTCCAGGTGCTTTAACCCGTGAAGAAGTCGAACGTGTAGCGGGGTTTTTTACCGATCCGGCATATGAGGTGTTGGCTGACAACGATTCCATTCTCAAGGAATTCATGGCGGATAACCGTAATTTTTCAAACTGGATGAAACATAATGTACGGCCGCATCGTGTGTCTGGCTATGGCATTGTCGTCTTGTCAGTGAAAAAACCCGGTAATGCGCCAGGCGATGTAACGCATGAACAAATGGATGCAGTGGCGGATCTGGCGGATCGCTACAGCTTCGGAGAGATGCGGATTACACATAAGCAGAATCTGGTTTTTGCAGATGTCAAACAGGCTGATTTGATTACGCTGTGGCGCGAATTGAGCAAGCTGGAGCTGGCCTCGCCGAATATCGGCATGCTGACGGATATTATCAGTTGCCCTGGCGCTGAATTTTGCACTCTGGCCAATGCACGTTCCATTCCTTTGTCTAAATTAATTGCTGAGCGTTTTGAGAGTCTGGATTTTCAGTATGATATCGGTGAAATTTCTTTAAATATTTCCGGATGTATGAATGCCTGTGGGCAGCATCATATTGGAAATATCGGTATAACCGGCGTTGAGAAAAAAAATCACGAGGAGTGGTACCAGATTTCCATCGGCGGTGCTGAAGGCAACAGCTGCTCGTTAGGCAAGATCCTTGGCCCGTCGCTGACTTTTCATCAGGTTCCTGAAGCGATCGGCCGCATTCTTCAGGTTTATTTGCGCGAGCGGATCAACGAAGGTGAGCGTTTTATTGATACGGTACGCAGAATAGGGCACACGCCATTTAAAGATCATGTTTATGCAACGGATTTTGCTGAAGAGCCGGTCAAATTCGATGATAAAAGTGCCGTAATCGCAACGCAATATGCCGTTCCATTCTTTTCGCCACGGTTCTAATCATGCTGATTATAAAGAATAAAACTATCATTGAAGATGACTGGCGGGTGCTGCGATTGCATGACCAAGAGACAGCAGAAGCAACAGTCGTTCCGATCGGTAAAATAATTGTGCCGCTTAAAGTCTGGTTAGCGCAGCGTGCTGTTTTGCAGCAACGTAATGATATCGGCGTCTGGTTTGCCAGCGATGAGCGTCCCGAGGATTTGACGGAAGATGTACATAGATTTCCCGTGATAGCCGTTGATTTTCCTAAATTTTCAGATGGCCGTGGTTATTCGATTGCCTATAATTTGCGGACTCGATTGGGGTATTCGGGCGAGTTGCGTGCCATTGGCGATGTATTGCGTGATCAGTTGTTTTATATGCAGCGCGTGGGCTTTGATACATTTGAGCCTCGATCCGACCGGAATATCAGTGATGCATTGAAAGGTTTGGAGGATTTTTCAGAGATCTATCAGACTTCGGTTGACCAGAAGCAGCCGTTGTTTCGTCGTGTTGTACGGCAGGGAATGGGCGCTGTAGGTTCAGGAAATGATTGATTTATCGGAAAGAATTGAGCAGGTTGTTACGTTGCTGGTTGAAACAGTCCGTGACTATGCGCCTGTTGCGTTTTCCAACAGCCTGGGTGCTGAAGATATGGTCTTAACCGACTTGATTGATAAGCATCAGATCGATATTGAAATGTTCAGTCTCGATACGGGGCGGCTGCCGCAGGAAACCTATGATTTGATGCAGACCGTTCGTGAACACTATAAAACTCCATTGCGTATTTATTTTCCGAACGTTAAGCAGATAGAAGAATATGTTGCCGCGCATGGTATCAATGGTTTTTACGAGAGTGTCGAATTGCGTAAAGCCTGTTGTCATGTACGCAAGGTTGAGCCACTACGTCGCGCGCTGTATGGCAAACGAGCCTGGGTCACGGGAATACGCCGTGATCAGACAGCGACACGCGTAGATTTGAAAGTGTCGTCTTATGACATCAGTAGTCGCATGCAGAAAATCAATCCCCTGCTCGAATGGACCAACGATGAAGTGTGGGCGTATCTCAGAGCGAATGACGTTCCGTATAACAAGTTGCACGACCGGTTCTATCCGAGCATCGGTTGTGCGCCGTGCACACGTGCAATTACACCGGGTGAAGATACCCGCTCCGGTCGCTGGTGGTGGGAAGCGCCGGATGGCAAAGAGTGCGGACTGCATACCAATAACGTTATTCCGATCAAATAAAAACAGCCTTGATTTTGGAATTTTTTTACAGTTAACAGTACTGAAGCATTGCTGGTTTTTTCCAATTAGAGAGAAAAAGTATGAGTAATCGTCCGTTCACCCACCTTGATGCACTGGAGAGTGAATCCATACATATCATGCGAGAAGTGGCGGCAGAGTGTGCTAACCCCGTATTATTGTTTTCGGGGGGCAAGGATTCTATCGTTTTGTTGCGTTTGGCAGAAAAAGCATTCAGGCCTGGCCGTTTTCCATTTCCACTTATGCACATTGATACTGAACATAATTTCCCGGAAGTGATCGCGTTTCGTGATCGCCGTGTCGAGGAGATTGGTGAACGTTTAATTGTGCGCAGTCTTGATGATTCGATTAAAAAAGGCAGAATCGTTTTACGCTCAGAATCGCAAAGCCGTAACCCATTTCAGTCGGTTACCCTGTTGGATGCCATTGCTGAGTTCAGTTTTGATGCCTGTATTGGCGGTGCGCGTCGAGACGAGGAAAAAGCGCGCGCCAAGGAGCGCATTTTTTCTTTTCGCGATGAATTCGGTCAGTGGGACCCCAAAAATCAGCGCCCTGAATTGTGGGATTTATACAATACCCGAACGCACCCAGGCGAAAATATTCGCGTATTTCCCATTAGCAACTGGACCGAGCTAGATGTTTGGGAATACATTGCGCGCGAGAAACTGGAAGTTCCCGAGATCTATTTTGCCCATGAGCGTGAAGTCATCCGACGGGAAGCCGGACTATTGCCCTTGTCTCATCTGGTGCAGCCCAAGCCGGGTGAGCAGCCCGAAAGAATGGTCGTGCGTTTTCGTACTGTTGGTGACATGAGTTGTACCTGTCCTGTCGCATCGACTGCCGCTACTGTCGAAGATATTATCGCGGAAACGGCAATGACGCGTATTACAGAGCGCGGTGCGACGCGCATGGACGATCAGACCTCGGAGGCTTCAATGGAGTTGCGCAAGAAAGAAGGTTATTTCTGAAGTTTGTCCAGAATTTATGCATTGATTAAAAGATCATCACTTTCAGTCAATCAAAAATCCGTAAATTTTTTAAGAATGTATTGTAGTAAATAGCGGTGAGTAGAATTTCCAGAAGGAATCCAAATGTCAGAAGTTGAAAAAATTCCGTTTGAACAGGCCGAGCTGTTACGTTTTATAACTGCCGGCAGTGTTGATGATGGAAAAAGCACCTTAATCGGCCGTTTGTTGCATGACTCAAAATCTATTTTTGAAGATCAATTGAACGCAATCACCCATACCACGCGTAAACGCGGGCTGGAGGGTGTTGATTTGTCGCTGTTGACGGATGGATTGCAGGCCGAGCGCGAGCAGGGTATTACTATCGATGTTGCCTATCGTTATTTTGCGACGCCTAAACGCAAGTTTATTATTGCGGATACGCCCGGACATGAGCAGTATACGCGAAATATGGTAACCGGCGCTTCGACAGCCAATCTGGCAATTATTCTTATCGATGCGCGTAAAGGCGTTTTGACGCAATCACGCCGTCATGCGTATCTGGCAAGTCTGGTCGGCATTCCACATCTGGTCGTTGCTGTTAATAAGATGGATCTGGTCGATTATTCACAATCTGTATTCAATGCTATTTGCAGCGATTTTTCTGCTTTTGCGGAAAGACTTAATGTTCATCATATCGACTTTATTCCTATGTCGGCACTGCTTGGCGATATGGTGGTCGAACGCGGCGATAAGCTGAACTGGTATAAGGGCGCAACATTGATCGACCTGCTGGAAAATATATCGATCAGCCATGATGTTAACCAGGAGGATTTTCGTTTTCCGGTGCAGTGGGTATGCCGTCCGCAGACGAAAGAATTGCATGACTTCAGAGGTTATATGGGACGAATAGAATCCGGTTCTGTTCGTGCCGGGGATGCCGTGACAGTGCTGCCTTCGGGGTTAAACTCGCGAATCAAGGAAATTATTTTATACGAAGGCAATGTCAACGAAGCGGACGCGCCACAATCGATAACATTGACTATCGAAGATCATCTTGATATTTCGCGTGGCGATATGCTGGTAAAGACTGGCGATATTCCACAGGTCACCAACGGTTTTGATGCAATGTTATGCTGGCTATCCGAGCAGCCGCTTGATCCGGCGCGTAAATACCTGATTAAACATACGACCCGTATTGTCAAGGCGATGATTGGAAGAATTGACTATCGCGTTGATGTTAACACGATGAAGCATGAATCGACTGAGCAATTGAAGATGAATGATATTGCGCATGTCGGCATTAAGGTTCAACAGCCGTTGGTTTGTGATGACTATTTGCGGAACAGGTCGACAGGATGCTTTATTGTGATTGATGAAAGCAGTAATAATACTGTTGCTGCCGGCATGATCAGTATTCCGAAAAGTTAACTCAAAAGCCTGTTAATCAGCTGCTGAAAGCGTGTCAATTCTTTCATGCATGCATGCATGATTTATAATCGTTTTTTACCGTAATTTAAATCTTATTTAATCTTCTATGACAACTTTGGATTCAACATCCTTCGATTCCTCGATTGTTCGCGTACCCGATTTTCAATTTGATATGACTGTGTCTGATCTGTATCGGCGCGACGGCTTGCTCAGGCTGGATCAGGCATTTCTGGATTATCTCAATGAAGGCGATGCGTTGTTGCATGAAAAATTGAAAATCGCGCGCGAACAACCGGATGTTTTGCAACCCAAAGATGAATCTGCGTTACTGATTGAAGTTGCGCCATGGTTGGATGATTTTATTGCGAAATTGTTTAATATCGAAACTGAAATCAATGCGCTGGCTGCGAAGCATCATGAGCTTGCGCCACTGTATTTCTGCAAGCGGCAGTTTGTGCAGCGGCGCGCAAAAGGCAAAGTCAGTGCGGATGAACTGGCCGGAATTGACGGACTGGCGTTGGAAGAAGAACTGGCTGCTGAATTTGATGCACCATTTTCAGAACTCATTTTTGCCACACACGTTACACAATGGATAGAAGATGAGGTTGCCAATGAAGCGCGTTTGAAAAAAGCGCTGCACTATGCGGCCTGGGCATTAAGAACGCCGGAAGGCCAGACACATACACAGGCCGGTATTTTGTTTAAGTCACCAGCCAAGCTCGATTTTCAGCATTTACTCGCGCTGGAGACCGACGAATCTAACGGTTTTCCACTACACCGGCTTGGTCATTTGCGGCAGCGTAACGGCTTTGCGTTGACCGATCAGGGTACTGATCTGATGGGTGCTTTGGATGAAGCGAACTATTGTATCTGGTGTCATGAACAGGGTAAGGATTCCTGTTCAAAAGGCTTGAAGGACAAACCGAAATCGGCGGATGAACCGGCGCCATTCAAAAAAAGTGAACTCGGTGCATTGCTGGCCGGATGTCCGCTTGAAGAACGTATTTCAGAATTTCATAAACTGAAAACACAGGGCGTGGCCGTTGGCAGTCTGGCGATGATCGTATTGGATAATCCGATGTGCGCGGGCACTGGTCACCGTATCTGTAATGATTGTATGAAGTCCTGTATCTATCAGAAGCAGGATCCGGTTGATATTCCTCAGGCGGAAACGCGTACTTTGAAGGATGTCCTGGCACTGCCTTGGGGCTATGAAATTTATAGCCTGCTGACGCGCTGGAATCCGTTGAATCTGAAGCGGCCTGTGCCGAAACCGTTATCGGGTAAGAAAGTGCTCGTCGTTGGCATGGGACCAGCTGGATATACGCTTGCGCACCATCTGATGAATGAAGGTCATACCGTAGTCGGGATCGATGGACTTAAGATAGAACCTTTGCCGGAACAGCTCGCCGGTGTCAATATGAAGGGCGAGCGCGTGCCGTTTGAGCCGGTTTATGATGTCAGTAATCTGGAAGAGAATCTGGATGAGCGCATGCCTGCCGGATTTGGTGGTGTAGCTGAATATGGCATCACTGTACGCTGGAATAAAAATTTCCTTAAACTGATCCGCCTGTTGCTGGAACGCAGGGATCAGTTTGCATTGTTTGGCGGGGTGCGTTTTGGCGGTACGCTGACAACGGATGATGCGTTTGCAATGGGTTTTGATCATGTCGCACTCGCAGCTGGCGCGGGCAAGCCGACGGTGCTGGATTTGCCGAATGGTCTGGCGCGCGGTGTGCGTGCAGCTTCTGATTTTCTGATGGCGCTGCAGTTGTCCGGTGCCGCGCAACGGGACTCAATCGCCAATATGCAGTTGCGTTTGCCGGTGATCGTAATAGGCGGTGGTTTGACGGCAATTGATACAGCAACAGAAGCACTGGCCTATTACCCGATACAGGTCGAAAAGTTTTTGCAGCGTTACGAACTGTTGTCCGCTGTTCAGGGTGAGGCTTCGATTCGCGGTATCTGGGATGCGGAGGAAGCCGAAATTGCTGACGAATTTCTGGCGCATGCTCGCGCTATTCGCGCTGAACGCGCCGCCGCCGAACAGGAAGGGCGCGAAGCGGATATTCTGTCGCTGCTGCAGTCCTGGGGGGGCGCTACAATCGCCTATCGCAAACGCTTAATCGACAGTCCTTCCTACACGCTGAATCATGAAGAGGTCGAGAAAGCTCTGGAAGAGGGAATCTGGTTCGCCGAAGGTTTGACGCCGAACCGCGTTAATGTCGACCCGTGGGATCATGTGCGATCTGTACATTTTACAGTGCAAAAGCGCGATGACGCGGAGGGGTGGTATGCGGCCGGCGAAGTCGAGTTGTCCGCGCGCGCATTGCTCGTTGCAGCCGGGACGCAACCGAACACGGTGCTGGCAAGAGAAGACGGTAATACTTACAAGCTTGATGGTCGATATTTTGCCGCGTGCGATGAAGAAGGCAAACCGGTTAAGCCGGCTTATGGCAATCCTAAGTCAGGTACGGCTTCGGTATTGCTGAGCTATTACAAAAATGCACAGGACGGACGTTTCATCAGTTTCTTTGGCGATCTGCATCCCTCGTATTCGGGTAATGTTGTAAAAGCCATGTCCAGCGCCAAGCAGGGATATCCGGTGGTTGACCGTGTACTTGGCAAGATCAAGCCGTTTTCCGAGAAAACAGCAGAACAGTTTTTCACGTTGTTCAACCGGCAATTACGGCCGATAGTCCATAAAGTGGAACGGCTGACACCGAATATTGTTGAAGTGGTAGTGCATGCGCCTCTGGCAGCGGAGCGTTTTCATCCGGGACAGTTTTACCGGTTCCAGAATTATGCATCGCTGGCGCCCGTGGTGAGCAATACGCGACTGGCGATGGAGGGCATTGCATTAACCGGCGCTTCAGTTGATATTGCGCAGGGACTGGTATCATTAATCGCGCTGGAAATGGGCGGCTCTGCGGATTTATGTACTTTGTTGAAACCGGGTGAACCGGTCATCCTGATGGGGCCAACAGGCACGCCAACCGAAATTGAAGCGGGTGAAACTGTAATTCTGGTCGGTGGCGGACTGGGTAATGCAGTGCTTTTTTCCATCGGTGCAGCAGCGCGCGCGGCAGGATCCAGAGTGCTGTATTTCGCCGGATACAAGAAACGCATTGACCGTTACAAAGTGGCGGAAATCGAAGCTGCGGCTGATACAGTCATCTGGTGTTGCGATGAAGCGCCGGGATTCCAGTCCGACAGACCAGGCGATAAGTATTTCGTCGGTAATATTGTAGAAGCGATGGTCGCTTATGGCAGCGGTCAATTGGGCGATCAGCCTGTTCCGATGATTGAGGCTGATCGCATCATTGCAATCGGATCCGATCGCATGATGGCAGCGGTAGGGGCGGCGCGGCATAATCAGTTAAAGCCGTATTTGAAGGCCGGACATTTTGCGATAGGCTCCATCAATTCGCCGATGCAATGCATGATGAAAGAAATCTGCGCGCAATGTTTGCAACCGCACAAAGATCCGCAAACCGGCGAAGTGACTTATGTCTTTTCGTGTTTCAATCAGGATCAACCGTTGGATTCCGTTGATTTTACCGGCTTATCGTCACGTCTGCGGCAGAACACCGTGCAGGAAAAATTAACCAGCCGCTGGATCAGGCGTTGTCTTGACAAGAATTGATTATTCAACCGTTCTGTTTTTTTGAGGATTTTCCGGATTTGAGCAATGGCAACGGGCAAGGAAAGGTTGGTTGCTCTCTTGTTTGCCCGGCAAATTAGACTTGAGTCCGGCAGACGCCTAGCTGTCGGTTTCGTACAGTAATGTATTTTTCTTTGTGCTGTCGACGACAGCATTCAGTTTCTTCAATGCTTTTCTGCCGAGTAGCATCGGTGTCGAGAAATGCGAGCGGTCAATCAGGTTGACCATAATGGTGTGAGGTTTGCCATCGAACTGAATCTGCAGATTGACAACCGGACGGGAGTGGTATCTGTCTTTTTGAGTATGTTCGCTCGCACGTTTCTTTATTTTCACATGCTGCACAATTGGTAAGTTGTAGTGAACTGGTTGTTCCAGTTCGGGGTGTGCAACAGTGAAACTCGCATATTCCTGTCCATCCATTTCATAAAGCAGAATATTTTTTGCTGAAATTGAGGCTGTTTCGGCACCTGTGTCCAGCTTGGCTGTCAAGGCGATCTGATGCATGGTCAGTGTTACCGGCTCGAGATAACCATAAGCCGATTTGATTGTTTCAGCGGATGCTGTTGATAAAAGAAATATCGACGAGCTCAACAAAACGATAAACAAAACATGAAAATGTTTAATTTTTGATTTCATGATGAATAGTACTCACTGATTAAAAATTTATGAATATCTGTTCATTTTCTCCCGAATAAGGGAAGTGACTTATGAGTGCTTTCTGCAAAATGAAGTAAGATTAATGCGCTGGCAACAGCAGCGAAAAAGCACCATACTGATACAAATGTTACCGTATAGATAGAAAATGCCACAACAAAACCAAGCATAATGATGTATCCCGTCAAGCGCAGGTTTCTGAAGCTTGAGAGGATAAATGGCGCACATGTGGCCAGCAGATATAGCAGTATGATCAGCGGATAAGCGTGAATATTATGCTCGTAATAAATATGCTGATCGATAATTTCTACGGTTACCGGCTGATTCATCAGTTCGATAACGGTGTAAATGCTCAATACAAATCCTGCAATGACAATAGATCCTATCATTTTTTTTCTATGGCTATCGGTTTCTGTGAAGTAGATTGCCAATGGCGCATACAGTGGCCAGATGATGCCGACAAATCCTCCATACAGATTACCGAGCCAGAATTGCATGAATAGATTATTGTGTGCCAGCGAAATCCACAGCAATCCTTCAGTAATTTGTTGTGCGGCAAAGATAAATGGAATCAATGCAACAGGATAGTCTTTTGTTTCTTTAACTTTTCTGATAATGATTGTGCTGACGACCAAAAGGCTGCCACCGACGATAAAACTTGCTTCTGCTGAAAAACACATTGTTATTATTGCTGACAATCCTGCCGCATTTGTCGAAATATTGATCAGATTCTAACATAGAATCGTTTTGTCAATCTGAGCCGACTTGATTTATAAGGAATGGATTCAAGGCGTAAACCGGTTTAATCAGCCTTCAATTTAGGTATACTGTAATATCTATTTTCGTGGAAGGGGGAGAGAAAATGTCTGATCATATTTATAAAATTATGGAACTTACCGGTTCATCGGCGACTAGCATGCAGGATGCAATTGAAAATGCCATAATGCGCGCAGCAAAAACAGTTCAGGATATGCGCTGGTTTGAAGTGGTGGAAACCCGCGGGCACATTGAACAAGGGAAAATCGGACACTGGCAGGTTACGGTCAAGGTAGGTTTTACACTGCGAGATTGATTTGATCATGCTTCAAATGTGTATCAACTGTTATTACTGAAAAATATTAAATACGACGATGCTCTGGATAAAAGCACTGCATATTATCTTTATGGTCACCTGGTTTGCCGGATTGTTCTACCTGCCGCGTTTGTTTGTTTATCATGCTATGTGCGAGGATACACCGGGGAAGGAGCGTTTCAAAATCATGGAACGCAAACTGTTTTATGGGATCATGACGCCGGGCGCGATACTGACGATTATTTTTGGGATATGGCTGTGGCTGGGGTACGGCTTCTCGGGAACATGGCTTTACGTCAAGCTGGCACTGGTCGTTATATTGATCATATACCATTATTATTGCGGGAAATTTGTATCAGCATTTAAACAGGATGTCAACCGGCATGGCCATGTTTTTTATCGTCTCTTTAATGAATTGCCGGTGCTGATTTTATTTGCGGTTGTGATCCTGGTGGTTGTCAAACCTTCCTTGTTTTAACTGCCTATGAGTCCGGTTCATGGCAACTGGCTGTTGTTCTTAAGTGATGAATTTCAATTGATACGAAGAGAGGCAGCTTAAATTAAAACTCCGCATTTCAATGCGCCTTTTTTGGCTGTTACGGAGTTTATAGGCTGCCTTGCTTCTTCTTTATTTAGCTTGTTGATATAAGCCCCAGCCCGCTCTACTTTTCTAAGCTGTCCCTGTTGCTGCTGATCGTGTTGTCTTGTTGGGGCGACGTGCGAAATGCGGATTAACATTACGCCGTTTATCCGGCGTGCTGATCAAATGTTTGCCTTTGCGGTGCGTCGGGGTGCTGTTTTTTTTGTTGCCGTCATTATGCCGACTGGCTTTGCTGCGCGGTTCAAGACCGGGAACGATGTGCGATGCTATGGGATGTCCTGTGTAGCGTTCGATGCGTTTCAAGTGGATACTGTCTTTGCTGGAAGCGAAAGAAACGGCGATGCCGGCTGCGCCAGCGCGCCCTGTACGGCCAATGCGGTGTACATAATCTTCAGCGAATTTAGGCAGATCAAAATTGATGACATGCGTGATGTCGGAAATGTCGATGCCTCTTGCAGCAACATCGGTAGCTACTAAAATGCGCAGATCACCTGTTCTGAGCTTTGTTAACGTCCGATTGCGTTCACGCTGATTCATGTCGCCGTGCAGCGCTGCCGCTGTGTGTCCGTCCGCGTATAAATTGTCCGCGATAAGGTCGGCATTACGTTTTGTGGCGGTGAACACAATAGCCTGCTTTAAACCGGAGTCACGCAAAACATGATCCAGAAGTTTATTTTTGTGCGTGAGGTCGTCCACATAATGCAGGCGTTGTTCGATGTGATCAAGCTTTTTCTGACGGTCTGCTATTTGTATCCGTTTGGGTGCGTTGAGCAATTGTGCGGCAACTTTTTCGATAGCCGGGTCCAGTGTTGCAGAGAACAAAACAGTCTGTCTGTTTTGCGGTAAACACGAAGCAATCTGTTTGATATCCGCCAGGAATCCCATGTCGAGCATTCTGTCCGCTTCATCCAGAATAAGTGTCTGCAGGCGTGAGAAATCAACACGTCCGCGCTGTATATGGTCGATCAGTCGTCCCGGCGTGGCGACCAGAATATCGACAGGCTGTGATAACAATTTGTTCTGCAGTGGATAGGGCATGCCGCCGAGAATACTGATAACCTTCGTACGGGGAGTGTATTTGCCATATTTTTTGGCGGCGTTTGATACTTGATCGGCCAGTTCGCGCGTTGGTGTTAAGACCAGAATGCGCGGTCCGCGGCTGTTTGTTTTGCTGGGTGCTGTTAAATGATGTAGTGCAGGGAGCATAAAAGCAGCCGTTTTGCCGGTGCCGGTCTGCGCTGATGCGATGATGTCGGTGCCGGAAATAAGCTCCGGTATGGCCTGCTCTTGTATCGGCGTCGGCGTGATGTAACCGGCTTCGTGAACGGCTTTTAGAATTAAAGGATGCAAATTGAGATTTTCAAATGACACGGTGTTTCCTAAATGAATTTAAAGAAGCTGAATTGTTCAGCAGAAATATAATGAATAAAAGTGATACAGAAAAAAGCTGATGCTTATCGTTTTTTAACCATGTGCATGATGGATAAACATGCGCAGTGTTTAAAAAAATAGCCGAAAGCTGATATAAGAAGAGGACGGCGAGTGCGCAAACGAATAAATAATACAGCGAGACTATTATACCATAACTGAGGTTTGTTGAAAAAATTATTACGTCGTTCGAAGCAGGAGCGGATGCCTAGAGACTTTTGCAAAAGTCCAGACTGGAGTTTATAACTCATTGTTTTTACTATTCTGGAATTTTATAAAATAGGGTTTTGCAAAGGTCTCGTCTAATGAGACTTTCGCACGGTAAAAATGGTACCAGGCAAGCGAAGATACTATAACATTGTTTTTATTCTATAAGCCATGGCGTATAACCTGAGAAGATTACCCAGGTTATTTGTTGAAAATTTGATACGACAGGGAAATGTGCCTTTTAAACAGAAAATGGGTAGAAAATACCAGAAAGCGGGGTGATTTCGTATTTTCTCTGAAAATTCATAAAAAACTGAACAAACCAAACTGAAATCGCATATTCCTGACTGGATTTTATGAGATCAAGGGGCTTGCAAAGATCTCGCAAGATATCATCAAGGTATTGGGGCTGAAGATACTGCCATTGACGGGGCTCGCCATTGCCGGATCGGCTGAAAGCGGTATCGTGGTCATAAGGATCGGGTGACCAGTTGATTGTCGTAATTGCCTTGGTCTGTCAGGCGCGGCTCATTATCGCTGATGAAAAGCTGCGTGCAACACCGGAGTTGCATTGTATTTGGCAAGGCTCTGCATACATTAATCGTTGAAGTTCAGAAAATCCCCGCGGGTATTTTTTAATTAAATGATTAATTAGTTATATCTTGAGGACGATCAAGCTGACAATCTGTCAGTCTCAACGGCTAATGCATGCACAGCCTTGGGTAATTCACGATCCAATAGAAAGCTCCTGTTTTCCGCAATTGCAGCCATAACCGAAGCCCTATTGTGCATGTTACTTTCATGATAACAGGCGCTTGCTGGCATGCGGAAAATCTGATCTTTATTGATCTATCAATGCGATAGATATTTTCGTGAATGTTGTATTGGGAGTTCTGATACTTGCTTAGTCTTCCAGTGCGTTACGACCTTCAGCCGGTTTACCTTCATGTGTCGTGCCGTAACCTTCAGATGAAGCACTTTCTGGTGCAGATGGTCCACCACAAGCAACCAATGTGAGCGCGAATAAAATTACAAAAATTGATGAAAGTTTCATTTGTAGCCTTGTTGATAAAGATTTATAAAAATTATTACTTCTGCTTCAATGTTACTCCTGAATTGTAGCATGACATGCGTAAAATGTCTGAATGAATCGCGATGATAAGTACTGCGCTGGCTTGAATGCGCTATACTGCAAGGCCTTCATCTTGCTGGTACCTACAGTCGGCGACGAAATCGGCGCTCGCCAGCAGGCATCCATGGACAGAATTATGGAACGTCTGGAATGAATAGAGAATCGACCTGAGCTGAGGAATGAAACTTGAATTTGTTGGTTTACTGTAGAGTTTCATAGCAAACATCTTGACAGGTGTTGTAATGCAAGACTTAGCATCTCTGGATGTTACTTGGCCAATTCAACTTTAGGAAGTATCATGTTTTATGTATATCCAATCTTGGCGAAGCTTTCGATGATATGAGATAGATATTTATCGGGTGCTTCTTTCCAACTTGAAAAACTATTTTTATCGTTGATCGCGTTTAAGTAGTCTAACCACTCGCGCCGCCACTGAGAACTTATTGTACTGTGTAGCCCCATAAGCGACAAAAGATGATCTGACGTGGGAGCGCCTAGAAAACATTTGCGCTTCAATATAAATGAACCATCAATGTTGGTAACCATGTCTTTCAGAGCTTCTCTGGTTGCTTTAACATGTAATCTTGAGTAACCAAAGTGGCCGCTGGCCAGTAATCTAACAATCAAATAATCAGAGTAAGAGTATGAGAAAGCTAGCATGTCTTGCTCTTTTTTAATATCTATAAGAACAACTCCGCCACCCATACCACCTTCATAGCTTGGAGAAAAGAGCTTGTATGATTCAAAATCATAATATTTTGGCCGAAAAAATTCTCGGTGGATTTCCCACTGCGATCGTTTAGTGGCTGTCGATTTTATTTGGACTGGCACAAGTGTTTGAGAGTCGCTAAATATAATGTCAAAGCCGTCTCTATCAACGGTGGGTAAATAGATTTGCAACGGATATTTACAATTGCTCGCTGCATTTAATAAATCATACTGCAACCTGCATGTGAGCATGTATTCTCGTGTTTTTGTGTTTCTTGGATTGGTAAAAAAATTTTTCAACGGTAACACCAGAAGCTAGCAAGTGCTAAGAACTGCTGCCCATAGCATAGCTATTTTTGTCATCACGAAATTTTGTAGCATAAGGGGGCTTGCAGTACAACAATTCAGGCTGGTTATAGCCCCAACTCCTCCCACATTGCATCCACCTTCTGTTTAACCGCCTCATCCATCACAATCGGCGTCCCCCACTCACGATTGCTTTCGCCCGGCCATTTATTTGTCGCATCGAGTCCCATTTTTCCGCCGAGGCCTGAGATCGGGCTGGCGAAGTCGAGGTAGTCGATCGGGGTGTTTTCGACGATGAGGGTGTCGCGCGCGGGGTCGACGCGGGTGGTGATGGCCCAGATGACTTCTTTCCAGTCGCGGATATCGATGTCGTCGTCGGTGACGATGATGAATTTGGTGTACATGAACTGGCGCAGGAAGCTCCAGACGCCGAACATCACGCGTTTGCTGTGTCCAGCGTACTGTTTTTTCATGCTGACCACCGCCATGCGGTACGAGCAACCTTCTGGCGGCAGGTAAAAATCGGTGATTTCGGGGAATTGTTTCTGCAGCAGCGGGACGAAGACTTCGTTCAATGCCACGCCGAGGATCGCCGGTTCGTCGGGCGGCTTGCCGGTGTAGGTGGAATGGTAGATCGGATCACGACGCATGGTGATGCGCTCGATGGTGAATACCGGGAAGGTTTCCTGTTCATTGTAGTAGCCGGTATGGTCGCCATACGGGCCTTCGAGCGCGGTTTCCTCGGGATAAATCGCGCCTTCGAGCACGATTTCGGCGCTGGCGGGTACTTGAAGATCGCTGTCGAGGCATTTGACGACTTCGGTTTTGGAGCCGCGCAGCAGTCCGGCAAACTGATATTCGCTCAACGTGTCGGGCACCGGCGTAACCGCGCCGAGTATGGTTGCTGGGTCGGCGCCCAATGCAACGGCGACCGGATACGGCTGGCCTGGATTTCTCAGGCAGAAATCGCGGAAATCGAGCGCGCCGCCGCGATGCGCCAGCCAGCGCATGATCACTTTATTCGGCGCGATGACCTGCTGGCGGTAAATGCCGAGATTCTGGCGGGTTTTGTTCGGCCCGCGCGTGACCGTCAGGCCCCAGGTGATCAGCGGAGCGACATCGCCGGGCCAGCAGGTCTGTACCGGAATTTTACCAAGATCAACCTGATCGCCTTCCCAAACGATTTCCTGACAGGGCGCGCTGCTCAACACCCTGGGTGCCATGTTCAATACCTGCTTGAGTACCGGCAGTTTGTCCCAGGCGTCCTTCAGTCCTTTCGGCGGGTCGGGTTCTTTCAGGTAGGCCAGCAGCTTGCCGACTTCGCGCAGCGCTTCGACCGATGTCTGACCCATGCCCATGGCGACCCGCTTGGGCGTGCCGAACAGGTTGCCGAGCACTGGCATGTCATGGCCTTTCGGCTTTTCGAACAACACTGCCGGGCCTGCGGCCTTCAGGATGCGATCGCAGATTTCGGTCATTTCGAGCCGTGGATCAACTTCAACCGGGATGCGTTTAAGTTCGCCGATGGCTTCGAGTTGCGCGATAAAATCACGAAGATCTTTATATTTCATGGTATCTGTTTACCGAATCAGAAAATCGAGCGCAATGCCGGTAAATACCGCCATGCCGACATAATTGTTATGCAGAAACGCCTTGAAGCACAGCGCCCGGTCACGGTTGCGGATCAGCGTGTATTGATAACCCATGAGGCCAGCCGCCATCAACAGTCCGGCGTAATATGCCATGCCCATCGATTGCAGCTGCCCGATATAAGCCATGAGGGCGACAAACAAGACGTGGCACACCATGACGCCCATGACGTCATGTTGTCCGAGTGTGATTGCGGATGTTTTAATGCCGATTTTCAGGTCGTCGGGTTTGTCGACGATGGCGTATGCGGTGTCATACGCGATCACCCAGAACAGGTTGGCCAGCATCAGCATCCAGACAATCGGCGGCAATGCGTCCGTCTGCGCGGCGAATGCCATCGGGATGCCGAAGCTGAAAGCCATGCCCAGATACGCCTGCGGCATGGCGAAAAAACGTTTGGTGAACGGATAGGATGCCGCCAGAAACAAAGCGGGTACGGACAATCCTATCGTCAGCAGATTGAGCGGCAGAATCAGCACGAACGCGATCAGGCTCAAACCTGCTGCGAGCAGCAGCGCTTCACTGGAGCTGACGAGTCCGATAGCCATCGGACGGGTTTTTGTGCGTTCGACATGCGGATCGATTTTACGGTCGGCAAAGTCATTCATCACGCAGCCGGCGGAACGCATCAAAATGGTGCCCATGACAAAAATCGCCAGTATGTGCCAGTCAGGAAAGCCCTGCGCGGCAAACCACAACCCCCAGAGCATCGGCCACAACAGCAGCAGGATGCCGATTGGTTTATCAAGGCGCATCAGGCGCGCATAAATAACGAATCTGCTCGGTTGATCGGTAGTCATTACAATTTTAAATTTGAAATGCCGGGTAAAAAAACTTCAGTCACCAGAATCGATTGGCCTTGCAGCGTAAACAGCGAACGCCGCGCCCAGAGGTGAGCAGGCCGGGCAGCCAGCCGGGCGACAGCCCGGTCATACAGAAAGTGGCCGCTGTTGATTCTTTTAAATTCAAGCGGCGTGCGTTTGATTCTCGGGTTTTTAAACAGCATGCTGCCCAGAGACCGGTTGCCCAGTCCGCTTAACGCACGCCACGCGCCGATCAGACCTTTGCGTGGAATGACAGAATGCGCGAATACCATCGGTTTATCACAGCAATACAGATACACTTCGCGCACCATGGCGAGTTCATCGCGGCGTAATTGCATTTTGCTCGATTCGTCTTCATAAACACGACTCAGCTGCTGGAAAACCGGTTCCACATAAAACCGGGTGCAGCGCTCCTGAATACGGCGCGTCAGCGAACCGCGATCCTGCAGCCAGAAACGGATTTGAGGAGAAACCGCGCTTATGGCCGGTAGCCACGCCTGCGGATGTGCTGTGTTCATATTAGCGATGGATGATAAGGGAAATAGTATGCCGCATGCGGACAATCAGCGCTATGGCGAAACATCATCATGCTGGATATTGTTCAGACTAAGCACAGACCGGCTTCGGATAAAACGCGCATTATACAATAGTCCGGCAGTCTCGGTGAGCGGGTAACGCTCATGATGCAGGCCGCGATTTTGAACACTTAAACGCGCAGGTATTCGGTTTTCTGGCCCAGCCATCGCCGGATGTGCTGCTGTGCCTGATCCGGGTAATGATTGAGCATTTCATCGGCTACCGTCTGCGCGGCAGTCAACAGCGCACCATCCAGTCCAAGGTCGGCGAAGCGCAGCATTGGAATGCCGCTTTGCCGCGCGCCCAGAAATTCTCCCGGTCCGCGCAGATGCAGATCCTGTCGTGCAATTTCAAAGCCATCGCTGTGTTCAAAAATGATTTTCAGTCGCTTGCGGGCGATTTCGGACAGCGGTTTTTGATACATCAGAATACACACACTGGCATTCGCGCCGCGCCCGACGCGTCCGCGCAGCTGGTGCAATTGTGACAAGCCCATGCGTTCCGCATTTTCGATCACCATCAGCGAGGCGTTGGACACATCAACGCCGACTTCGATGACCGTTGTCGCAACCAGCAGCTGAATATCGCCGTGCTTGAACTGCGTCATAATGTCGGTTTTTTCCGATGCCGCAAGTCGCCCGTGCACCAGACCGATCCGCAGATCGTTGAATGCTTTGCGCAGCATTTCATAGGTTTCCATTGCGGTTTGCAATTGCAACGTTTCCGATTCTTCAATCAGTGGACAGACCCAGTACACCTGCCTGCCCTGTCCGCACACATGCCGGATGCGTTCCATCACTTCGTCGCGGCGGTTGTCGGCGACCAGTTTGGTGACCACCGGCGATCTGCCTTGCGGCAATTCATCGATAACCGATACGTCCAGGTCAGCCAGATAGCTCATCGACAACGTGCGTGGAATCGGCGTGGCGCTCATCATCAATTGATGTGGTGCCTGCGCTGAAGCCGGCATGCCTTTCATGCGCAATGCCAGACGCTGGTGTACGCCGAAGCGCTGCTGTTCGTCGATAACCGCCAGCCCGAGACGGTGAAAATTGACTTGATCCTGAAACAGTGCGTGCGTGCCGACGGCGAGCATGGCTTCGCCGGATTCGATGGCGGCGAGCGCAGCCTGGCGGTCTTTTTTCTTCTGACTGCCCGACAGCCAGATTACCGGTATTTGCATGGGCGCGAACCAGGCGCTTAATTTCTGGAAATGTTGTTCGGCAAGAATTTCGGTCGGTGCCATGATCGCCGTCTGATAGCCATTGGCGATCGCCTGTAACGCGGCAATAGCGGCCACCACAGTTTTTCCGCTGCCGACATCGCCCTGCAACAGGCGCTGCATCGGATGATCCGAATCCAGGTCATGGCTGATTTCCGCAATTACGCGATTCTGCGCCTGTGTCAACCGGAACGGCAGCTGCGTCATGAAAGCGTCATGTAAGGCCGGATGGCGGCCCAGGCGCGGTGCTTTGCGGCTGCGACGCTGACGGTAATGCAAACGCATCGACAGCTGCTGCGCTAGTAATTCATCGAATTTGATACGCTGCCAGGCAGGATGTGTGCGATTCTGCAGCGCGGCGGCAACTGTTTCCGGCGGCGGGTGGTGCAGTGTCTGTAGGCTTTCCCGGAAGCCGGGTAGCCGGATGCGCTGAATGATGCCGGCTGGCAGTGTTTCGGACAGCAATGATGGAACAAATGGATTGTTCAGCACCTGACTGATCAGCTTGCTGATGGTTTGCTGGTGCAAGCCGGTGGTTACCGGATAAACCGGCGTCATGGCGTCGGACAATGGTTCGTTTCGGGTGATCACCCGGCATTTCGGATGCACCATTTCTGCACCGAAAAAGCCGTGACGGATTTCACCAAACAGTCTTACCCGCTTACCCGCGGCATACGCCGTGACCTGACTGCCGTAAAAATTCAGAAAACGCATGCAAAGACTGCCGCTGCCGTCTTTAACCTGACAAACCAGTTGACGCCGCGGCTTTAACAGCACCTCGGCATGTGTGATAACGCCCTCAACCTGCACGGCACGGCCTTCTGGCGTGTCGTTAATCGGGAAAACATGCGTTTCGTCTTCATAACGCAGCGGTAAATGCAACGCCAGATCCATTTCAGTGCGAATGCCGAGCCGCAGCAGTTTTTCCAGCGTTTTTTTGCTCTGGGTCAGCGTTGTAATCGATGCGTCGGGCAGATCGGGCGCGCTGGTGGATGTATCAACTGCGTCGGGCATGGCGGTCAACATGTCCGTTGCACGGACGATCCGGGGTTATGCAAATGCTAGCCTTGCAGCACCATTACCGCATCCATCTCGACCAGTGCGCCACGCGGCAGCTCCTTGACGCCAATCGCGGCGCGCGCCGGATACGGCTGTTCGAAATACGAGGCCATGATTTCATTGACTCGCGCAAAATGCGCCAGATCAGTCAGAAAAATATTCAGTTTCACGATATCGTTCAGACTTCCGTCGCTTGCCGTCGCAACCGCTCTGAGATTCAGAAAGACCTGCTGGATTTGTGCCTCAATGCCATTAACCATTTGCATGGTCGAGGCGTCAAGGCCGATTTGTCCTGAAAGATAAACTGTCTCGCCGCCACTGACCTTGACAGCCTGAGAATAAGTGCCGATCGCGGCCGGTGCGTGAGGGGTCTGAATGATTTGTTTGCTCATGGGTGTCTCCCGTAATGTATGATTTCCAGTATAACAATCTGTTAAGCCGCAACCGTCCTCCGGCCGATCAAATGTAAAGGTGCTTCTAAAAACTCAGCGTTTTTTTGATAAAAAATGAGCAAGACGAAGTGGGAATAAAAATATTGACGCGGCATAGAATGTTTATGTAAGGAAATATTTTTTGTGAACAACGATGTATTGTAATGAAACATGGATTTTTAAAGATGCCCTTAAGGCATCCACAATTATATTTGAAACTGTCGGTTAAACAAAAAATGCTTGCAGCGCTGCTGCGAACTGCGAAGAGAGCTGTTGAGCAGTTTGCGTGAGCATGGGGGCGACAACTCTTATATAATTCGGCATTCAATTTCTGCAAACTCTACGACTTAATGCTGCTATGCAAGAATCCATGCCAAAATTGCTTATTCAAGGCGGCAAGCCGCTGCGCGGAGAAATACGCATCTCCGGCGCAAAAAATGCTGCACTGCCCGTGTTGTGCGCTGCATTACTTACGCGCGAGACGCTCGCCATCCGTAACATACCACAATTGAACGATGTTACGACCATGCTGGCATTGCTGGCGCAGATGGGCGTGAACATCAAGGTTGAGACCAATAATGCAGTTGAATTATCGGCAGAGAATCTCGCCCATCCGACTGCGCCCTATGAAATGGTCAAAACCATGCGCGCGGCGATTCTCGTACTGGGGCCGTTGCTGGCGCGTGCCGGTGAAGCCACTATTTCACTGCCCGGCGGCTGTGCTATTGGCATGCGGCCTGTCGATCAGCATATCAAGGGACTCGAAGCGATGGGTGCGGAGATCGCAATCAAGCATGGTTATATTCATGCGGTTGCAAGAAAATTGCAAGGTGCGCGAATTGTCATGGATATCGTTACAGTCACCGGGACAGAAAACCTGATGATGGCGGCAACGCTGGCGCAGGGTACAACCATTATCGAAAATGCTGCGCGAGAACCGGAAATCATTGACCTCGCCAATTGCCTTAACGCCATGGGCGCAAGAATACAAGGCGCGGGCAGCGATATCATTACCATCGAGGGTGTTTCCGCGCTGCACGGAGCCACGCACACAGTCATGCCGGACCGTATTGAGACCGGTACTTTTCTGGTTGCCGCGTGTGCCACGGGCGGTGATATTTTTCTCAAAGAGACCGACGCGCGGCTGTTGGATGCCGTGCTGGATAAGCTTGCAGAAGCGGGCGCCAGTATCAAATCCGGTGAAAACTGGATTCATCTCAAGATGCATGCAAAACCGCGCGCGGTTAGTCTTCGTACGGCACCCTATCCGGCCTTTCCAACGGATATGCAGGCGCAATTCATGTCGCTTAACTGTATTGCCGAAGGTACAGCGATCATCACCGAGACTATTTTTGAGAACCGTCTGATGCATGTTCAGGAGCTTAAGCGCATGAACGCCGACATCAAGGTTGAAGGTCATGCCGCCATAATCCGGGGCATTGTTCAGCTCGATGGCGCTAATGTCATGGCGACTGATCTGCGCGCTTCGGCCAGTTTGGTTATTGCAGGGCTGGTTGCGCAGGGCGCGACGGTCATTGACCGGATTTATCACCTGGATCGAGGTTATGAGGCCATAGAAGAAAAATTATCCGCTCTTGGCGCACATATCGAACGCGCAACCGGGAATTCGTGCGATTTGACCCGGGCAGCCGAGTGGTAAAAACCAGCAGTAATAAGGTGATGGTACGATGAGAACCCTCGGAAAGCGGGGTTCTCGATTGATATATGGTGGTGATGCCGCTTACTTGTAGCTGATGACGAGTACCGCAATGCGTTTGTTGAAGTCTGAAACAGGTGCGATCACCAGTTTTTTGCCATTTGCATCTGTTTTAATGGCAATTTTATGTTCGTTGATGATCTCTCTGGGATACAGGTCGCTGCCTTTAACATCTTCCAGACGTTTGTCGGTAGACACCAGCAGTTCGCCTTTTTCGCCGATCAGGTCAATGCGTTCCGCGTTGAGTTGCTTCACGATGTCATTGAGGTACAGGCCAACCTGGTCAATATTGTTGCGGATGAATTCGCTGCGCACTGCCCAGGATAACACTTGTGCAAAACGTTCTTCTTCTTTTATGTACTGTTTGTCAGCTTGTTCCCGAGCCTGCTGGGTGATCAAGGTGCGTTCACTGGCGATCTGTTTTTGCGCGTCTGATTCGACTTTGTTTACTGCAATGATTTTCCAGGCAAAGACAAAAACAATAATACCCGCCATAACAAATGCGTATTTCATGGGCAGTTGCTTTTGCGGCAGATCTTCAAGCATGGCAAACTTCCTGGTAAGCATGGTGTAGACTGTTACTGCTTTGGATTGCAGTGTTTCGTTTTCCTTGTTCTGACTCGTCATGAATAGCTCCTTGATTTTTTAGCTGACAGGTAAAAAGCTCTAATTATCCACTAAACCCAATGGAAGTAAAAGAAGAGCGCCTTAAAATTTAGTATTGTCTGCGCAATACCGAACAAAAAACATCATTAACTCAAAACCATCGCTTGGTGCGACAAAATGACCGGATTGATCCTTGAATGGATTGAGCGCGCTGCCCGGCATCCGGATTCATTACAGAATCTGGGTTTTCGCTCGAAAAATACCCAGACAGATACTGCGAAAGTATATCAAATAACGATCGGTTTATTTTGTTTTATAATGCAATTTTAATGATGCAATGTCAGTGCGGTTAAAAAAACAACATTGGTAACTCCGGCGATAAAAGGCGGTTGAAAAAACTGCCTGCGTTGCCGCTGTGGTGTTAAAAACAAACTCAAAATACTCATTTATCGGGCATAAACGCCGCTTCTCGATCCGGTGGAAGATAGAGAAACTTTAATAAAGTAAAGGAAAAAGGATTAAGTGGATAACAATAAAAAAACCTGGTCCGGGCGATTCAATGAGCCCGTTTCAACGCTGGTTCAGCGCTATACTGCCTCGATCCATTTTGATTACCGGCTTGCCGGGCAGGACATTCAGGGGTCGCTGGCGCATGCACGAATGCTTGCCGCTCGTGGCATCATAACCCGGGAAGATCTGGAGGCAATCGAGCGTGGTCTTGGGCAGATACGCGATGAAATCCGGGAAGGTCGCTTTAGCTGGTCGCAACAATTGGAGGACGTGCACCTGAACATTGAGAAACGCCTGACAGATATCATCGGCGATGCTGGAAAGCGGCTGCACACCGGTCGTTCGCGCAATGATCAGGTGGCCACCGATATCAGACTCTATCTGCGTGCTGCAATTGACGAGATCAGTGATCTGACCAGGGCGTTGCAACGCGTGTTGGTCGATCTGGCTGAGCGTCATGCCGATACCGTGATGCCCGGCTTTACTCACCTGCAGGTTGCTCAGCCGGTATCTTTTGCGCATCATCTGATGGCTTATTTTGAAATGCTCAAACGCGATGCCGAGCGTTTGTCCGATTGCAGAAAGCGCGTTAATCAATTGCCGCTCGGCGCCGCCGCTCTGGCCGGGACGAGTTATCCGATAGACCGTGAAATGGTGGCGCGGGAACTTGCCTTTGATGGCGTTTGCGAAAATTCCCTGGATGCTGTTTCCGACAGGGATTTCGCCATCGAATTCTGCGCTTGCGCATCGTTGATCATGACGCATTTGTCACGCCTGTCGGAAGAGTTGATTGTGTGGATGAATCCGGCTGTCGGTTTCATTATGCTGGCAGATCGGTTTTGTACGGGATCATCGATCATGCCGCAGAAAAAAAATCCCGATGTGCCCGAGCTTGTGCGCGGTAAAACCGGCCGCATCAATGGCCATCTGGTTGCGTTGCTGACATTGATGAAGGCACAGCCGCTGGCCTACAATAAGGACAATCAGGAAGACAAAGAACCGCTTTTCGATACCGTCGACACATTGACCGATACGCTGCGCATTTATGCCGATATGCTGACCGGTGTGCAGGTTAACGCTGAGGCGATGCGAAAAGCTGCATTGCAGGGTTTCTCGACCGCTACTGATCTGGCCGATTATCTGGTTAAAAAAGGGATTCCGTTTCGTGACGCGCATGAAATAGTCGCCCGCTCTGTGCAATACGCTGAACAAAAGGGCTGCGATCTGGCCGATTTGGATTTGAGCGAATTGCAGCGGTTTTCGAAACATATCGAACCTGATATTTTTTCAGTGCTGACCCTGGAAGGATCGCTCGAAAGCCGTAACCATATCGGGGGAACCGCGCCTCAGCAAGTCCGCAAAGCGATTGCGCGTGCTAAAGAATGGCTGTCAGCCAACGCGACTGCTGAGCGGTAAACAGCTTGCGACGATCGGACGGATATCTGGAAATGGACGTTTGGCCTGAGATAACGCAACGCATCACAGCCGTCACGGGCCAGTTTTTTCGCATCGAGACCATCGACGCGGTCGGCGGCGGCTGTATCAACCAGGCCTGCTGCATAGCGGGTAACGGACAGCGCTTTTTTGTCAAAATCAATTCTGCCGATGGATGGGACATGTTTGCTGCTGAAGCCGAGGGGCTTGAGGAAATTCACCGTTCCGATACACTGCGTGTTCCGCGGCCGGTGTGTTGGGGGCGGCATGAAAGCCATGCCTGGCTGGTGCTCGAGTATCTGGATCTCGGCGCACGTTCCGCAAGTAATCCGGATGCGCTGGGATGCGGACTTGCCGCGATGCATCAATTCAGGAGCAATCAGTTTGGCTGGTCACGGAACAACACGATCGGCAGCACGCCGCAGATAAATACCCGGTCGGATGACTGGGTTTCATTCTGGCGCACGCACCGGCTTGGTTTTCAATTGCATCTGGCGCTGGAAAACGGCTACCGCGGTCAATTGCAGCAGCTTGGCGAACGGTTGCTTGAAAACGTCGGACAGTTTTTTACCGGTTATAAGCCGTTTCCATCCCTGCTGCACGGTGATTTGTGGTATGGGAATTATGCCTATACGCGTGAAGGCGAATCCGTTTTGTTCGATCCCGCCGTGTATTACGGCGATCGGGAAGCGGATCTGGCGATGACCGAATTGTTCGGCGGATTTCCGGAGCGGTTTTATTCCGCTTATCAACATGAATATCAACTGGATTCAGGGTATAATATACGGAAGGTTTTATATAATCTCTATCATATTCTGAATCATTTGAATCTGTTTGGCAGCGGTTATCGCCGGCAGGCTGAGCAAATGATGATTTACCTGCTTGCGGAAATTCGTTGAAAGACAACGAGACTGTAATAGCCAAAACACAAGACTTCAGAAAAGCGCGATGCCCGACATATTCAACATATTCATATTCATTAAACGCCGTTTTGCCGTGCACCAGCAATTGTTTGCCCATTCTCACATCCAATGACTAAATACGTCTTCGTAACCGGTGGGGTGGTGTCGTCGCTGGGCAAAGGCATTGCCGCAGCGTCTCTGGCTGCGGTGCTGGAGTCCAGAAAAATCAAGGTGACCATGCTGAAGCTGGATCCCTACATCAATGTTGATCCCGGTACCATGAGTCCGTTCCAGCATGGCGAGGTTTTTGTTACCGAAGACGGCGCGGAAACCGATCTTGATCTTGGGCATTACGAGCGGTTTATCAGCACCAAAATGACGCGTCATAACAATTTCACTACGGGGCAGATATACGAGAGTGTAATCCGCAAGGAGCGGCGCGGTGATTATCTCGGTGGAACCGTTCAGGTTATTCCGCATATCACCGATGAGATCAAGCGGTATATACAGGCTGGGGTCGGTGATGCCGATGTCGCCATTATTGAAATCGGCGGTACGGTCGGCGATATCGAGTCTTTGCCTTTTCTTGAAGCCATACGGCAAATGGCGACGCAACTGCCCGGCGATGATACCTGCTTTATTCATCTGACGCTGTTGCCGTATATCGGTTCGGCCGGTGAATTGAAAACCAAACCGACACAGCATTCCGTCAAGGAGCTGCGGGAGATTGGCATACAGCCTGATGTGATTTTATGCCGTTCCGATCGTGAAATTCCGAAGGAAGAACGCCGCAAGATAGCGCTGTTTACCAATGTCAAGGAGCAGGCTGTCATATCCGCCATTGACGTTGACAGCATCTATAAAATTCCTGCATTGCTGCATGAGCAGATGCTCGATGAAATTATCTGTCACAAGCTTGGCATTCTGGCCAAGCCTGCTGACCTGAGTGTATGGAAGAAACTGGTTTATGCGCTTGAGCACCCGGCGCATTCGGTGACTATTGCGCTTGTCGGGAAATATGTCGACCTGACCGAATCGTATAAATCGCTGTCAGAAGCCTTGATGCATGGAGGTATTCATACGTGCAGCAAAATCAATATTACTTATCTGGATTCCGAACAGATTGAAAAAAGTGGTACCGACAGTCTGAATGGCATGCATGCCATACTCGTGCCGGGCGGATTCGGCAGGCGCGGCGTGGAAGGCAAAATACTCGCGATTCATTATGCCCGCACGCATGGTATACCTTACCTCGGCATATGCCTTGGCATGCAGCTTGCCGTCGTCGAATACGCCCGTAACAAAACCGGCATGACCGACGCGCACAGTACGGAATTTAATCCGGATACGGCGTATCCAGTCATCGGTTTGATTACCGAATGGCGAACCAAGGATGGGCGGGTCGAGAAACGCGATAAAAATTCGGATATCGGTGGCAGTATGCGTCTTGGAGGGCAGGAATGTCAGTTAAAAAAAGATTCGCTGGCCTGGAGAACTTACGGCGCAGATAAAATAACCGAGCGTCATCGCCATCGCTATGAGGTCAACAGCGACTATCTGCCTCAACTGGAACAGGCGGGGCTTCGTGTCAGCGGTTTGTCCATGGATGAAGATCTGTGCGAAATTATTGAATTATCGGAAACGGAACATCCATGGTTTCTGGGGTGCCAGTTTCATCCTGAATTTACATCCACGCCGCGGCAAGGTCACCCGTTATTCAAATCCTTTATCAAGGCGGCTATTGATTATGCCTCTGGTCAGCAGTCCACCGGAGAAACGCAGATCAGATCGGCTGCGGTGATCAGAGCATGATGTCTTGATCATCGATTGCGCCATGCTGTGTTGGAAAAACAACAGACATACCAGAGTGTGATAATTTAATCAGTATTACTCATAAAAAAATTAAATAGCTATTTGAACTTGAAGTATATTAAAGAGTTAATGTCCGTAACAAAAAGCCAAACTGATCATACAGGGAAAAAGTAAGCATGAGTGCAATAGTAGAAGTCATCGCGCGCGAGATTCTGGATTCTCGCGGTAATCCAACCATTGAAGCAGATGTGTTGCTGGAATCCGGCGTGTTAGGACGCGCTGCTGTTCCATCAGGTGCTTCTGTAGGTACGCGGGAAGCTGTCGAACTGCGGGATGGCGATGCACAGCGCTACTTGGGAAAGGGTGTTCTGCAGGCCGTTGAGAATGTCAACACTGAAGTTTCCGAAACATTGATCGGACTGGATGCGGTTGACCAGAGTTTTATCGATCAGGCGATGATTGATCTGGATGGTACGGAGAACAAGTCGCGTATCGGCGCCAATGCAATTCTTGCGGTGTCTCTTGCAGTAGCAAAAGCTGCCGCGGATGAATCCGGATTGCCGCTATACCGCTACCTCGGTGGCGCGGGCATGATGTCCATGCCGGTGCCGTTGATGAACCTTGTTAATGGTGGTGTGCATGCCAACAATAACATTGACATGCAGGAATTCATGATCGTGCCGTTCGGTATCGGGAATTTCCGTGATGCGATTCGTTGCGGTTCGGAGATTTTTCATGCTTTGAAAAAGCTTTTGAACGAAAAAAATATGCCCACCACAGTGGGTGACGAAGGTGGTTTCGCGCCGAATCTGAACGGCAATGAGGAATCGTTACAATTGATTGTCGAGGCAATCGATCAGGCAGGCTATCAACCGGGCCGTGAGGTTGCGATCGCGGTTGACTGCGCGAGTTCGGAATATTTTTCCGATGGCAAATATCATTTGTCTTCGGATGGCCTGAGTCTTACGTCCGTACAGTTTGCAGACTATCTTGCATCGTGGGTGGACAAATACCCGATCATCAGTATCGAAGACGGCATGAGTGAACTAGACTGGAATGGCTGGGAGCTGCTGACCAATCGATTGGGCAAGGCTGTGCAACTCGTTGGCGATGATATCTTCGTGACCAATACCCGAATTCTGCAGGAAGGCATCAAACGGAATATCGCTAACGCCATTCTGATCAAAGTCAACCAGATCGGTACGCTGACCGAAACGCTGGCAGCGATTGAAATGGCCAAGTGCGCCGGATATACTGCTGTAATCTCGCACCGCTCCGGAGAAACGGAGGATACGACCATCGCCGATATCGCGGTAGCGACCAATGCACTCCAGATCAAGACAGGTTCGCTTTCGCGTTCGGATCGGCTGGCGAAATATAACCAGCTGCTTCGTATTGAGGAAGATCTTGGCGACATGGCGCGGTATGCGGGGCGCGGTGCCTTTTATCAACTGAAATAATATCGAATGAAATCGCTCGCTATTGTGCTTATCGTTCTAATTGTACTGATCCAGTACCCACTTTGGCTGGGAAAAGGCAGTTGGCTGCAGGTACGCACATTCGAGCAGGAAATTGTTCAGGCGCAGGAAGAAAATCTTAAGCTGCAAAACCGCAATATGATCTTTCATGCCGAAATTAATGATCTGAAGCAGGGAACGGACGCAATCGAAGAGCGTGCGCGTAATGACATCGGTATGATCAAGAAAAATGAAATTTTCTTTCAGATCGTTGAAACCAATCCTGCCAGCACGATACCACCGGCAAGCTTTGCGCGCGCCAGCCAGTCCCGATAAATCCAGGCGAGGTTCCGGGTCTTTTTTCTGAACGATCACTTGAAAACAAGCAAACAAGTCGTATATCTATTCCGTTAACCAAACGATCAAATTTCTCCATGGAGTAATCGAATGAAAAGAGTTTTTCTTTTTCTCGCGACGAACCTGGCCATTGTTGTTGTTTTGAGTATTACGCTGAGACTGCTGGGATTCGAACGCATATTGGATGAACAGGGTGCTGGGCTCGATATCAATTCGTTATTGCTGTTTGCGGCCGTTTTCGGTTTTGGCGGGTCACTGATGTCGCTGGCCATGTCCAAATGGACGGCCAAGCGTTTCACCGGCGCGCAGGTTATCGAGATGCCGCGCAATGCGCGGGAACACTGGCTGTTGGCCACGGTGCAGCGGCAGGCTAAAAAAGCAGGCATCGGGATGCCGGAAGTGGCTGTTTATCATGCGCCCGATGTCAATGCCTTTGCTACCGGCATGTCAAAGAATGACGCGCTTGTGGCTGTCAGCACAGGACTGCTTAACACGATGACCGAGGATGAAGCGGAAGCCGTTCTGGCGCATGAAGTCAGTCATATTGCCAACGGCGATATGGTCACGCTTGCGTTGATTCAGGGTGTTGTCAACACGTTCGTCATATTTTTGTCGCGCGTTATTGGCCATACGGTTGATCGTGTCGTTTTCAAGACAGAAAACGGTCATGGACCGGCTTTCTGGGTGACCGCAATTATCGCTGAGATTGTACTCGGCATACTGGCCAGTATTATCGTCATGTGGTTCAGCCGGCAACGCGAATTCCGCGCGGATGCGGGTGGAGCCAGCCTGGCCGGACGGGATAAAATGATTGCCGCGCTGCAACGATTGCAAATGTCTGCTCATCAACAGCATTTGCCCGATCAGCTGGCGGCGTTCGGTATTTCCGGCGGAATTAGTTCGGGACTGAAGAGCCTCTTTATGTCTCACCCGCCGTTGGAAGAAAGAATTGCAGCACTGCGTGAGTCGCGCTATTAAGATTGGGTAAAGGTTCAACGCAAAAACGCCGCATCATTCGAAAGTCATAATGCGGCGTTTTTTTGATTCCGGATTCGGGATGTTTTTATTCTCAGAGACCTTTGCACCGCTCATGACATCGTGCAAAGGCCTCTCTCAATAAGAGCTTTCCACTGAAAAGTCTTCCCAGATATAAGTCGGCTGCACTGATGGCGGTGTTGGAATCCAGAACGTTGCCACATCAAAAACACCGATGACAGTCCGGGCCACGGAATGCATCACGCCGGAAGCAAGCCCGAAAGTCATGCCATGAAGGATGGAATCCCGTTGTGTGACCAGAATAATATTCTTGGGCAACTCTATAAAACCGGTAGCGGTATTGGCGATGCCGGCGACCAGTTTTGTACTGGAGGTGCTGATATAGTTATATCCATATGGTTCTGTCGCCATCGCATGCGAAGACCCGAACACCAGAATGAGCAGCGCAAGAATCAGTTTAGCCATTTTTCTCATTTAAAACTCCTGTTAACAATCCATTATTATCGTTCCATTTTTTGCTGGAAACACTATCCATTGCAGTGTACCCGTACGGGTAATAACTGACAATTGGTTATTAACGGCATAATGCGGGATGAGTCAAAATCTTTTGTGTCGCTGGTTTTTGCGGCATGAATGCTATGAAGTCGGCTGCTTGCTGAAACAAGCGGTGTTGCGGAAAAGGAATGCATCTAGCTTGGAGAAGTTTTGATTCGATACCGCTGATCAGAATTTATTTGTCTGAAAATTGGGGTGACAGAGAAGCGTTGATACTTATACTGGCCTATAAATGACCATCCAATGCCTGAATATTTTTAATGAAATACTTTTCATCGAGATATTTTTTGGAATAGCAGCGAACATCCATGTGAATCCAGGTGGGTGCGATATCAGCGGGTTCCAGCGCCTTCATATTGTTGGCACTCCAGCCGATCTGAAAGCCGCATTTTTCAACAAGCAATCCTCTGACGGCGTTGCAGCGATTACAATCATCCTGTTTGTCCTCATTGGGTTTTAACGGAAAATCAATGTCCAGCGCCTTGCCCATGTGGTTAGTGCTTTGTCTATTCTTTTGTTCATTGTTGACCCAACAGCGGTAACCGCTGGTCGAATAAGGAATATCGTAGCCTGCCTGGCTTGCATAAAATTGTGCGGCTCTAAAGCTGTTGAGGATGGCTTTATGAATACCCGGATATTCATACCGATAAAATGCTTCGGTTTTTTCGGTTTCCGATTTCCCAGCCTGATATTTGTTTTTAAACCGGTTTTTCCCAAAGCCGTCACACGTTCCGCAGGGGCATTTGATTGCTTCAAAATCGATGGAAAATTTTTGCGCGAATTGATCGAGTGCGGTGAAGGTGTCATCGTTGACGATACCCGTCGGTGTTTTTATATTCATGTAATCTTTCTGGAAAGTCATGACCTGCAATTCCGTGCCGGGACCGAAATCACCATCCCAAACGGTTCCACGGAATCCTGCAAGACGGAGCTGGAGTTCTTCAACATCCGCGCCGTTGTCGCCTCTTTGCAAAGGTTTTTCGCCAAATTTCATAAAAAACTATCCTGTCAAATAAATGAATTACTCATCAACGATGTCAATTACGTTCAACATTCTCTTGATATAACGAACATCTTTTGCTTCATAACAATTTGTTCGCTAAATTACTTCTTTTTGGAAGGTTAGCAGCATTCCTGGCGGGTTAGTGTCAGGGATAGGTGTAACACTGATCAACTCCAGACCATTATTGCCATAATCCTTGGTCACTTGAATCGACAGAGAATCTGCCGATACTGTATCAGTCGGCATTGTATTGATTACAACAAATTTACAAGCATATTGACTCATAATTAACACCTTACTATTTATTCAATTTTTTTTGTAATGCTTTATGCACACTGTCTGCATAGAGCGTTCGATCTGATATGCCACAAGGCCTACCAATATCTATCAAATTATTCCAATCCTCGTCAGAAAAATTCCAGGAATTTCCCTTTTTTACAATCTCTTTTAGGATATCAAGCTTATTCGGTACAACATTTACTGCATTGTTAAAAACACATTCAGCATGCTTATCCATATTTTCAATTTCGCTGCCTTCAAGCGTTATGGCACGAGCAACTTCTGCCACCTTTTCAGGATTCTCTAGTTTTGCGGCAGCTTCTCCAGTTACGAAGGCAGTCTGAATAAGCACGGGATCAAATAGGTTATTTTCTTTTGGCATGATTTTAAAGCTAAAACTACTGAGAGCAGAAACTGCTTCTCCAACACCCTTACTACTATCGTTCTGATTCTTCTTGGGCGCAATCAAAGCAAGGCGCTGCTTGATACCAAGATTACCTTGTACCGGTTGCGATGAATCCGGACGTGCTTCCACCGTTAAAGAAATTTTTTCTGTCTCATAAAAATACATCGGAGGACTGGCACATCCAATCAACAAGAAAGAAAGGCAAGCAGTCATAAATATTCTTATTTTGGTGCACATGTTTACTTTCCTCCTTGGGCAGTATTTTTATTGTCTGTTGGTTTCTTAGCACCTTCTTTTGGCTCACACTTTTCACCGCCTCCTTGGATGCTATCCTTGATTTGACCTAGAGTGATAGGTTCTTTAACTATATTGGTAGCGGTAGTTCCAGTTGACACAAAATGCCGAAATTGCACATCATCTAAACCCCAAGCATAAACACAACTCACGGCAGCCAGACTCATGACATCTGGCTCTTTTTCATTATCATTTTTATGCGGAATCAGGGCAAACGTATCCCGATCATAGCCAAAAACCAAACGTCCTGTACCTTGCGTGCTGGCGGAAACATCCAATCCTACGGTTGTTCCATGAACATAAACAAGATGGGATGGCGTCATGCATCCAGTAAGCAGAAAGCATATAAAACCAGCCTTAAATAGTGATATTTTCATAATGTTTCCTTTGATTTAATCAAGAAATTCATTGCTGCTGTAAACTCTCTTGAATACCCGCTTTGACAGTACCATTTTGGTCGCGGTTGATTATAAAAATGCCATCGAAATCCGGCGATAACCGTAAAACGCTACGCAATTCAATGCCTGCTGAAAAACCGATCTTAATTGGATTCGCATGAAACATGATGCCCTGATTCTTGTCAATCCATGCAAAAGGTTGCATGTTCCCCAAATTAATCTCCTTGCTGTTGATTTCGACAAAATTACTGCTATCGACTTGTTGTAAAAATTGGTCTAGAGGCAGTTGTGCATTTTTTTCCGCTTTGGGATAAACCTTGATTCTTTCCGTGTGTCCCAGCGTCAGGCCACGATCGCTATGACGCGTACTGATAAAACCGCCCCATGTTTTTTGTGTAGTCATATAACTGGTTTCATTTTCAAAATGACGCAACTGAGTAAAACCTTTATCGTTGATTGCGCATCCGCTCATCATCATGATCAACGGATAAGTAAGCAATAATTGTTGTCGAATCATGAATGCGCGCAAACTTAAATTTAATCTGACGGAAGCCTGTTTCATCGCTGAATCGATTGCACTTATACAACAAAATAATTTGCGTACAAATAACCCAATTGAGTCATTTTCCATTTTTATACATTAGGGGTTTGTTATCCAACCCACACCAGCATTTCCCCACGCGATGAAACCCCCAGCTTGCTGTAAATGCTTTTGATATGGTTGCGCACAGTGTGATAGCTCAAGTGGATTGTTTCGGCGATTTCGCGGGTAGGGGTGCCCTGGTAAATCAGCAGGGCGATTTCGATTTCGCGCCGGGTCAGGCCTTTGCGTTGGAGCTGGCTGAAGATTTTGCCGATGACGTGCGTGACGCGCGACAACTGAATGAAATAGGTTTGATGAAAGTGGTTGGCGCCGCAGCTGATGCGCGTCAGTTTGATTTCATACAGGCGCTTGCCGAGTCGTGACAAGAAGCTGTGCCATTCGAGTTGTTTGTGCTGGATATTCTGGATTAGCGCTAATGCGGTAGACAGAAGCAGGTGTTTTTGCTGCTCGAGGAGATGTTCAAATGCCAGGCTTTGAAACAGTGTGCTGCCGTTGTCGCGAATGACTGCGACAGGCTCCGCGTGTACAGACCACAAGCCCATGATACGGCTGGAATTCCGGCTTTCCTCTTGAAACAGTATCATTTTCAAGGTTTGCAGCAGCGGCGACTTCAGTACGTTCAGCAGTTCGATATCACGTTGACTGAAGATGCGGCGCTGGTTGTGCAGGCGGAAAAAGTGAAACCGGCAGGCCGGATGCTGTTCATCCTGAAGCGTCAGGATGGTGCAATAGTGGCGTGCCTGTTGCCGGAATGGATCAAAAAAGAGGTGCTGTGCGCCTGAGAAAGCATCGCGATAATGCCTGCTGGCGGATGTCGTGTCGGCTAACCGGATATCCGAGGTATGTACCGCAGATTGTACTGCTGCCGGGATTTGTGTTGTGGTGCGGATGAGCTGTTGCCAGTTGTATTCAGAACAGCTGGAAAGGTTGATGCCGTCAATCGGTTGCGTACTATTTTGATCATTCTGCCTCGCTGGTGGCTGTTCGTAAAAAACGCCGTTGCATGCGATCAAGGGAAGCAGTGCTTCTTTCAGAACCAGATTGAATTCATGCCTTGATCTGCAATGGCTCAGCCAGTTGATAATTGCCAGTGTTTTCTGGTGCTCGGCGCCGGAGAGCATGTCTGAAATGATTCCGTAATTCATCTTTTGCCTCCGTTTTGGTTATTAGCGAAGCTTTGATCAATGAACAGCTTGATGGTGTTATGACAAAAATTTTGAATCGTGTCAATCCGAGATTCAGGGAATAAAAGGCAGTGTAGTGGATCAGGATTTATGCCTGTGTGATTTATCTCACCAAGACAGTTGTAAAGTGGGGAAAGTCAGCGCTGTGGAATAGGGTGTGTCCGTAGTGAGCATGAAATATTCTGAGGCTTTATCCTGGCGTGGATATGAAGCGTGCGGGGTAAGAAAGCTGGTAAATCCTTGTTTGGCTAGAATCAGCGAACAATGTACTGGTTGCGTGCACCTTGCTGGTTCAGCCAATTAATCGTGCTGTTTTTTTCCTGTATAGTTGAGCTGGTGTCAATGTTGAAGACGATCCATTGTTGCGCCGCTGCGGCGTTAAACACAGGCTCGTAATGCTTATTTCTAGGGTATAGACTTCGCCTCTTCGTCTTTTTTCCTTGCGGCGGCTGCCTCGAACACATTTTTCAACAGCTTGTTAAAAACAGAATTGAATATTTGCATGAAAATACAGTTTCCATTTTCATCCGGCTACTACAGATTGATTACCTATACGCCCGCAGTGCTGGCTGGTCTGGTGCTGCTGGTGCTGGGTGTTTTTGTGGATTATCTGAATTCAAGTGGGAAAGCGGCGGCGCAGCGGCAGTTTGTTCATGATCAGCTCAGCACGCTACGCGCGCAGCTGGAAGGCAATATCAACAGCAATATCCACCTGGTGCAGGGGCTTGTTGCGGTTGTCGCCGAAGAACCGAAACTGACTCAGAAACGATTCGGCGATGTGGCGAGGCATTTGTTTGGAACGCATTCGAAGCTGCGTAATCTTGCTGCCGCGCCTGATCTGGTCATACGGCACATGTATCCCGTTGAAGGCAATGAGGCGGCGATCGGGCTGGATTTCCGGAAACACCCGGATCAATATGATGCGGTGAGACAGGCCGTGGAGCTCGGTCAACCTGTGCTTGCCGGACCGGTCAGTCTGGTGCAGGGCGGACAAGGATTCATCATGCGGGTGCCGGTATACACGGAGCAATTGCAAAATAGAGACCGTTTCTGGGGCGTTGTTTCAGCGGTAATTGACATGGACAAGCTCTACCACGGGAGCGGGTTGCTCCGCCATGAACTCGGCATTGCAATTGCGATTCGCGGTGACAATGCTTCAGGCGAGCATGGGCAAATTTTTTTTGGACAGAAGGAAATTTTTAATTCAAGCCCTGTATTGCTGGATGTTACGTTGCCTTATGGATCATGGCAGATGGCGGCGGTGCCAAAGTCTGGCTGGACGCAAAGTCCGGAAAGTATCTTTCTGTTCCGCGCCGGTTTGCTTGCAATCGGTGTTCTGATTCTGGTTCCGTTCATTATTCTCGGCAGGGTTCAAAAGAATAAAAGTGAGAATGATGCACGTTTGAGAGGGTTATTTGCGCTTTCGCCTATCGGGATTACGCTCAACGATTTTGAGACAGGCGCGTTTATCGAGGTTAACGACGCCATGGTTGCGCCCACTGGTTATAACGTTGGGGAGTTTCTTAAATTGAGTTACCGGGATATCACGCCGATGGAATATGCCGAGACAGAGGCCTTGGAAATGGCGCATCTTGAACAATCCGGCCGGTACGGGCCTTATGAGAAAGAATATATCCGCAAAAATGGAGAACGCTATCCTGTATTGATCAGAGGAATGATGATACGTGATGCGGCGGGAAAAAAACTGATCTGGTCGATTGTCGAAGATATATCCAGGCGCAAACAATCCGAGCGGGCATTGCAGGAGTCTCAAAGAAAATATCAACGTCTGGTTGAAGACATTGGTAATCAGTTTGTCATTTATAGCCACAAAGTGCTGGCAGGCGAGGTGCTTTATGTCAGTAATGGATTTGAAACCATTTTCGGTTTTTCCAGGGATGAGATACTGGGTAAAAGCTGGGCTACAACAATAGACTGGCTGCCGGAAAGTCTTGAACTGGCGCGTAAGTATGTTTCCGCGATGGCTGAGCGGGAAATAGAATTTATACAGTTCGAAATGTTTTTTATTCATCCGGATGGCGAGCAGCGTGCCCTGCTGGTTTCTTCCCATCCCGCGATAGACGAGTCCGGAAATGTCATCGCGATTGACGGTATTGTGGAAAATGTTACCGAACGTAAGAAAATTGAAAACAACCTGATTGCCGCGCGAATTGAAGCCGATCGTGCGAATAACGCGAAATCGGAATTTCTTTCCAATATGAGCCATGAGCTGAGAACGCCAATGAATGCAATTCTTGGCTTTAGCCAGCTGATGCAGCTCGATCGCCAGCTGTCGATCCGGAACAGGGAATATGTCAACGAAATAATGAAAGCCGGGCATCATCTGCTTGAACTAATCAATGACATACTGGATCTCGCCAGGATAGAGTCAGGCCGCATCGAAATGAAACTGGAGCCGGTAAGCATCGGCCCGGTTATTGAGGAAAGTCTGAACCTCATGGCCGGGATTGCGCAGAAAAACAGAATCCGGATTCTGTGCTACGGATCGGTCGATCTTGCCGTAGTGGCTGATCGCATCCGTCTGAAGCAGATTATTCTTAATCTGCTGTCCAATGCGATTAAATACAATCGCGAAGGCGGCAGCGTCCGGATAAAGGCAGCCCCGGCGGATGAGAACTATGTGCAGATTACTGTTACGGATACCGGGGATGGTATTTCCGCAGACAAACTGCAGGATTTGTTCCAGCCGTTTAACCGTCTGGAAGCCAATAACAGTGGTATAGAAGGTACCGGAATCGGACTGGCGCTGACAAAACGGCTGATCGAACAGATGGGTGGCAGCGTCAGCGTAACCAGTAAAATCGGTGTTGGAAGTACTTTCGGCATAATGTTGCCGCTAAGTCCGGTTGCTTTGAACGGGAAACGCTGCAATGCGGAATCGAATGATGATTTGAATGATGCTGCGTGCGATAACACGGAACAATCCGCCGAATCGTCCGAATCCCCTGAATTTCGCAACCCCGTAAAAGCCACGGTGTTGTGTATCGAAGATAATCCGGCAAATCTGCGACTGATTTCGCAGATCCTGCGTCTGCGTCCGGTGAATTTTATCAGTACGCACAGTCCCGCACTGGGCATAGAGCTGGCGCAGACGCATCATCCGGATTTAATTCTGCTGGATATCAATATGCCCAATATGAATGGCTATCAGGTTTTGAACATGATAAAAAAAGACCCGGCACTGAAACATATTCCGGTAATCGCCGTGACCGCCAAAGCGATGGCGCATGATATCGAACGTGGCATGACCGCCGGTTTTTCGGCTTATGTCACCAAGCCTTTGAACGTTGATCGTTTTCTGCAAAGCATTGATTGTTATCTGATCAACTGATTTCGACTTGGCCGCCTCTGCCGCAGCGATCAGTAGGGTTTCTTGCGTATGCCCAACTGATACAGCAGCCGGGACAGCATGATATCCAGTAAAAAGAAAGCGAATACCAACGCCACAATGGCAGTAATGGATAAATGAAATGTCTGCATGAGCAATAACGCCGGAATCAGCGATTCCGGCACCTGGTCCAGTAACGGCGCTCTGGTGCTGGAGCGCATGCCCAGCCGTCTTTTGAGAAAGCTCGATAAAAGATCGCCGCACATTGCGCCGGAAGCCACCAGTAAACCTGTTACAAAATCCTGTCCGATCATCTGTGTCGACAGGCTGGTGATTAACAGCGAGCCCATCAGTCCGCGCCAGGTTTTTGCGCTGCCGAGCAAGGGTTTCCCGTCGGTAAGCAGACAGTTGAAGTCAATCGGGTAAGAAAAAGCGTCACGCATTAAATAACGCAACAGAATGGGCGAACCATTGGCGACAAGAATCAGAAAAAGAAGTGAAAACATTGACCAGCCCATCGAATCATCGATGGGTTCGGATCTGAAAGGGTAAGTGTCATAAACGAATAAATAATTTGTTGTATAATCGCCAGTTTAGTTTTGGCGTGGAAATTGTTTTTTTACCCATTAGAAAATTGAATAGGAGCATTCAAGATGCCGGAAGAACTACAGAGTAGAAATATTACTCCCTATGAACCAAAAGCGGGTGAAGAATACATGGGCTCTGCACAGCTTGCACACTTTCGCAGGATACTGGAGGGTATGAAGCTGGAATTAAGTCGGGATATCGACCGGGCGGTACATACCATGCAGGATGATGCGACCGTATTTGCCGATCCAAACGACCGTGCCAGCCAGGAATCCGATATGACGCTTGAACTGCGCAACCGTGACCGCGAGCGTAAATTAATCAAAAAGATTGATGAAATCATTGCAAAAATCGATGCGAATGAATACGGCTATTGTGAAAGCTGTGGCATCGAAATCGGCTTGAAACGCCTCGAAGCGCGTCCGACAGCGACGTTATGCATCGATTGTAAAACGCTTGACGAAATCCGTGAAAAGCAAATGGCGAAATAGCAGTATAAAATGCACATTTTCACTTCTGCTGAGTCAATAGCATCTCTGAAAACCCGGATTTCGTCACGACACTTTGTTGCTCGCGCCGCGTTTTGCTCATTTTCTGTTTAAAACTTTGAATTTTTAGAGACACCCTAAAGAAAAACGTCAATGCAATGCCGGACGTGAATTCATGGTCGGCAATTGACGTTTCCCTTTTTCTTCTTTCTTCCCGCATACGTACCGAATTGATCTTCGGGCGATTCACATGTTTTCGCGCCCGGCATGTGTTGTTCCAGGTTGTGCCAGTAATTGCATTAACGCATCGGTATCTATCCATGGTTTGCCGACAGCATCCGGGAGGTTTGAAATGGCCGTGAAGCCTTGGTCAGGTTCGCCCAGATCGGACAGCACAGCGGCTGCGTCAGTAAAATCCTGCTGCCGGGTGTAATGGTTGACTGTGATCAAAGTCGCAAGACCGGCGCTACGCGCGGCCTGCAAACCATTCTCGGAATCCTCGATGGCAATACACTGCGAAGGCTTGAGCTGCAATTTGTCGAGCACCCAGAAGTAAATATCCGGCGCGGGTTTTTTTTGCGGTACGATGTCGCCCGCACCGATCACTTCAAACAGATTTGTTGCGTTCCCACCCAATGTGGATTGGAGCAGGTAGGTTACATTCTCCGGTGTGGTGGTGGTGGCGATAGCGATGCGGATATCCCTGTCGCGTAATTCGTGAATCAGGCGTTTGATTCCGGGTCGCAGCGGAATTTCACCGCGTTCCATCAGTGTCTTGAAATGACGCGTTTTGGCTTTGTGCAAATCTGCAATCCAGGTATCCAGATCGTTCCTGCTGAGTTCATCGCGCCGGTATTTTTCCATATAGAAGCGGATTCGTTCCTTGCCGCCGGTAACCTGAAGCAGCTCGCCGTACAGCGGAACATCCCAGTGCCAGGGTAGATTGAATTCTTCAAAAGCCGCGTTGAAAGCCGGACGATGACCGTCCCGCTCGGTATCGGCAAGCGTGCCGTCTACATCAAACAGGACTGCCTTGAGTGTTTCGTTTGTGTCTGTGCTATTCATGGTTATATAGTGTCTTCAGGTTTTGAAATGTGCGCGGCTTGCCCGTTGCAGACGGTCTGCAACGGCCAGCCAGGCCGGTTTTTGTGGCGGCGTTTCCATCAGAATAACATCAAGCCCGATCAGATCGCATTGATGGAGTGCCGCATAAAGCTGTTTACCGTATTCAGCCGGATCGGGTGGCATGACAACATGTCGGATTTCCGGTGCGCTGAGCGATAGTGGATCGATCTCTGACCAGGTGATAACGGCAATCTGGAAATGTTGACCGGCAAGCTCGAGCGCCTGCCGGCCGATCTCCGCTTTTGTGCAAAGCTTGAGCGGTGTCGATGGCGCGTAATGCGCCGGCAGCGAACCGGAAACGCGTACCGTCTGTCCCGGAGTGTTGTGCGTCAGACTTACCGGGCGATCCAGTACCGATTCAATTTCGGCTACAGTGATGCCACCTGGCCGCAGGATAGAGACGGTTTGATGGTCAGCACGGACAATAGTGCTTTCCAGTCCGATTTCGCAGGGGCCGCCGTCCAGTATCATGTCTACTTTTTCAGCCAGCGCCGCTTGCACATGTGCGGATGTGGTCGGGCTGATCCTGCCGTACAGATTTGCGGATGGCGCAGCGATCGCTTTTTGCGGATGCATCGCATTGAGCAGTGCGAGTGCCATCGCGTGTGCAGGCACTCGAATACCGACAGTATCCTGTCCACCTGTGACGCAATCCGGAACATGACGGCTTCTTTGCAGGATTAATGTCAATGGTCCGGGCCAGAACCGTTCGGCAAGCATCCAGGCTGTTTCGGGAATGTCCCGCGACCAGTGTTCCAGACGTGCAATGCTGCTGATATGCAGGATTAACGGATGACTGGCCGGGCGCTGCTTGATTGCGTAGATTTTCCGCACAGCCGCGGGATTGGTTGCATCCGCGCCCAGGCCATATACCGTTTCCGTGGGAAAAGCAACAATTCCGCCATTGTCCAGAATGGCCGCCGCAGCGCAAACCCGACTGCGTTGCGCCTGATCCAGTTGATCTGTGCTTGATTGTACTTTTACGGTCATCAGCGATTACGGGGCAGCGTGATGCTGCATTTCCTTATAGCCATAGCCCAGAATACTCTGTGTGTAGTAAATAACGAAATAGCAGAGTCGATACAATGCACGATATAGCCAGGACTGTGATTGCCAGCGGAAGCGGACAACCGGTGCCGATTCTTTCGTTATCGCCTGCATCAGGTTTGTTCTCAGCTGATGTGCAAAGGCTTTGTCCATGATCACCAGATTGGCTTCGCGCGCCAGCATCAGGCTGAAAGGATCAATATTGGAAGAACCTACCGTAGACCAGCAGCGGTCAATCACAGCAACTTTGGCATGCAGGTAATTTCGGTTATATTCATAAATTTTGATCCCCGCATCCAGCAGATTGCCATACAGTGCGCGTGTCGCATAATGCTGCAACCGGTATTCGATTTTTCCCTGTAACAGCAGAATGACGTTGACGCCACGGCGGGCGGCTTTGTTCAGTGCAGTACAGAAATGCCTGCCGGGCAGAAAGTACGCATTGGCAATGATGATTTCAGTATTCGCGTGATTAATGGCATCGAGATAGGCATGTTCAATATCATGACGGTGCCGGAGATTATCCCGGATCAGGAAGCTGACCGGTTGATTGCCTTTGTGTTTGATCGAGGCCGGCAGTTTTTTACCGCTGGTCCAGCGTTTCCTGAAGTGCGCCCACGCAACGATCATCCATAAATGCCGTGCGGCATGATGGATTTTTTCCAGCACGGGGCCTTCGATCAACACGGCGTAGTCAAGGCGCGGTAGCCGCACGTGTGGATGGTCGTAGTCGCTGATAATGTTAATGCCGCCGACAAAAGCGATGCGCGCATCTATGACAGCCAGCTTCCGGTGCATGCGGCGAAGCCGATAGCGGCGGAATCTGAAAAAAAAATCCTCACGCCGGTAAATCAACAGCTTGATGTTGGCATTCAGCAGCCGCTGGATAAAAATTTCCGGCAAATAATAGGAACCATACCCGTCAATCAGCAGATGAACGGATACGCCGCGTTTTGCCGCGCGGATCAGTGCTGCGGCAATCATGTGGCCGATAGGATCATCCTTGAAAATATAGGTTTCCAGATAGATTTCCGCTGTTGCGGCGTCAATGGCAAGCTCCAGCGCCGGGAAAAACGCGTTGCCACTGCATAGAAGCCTGAGTTTGTTACCCTCGGTGAATCCGGTTTGCTTCATCGGCGCACGACATTGGTGGATAAAGCGGCGTGGTCGGATGTTTTTGACCAGGGATGACCATGATGCACGCGACTGTTCTCGATATGAAACCCGCGCACATAAATGCGGTCAAGCCGCAATATCGGCAGTATGGCGGGGAAGCTGCGCGCGGCGCGGCCTGTGGTGTGCTCGAAGACTTCCGTCAACCCCAGCGCGTTGGTGAGTATGGCGCCGGTTTTTTCGTTCCAGTCGTTAAAATCACCGGCGATCACCAGCGGAGCATGGTGCGGAACCATTTTTCTGATGCGATTGTTCAGCGCCCTGAGCTGCGCATGCCTGCCGCGCTTGAACAACCCCAGATGAACGCAAATGCAATGCAGATTATCCTCCCACTGCGGGATACTGATTTCACAATGCAAAAGGCCACGGCTCTCAAAGCGGTGCGCTGAAATATCTTCGTTCTCCCAGGAGACGATAGGGTAACGGCTTAGAATGGCGTTGCCGTGATGCCCTGCGTCATAAATCGCATTTTTGCCGTAAACGGATTCGGGCCATACGGAATCGGCCAGGAATTCGTGCTGGCTGCCTTCCGGCCAGTCGTTAAAACGCCGGGCATGCCTGGCGTGGTGTCCGATTACTTCCTGCAGAAAGACAATATCTGCATTCAGATTGCGCAGATGATTACGTTGCTCGTGAACGATCAGGCGCTGATTAAAACTGGAAAATCCCTTGTGAATATTGTAGGTGGCGATATGTAATTTTCTGAACACGGCAATATCGAATTAAAAGTGATCAATTGGTTTCACAATCTTTCTGACGTAACAGATAGACCGTCATTCAAGCCGGAAAATCCGTTTGTTATGTACATTTAAACCAGAGCAGCCTGTCAGGCAGGCATGCCGAGCGCTGGAACTGGAATCTAGCATGTTACAGTGGGTTCTGCTCATGAATCAAATACGGGTTCAGTGCTTTTTTCGGCGTTCTGTTAACAGATGGCATAGGTATTCAGTTCCCGGCGCGCCTGCTGATAATCCGGAAAAATGCCGGCGACCAGTCGCCAGAACGCAGACGAGTGATTCATTTCGATCAGATGACAGAGCTCATGAGCGACAACGTAATCGATCAGGCGTAGCGGCAGCTGGATCAGGCGCCAGTTCAGCCGTATGACACCGCGGCTGTTGCAGCTTCCCCAGCGTGTTTTTGCGTGTGACAGTCTGAAATGGGGTTTGGCGATGTTTAATCTGCCGGCATAAAGCGTCAGGCGTTCGCTGAAGCAGGCGATCGCGTGTTGCTGGTACCAGGCGGCAATCCATTTCTGCGCAGATGCCGGTTTCAGGATGTCATCCGCAGCGGATGCATGCTTTGCTGCAGCGCAGGGCGCGAGCGCCATGTGCAATTGCCCGTGGGCATTTATTCCAGGTTTCCAGAGATCTCCCAGCAACGGGTACAATGCGCGATCATCGTTCGCGAGTGTTTTTAGCGGTTTTCTGTCATTCCACTCAGTCAGCTTTTGCTGTATCCAGCGGGCTTTGGTCTGCACCAGCTGATCAATCTCGGATAAGGACAAACCCATCGGCGCGCAAACCTGCACCCCGCAGTGGTTGATCCTGATGCCAATGGATTTGCGGCGGCTGCGCTTGAGCTGGTATTCGATTTTTTCGCCAGCCAATTGAATATGCTGCATATTTCACGCCATTGTTGATCAAATCGTAATTAATCCGCAGCCGGTTTGTGCTGGCTGATTCGCGCCATTTCGCTTTCGATCCAGTTTTCCACCTGTGCGTTGAGCGCATTCGGCTCCATGCCGGATGGATCAATCGGTTTTCCGATACTGACGGTAATCGTGCCGGGTTTCTTGATGAACGCATTTCTGGCCCAGAATTCACCGGCATTGTGCGCCACGGGAACGACAGGAACGCGGGTATGCGTGGCAAGCCAGGCGCCGCCGATGCGGTATTTGCCTTTCTGGCCGGTGGGGATGCGTGTGCCTTCCGGAAAAATTACCACCCAGAAACCCTGTTTCAGCCGGTCGCGGCCCTGTTCGACCACCTGATCCAGCGCGCTTCTGCCCGCGCTGCGGTCGATTGCGATAGGGCTGGTCATCGCCAGTCCCCAGCCAAAAAAGGGAATGCGCAAAAGCTCTTTCTTCAACACCCAGACCTGCGGCGGAAAAATCTTCTGAAAGGCCAGCGTTTCCCATGCTGACTGGTGTTTGGATAACACAATGCTGGGTGTGTCGGGAATATTTTCCGCGCCCAGAATACGGTAACGCAAGCCGCAGACATGTTTCAGCAGGAACAGAATCATGCGTGTCCAGGTTGACGTAACGCGGTACCGGTTATGCGGTGAGAGCGGAAAGCACGTCAGCGTGAAAACCGCATAAGGCGGTGTGATGATCACCAGCAGCAGCATATACAACGTGGAACGTAATAGCGCCTGTATCATGTGCGTCCTGCAATGGCGTCGGCGGCAGCGGAGAGATCGTCGAAAATCAGCGTGCGTGGCGGCAGTTGATTTTTTTCCTGCGTCATCCGGCCTTTTCCGGTCAGCAGCAAAACCGGCAAACCGCCAATGGCATCGGCTGCCTGTAGATCGCGCAACGCATCACCGATGATGGGCACATTTTTCAGGTCTGTACCATAGCGTTGCATGATTTCTTCGAACATGCCGGTTTTCGGTTTTCGGCAATTGCACTTGTCGGCGCTGGTATGCGGGCAGAAAAAGATGGAATCAATGCGTCCGCCGGCCTGAGCGACGGCTTTGTACATTTTTTCATTGATGGCATTGAACGTCGCCATGTCCAGCAGGCCGCGCCCGATGCCGGACTGGTTGGTGGCGGTGATCACGCGATAACCGGCGTGCGTCAGGCGTGCGATGGCTTCCAGGCTGCCCGGAATAGGCAGCCATTCATCAGGTGTTTTAATAAAGGTTTCGCTGTTCTGGTTGATAACGCCATTATGATCAAGAATAACCAGTTTCATATCAGTTCGCCAGTCTGGAAAGATCAGCCACCCGATTCATCGATCGATGCATCATTTGGAGCAGACATAGCCGGTTTGCACGCAAACCGGGATCGTCAGTATTGACCATGACATGATCAAAAAATGTATCGATCGGTTCCTTGAGTGCGGCCAGTGTTTGCAGCGAATGGGTATAGCTGCCGGATTCAAAAGCGCTGTCGGCAAGTGCTGTCGTGCTTTGCAGCGCATCATGCAGCGCGGTTTCCGCAGGCTCTCTGAGCAGATGGGGATCGATTGCGGCAGGAACCGGGATACCGTTTTTCACATTTTTTTCCAGGATGTTGTGCACGCGCTTGTTGGCGGCCGCGAGGCTTTCCGCTTCGGGCAGCTGCTTGAACGCGCGTACAGCCTCAAGTCTTTTCGGGATATCCATGAGCACCTTCGGCGATTGGCTCAGCACCGCGTCAATTTCCTGAAGCAAATACCCCTGTTCACGCAGACCACCGGCCAGGCGGTCATAGATAAACTGCAATGGCGACTCGGCGGTTTCCGGATATCTGCCGTCAAACGCGAGACGCGCTTCCTTGAGCAGGAAGTCCAGCGACAGCGGCAGTTCCTTTTCAATCAGTATGCGGATAATCCCCAGCGCGTGACGGCGCAGCGCAAACGGGTCTTTGTCGCCCGTCGGAATCTGGTTAATGCTGAACAGTCCCGTCAGTGTTTCAAGCTTGTCGGCCAATGCGACGCACAGGCCGACGGTATTGCGCGGCAGATTGTCACCGGCAAAGCGCGGCTTGTAATGATCCTCAATCGCCTGTGCGATCGTCTCGCTGAGTCCGTCATTCAACGCATAGTAATGTCCCATAACACCTTGCAATTCAGGAAACTCCCCAACCATTTCGGTCAGCAGGTCGGTTTTCGACAACAGCGCCGCCTGGCCGGCTTGATCGGCAAGTGCTTCGCCGCCAAGCAGCAGTGCAATCGAACGGGCAATGACGCAGACGCGCTGGATACGTTCACCCTGCGTGCCGAGTTTGTTGTGATACACCACGTGTTCCAGGCCGGGGAGGCGGGATTCCAGCGTTTTTTTTCGATCCTGGTCGTAGAAAAATTTTGCGTCGGCCAAACGCGAGCGCACCACGCGCTCGTTGCCGGCAACGACAAGTGTCGGATCGGCAGGCCGGATATTCGAAACCAGTAAAAACTTATTCGACAGTTTTCCGCTTGTATCCATCAGCGGGAAATATTTCTGATTCGCTTTCATCGTCAGAATCAGGCATTCCTGCGGCACTTGCAGAAACTCGGTTTCAAACTGGCCTGTCAGCACATTGGGCAGTTCAACCAGCGCAGTGACTTCATCCAGCAAAGCCTCGTCCTGAAGCAGCACAAGATTTTCCTTTTCTGCGGCAGCGGTCAGTTGCCGCAGAATTTCCGCGCGCCGGTCGTCGAAATGCGCGATAACCGCACCTTCCTCCGCCAATTGCTGTGCGTAACTGTCCGCGTCTGCGATCGAAATAGCAGTGCTTTTTGCTTCAAAACGGTGCCCCTGTGTCTCGCGGCCTGCGTCAAGGCCTAGAATGCGGACCGGCAGGATATCCGCGCCATGCAGTGCAATCAGGCTGTGCGCGGGACGGACGAAATGAACGCTGCTCCAGCCATCGGCCAGCTGATAGGTCATGACTTTGGGAATCGGCAGCCGTTCGATGGCTTCGGTGACTGCAGTTTGCAGTCCTTCGGTCAGGCGCGCGCCGGGCACAATGCTGTCGAAAAACAACACCTCTGTTTTGTCTTCCTGCACGCGTTTCAGACGGGGTACGGCGGAGGCATCAGCGCCGAGGCCGGCCAGTTTTTTCAGCAGCGGCGTCGTCGCCTGTCCGTTTGCATCCAGTCCTACCTTAACCGGCATCAGTTTCTGCGAAACGGATTTATCCGCTGCCTGATCGGAAACACCGGCAATCCATACGGCCAGGCGTCTCGGCGAAGCAAAAACTTTCCTTGGCGTGTCAGATTCGACTAATCCCTGCGCGAGCAGGCTGGCCGCGATCAGTTCGGCGAAACTGTCACCAAGCTGTCTGAGCGATTTGGGCGGCAGTTCTTCCACCCGTAATTCCACCAGTAAGTTTTTTGTAGTCATGCGGATGCTGCCGTCGATGAAGGTTTTGATTGCGCCAGTTGCGCCACCCATTCGCGCGGCGCCAGCGGAAACGGCGGGTCAAGCGACTCGCGGCTGGCGTAATACGCCTGCGCGACGCTGCGCGACAGATTGCGGATGCGGCCGATATAGGCGGCGCGTTCGGTTACTGAAATAGCGCCGCGCGCATCGAGCAGGTTGAACGTATGCGCGGCCTTGAGCACCTGTTCGTAGGCCGGCAGCGCGAGCTGCTGTTCAATCAGCTGCTGCGCCTGTGTTTCGTGGCGGGAAAATGCATTGAACAGATAATCGAGGTCGCTCAGCTCAAAATTGTATTTTGATTGCTCCACTTCATTCTGATGATAAACATCGTGGTACGTCAGTCCGTCTGTCCAGAGCAGACTGTAAACATTCTCGACACCCTGCAGATACATGGCCAGGCGCTCCAGGCCATAAGTGATTTCACCGGTGATCGGCTTGCAATTGATCCCACCGACCTGCTGAAAATACGTGAACTGGGTGACTTCCATGCCGTTCAGCCAGGCTTCCCAGCCGAGTCCCCAGGCGCCCAGTGTCGGATTTTCCCAGTCATCTTCCACCAGGCGCACGTCATTCTGTTGCAGATCGAGTCCCAGTTCACGCAGGGAATCAAAGTACAGATCCAGAATATTTGCGGGCGCGGGTTTCAGTACGACCTGGAATTGATAGTAATGCTGCAAGCGGTTGGGATTATCGCCGTAACGGCCATCCTTGGGTCGCCGCGACGGCTGTACGTAAGCCGCTTTCCACGGTTCCGGCCCGAGCGCGCGCAGAAAAGTCGCCGTATGGCTGGTGCCCGCGCCGACTTCCATGTCGTATGGCTGCAGAATGGCGCAGCCTTGTTTGGCCCAGTAGCGTTGCAGAGTGAAAATAATGTCCTGGAATGTCGGTGTGTTCATGAAAAAACCGCGGCTGCGCCGCTTCTGTGGGTATAGTTGCGGATTTTACAGGGTTTTCCGTCCGGCGTGTACGGCGACACCGGCTTTTTCGCGCTGCGCCGGATCAGCGCGTTATGGTGTTGAGCCCGCCGATCTTTGCAAGCGTAAAGAAATTTTACAGCTTCTATGCAACGATCATTGCGATGCAAATCATACTGATCGCGTTTCAAAATAACGCATTGGAGAAAATTGGATGAGAGATCATAAAGTAAAGCAAATTTTGCAGTGCGATGGATATCATCAGCCTGAAACGCGGAAATCTGTCGATTTCTTTTACATCGGATTGTTTTTTTAGTTCCATGAAATGCCATTGGATTATTTCTTAATATTAAAAACAACTAAAATACAAATGGATATGAGAAAACATTATGATCTGGCACGGGTTTTGCTTGTAAGAAAATGAGACTGAACTATTCCAATAATAAATTGATAGTTGGTTTTTAAATTGCAGGTTGCCGGTTTTCAGGAGGTGCGGTATCAGGCAGTCACGGTTACGGTACTGTTTCTGACTACCGGGTTTTTTAAACGTCATCGACCTGCGTGCTTTACTCATTTTTTTGGAGAAATAATATGAAAAAGAAACTGTTCGCAGCACTGGCTGCATTAGGTCTGGGTATGAATGTGGCAATGGCGCCGATGTCCGCGAATGCCGGCGTGATTCAACTGGGTTTTATTCTGGATGAATCAGGCAGTATCGGTGCCGGCAACTGGAATATTATCCGTCAGGGTCTGGCGAATGCGGTTGATTTGATTCCGGTCGGCGGCGCTGACACGTATGAAGTTTCAGTCGTGAGCTTTGGTTCCGGCGCGACGGTGCGTCACTCGAATGTCCTGCTGGACAGTCTGGTGGCGCGTGACACCCTGTCCAACCAGATTGAAACCTATAATTACAATGGTGGCAGCACCAACTTTGCGGCTGCGTTCAACGCCATGACAGGCGTGTTGAACAATACCATCGCCAGAGCCGATTTCTCGTATGTTAACTTTGCAACTGACGGTCAACAAAATGTAGGCGGCACCGGTGTTGCCGAGCGAAATGCGCTTATAGCCGCGGGTGTTGATAATATCAGCATCGAAGGCATCGGCGGCGGCGTGGATGCAAACGATCTGCGCAACAATTTCTGCTACCCGCAGCCTTGCGATACGACTGTTCCGTTCAACTTTCCGACACAGGGTTTTTATATCGGCGTAGCGAATGCGCAGGCTTATGCCGATGCACTGCAAACCAAAATACGCGTTGTGACCGGTCAGGTGCCTGAGCCAGGCACGATCGCGCTGCTAAGCGTTGCACTGCTCGGTATGGGTATGATCCGCCGCCGCAAGGAAGTATAAATTCCGCAAGTATAATCCTGTGGATGGGGCGCGATTTTTGCGCCCGTACACAGGGCCGGGACTGTTTAAGGATTGTCTGACGAAACCGCTCTTGTTGTGAAATACAAGGGCGGTTTTTTTTGCGGCTCCTCGCGTTTTTGCCGGATTGCTGTTAATGCGATTAAACGCGCCATGATTTTGATGACCATGCACGATGTCGAATTTTTTTACACGGATATGGTTTTAATGTCACCTGATTGCGGTGCATGAAAACAGAATGTTTGAATAATAGTCAAAAAAATTAATTATAAGCAGTACGCAAAAGCCCGATCAGCATTGTGTCATCGGGCTTTTGCGCTGTCAGGCAGATGAAGTTCGAGCACATAAAAGCATCAGAGGGCGTGCGTCACGCCGGGCGCGGTTGAGCATGTCATGGTTAATCACTATAAATAATGTCGAATTTTTTTACACGGGTACGACTTTAGTACTACTCGGTCGCATCGCATAAAAATAAAACTCTTAGATAACAATCAATTAATAATTAATTATAAGATTGGCATGAATCATGCTTGTATTAAAAGTAACTAAGCAACAGTCTGTTTAGAATTAGCAACAGAATTTCAAGAAGAGCAACTAAGGAGAGTAACCATGTTTATACTGAAAAAAATAACCAGAACGATGATAGCTTCGCTGTTTGTATCACTGTTGGGGCTTGCCGGTTTCAACGCACATGCGATTATCATTACGCCGAGCACTGCCGGTATCATCCTCGGCAGCAGCCTGACGCCGCCGACAGGGCCATCAAATTGCGAACCGAACTGTGTCTACAATGCATTCAATATCAATGGCGGTGTGAATAATGGCAGTCTGTCGCTGTTGTACAAATCGAATGTTTCAGGAAGTTCGGGTATCGGTTCGGACTCCGGTACTTTTGCCGCATCGTATGTGACAACATTTTCAAATACCGCAAGTGATCCATCAAACGCACTGATTGACTATATCTCCGGAGCGTCGATCACCTGCCCGGATTGCTATCTCGCAATTAAGGACGGTAATCATGCGCCGACGTATTATTTCTATAATCTGGCCAGCTGGAATGGCACGGAAGATATCATAATGCGGGATTTCTGGCCGCAAAATGGTGCGATTTCGCATGTTTCCATCTGGGGTAAACCATCTACCAGCATACCGGAACCAGGCATTGTTCTTTTGCTGGGAATCGGATTGCTTGGGTTCCTGGTTACCGCACGCAGACAGCAAAGCGCTGAATCATTTGCCTGAAGTTTAGCCCTGTGGAGTGAGCGATTTAAGCTCACCTGCAAAAGCCGCCTTCTGAAAAACAGGAGGCGGCTTTTTTATGGCAGGTAGACTGTTATTTCGGTTGTTATACCTTTCTCTGCCGTTGTTCGTTGCTTTCCGCCCGATCAGTCGGCGCTGATCATCACCTGATTGCGGCCTTTTTTCTTGGCCTTGTGCAGCGCCTTGTCGGCGGCGTTGCTGATGCTTTTGGCATCCGGGAAATGCTTGATGTCGGCGATGCCGCAACTGAATGTGACTGTGAATTCCTTGTTATCGCTCATATGGATCAGACGGGAGAATACGTTACGGATTTCGTCAATCACTCTGGATGCGCCGGGCGCGTCGGTGTCGGTCAGAATTACGGCGAATTCCTCCCCGCCATAGCGTCCGACAATATCGGTGCCGCGCAAGCGCTGTTTGAGCAGGCGCGCCAGGCTTTTGATTACGCGATCCCCTGCGGCATGCCCATGTTTATCATTGATTTTCTTGAAAAAATCGACATCGACCATGGCAAAGGATAGCGGTGTTTTTAACCGGTTTGAGCGTACGATTTCCCTGTTCAGCTGTTCCTTGATGGCCGTGTGGTTGAATAACCCGGTCAGTCCGTCGCGCACCATCAGTCCGCGCAATAAACGCGCTCGTCTGATGTGCAGTGTAACCGCCGATATCAGACGCTGCGGCTCGACAGGCTTGACGATAAAATCGTCACCGGACAGACGCATGGCTTCCTGTTGTGTATTGAAATCGTTCTCCAATGAGAGGTAAACAATCGGCAGATTGAGCAATCCGTCAATCTGCCGGATGACTTTGGTCAGTTCGATGCCGCTGCATTCCGGCATGTACGTATCAACCAGAACCATGTCGGGACTGAATTCCAGCAGGGTTTTCATCACTCCGTCTGCGGCGTTGACTGTTTTTACGGTCATGCCCGCCAGTTCGAGAATTGCGGCATGGTAAGCAAGAACAGCATCACTGCCGTCGATAATCAGTACGCGGAAAGGCTCCTGTGTCTGCGGTGCGGCGAACGAATCCAGCTGATCAATCAAATCGGTCGAATTAATCGGTTTGGTGAGGTAGGCAATACCGCCAGCGCGCACCGCTTCCAGCCGCAATGCCAGATCGTCGTTGGACGATAGAAACACGACCTGAACAGGCTCATCCATTTTCTGTTGAATTTCTTTCATGACGCGCAAACCAGCGTGATCGTCATCGGAAAACTCAATATTCATCAACACCATCACATGCGGATTCTTCTGGATCGCGCTGCGAAACTTCGCGAGCTTGCCGAAAACCTCAACTTCGTAGCCGTAGTAGCTTAATTGCATGGCCAGTTCCTGCGCCGATTCCTGGTCGTCATCGACAACGAAAACCCTGGAAGCCGCTTCAGAATCAATGCATCTGGCGTCATTGAGTTTTTTCGTATAGTTGAGCGATTGATCCTGCCTGGGTTTGACGGCAAGGCGGTTCAGTTCGTTTATGTGCGCAGTGATTTGCTGATGGACGGCCTGATCCTGTTCGCCATTCCATGCCGGGTAATCCTGGAGTGAGCGCTTCAATGCACGCTCGAGGTTGGCGGCGGCTTGACTTAATTCCCGGTAGCCGAAAGTTTTGCTTGTGCTCTCCAGGCCATGCGCTTTACGCTGGGCGTTCTGCAGTGCTTCAGGGTTTTTCTGATCCTGAAACTGAAGCCAGGCAGTTTCAATCGCTTTGGTTTTAACGGGAAGTTCTGTTAAGAATGCTTTTGACAACAGGAGCATTTTTTCTTGAAATTCTGCTACGGATTGCGTCATGGTAGGCTTTCCATTATTAAAGTGTAAATCAATGCGCCAGCAACTGTAATAAAGGGTGCCCCCGAAGTAATAAACATGATTTTTGTCATCGTAATGCCGCTCATTTCATGTTCATCTGCTGGATAAAGGCGTGCTGGTTGTAAATACGGGTTACACAATATTATACGCATCACACTTCAAAATCCGGTTTTTATTATCCATCCCGATTTTTCCCGGTGAGGGAAAGTATTGCTGTCCTGATTCTGCCGTGCGGCGGATATATATTGCATAATATTCCGTTAGTTATTGTATTACATTGTGCATCGGTCTGCTTGAAAACCAGGCACCCGCCAGACGATTGTTGCGCGCGGAAGTATCAATGATCCTGGCTAAGGAAGTGGTCATCCGCTCCGGTTTGCGTGGAAATTGTTATAAATGCCGGAAAATGTGTAATATTCGTTACAAAGTATCTTTAGAATCAGTGATCAACCAGGGAATCCAGGTTTAACCTGAAAACCTCAGTTGAGTGGGGTTTAAATATGTTGCGGAAAATTGTTGTGGCTTTGTCCGGTATGCTTGTGTTGATGGCGGCGGCCGCTTTTCTGGCGGGTGAACTGGTGACAGGTTCGGCGGCCACGGCGACTGAAGTACTGTTGACCGATGTACCCGTGCAGTCCGTGAAAATTCCGGCGGCTGATGGAACCTTGGTGCATGGCTGGCTGACCTATGGTCAGAATGGCAACGGCGTTGTTTTGCTGGTGCATTCAATTCGCAGCAATCGTGTCGAAATGCTGAGCCGGGCACGGTTTTTAACAGCGCAGGGGTATCATACCTTAATGATCGATTTGCAGGCGCATGGCGAGACACCTGGAAACCGCATCACATTCGGCGCGCGGGAATCCGAAAATGTAGCGGCGGCGGTTGATTTTCTGCGCCGGACTTTTCCGCGTGAGCGCATCGGTGCGATCGGCGTATCACTGGGCGCGGCGGCGATTGTTCTGGCGCAACAGGATCTCAGGCTGAGTGCGGTGATTCTGGAATCACTGCATCCAACAATCGAGGAGGCCGTTGAAAATCGCCTGAGACTTTTTCTGGGCGAACCTGGCGCATTGTTTCTGCCAGCGCTGCTGTTCCAGATTTCATTGTTTACCGGCGTTCCCATTGACGCACTGAGTCCGGTTGCGCACATCAACAACCTGAATGCGCCGGTATTGATCATTTCCGGAACCCATGATCATCATACGACCGTTCCGGAAACCGAGCGGTTGTTTACGGCGGCGCGTGAGCCTAAAGAATTGTGGATTGTGCCCGGTGCAGGGCATTTCAATATGCATGACTATGCCGGAAGAGCTTATGAACGGGAAGTGTCGGAATTTTTGTCACATTATCTCAGGGAACAGTAGCAGCATGAGATTAACGGACATTTTAATAATCCAGGTAATACCTGGGGACGTCCTGAGATAAGATTCTGGACAATGTTTACTTCTGTGATAAGGGAAACGAATGAACGGAAACAGCATCTCCTGCAAAAAACAGCGCGCAAACTTCGCTGTGTCGGATTCAAGACCGGATTACCCTTATTTTCTTGTTTGTTTTTTCTGCTTCGTTCTGTCAGGGTGCGCGTCGATGGCGCATGTCGTACCTATTCAAATGGCTCGGGTGAATCAGACAGAAGCTTATACCCAGACTTTCGATTTTCAGAGTCCCCATGAAGACAATGCACTGCATCTGATAGAGCAGATGCAGTGGTTCAATCAGCGGATTGACGATGTTTTTTCACGGCTTCTGGGAGAAGCCAACTGGCAGCAGATCAAGGATCGCTATGGTCTGGGCGCATTACGCGATGAATTGTTGCGCAAAGACATTTATGTGCGCGGCTTTTTCAATTTTTCGACGTACCTCGATCCTGTTTCTCCGGAATTCTTTATGGCTGAAGGAATGGGGCGTTTTTTTCTGGTGCGCAGGAAAAATCAGGCTATTTTATTGTCAGGCGATTTCTATATCCTGCCGGACCGCCATTCAACAAAAGATCTGGATCGCGGCTATGTTATTCTCGACATTGCTCTGATACTGAGCCGCATACCTGGAGAAGTCACCTATCTGCATGAAACATCCCTGAAATATAAAATCTATTTCGATAACAGCCTCAAAAACGAGTCTGTTTACCGGCTTGATTATCAGCGTCAGCATGAGGTGCACTTGCCGTTATCCGGCGTGGAAGAACTTGGCGCCAAAACGCGAATTGGCGGCATGCAGCTTGATGCAAAACCTGATCTGGCGGAGCAGTTCAAGCTGCTGGATTATCGCGGCACGCAATTTATCCGCAGCGATTATGAAAAGATGCTGCGGCAATCCCGACAGCGGCGGCTGGAAGAGTAATCAGCGATGGGGGAATCTGGGGTGATATGTCCAAAATGTCAGCAGGATAATCCGGAGAGTAATACGTTCTGCGGAAAGTGCGGTGCTTTGCTGCTGGGTGAGCGGCGCCGCAATATCATGCCGGTTGCCGATGCAGCCGGTGAAATTCACCAGCTTGCCGAGACTACGCTGCAATCGGTGAAAAAAGAGGCACATTTTATTGAAATCAGCACGCTGGATGAAATTCATGACAAAGCGATTAAATGGGCTAAGGTGCAATTGTTTTTCCTCGGTTCCGCGGTTTCGATATTGCTGATGGCATTATTCATCTGGGGCTATAAGCAGTTCAGTGATTTTGAGCGGCTGATTCTTGACAGCCAGAATGAAATTACGGCTTTAAGCGGGCAATTGAACGAAAACGCGACGCAAGTCAGTCAGGATTCGACGAGAGTGAGCGAGCAGGCAGATACATTCGGGCAGACCATTCAACAGGAATTTCAACGTCTCAAGCAGCTCAGTCAGCGAATCAATGAAATTGATAATACGATTCACACTGAAATCCAGAAACTGAGATCGGAACTGCTTGCATCCCTGCATGAAGCCAGAAATCTTCAGGAGCAAGCTAAATCCGATCGGTATGAGATTGAAAAAATCCAGAATTCATTTTATGAAATTTTTTTTCAGATTGATGGCGATCATCCATTGGATGATACCCGCCAGACTGCTCTTTTTGCGCTGCTGACGCAAAACGGTTTTCTGGTCAAGGATCGCAATATCGTGTCCCGCGTCAGCGTCGATCGGCCGGAAGTCATTTACTATAACGCTGAAGCCGGAGAGAAGGCGCGGCTACTCACGAATCTGCTGCGAAAAAACTTCCCCGGTATGACATTGCGCCACCTGGATCATAAGGACCGTGACGCCAGAGAGATTCTGATCAAATTGCGCAATTAATCTTCAGGAAATTGGGTTGCCGGTATGCCAGGCCTTGAACAGCATCCATAAGCCAATTCCGATGAAGCCGGCTCCGGCAATAGTGTGCAGGTATTTTTCGTTGATATGCTGCGCCATGGCGCTGCCCGCAAGCACGCCGATCCCCGCTGCGGCGACCAGCGCCAGTGAAGCGCCGGCGAATACGGTCAACTTGCTGACTTCCTTGTCGGCAGCGAACAGCAGGGTGGCTAATTGTGTTTTGTCGCCGAGTTCAGCGATGAAAACAGTGATAAAGACGGTGAATAATACTTTGTATTCCATTGGCTGGCCTGACCGGTACGGGAGACTGTCCGAGAATAGACTGATCTACTGCGGACGACTCTGGCTGGCTGGATTTTTCGATTCTTTTCGTTGAATAGAACGGCTATTCGCCTCAAATGATCGGAAAATCCCGCTCAACCAGTCTCGCCCTCGCTACGATCGCTATTCTCGGACAGTCTCCTAGGTAAAATGCATCGGAAGCAATACAGACGGATCAGCCGGTATCAGGCCGTCATGCCGTTATGCCGCAACAGTGCGTCCATTTGCGGCGTCCGGCCGCGAAACGCAACAAATGACTCCAGTGCGGGCCGGCTGCCGCCCATGGCAAGAATTTCCTGTCTGAAACGTGCGCCGATATCAGCGTTGAGCACGCCTTCAGCGCTGCTTGTGGCTCGTTCTTCAAACATGCCGTAGGCATCCGCGGATAACACTTCGGCCCATTTGTAGCTGTAGTAGCCCGCTGCATAGCCACCGCCGAAAATATGCGCAAAATTATTGGGAAAACGATGGTAGGCGGGCGGGAAAATGACTGCGGCTTCGTTGCGCACTTCATCAAGCAATTGCAGAACCGTTTTGCCGCCATGCGGATTGAAATCGGAATGCAGGCGCATATCGAAGAGCGCAAATTCAATCTGACGCACCATCTGCATGCCGCCCTGGAAATTCCTGGCCGCCAGCATCTTTTCGTACAGTGCTCCGGGCAATGGCTCGCCGGTTTCGACATGTCCGGTCATTCCGGTCAACACATTCCATTCCCAGCAGAAATTCTCCATAAACTGACTGGGCAATTCAACAGCATCCCATTCGACGCCACTGATGCCGGATACGCTCAGATCGTCAACCTGGGTGAGCAGATGATGCAGGCCGTGACCAAATTCATGGAACAGCACAATGACTTCATTGTGCGTGAATAAAGCGGGTCTTGGCTTGCCATCGACGGCAACGGGCGCGGAAAAATTGCAGGTCAGGTAGGCTACCGGAATTTGCACCACGGGTTTGCCCTGTTTCTGTTCGACCAGCCGGCGTGAAATCGCGCTGTCCATCCAAGCGCCGCCGCGTTTCGATGCGCGGGCGTAGAGATCAAGGTAGAACTGGCCGATCAAAGCGCCGCTGGCGTCAAAAATGTCGTGCAGCGTGACATCGGGGTGCCAGTACTGGATATTGCGCGCGGCATCCGCTGGCGCGATGGTGATGCGATACAGTTTCTCCACCAGTCTGAACATGCCTGGCAATACCTTGTTTTCCGGAAAATACTGTTTGACTTCCTGATCCGAAAAAGCGTAGCGCGCCTGACGCAGTTTCTCGCTGGCGTAGGGAATGTCCCAGACCTCGAGTTTCGGCAGATTGAGCTGTTCGGCGGCAAACTGTTGCAGTTCCTGAAAGTCTCTTTCCGCATAGGGTTTGGCTTTGGTGGCAAGTTCGCGAAGAAAATCCAGTACCTGCTGCGGCGATTCGGCCATTTTGGTGGCCAGCGATACTTCCGCGTAATTGTTAAAGCCGAGTAATCTGGCTTCTTCCTCGCGTAATTCAAGGATTTTATTGATCAGCGGCATGTTATCCAGGCTTTTTGCCTCGCCTTGACTATCTTCCCGGTGAATTGCGTCGAATTCGCTCGCGCGAGTGTTGTAGGCGCGGTACATTTTTTCGCGCAATTCGCGGTTTTCCGCGTACTGTTGTACCGGCAGATAGGATGGCATGTGCAGCGTGAATTTCCAGCCCGCCTTGCCTTCCTGTTCCGCCAGGTGTCGGGCGGCATGCAGCGCGTCTTCGGGAATGCCGGCAACGTCCTGCGAATTATCGGTCAGCAGTGAAAAGGCGTTGGTGGCGTCCAGCAGATTATCATTAAATTGCGATGACGTTTCAGAGAGGGCTTCCTGTATCTTGAGAAAGCGCTGTTTTTGTTCGTCCGGCAATTCCGCGCCGCCCAGTCTGAAGTCCCTGAGTTCGTCTTCAATAATTTTTCTGCGCGCCGGACTGAGCGTTGCATATTCCTGGCTTGCGCGCAGTTGTTTGAATTTTTCGAACAACTGCTGATTTTGTGACAGCTCCGCATAGAACTGCGTGATCAGCGGCAGGTTTTTGTTGTACGCCGCACGCAGTTCCGGTGAATTCATCACCGCGTTCAGATGCGAAACCTGTCCCCAGGCGCGGGATAACCGCTCGGTTGCATCGACAATCGGCTGCACGAAGGTGGGCCAGGTTGGCGGTTGCGGATCATTCCGGATGTTATCGAGGATGGTTTTGTTTTCATTCAGCAGCGCTTCAATCGCGGGTGTGACATGTTCGGTTTTAATGTCCGAAAAACGCGGCAGGCCTGAGAAATCGAGTAATGGATTGGATAAGGTGGTAGTCATGGTTGTGATGGTTAAATAATGTTATGAGACGGATGATTCATGGCATCTATTGTAAAAACGTATTCGAAGCAGCCGGTGCAAGGCAAAAACAGGCGATAAAGCGGAGTTTATGTCTGATAAATGAGCATTTTGAGCCTGTTTTTAACGCCGCAGCGGCAACGCAGATAGTTTTTCGACACTCTGATAAACGATATCGCCGTTAACCAGGGTGTACCTGACTTTTCCAGGCAGTTCCATGCCCAGAAACGGGGTATTCTTACCCTGGCTCAATAGTGCGGACGGCGTTACTTTCCAGTAGTCCTCGGGATCAAAAATACAGATATCCGCGGCGGCATCCGGCGCCAGCACCCCGGCATCGATACCTAAAATCGCGGCCGGTCTGCAGGTTATCGCGGCCAGTATTTCAACGAGCGGACGTTTCATTTCGAGCCCCCATTTCAGCGTGAGCGGCAGCAACAACTCCACACCGGTTGCACCGGTCTCCGATTGCCCGAACGGCAGCAGTTTGACGTCATCGTCGACAGGCGCGTGATCCGAGCAAATGGCGTCGATGGCGCCGTCAATCAGTCCGGCGCGCAGTGCGTCGCGGTCGCTGAAGCTGCGTAGTGGCGGAATCATGTGGCAATTGGAATCGAAATAACCGATATCCATATCCGACAGGTGAAGGTGGTTGATGGAGACATCGCAGGTTATTTTCAGTCCCTGCTGTCTGGCCGCGCGAACCATGGCCAGTCCCTCCGCGCTGGAAATCCGGCACAGGTGAATGCGCACGTGGGTTTCTTTCGCCAGCAGAACGATATTGGCAATGGCGATGGTTTCCGCGCAGACCGGGATTGCCGGCAATCCCAGTCGCGTCGCCACTTCACCGTCGTGCGCCACGCCATCGTAGGCAAGATGGATATCCTGCGGACTCAGCCATACGCCGAAATCGAAAGTCGCGGCATACTGCATGGCCTGCATCAGTACGCGCAGATTTTTAGGCAATGCGTTGGGCTGTCCGAAAACAATACAGCCCGCATCGTGCAATTCGACCATTTCGGTCAAATGCTCTCCTCTGAGTCCCTGGGTCAATGCGCCAATCGGATAAACATGCGCCTGATTCAGGTTTCTGGCGCGATGCTTGAGCATCTCCACCAGTCCGGGCTCGTCCAGCGGCGGATCGGTATCCGGCGGGCACGCAAAGCGGGTCACGCCACCGGCAACCGCTGCACTCATTTCGGATTCCAGTGTCGCCATATATTCCAGTCCGGGCTCGCGCAGACGTACCGACAGATCAATCAGACCGGGACAAACCACCAGGTGGCTGGCGTCAATGACGCGGTCGGCGTGGAATCCGGTGGGCGGGGTATCAAAAGGTTGTATCCTGCCGTCGGCGATATAAATATCGCGAACAGCATCAATATGATTTTTGGGGTCGATCAGGCGGCCGTTTTGAATATGAATTCGCATTAAGCTATCCGTTATACGCTGTCGCCGGATTGGGAGCCGGCCAGAATCGCCATAACCGCCATGCGCACCGCAATACCGTAAGTCACTTGCGACAGAATCACGGACTGATGACCGTCGGCGACTTCCGAATCGATTTCCACGCCGCGGTTCATCGGACCGGGGTGCATGACGATCGCATCAGGCCGGGCCAACGCCAGCTTTTCCGGCGTGAGACCGTAATACTTGAAATATTCTTCGGAACTCGGCAAATACGCACCCTGCATGCGTTCTTTCTGCAAACGAAGCATCATCAGGACATCGACATCCCGTAATCCGCTGCGCATATCGTGATACACATGCACACCAAGGCGTTCCACCTGGCGCGGCAGCAGGGTCTTGGGCGCGATGACGCGGACTTCGGGTACGCCCAGTGTCGTCAGCGCGTGAATCTGTGAACGTGCGACGCGTGAATGCAGAATATCGCCGATAATTGCAACGCGTAGATTGTGGAATTCCTTTTTGTAGCGGCGAATGGTGAACATGTCGAGTAAAGCCTGCGTCGGGTGCGCATGTCGACCGTCCCCGGCATTGATGACATGGATGCCGGGTTGAACATGTCTGGCGATCAGATGCGCAGCGCCGCTTTGCGAGTGCCGCACGACAAACATGTCGGCGTGCATCGCGGAGAGATTGTCCACCGTGTCGAGCAATGCCTCGCCTTTCGATTGCGCGGATACTGCGATATTCAGATTGATCACATCGGCGGACAGGCGTTTGGCTGCGATTTCAAAGGTTGTCCGTGTGCGTGTGCTCGGTTCGAAAAAAAGATTGAAAATGGATTTTCCGCGCAATAAGGGTACTTTTTTTACCTCGCGTTCGGTAACGCCCATGAACGTTTCTGCGGTATCCAGTATTTGCAGCAGAATTGCGGCGGGGAGTCCTTCCGTGGTCAGCAGGTGCTGTAAAGCACGGTTGGCATCCAGTTGCGGATTCCGGCTGATCATGCCAGTGCGTCGCGGATACTCCCCGCGCCCTGTTTATCTTCCATGCTGAAATAAAACCGGCCTAGATTGTCCCGATTTAATGTCAGATTTTTTTCTTTCGGCAGCGCCAGCGTTATTCCGGCGTATTGCGCGCAAACCGGCAGTTCACGTCCGCCGCGATCCACCAGAACGGCCAGGTCGATCGAAGCGGGCCTGCCGTAGTCATACAGTTCGTTAATTGCGGCCCGGATCGTGCGTCCGCTCTGGAGTACGTCATCGACCAGCAGGATATGCGCGCCATCGACCGGGAAAAGAATGTCGGATGATTTCTTCAGCGCATGCAGACCGATACGGTCAAAGTCATCACGGTGAAACGAGACGCTGAGCATGCCCAGATGCGCTGCCAGACCTTGTGATTCCGGTGGTTGTGGCGTACTTAGGTCGTGATACAGCCGTTCGGCCAGCCATGCGCCGCCGGTATGGATGCCGACCAGCGCAAAACGCCTGTCGCGTTTTTCGTTGTTCGCGCGGATTTTTTTGACCAGCTCCGCGTAGAGTGTTTCGGCGTCAGGCAGTGACTGGATAGGCATGGCTTTCATCGAAAAAAGACTGAAGAATATGCTGCGCCGCGACCTGATCCAGAAACGACTTCTGCTTTCTGCCCGATACGCCTGCCTGGTGCAGCGCAGCGCTGGCCGTTCTGGAGGTGTAGCGTTCGTCCACGAGCAGTGCCTGGATGTTAAAGCGGCCTGTCAGGCGCCGCGCAAAACGCTCACACAAATGCGTCATTTCATGCGCCTTGCCATCGCTATGAAGCGGCAGTCCGACGATCAGCAGAACGGGTTGCCATTCCTCAATCAGTGCATGAATGGCGGCGAAACGCTGATCGTTTATCTCGCTGTGAATGGTTGTCAGCGGGTGCGCGAGTTTCAAGGTGGTGGTGCCGACGGCAACGCCAATGCGTTTTTTGCCAAAATCAAACGCCAGTACAGCGCCATCAGCATCGGGGCGGCCATTTTGCTGTGCTGAAGCGGACTGGTTGGTGAAATGGCGCAGCGGAATTGTCATGCCGGATGCAATGGAGTTGAGAATCGCATATCAGGCATGCCCCACATCGTTTGACAACCGGGTGTAATCGACGCCGATCAGCGCCATTGTCGCTGCGAGCCGGGCTTCCGCGGGCAGGTTAAAAATAACGTCCAGAGAAGCGGGCACCGATAACCACGCATTTTGCGCCATTTCATGCTCAATCTGACCGGCCGCCCAGCCGGCGTAACCGAGTGTAATCAACGTATGTTCAGGGCCTTCTGCATTGGCAATGGCTTTCAGAATATCCAGCGATGTGGTCAGGCCGAGTTTCTGGTTGATTGTCAGCGTGGATTGCCAGCAACCAATCGGCTGGTGCAGTACGAAACCGCAATCGACCTGCACCGGTCCGCCGAACAACACCATCACGTCATGATTGAGTCGATCTTTCGCTTTAATACCCAGTTGTTTAAACAAGCCGTGCAGCGACAGATTCATCGGCCGGTTAATCACCAGTCCCAGTGCACCTTGTTCACTGTGTTCGCAGATATAGGTCACTGTTCTGGAGAAAAAGGAATCTTCCATGGCTGGCATGGCTATCAGAAAATGATCCGTCAGGTTGATGTTTTCCATGGCAATACCGATTTTATGAAAACATGGCAGGGTCCCGCATACGGTCACATCCGTCAGCAATCAAACCCAGTATGCTGTTTGCGTCATGACTTTGGAGCTCAGCTTCATGGCAAATTTGACCGGCAGCGGCAGTTCGGCGCCGCCGTGCGAAACCGCCATGGTTGCATGACTGGCTTCATCAATCTGCATCTGCGAAACAATAGCGCGACTTTTCTCGTCGTGCTGCGGTAAACGCAGCAGATGGGTGCCCAGATGCTCTCCGACCTGTTTTTCGGTTTCGGCCAGAAAGCCCAGATTCCATTTGTCGCCCAATAATCCGGCAAGCATGCCGATGGCAAAAGAACCGCCGTACCATAAGGGGTTCAACAGGCTTTTGCGACCGCCGAGTTCTGCAATACGACGCTCCGTCCATGCAAGATGCTCTGTTTCCTCACGCGCGGCTTTGGTCAGCGTCTGCTGCACCATCTCGTTACGCGCGGTCAGGCTTTGTCCCTGATAAAGCGCTTGCGCGCACACTTCGCCGACATGATTGACGCGCATCAGGGCCGCGGAAAGGTCTTTCTCGGATACCGTCAATTCGGGTTCCGGCAGGTCCTTGCCCGGCACGGGCCGCGCTGTCTGCGCCGGGGTTAACAGCGTGCGCAGCGCGCTGTCAAAGCCGATAATCAGTTTGTCCAGTGTAACCATGATCTTCTCGTTACCTAAAAATGAATTTTCAATGTAGCAATATAACAGATTTAAGTTTCATTGCATGCCCATCTGCCGCGCCAGCAGCGTTACCGGATGCAGAACCTCGACGCCGGAACCGGTTGCACGTAACCGGCTTGCGATATGCATGGAACATCCGACATTCGAAGTCGCCAGCAGTTGCGCGCCACTTTGATCAAGCGCCTTTATTTTACCATCGAGCAACCTGTCCGCCAGCGTCGGCTGTCGAATAAAATAAGTACCCGCAGCGCCGCAGCATTGATCATTATCCGCTAATAAAACCACCCGCGCATCCGGGATATGTTTCAGCAGTTGGTATGGATAAATCGCGTCATGCAGTACATGCCGCAGACTGCATGGGTCATGCACGGCGATTGTTTTTGCCAGCGGTTCGATTGTTATTGTATCCCAATCCGCCGCGCCCATCAGAAATTTGCTGATATCGTTGACCACGGCGCAGCCCGTATCGGATTCTTTTAGTTGCACGCCACATCCTGAGGCCGTAGTAATGATTGTTTGCACGCCTGATCCGGAGAAGGCCTGGCGGTTCTGCCGCATGAGCTGCGCTGCTTTTTCCGGTTCGCCGGCGTGCTGATACAAAGCGCCGCAGCAGGTCTGTCCGGTGGGTATGTGCACACTGTAACCGATGCGATTCAGTACAAAAATCGCAGCGTTGAGTGTTTCGGCATCGGTGATGCGCGCGATGCAGCCGAGAAACAGGCCGACTTTGCCTTTTTCTTCACCTGCGGCGGGATAAAAGGATTGCCAGGCCGGCGGGGTAAAGCGCTTTTTCTTTGTTGCCATGCGCGGAAACACGATCGGCGGCAGTTGCCTCAGGACTTTGTCGACCAGACGCCGGTTCCAGAAATTGAGTTTCCTGAACAGACTGACTGCGCCGCTTTTCTGGAGCAGATACAGCCAACCGCGCAGCCGTTCCAGGCGTACGGGTTGTGTAATCCAGGCCGACAACAGCGTTGTAAACAACCGGGATTGAAATTCACCCGTCTGGTGAGTCTGCTTTTGTGACGCTGTCGATATCCGTATGATTTTGCGCGCCTCATCCGCCAGATAGCCATACGCGACATGATTCGGGCAGACTGACTCGCAGGCCCTGCAAGTCAGGCAGCGATCCAGGTGCTGCACAAATTTTTCATTCAGCGGGATACGGTTCGTGGCTACGCCATGAATCAAGGCAATCCGTCCGCGTGGCGAATCCGCTTCCGATTGCAGCAGCCGGTAAGTCGGGCAATGCGGCAGACAAAGACCGCACGAGACGCATCGATTGCTTTCTTCGATGAGCCGCTTGTTGGAGTCATCCGTTGATGAGTGGTTACTGTCCGGGTTTTCCGTCATTCAGACACCCTGTAGCGTGATGGTGTTTGTTGCGCATAGTTATTCATAGCATGGTCTGTCGGGTAATTATTCGGTCAGCCTATTCTCGTACACCCTTCTGGGCCCGATTAGCGCAGCGTAATCGGGCATTTCATTTGTGTCACACCGAATGCAAGGTTACGTTGTGCTAACCTGGCCTGCATGGCTGCAAAAACCCGGCAATTATTGGATGCGGACTATTATATCGCCTTTGCGGGAAAGCGGCGCAGTGTGGCATTGCGGCAAGTGTTACGACTGAATTGTCGAAAAATTTTACAGCTTGATGGCGGCACGTTCGATGCAATCATTTCCCGTTCCATCCGGATAAGCGGTTTTACGTAGGGCGGATGCCCGCAGGGTGATCCGCCAATCAGGATAATTCATACTGTGCGGCTGCAAGCGGTTCGGCATCGTCATGATGTCGAGAATTTTTACACGATGCTCCGGGCATGCCGGGCATCTTTAATCATAAATAATATTATTTGATACAAATCAATGGTATATAAAACTTGGCATGGAGTTTGCTTGTATAGGAATAGGAATTCTGCGAATAGCGTGTCCTGAAAGTTAAAAGTTTTTACTGTTCGGTTTTAGCGTGCAGTAAACAGGAAATCCAGGTACAGGGACCGTCTTGTGGGAATTTTGTAATAGCAGCACATATTTTTTATGGAGAAATTAAAATGAAAACACAATCTTCTTATTTAGTAAAAACAGCGGTTGCCGGTGTTCTGGGCTTGTCAATGGCCGGCGCAGCAAATGCGACCGTGGTTTTTGGTGATGGCGGTGCCGCGCTGCAGGGTGTTCTGAATGGTATAACCGTTGGCGGCCCAAGCAGTACTAATGTCGTTACAGATCAGTTCAGTCCGGATCAAACATGGGCTATTACCGGCAGCGGCGGCTCTATTTCAACGATGATTATTGAACTGGCGGGTTTTGCGGGCAGTAATTCATTCGGTGTTTATGATGCGGCTAATCCGGCAAACTCCGTTCAGATTTTTTCCGGTCCGCAAGGCGCGGGATCTCAGGCATCACTCGCTATTCTGGCGGATGGTTCGGTCATCGTGAATTTTGTCGATACCGGTGTTGATTTTGCTTCAGGCAATGCATTCGGCTTTTATCTGAATGTCGCCGCCACGGGTCAAAGATGGTATTCCGATACCGCGTTGAATACGGATGGCATGGACCATGTGGCAGCGTATCAAGGCAATAATGTTGATACCATTCAGATTCCACCTTTCTCTGCGGGCCTCTGGACCTCCAATGAATATATTATGGCATGGGAAGATCTGGATGCCAGCGTCTCCGATCGTGACTATACTGACTTTGTCGTGATCGTTGAATCTGTAAGACCCATACCAGAACCAGGTATTCTTGCCTTGCTGGGGCTTGGACTGCTCGGTATGGTCGGTGGTCGCCGTTTTACAAAAGCTTAATTTAGAAATATAAAAATATAATACAAGCGTTTTTAGATTTAAAAACCTCATGACCGAAATGTCATGAGGTTTTTTTTCGTCTTATGATTTCCACTTATTCTGAATAACTGTCGTGCAATTACTTAGTCAGTGCAGTCAGCGTAGGCCCGATTAGCGCAGCCTAATCGGGCATTTCAGCGTAATCGAGCATTTGTGTCACACCGCAATGCCAGGCTCCGCTCCGCTATAACCTGACCTGCACGGTTTCACTCGTGATGCAATGCGTTGATGTGCTGTATCACTTTCTGATCGAGATCTTTTTTCCAGCTGGCGGGCATGACCTGTTCGACCTTCTCCAGCATGTTTTCAAGCGCATGTATTTCATGGTTGTCTTTTGAAAGCTGCCGGGTGGCGGACAGCCACAGATAGGCTTTGGCGAGATTTTCTGCGGTGGGCATTTGTGTCTGATCTGCTGCGGGTGCATTGAAATACAACCGGGCGGTAGGCAAGTAGGCGGGCAGGTGACCCCGGCTTGCCGCCATTTCATACCAGTTTAACGCAGTTGCAGAATCGTTGAGTTCATCCTCATGAATTTTACCCAGATAATAATAGGCTTCCAGTGATTCCTTTTCCGCGGCGTGGCTGAACCATTTAACCGCCTGAAGCGGACTGCGTATCGATGCATCGCCGTGCAGATAGAGCTGTCCCAGTTGCAACTGGGCGTTGACCGACCCGGCGGAAGCCGCCTGCCGGCAAAGATTCAGCGCATTTTGCGGATCTTTTGGCGCGCCCTTTCCCTGCATGATCAATTCCGCCATTGAACACAACGAGACGACATGCCCCAGTTCTGCGGCCTTCTGGAACCAGCGAAGCGCTTCCGCATAATCTGCCGGTTGATGCCGGCCATCCCGATGACACTCGCCCAGAAAGTGACCGGCCGCAGGCACGCCGTTTTCAGCAGCTTTCTCATACCATTGGCATGCCTGGGCGCCGTCAATGGCCATTCCCCAGCCGTGCTGATGAAACAGGCCCAGCGTGAATTGCGCCAGTGGGTTCTGCTGCGTCCGGGCATGAAAAAGAAAAGCCGCGTAGGCTTTCGGATAATCACCTTCAGCTAACCATTGTTGCGCTTCGCTCAGTGGTGTTGGAGTATCTGCTTGCGACTGCTCCGATTGTGCTGTCGCACTGGGCAGGAATCCCGTCAGTGCGGCGATGACTAAAATCATTGCAGGATTGTTTTTTTGGAAAATTCGCATTGCAATATTTTGAGGTTTCAATAAAAAAGGCTGCCGTCATTGCTGCCGGCAGCCTGGTGGGGTGGAATCGGTTTGCCCGGTGATTCAGCACCGGTTAATCGCGTGACGGATAAATGCCTTCAGTCGCGATGATCCAGTTCATCGCAATAAAAGGGGAGCGGTTCTCATGGCTTTGGCCGCCGCCGAATGGACTGATCGTCACAGTCGCCGGATTCATGCTGACATCCGGCGCGGCATTGGAATAAATATTCTGCCGGCTGAGTACCGCCCAGACATTGCTGCCGGGGTCGGTGGAGTTTCCGGCGCTGCTTTGTGCATGAACCGTTGCCGTAGGTGTGATGACCGGTAACTGTGCAGACGTAAGTGTAACTGTCTCAACTCCCCCCATTTCTCCGATTTGATAATTGGACAGCCCGAGCCCTTGTCCTGCACCAATGACCGAACGTCCGCGTGTGTCCGGCAGGGCAAATGTCGTCTTGCCGTCGCCGCCGTAGGTTGTGCCCAACAAGGAGAACAATGCGGTGTTGCTGGAAATAGAGAGTATCTGGCCGTTTGCCAGCGCCCACCCGCGCGGTGCAAAGTTACCGGCGAAAACGCACATGCCGCCCAGCATGGGCGAGTCGCCGCTACAGGCCTGAGCATTGCTGCTGACGAGCATTCCGGAAAATAATGAGGCTGCAACTGTGACGGATAAAGCAGTACGGCGGATAGGGTATTCCATGCTAACTCCTGTTGGGTTGTTCACAAAATGGGTTCTGAGCGCTGTATCAAAGTCAGTGTAGGCCCGATTGGCCTGCGTAATCAGGCATTTGTATCACACCGCAATGCCAGGTTACGCTCCGCTAACCTGACCTGACCTGACCTGACCTGACCTGACCTGACCTGACCTGACCTGCACGGCTACGCTCAGCGCTTTATTCTGCGCTCAAATAAAATTCCAGGCAACCCGCAGCGAATCAATGCAGGAAGTTTTTGCTCTCAGACACACACACTTTAGTCGCGTATCGGTCTGGCAGCGTTGGATATGGCGATTGAATTGAAGATGTCGCGATTAAACTGTATTGTAAGATTCCTCGACACTTCGGTCGGGAAACGGCACTGGTGTTATTATGGGCAGGCAGAATACCGAACGATTGGCTATCATGATAGCAATTCATAAAACGAATACAGCCGGGTACTGAAACAGCATTGTTGGCAATAGAAGAAGGAGTGTTGATATGACAGGATATATTTTGTGGCTTGATCAGTTAACCTTGCGCGACGTTGGCGCGGTGGGGGGCAAAAATGCGTCACTGGGTGAAATGATCAGGCATCTTTCTCAGGCCGGTGTCAATGTGCCGGGTGGTTTTGCTACCACAACAACAGCCTACCGGGCATTTCTCGATGAAAACGGGCTTACCGATCCAATCAACCGGAAACTGGAAGCGCTTAATGTTGATGATATCGACGCGCTGACGGTGGCGGGACAGACGATACGCAACTGGATTCTGGACGCCGAACTGCCCGATGCGCTGGTGGAGGAAATTTCCCGCGCTTATGAAAGACTTGTCGCGGACAGCGGTCAGCAGGACGCGGTTTCATTTGCCGTGCGCTCTTCCGCAACTGCCGAAGATCTGGAGAACGCCTCGTTCGCCGGTCAGCAGGAGACGCTGTTGAATATCAACGGCCTGGAATCGCTGCTGAAAGCCATTAAAATCGTTTTCGCCTCCCTGTATAACGACCGTGCTATCGCGTATCGCGTGCATCAGCATTTTCCGCATGACAAGGTCTATCTGTCAGCCGGTATCCAGAAAATGGTGCGCAGCGATCTGGGCGCAAGCGGCGTCATGTTCACACTGGACACCGAGTCGGGTTTTCGCGATGCTGTGTTTATCACTGCGGCTTACGGACTGGGCGAGACCATTGTGCAAGGCACTGTCAATCCGGATGAGTTTTATGTCTACAAGCGTGGTCTTGAGAAGGGTCATCCTGCTGTTCTTTCCCGGCGGCTTGGCGGCAAGGCGATCGAAATGATTTATGGTGACGCGGCAAACGGCGAAAAGGCTGCCACGGTGACGCGCGAGGTTGACAGTGGACGCCGCATGCGGTTCTGCCTGAACGACGATCAGGTTGAAGCGCTTGCGCGTCAGGCCGTGATTATCGAACAGCACTATGGACGCCCGATGGATATTGAATGGGCTTTGGACGGCGCGGATGGGCAGTTGTATATCGTACAGGCGCGTCCGGAGACCGTTGAAAGCCGCAGCGGCGCGGTGCTGGAACGATACAGATTGAACGACAGGGGCACGGTGTTGACCGAAGGCCGGGCGATCGGCCAGAAAATAGGCCAGGGAACGGCGCGCATGATCAAGGGTATTGACCAGATGCACAAGATCCAGGCGGGCGATGTGCTGGTAACCGATATGACCGACCCGGACTGGGAACCCATCATGAAACGGGCGGCTGCCATTGTCACGAACCGGGGTGGGCGTACCTGTCACGCGGCGATTATTGCCCGGGAAATGGGTATTCCTGCGGTAGTGGGTTGCGGCGATGCGACGGAAAAAATCGCCGATGGCGCGCCAGTCACGGTTTCGTGCGCTGAAGGCGATAGCGGTTTTGTGTATGACGGTCTGCTGCCGTTTGAACACACCACCACCGCGACGGACAATCTCCCCGAATTGCCGGTAAAAATCATGATGAACGTGGGTAATCCATCGTACGCCTTTTCATTTTCGCGCATGCCGAATCAAGGCGTCGGCCTGGCGAGACTGGAATTCATCATCAGCAACATGATCGGCATTCATCCGAGGGCTTTGCTGGAATTCGATCAATTGCCCGAAAGCCTGAAGAATCAGCTCGCCAGCCTTATAGCGGGTTACGGCAGCCCGGTCGATTTTTACGTCGACAAACTGACCGAAGGCATCGCAACGCTGGCCGCAGCTTTTTATCCCAACCCGGTGATCGTGCGCACGTCCGATTTCAAATCGAACGAATACGCCAACCTGCTTGGTGGTGACCGTTACGAGCCGCATGAAGAAAATCCCATGATCGGCTTCCGGGGCGCATCGCGTTATCTTTCGCCGGATTTTCGCGACTGTTTCGAGCTGGAATGCAGGGCCTTGCGCAAGGTGCGCGATGACATGGGACTGACCAACGTCGAGATCATGATTCCATTTTGCCGCACGCTTGAAGAAGCGGAACAGGTCACCGCTTTGCTCGCGTCACTAGGGCTTGAGCGCGGTAAAAACGACCTGCGGCTGATCATGATGTGCGAAATTCCATCCAACGCGGTGCTGGCGGAAGCGTTTTTACAGTATTTCGACGGGTTTTCGATCGGTTCGAACGATCTGACGCAACTGACACTGGGCATCGACCGCGATTCCGGACTGGTTTCGCATCTGTTCGACGAGCGCAATCCGGCTGTCAAGCAATTGCTGAAGATGGCGATTGACGCATGCCACAGGCAGAACAAATATATCGGCATATGCGGACAGGGGCCGTCGGATTATCCGGATTTCGCTGCCTGGCTATATGAACAGCGCATCAGCAGTCTGTCGCTTAATCCCGATTCGGTGATACAGACGTGGCTCAGTCTCGCCGATCTGGCCGGGATTCAGCGTTCCGCATGAGCGGACAAAAGCGTACGGTCTTCTATCTGTCTGACAGGACCGGTATTACCGCTGAAACGCTGGGTCACAGTTTATTGACGCAGTTTGATAACATCACCTGGGAAACGGTCAATGTACCGTTTCTCGACAGCGTTGAAAAAGCCGCTGCCGTCAAGAAGCAGATCGATCAGGCGGCGGAACGCGATGGTTGCAGGCCGCTGGTTTTCAGCACATTGCTCAGGCCGGAAATACTGGAGGTCATTAAGCAGGCCGATTGCCGCATTTTTGATTTTTTTGAAACGTTTATCCGCTCCATCGAGGAAGAGCTGCATCAGCCTTTTGTCCGCATGGCGGGCCGCTCACACGGCCTGCAGCATCATTTGTCGTATTTCAAGCGCATTGCGGCGATTAACTATGTGCTGGCGCATGATGACGGCATTAATCCGCGCAACTTCGACGCCGCGGAAATCATTCTGACCGGCGTATCGCGCTCCGGCAAGACGCCCACCTGTCTTTATCTCGGATTGCAGTACGGCATCGCGGCGGCGAATTATCCATTGACGCCGGATGACATGCGCGTAAATTGTGCACCAGCATTGCCTGAAGTGCTGCAGCCGGTTAAAGCAAAACTGTTTGGCCTGACGCTGAGCGCGGCGCAGCTCCATTTTATCCGCAGCGAACGCCGCCCCGGCAGCCAGTATGCTTCGCTGGCGCAATGCGCGCAGGAGATTGCATGGCAGGAATCGCTGTTTCAACGTTACAATATCCCGTTTCTGGATACGTCGCGCATTTCCATCGAGGAAATCAGCGCGATCATCCTGAATCGCAGCGGCTTGAAACGGCGGCTGTATGGGTAGCTGTAAAACAAACAAAACAAAGAATCACAGGATGACGTTTAGAATGCTCGCAATCAGCGCCGCGCTTGGCGCGATCCTGTTGCTGACCACCGGTTGCGCAACTTATAGAACCATTTCCGCTGTAAAGTATGGCGATTCGAGTCCGAGAATCTATAGCGGCACTTCGCTCAACCTTTATGCGATCTCGAATAACCATTCCGCATTGAGCAGGCTGGGCGTGGAACCTCCGGCATGCCCGATACTCGACCTGCCCGCGAGCTTCGCGCTGGATACGTTCATTCTGCCGGTAACCGTATCATCGGTGATAACCGAACGCTTGAAGCTCTAACTCAGAAACGTGTGAGCATTTCCAATGCGCATCAGTACGTTTATTGTTTCATTTTTTAAATCTACCGGATGTTCATGCATTTGTTATCTTGTGGATTTTGCAAAATTTTCAGACGTGCAAAAAAATCTTGTCCTGGAATCAACAATGGATGATCTCTGAAAAATAACCTTTTGCGCATGAAACCATGTCTTTGACGGCTGACGTCATGTTTTGGCAGGTACAGGCTTGGTGTCTTGTGAGCATTCTGGAACACCCGGAATACCTCGTCAGAAAATGGCTGTCCAACTTCTTCCACGCCGGTGAAATCGAGAATGACCGCTTTGAATTTTTCAAACCGAAAAATTAACCGCTTTGCCTGGGGTTTTGATACAAGCTTTTCGCCTTCATATTGTCCCAGCCGGACCGAAAAAATCGTTTTGGCAAATGCATATTCTTCCGGCGCAGCATTGCAGAGTGCAATGCGTTTTGCTTGTTGACATCCTGTGCCCGTAGCGCGAGGGAGTGCGCGAAGGCTTAGGCGGGGGATGGGCTGCGGAGTGCGGTTTTTGCGATGAAATGCGCTGCGGGCGTCATTCTATATTTTGAACCTGCTCTCTCATTTGTTCGATCAATACTTTCAGCGACATCGAAGTTCTGGAGATTTCGATGTCGACTGATTTGGAGCCGATAGTGTTGGCTTCGCGGTTGAGTTCCTGCATCAGAAAATCAAGCCGTTTGCCGACTGCGCCGCCTTTACTCAGGATGTGTTCGACTTCGTCGAGATGAGTCTGCAAACGGGAAAGTTCTTCATCAATGTCGATCTTTGATGCAAAAAAGATAATTTCCTGACGAATGCGGTCTTCGTCAAGATTATCGATGGCTTCCTGTATGCGTGTTTTCAGCTTTTCTTCGAAAGCAGTGATGAGCGCCGGAATACGGGGCGCTGCCAGCTCAAGCTGCTGGCGTATCTGATTGAGGCGTTCCAGCAGGACGCATTTTAATTTTTCACCTTCGCGAGTACGGGTAGCCTGAAAGTCTTCCAGTGTTGTAAGCAATAATGTCATGGCATATTCACGCAGTGCATCAGCCGGCAGTGTATTACTGCCGAGGATGCCCGGCCAGTTGAGTATACTGGCGACAGACAGGCTTTGTGCTTCGGGGAGCGAAGACCGGACAGTGCGGTCAAGCTCCAGCAGTTTGTGCAGCAAGGCCTGATTTAACTGCCGGGGTTCGTCAAGGCTGTCCAGTGGCGTGAAGTTCAGCCGGCATTCTACTTTCCCGCGATTGAGTTTTTTTGCGATGGTTTCTCGCATGCCGGGTTCCAGAGAGCGGAAATCATCCGGCAGGCGCAGCTGTACATCAAGGTAACGGTTGTTGACGGCGCGCAACTCCAGATTCAGCGTGCCGTAAGGCGTCGCCAGCGTGTGTGTGGCATAACCGGTCATGCTGCTGATCATTGAGTGCGTCGTTCCTGAGAGTGATTGAAAAAATACAAAGTATCGAAGGGATGTTTATTGCGTCTGGAAAACAAGCCCGGCATGTTCGCGCATTTTATGAAATTGAATTGACGGCCAGTTTTCTTCAGCCACGCTGATTTCCGCACCATATGAAGCCAGGAAGGTCGGCGCGTCAACCGCGTCATACGCGATACGATGCGCGTTGGCTTCGATGAAACGCTGCAGTTCCCGCTGATCTTTTGCGGTTACCCAGCGCGCAAGCTGATATTTTGCCGGCGCTATTCGCGCGTCAACAGCATATTCATACTTGAGCCGGTGTGTGACCACTTCGAACTGAAGTACGCCGACTGCACCGAGCAGCAGCGTACTGCCGAGGTGTGGTCTGAACACCTGAATGGCGCCTTCTTCGCCGAGCTGAGTGAGGCCCAGTTTGAGCTGTTTGCTGCGCAGCGGATCGGCGATTTCAACCGTGCGGAAGATCTCGGGCGCAAAAAAAGGCAGACCGGTAAACTGTAAAGATTCGCCTTCGGTCAGCGTGTCGCCAAGCTGTAATGTGCCGTGGTTGGGAATGCCGATAATATCGCCCGGATAGGCTTCTTCCAGAATGTCACGACGCTGCGACAGGAATGAGACGACTGAATTGGTACGGACATCCTTGCCGTTGCGCACGACTTTTAAATTCATGCCGCGTTTAAACTGGCCGGAGCAGATGCGCAGAAAGGCAATGCGGTCACGGTGCGCGGGATTCATATTGGCCTGTATTTTGAATACCACGCCGGAAAAATTTTTCTCGTCCGGTAAAACTTCGCGTTGCATGGCATGACGCGATTCCGGTGAAGGCGCAAGATCGACGAGGGCGTCCAGGATTTCGCGAACGCCAAAATTGTTAATCGCGGAACCGAAAAAAACAGGTGTCTGACGACCGGCGAGAAATTCTTCCTGAGCAAATTCCGGCGTAGCGCCGGCGATGAGCTCTATTTCCTGTTGCGCTTCACTCAGACTGGCGCCAAAACGCGCCTGTGTCGCCGGATCGTCAAGCTGAGCGATAACTTCTTCATCAGCGCCGGCACGGTCGGCGCCCGGTTTGAATACGCGCATGCTTTTGTTGCGCAGATCAAACACACCGTGAAAATGGCGGCCCATGCCGATGGGCCAAGTGAACGGAATCGCGTCCATGCCCAGCGTGCGTTCAATTTCGTCAATCAGGTTCAGCGGTGGTTGTACTTCCCTGTCCATTTTATTGACAAAGGTCAGAATGGGCGTGTTGCGGGCGCGGCAGACTTCCAACAGGCGTAATGTCTGCGCTTCAACGCCGTTGGCGGCGTCGATGACCATCAGTGCGGCATCAACAGCGGTCAGCACGCGATAAGTGTCTTCGGAGAAATCCTGGTGACCGGGTGTGTCAAGCAGATTGATGACGCAGTCGCGGTATTCCATTTGCATCACTGAACTCGCGACGGAAATCCCACGTTGCTTTTCGATTTCCATCCAGTCCGAAGTGGCGTGTCGGCTGGCTTTACGTGCTTTAACGCTGCCTGCAATGTGGATCGCGCCGGCATACAATAACAGTTTCTCGGTTAAAGTTGTTTTACCGGCATCCGGGTGGGAAATAATGGCAAAAGTACGGCGGCGCGCCACTTCATGTTTAATGCTCATGGTGATTCGAACTGTGCTCCTGTGAATAAAGATGGCAATGGGTTGTATGTGTCACGCTGATTGTGCTGGCTTCAGGATAGGTTTGACGGCATATCGGCATGGCCATTGGGCAGCGCGGATGAAAGTGGCAACCCGTCGGCGGTGAGGCCGGTGAGGGTATATCGCCTTTGAGTTTGATTATATTCGTCGCAGATGTCCTGCCGATTTGCGGTACGGCGGACAGCAGCGCCTGTGTGTAAGGGTGTCCGGGTTTGCTGATCACTTCATCCGTGAGACCCTGTTCAACAATCCGGCCTAAATACATGACTGCAATTTCATCGGCGAGATACTCTACAACCGAGATATTATGGGTAATAAATAAATATGCAAGTCCCAGGTTGTTCTGCAGCGATTTCAGCAGATTCAGGATCTGCGCCTGGACGGACACGTCAAGCGCGCTGGTGGGTTCGTCGCAAATCAATAATTTTGGATTGACCGCCAGCGCGCGTGCAATGGCAATCCGCTGACGCTGGCCACCTGAAAATTCATGCGGGTAACGCCACTTGGCTTCTTTTGGCAAACCGACATACTGCAACAGCGCATCGACGGCCGTTTCATGCGGAAAAGCCGATGCAGCGGATGTTTGCCCGGATGTTCCGGCAGTAAGCTCAGTTGCAGCATTCAGCGCACTCATGCCTTCCTGAATGATTTCAATGATGCGCATTCTCGGATTCAATGACGAATACGGGTCCTGGAAGACAAATTGCAGTTGAGACCGTAATGGACGTAATCGCTGTCTTTCCAGTCCCACCAGTTCCTGCTGGTTATAACGCACACTGCCCGCCGTCGGCTGGATTAGCTGCAGAATACTCTTGCCCACAGTGGTTTTGCCGCAACCGGATTCGCCGACAAGCGCCAGTGTTTTTCCCGCGGCAATGTGCAGTGATACGCCATCAACCGCTTTAACCTGACCAGCGATGCGTTTAAAAAACCCTTTACGGATTGGAAAATGCACCGTCAGACCGGAAACCTGCAGCAATGGTTCCGCTTTTTGTTGATGTGCGACGGGAATTGCCGGAGCGGGTGTTACTTCGGGTGCACGCGAAATATTGATCCGTGTTGATGATGGATCGTAGAGGTGGCAGCGTACCTTGTGAGCAAGGGAAATATGCTGCCACCGCGGAACGGTGTCATGGCAGTGCGGCATTGCATAATCACAACGATCGGAGAAGCGGCAGCCGCTGAATGCCTGCGTCAGCGGGGGTACGGCGCCGCTGATCACGGCCAGTTCCTGATTGCGTTTTTGTTTGCCGGGTAATGATGCAAAGAGTTGTTGCGCGTATGGATGAGCGGGATGGTTGAAAAAATTTTCACGCGGTGATAGTTCGACAATTTCTCCGGCATACATGACGGCGATGTGCTGTGCCATTTCACTGACCACGCCTAGATCATGCGTAATCAATAAGATGGCCATGTGATTCTGTCGCTGGATTTCACGCATGAGATCGAGAACCTGCGCCTGTATCGTCACATCAAGTGCGGTAGTGGGTTCATCTGCAATGAGCAGTTCGGGTTCGCCGGCCAGTGCCATGGCGATCATTGCACGCTGCTTCATGCCACCGGAGAACTGAAATGCGTATTCATGCATGCGCTGTTTTGCGTCAGGGATGCCGACCTGATCCAGCAACTGGAGGATCCTTTTTTGCGCCGCCGGTTTGTCCAGTCTGAGGTGCTGCGACAGAACTTCCGCAATTTGTTCGGCAATGGTCATGACAGGATTCAGGCTGAGCATGGGTTCCTGGAAAATCATGCTGATTTGTTTGCCGCGAACCTGACGCATGGCCGATTCCGGCAACTGGAGTAAATCCACGCCATTCAGGTTTATATTGCCTGACAAAATTTCTCCGGTGTCGGGTAACAGACGCATGATCGACAGCGCCGTCATTGATTTGCCGCAACCGGATTCGCCGAGCAACGCAAATGTTTCGCCTCTGTTGATCTTGAGTGAAAGACCGTCGATCGCGCATACTGGAAGTTTTTCAGTATGCAGAATGGTTTTTAAGTTGTTGATTTCCAGTAAGACGCTCATGAATGCTAAATGGATTTGTTTGCTGGAGAAGGTGCTGATGCCGGTGCTGGTATTTGAGTCGGATTGTTTTTTTGTACGCGGGCGCTGTTTTGTGTGAGTGTTTTGACGCGCGGATCCAGTGCTTTCTGCACTGCATCCGCGAATAAATTTGCGCTAAGCACCAGAATAAACATAAAGCCAAAGGCTGACAGCAACGTCCACCAGACCATCGGTTCGCGCGCCATTTCGAGACGTGCTGCGTTAATCATGGTGCCAAAACTGATCATGGACGGATCGACGCCGACGCCGACATATGACAGTACAGCCTCAGCCAGAACCAGTCCGCTGAAATCCATGACGGTGGCGATTAATACAATATGCATCACATTGGGCAGAATATGGCGACTGATGATGCGCCAGTGCGATACGCCAAATGCATGTGCGGCCTGGATATATTCCATTTCACGCAGTTTGAGCGTCTCGCCGCGCAGCAGCCGGCACAGACTGGTCCAGCTGGTAATGCCAAGAATAATGCAAAGACATAATAAACGGACATCAGCGCGCTCGGCGATCGTCTCAAAATATTCGGCATGCGTCTCAATATAGACCTGCATCATGAGAATGGTGGCTGCAATTAAAAGCACGCTGGGAATTGAGTTCAGCGTTGTGTAGGTATATTGGATGACATCATCGATCCAGCCGCGAAAATAACCCGCTGTAATGCCGAGCAACAGTGCAAAAGGCAGCATGATCAACGTTGTCAGCGTACCGATGACCAACGCGACGCGGATGCTTTTCAGTGAAAGATAAAGCACGTCCTGTCCGACCTTGTCGGTGCCGAGGACGTGATAATGCGTGGCCAGCATGGACAGTATGCCAATTGCGACGAGAATGAGGCCCAGCGTGATGAGAATTGCATGCCAGGGAGTTTCTGTTGTGCGCCGCCAGACGGATTGAACACATAATGCAAAACGCTGATGTGTGCGGCGCGCCATATTCAGGCATAACAGAGCGTGAAGTATGATCCAGAACAACAGCCCCAGCCCGATGCCTTTGGCAATGCGGGCGCTGATGTCTGACTGATGTTCTGTATCCGGATCTGCCAGGTGAGAACCGCCGTATTCCAGTCGGGCAAATGCACGGATCTGGCTGCCGTCGGGCAAGCTGAAAGTTTCTTTTGCGTACAAGTGCGTGGCGAGCGGCGCTGAGTAGGTTTTTTCAACATTGGTGCGCAGTGGCGTGAGCAACAGATCTAGAACGCTTAAAACTTCAACGCTGTAAATTGTCTCGCCATGAATATTCTTATGTTCGAGTGCCGGGCGGAAATGCAGCGTATCCAATAAACCAACGATAATAAAAAAAACCAGAACGGTAAGCGCAGACATGCCGCTGGTGCTGTGGCCAACCCGCCGCCAGGGCGCCAGCAGATGTTCATTGCCGCGTACATGCCAGATAAAAACAGACATCAGGAACACCAGCAGGAAAACAAGCGCATCGGTCCAGAGGATAACGGGGGTAAAAGGCATGCTGATATAAAGTGGATAGCGTTATTGGGTGGAATATGACCGGTTTGTTTTTATAGCATAAATGTGGTGGTGTGTTTGCGAAATCATCTTTATTCTGCCGCATTTTTGACGATTTCGTTCAGCATGCGGATATTTCATGAAATATCCGTTTTGGCATAAAAAGTATCTCTGTGGCAGTGATAGCGTTTCTTTTTGTAAACTTACGTTTCGTTAAATTACGAATATAAAAAGTTTGAAATCATTTGACAGCCGTGAAACTGAATGATGGCAAATAGGTTCGACTATTTAATCCAGTAAATGATTGTTGATGGCATAGCGAATCAGTTGTGCGTTATTTTTAATGTTCATTTTTTCCAGCACCCTTGTGCGGTAAGTGCTTACGGTTTTAACACTTAATGATAGTCTGTTTGCAATCGCAGTTAATGATTCACCTGTCGCAATTGCTTTGAAAACCAGTAATTCCCGATCTGAGAGTTTTGTATGAAGCGGTTTTTGTAACGCAGACTGAGGTTCAAACAAGAATTTTTCCGCCAGATCAGGGTTGACATATTTTCCGCCGGCTGCCAATCGCCGTATGACAGCGATCAGTTGATCCGCCGGACTGTCCTTGGTGAGATATCCGGAGGCGCCTAAACGAATGGCGCGAATGGCATATTCATCTTCAGGGTACATGCTTAATATCAGCACCTTATGCGCCAATTTTTCGGTTGACAAGCGCTTGAGTATTGTGAGTCCGTTTATGTCGGGAAGATTGATATCCAGCAGGATGAGGTCGAATTGGTTTTCACGGATTTTTTTTAAAGCTTCTTTGCCGCTTGCTGCTTCGGCAACAATCGCAATATCAATCGTTTCGCCAAGGATTCTTTTTAAACCATCGCGAAACATCGCATGATCTTCTGCAACAATGACCCTGATCATGAATCAGATAACCTCTTGATATGGTTTTGTTTTGTCAATACCGGAATTTTTACTGTTACAACCGTACCTTTGGAGGGCGTTCCTTCGATGATTAACTCTCCTCCCAGCTGCTGAGCCCGCTCGCGCATACCCATAATGCCAAAAGATCTTCGGTTTGTCTGTTGATCTGCGTTGATTCCTCTTCCATTGTCCGAAATCTTGAAACAAAAAGCATCGTTCATTTCAGTCAAGCCTATTTCAACTGACGCTGCTTCAGCGTGTTGCACTATATTAATCAACGCTTCCTGAATAATTCTGAATATGGATGTTTCGTTGTCTTTTGTCAGTTTCGGAAAATCGAGATAATTTGGATTCAAAGTGCAGCAGATTCCATTGCGGGTTTCAAAGTCGCGTGCCAGCCATTCTATGGCTTCGACGAGTCCAAGATTGTCCAGCGCGTTAGGCCTTAGATTCTGCGAGATACTCCGGACAGTGTTAATGGCTTCTCCAGCCAATTGATGTAAAAGGAGAATTCGCTCATTTAAAGCATTCTCGGTTACTTTTCTGGACAACCAGTCCAGCTCCAGTTTTATTGTCGCCAGATTGCCGCCGATGACATCATGCACTTCCCGTCCTATGCGAGTGCTTTCATGTTCCCGAACGTTCTGCAGATGCATGGTCAAATCCCGCAGATTGGCCAACATGCGTTTATGTTCAGTCACGTCTTCCATCAAACAGACGTAATGGATTTGTTCTTTATGAGTAACTTCGAACGGCGCGAATGTCATCTCCACCCAGATCGTAGAGCCTTTTGCGTGGACAATTCTTCGACAAATTTTATGATTATCCGGTCTGTGTTTTTTTAAAAACAGCATGTCGCACGCATAGGCCTCAGCCTCATCCGGATGAATGAGCTCACTTTGCCTGAGTTGCATCAATTCTTCGACTGTTCTGCCTGTAATCGATGCATACTTCGGATTTATATCGAAGAAGGCCTCATTGCAGAGATTAAAATGCGCAATACCCAAAGGTGCTTTTTCAAAAATAGTTTGAAATCGTCGTTTGATCCTTTGAGTGCGTTCTTCAGTACGCTGCCTTTCAACAGTATAGCGTACCAGTCGGGTCAAGGCGTATTCGGATAAGATATCCTTTTCAAGATAATCCTGTGCGCCGGCTTTAATGCACTGGATGGCAAGCTTTTCATCTCTGGTCACCGTTAGAACGGTAATGGGTGCATTGGTGATTTTTTTGAGTTTCGTAATTGTTTCCACGCCACTGCTATCACTTAAATGGAGATCGGACAAAATCAGATCAAAATGATATTGACGAATCAGAATAAGCGCTTCGGAGACAGACTCGGTATGCGTTACTTTGATGTGGCTTTTTAATCCTTGAAGTAATCGGTGTTGAATGAGCAGCGCATCGAATTCGTTATCTTCGATCAATAAAATATGAATTTTTGTTTTTTCCATGCAGACTCTGCCTCAATTGTCAGTGTAATGGCCATTGCTATGCTGTCGGCCGAAATTACTCGTTAGATGCAATGTGCCAGATTACGAAGTTTTCATAGGCTATGTGAAGTAAATAACTCATTGATTGTTTGGTCATTAACAAGTAGATAAAAAGTCTATTGTACATTTGAGTGGTATTGGGCAACCAGTCTAGCGGAGCATTGATGTCGATAAGCGTTTTGTCAGTACCCAGGATGTGAATGAGTAATAATTTGCAGATCAGTTTTTTATCAAATTGCTCCTGCAAGGCAAACGCCTGTGTGTCGAAGTGATCGACTAATCCGGTGCGAACGGATGTGGCGGGTTGCAAAAGTATTGCATCAAAGCTGTTTCTTCCAGGAGTCGGGCTATGTAAAGTCGTTCCAGCAAATGCCGATAAGTGTTCAGTTATTCTTGGAACTTTGTTATTGACCAGGTCGGTATTTATGCATGAAATTTTAGATTGTGACAACGAATTAAGGGGTGCTGATCGTGAGTATAAATTCACTGTTCAAGATTTTGAGCGTGTAAAAAAAATGATCTATAACCGCGCCGGCATTTCGCTTTCATCCAGCAAACAAAATATGGTGTACAGTCGTCTTGTCAAACGTTTAAGGGCAAACGGTTATAGTTCATTCAAGGAGTATCTGGATTCACTGGAAAGCCCTAATAGTCATGAGTGGGAAGCATTTACCAATGCGTTGACAACAAATCTGACCGCCTTTTTTCGCGAACAGCATCATTTTCCCATTCTTGAACAGCATGCAGAGAAGCGCAGGAATAATGGCAAAATCCATCTCTGGTGCAGTGCTTCATCAACAGGGGAAGAGCCTTATTCGATGGCGATGTCAATGGTTCAGGCATTCAATACGCTTACGCCACCGGTACATATTCTTGCGACAGATTTGGATACGCATGTTCTGGCTAAAGCAAAGGCGGGCATCTATCCTATAGAGAAGCTCGACAAGTTGCCTAAAGAGAAATTGAGAAAATTTTTTTTCAGAGGCAAAGGAATTCATGCGGGATATGCGATGGTGCGCCCTGAGCTGCGGGACATGATTACATTCAGGCAATTGAATTTGCTGGATAATAATTGGCCTATTCGTGGGCCATTTGATGCGATATTCTGCCGTAATGTCATGATTTATTTTGATAAACAGACGCAATATAAAATTCTGAAAAAATTTGTACCTTTGCTTGCCCCGAACGGTCTGCTATTTGCGGGCCACTCCGAGAGCTTTCAGCATGCAGCTGATTTATTTAAGTTACGAGAAAAAACAGTATACGAGCTTGCCAAATAATGACTGAGGAAACGCATGACTGAGTTTATCGATGAACATATCGCAACAAATTTATATTTTGATAATAACTTTAACATGCAAGCTGTAAAGCTTCTGCCGGGTGAGTATTTTGTTACCAGCGGAGATATGTTGCTCGTGACAGTGCTGGGTTCATGTGTTGCTGCTTGTATTCGCGACAGACAGAACGGGATTGGGGGCATGAATCATTTTATGCTGCCTGATAGTGGCGGTTCAGACACAAATTCGCCGATGAATCCGTCTGCACGATATGGTGTGTACGCGATGGAGATTCTAATCAATCATTTACTGAAAATGGGCGCTCGACGAACAAATTTGGAAGCGAAAGTATTTGGTGGAGGTAATGTGATCAGTGGTTTAACGCAAGCTAACGTTGGTCAGCGTAATGCAGAATTTGTAATGCAATTTCTGAATACTGAAGGTATTCCAATAACCGCAAAGGATTTGATTGATGTCTATCCTCGTAAAGTTTATTTCTTTCCTAAAACCAGTAAGGTATTAGTCAAGAAATTGAAAAATCAACATAATGACACAATCAGAGCGCGTGAAAAGGATTACGGCAGGAGACTGAATAAATCCACAAGTAACAATAAATGCAATGTAGTGGAGCTTTTTTCCTGACTCATAACTTTGAATAATCGATTGCGTGTGTATTATGAAGAAAATCAACGTACTGGTTATAGATGATTCAGCACTTATCCGTAAGCTGCTTACCGAAATTATTAACAGTCAGCGTGACATGACGGTAGTCGGTTCGGCATCAGATCCTCTGGTGGCGCGCGAGATGATTCGTGAGATGAATCCGGATGTGCTAACGCTGGATGTTGAAATGCCCAAAATGGATGGATTGGATTTTCTGGAGCGATTAATGCGTCTTCGGCCCATGCCCGTAGTCATGGTGTCAACATTGACGGAAAAGGGATCCGATATTACTTTCCGTGCGCTTGAACTTGGGGCTGTCGATTTTGTGGCGAAACCCAAAATTGATATCGCGAGTGGACTGAAAGCGTATAGCGACGAGATTGCCGGTAAAATAAGAACCGCATATTCTGCACGTGTGAAAAGATTGACTCCTGATAAAACAGTGCTGAAAAGTGTGTCCGTGGATGCTGTATTACCGGCGGTTTTAAATAAAACTGCTTTTTCAACAGAAAAGCTAATCATCGTTGGCGCCTCAACAGGCGGTACTGAAGCGATTAAAGAGTTTTTGATTCAGTTGCCGGCCGGTTGTCCGGGTATTCTGATTACGCAGCATATGCCGGAAGGATTTACAAAATCATTTGCCAACCGATTAAACAGTCTTTGCAGGATATCGGTGCACGAAGCCCAAGGTGGGGAACGTGTGCTGCCGGGGCATGCTTTTATTGCGCCGGGGCATTCACATTTACTGCTCAAGCGAAGTGGAGCGAATTATATAACTGAGTTGAATCAGGGGGAACTGGTAAGCCGTCATCGTCCTTCAGTAGACGTGCTTTTCCGTTCCGCTGCGAATTATGCGGGTAAAAATGCTATTGGCATTATCCTGACAGGTATGGGTAAGGATGGCGCGACTGGAATGCTTGAAATGCATCGAGCTGGCGCTTATAATTTTGCGCAAGATGAAGAAAGCTGTGTTGTTTATGGCATGCCGAAAGAAGCGGTGGCGGTTGGGGCCGTTGATGAAATTGTGTCATTAAGAGACATGGCGCGCAGAGTGTTAGCTAAAGTGACAAGTATGGGCGCTCAGCATATACGTGTTTAACGAATCTTCATGTTTTATATCAATTCGTTGAAGCAACCTGTTGTTAAAAAGTGTTTTGTTTTTCGATGTGTTTTGTTATCATTAGCGTTCATTTTTGCAAATAGATCCAGTGTAGGCTATGCGACAAACAAAAACTGTTTACATTGTTTTAACTTGTGTTTTATATGCTTTTCTGATCGTTGGTTGTGGTTCTTTGCCAGATAAAAATGCAAATAATCATCAGCTAAAATCAAAACAGATTACAAAAAAAACCGGACCGCGAGTAGCAATTGTTAATGAATTGTATCAACAACACCGTGAATGGCAAGGTGTTCGTTATCGCCTCGGCGGCACAGGCAAGTCAGGTATAGACTGTTCAGCATTTGTTCAGTTGACATACAAATCAAGACTGGGCGTTCACTTGCCGAGGACAGCGCGCCAGCAATCCAGGTTGGGTGCCGAAATTCGCAAGCATCAACTGGCGCCGGGTGATCTGGTTTTCTTTAGAACCGGACCAACATCCAAGCATGTTGGTATCTATCTCGAAAAAAACAAATTCCTCCATGCATCACAACGTAAGGGCGTGACGATATCGCGTTTGGATAACGTTTACTGGCAATCCAAGTACTGGAAGTCTGTTCGTCTGTAATTGGTGTAAAATTAATCGGTTGGGCTTGCATTGCGAATGCCACCCATAGTTGTGTTAACTGCATTTGTAATAATAATGCGGTATGTTGCTTTGTTTTTCTCATCTCTTACACTGGGGCTTGATCTTCATTTTTCTGTGCCAGTGCTGGTTTCTTTATCGGGGCTTTTTCTAATTTTTATAAGCAGTATTACTTTTTATCGATGCGGTACGACACTGAATCCACTTAAACCGCAATTGACCTCAACTCTTGTTACATCAGGACCTTATCGTTATAGTCGTAATCCGATTTATATAGGTCTGGTATTGATGCTTGCAGGCTGGGGTTTTTATTTGCAAAATCTTGCATCGTTATTCTGTGTGCTGATATTTGTGCTTTATATCAATCGATTTCAGATCATTCCTGAGGAAGAATCACTTGCTCAGAAATTCGGTATCGAATTTGAAATTTATAAATCCAATGTGAATCGCTGGCTCTAAGACATTTAGTATGGTTTTTTAAACGGTGAAATCAGTCGATGGAAAAAGAAATGAAGGAATTTAACCAGAGGTTGCAAAAGAATAAAATAGTAACGCGTGCCCTGTTTATGGTTTTCTTTATTGTTGTTTATAGTGTTTCTAAATTTCTTGTCGTTGGGCTTGCATTATTTCAGCTTGTTACAATTCTGATGACAGAAAAACTAAATACCCAGGTACTTGGATTCACGCAAGGCTTGAGTCTTTATATCTATCAAATCACGCGGTTTGTGACATTCAACAGTGAAGTAAAGCCTTTTCCATTCAGTGCATGGCCTAATGATAAAGACGCATTAAATAACGACCAGGAAGTGGACAATAATAAATTGGATTAGCGTGCGATTTTTCAGTGATCGAGCCAGTGCTCCAGCCCCAATGTATTCAAACGGATATCTGAATATAATAAATTTGTAATATCCTCCTCAGACATGGTGCAGCCATGCGATCTGATGCGCTGCAACAGCAGTGCCTGCAATGCTGCGCGGATTGTATCGAATCTGCTGGTCGCGGTTGAATCAGCGTGATCCTGCGCATTTCGTGCGATGCTGACATGTGCGTCTATCAGTTCGTGCATCGATTCCGCGTGCCGTTCCAGATGGCGGATACGACTGTAATGCGTCAGAAAAGCATGTTCCGGGTTAAACCGCATGATGCGGTCTATGGATGCATGCGCCGCGTCGGGATCGAACTGGACCGGGGTGGTGGTGGGAAATACAAATTCCATGTCATTGGCATCCAGTTCGCGATATGAAACACCAAATGTATCGCCGGTAAAAAATGAATTGCTTTTTTCATCATAGATGCAATTGTGATGGCGTGCGTGACCGGGAGTATCAAGAAACAGCAGTGAGCGGCCATTCAGTTCTATTCTGCTTTCATCCGGTGCTTCAATGATGCGTTCTTTGTCTATGGGATCTATTTCGCCATAAACACGCTTAAATTCAGTTTCGCCATAAACAGCGATTGCGCCGGAAATCAATTTGCCGGGGTCCGCCATGTGACGCGCGCCGCGTGGATGCACGATGAGCCTGGCATTGGGGAAGACTTGCATGCAATGGCTTGCGCCGCCTGCGTGATCCAGATGAATGTGGGTCAGAATAATATAGTCAACATCCTCAATCGCCAGATTCTTTTCTTGGAGAACACTGATAACGCCAGGGATAGAAGAGGTCGTGCCGGTGTCGACAAGTGCCATCTTTCCATTTTCGACAATCAGATGAATGGCGGCGCGTTTGGGCCGGTGAAATTGCGCATCAATTGCGCTGATGCCATCGCGATAATCAGTAACGAGCGAGAGTGTCATGAATGAAATAATGGTTTTGTCTTGTATGGATGAGTCAGTTTGTCTGTTTCAGCTGATCCAGAATCGCCGGATTTTCAAGCGTGGAAACATCCTGGGTAATTTCTTCTCCCTTGGCGAGTGCGCGCAAAAGGCGGCGCATGATTTTACCGGACCGTGTTTTTGGTAAATTCTCACCAAAGCGTATTTCTTCCGGTTTTGCAATCGGGCCGATTTCATGGGCGACCCAATCGCGCAATTCATGCATTATCCGATCGGCTTCCTCGCCTCTCGGATAATCGCCCTTCAGTACGACAAATGCAACAATAGTTTCGCCCTTGACGTCATGCGGCTTACCGACAACAGCCGCTTCTGCCACCAGAGGACTGGCGACCAGCGCCGATTCGATTTCCATGGTGCCCAGACGGTGTCCGGAAACGTTGAGTACGTCGTCAATGCGTCCCATAATCCAGAAATAGCCATCTTCATCGCAGTGTGCGGAGTCTCCGGCCAAATAATATTTGCCATCGCCGATATCTTCCGGGAAATAAGCTTTCTTGAAACGTTCCGGATCGCGCCACAGCGTACGGATTTGTGATGGAAATGGCTTCTTGATGACAAGGAATCCGCCTTTTCCTTTTTCGACGTCGCATCCGGCTTCGTCGACGATTGCAGCAAAAATACCCGGTAGCGGCAATGTGCATGAACCGGGTTTTAGCGGCGCAACACCTGGAAGTGGTGCAATCATATGGCAGCCGGTTTCCGTCTGCCACCATGTATCCACGATCGGGCAGCGCGAATGCCCTATCTTTTCGTAAAACCACATCCATGCTTCGGGATTGATCGGCTCACCTACCGAACCCAGCAGTCGCAGCGATGATAGATCGTAATTGTCGGGCAGATCCGCGCCCAACTTGATTAGCGAACGAATCGCCGTAGGCGCTGTGTAGAACGTGGTGACTTTGTGTTTGTCGATGATTTCCCAGAATCTTCCGGCGTGCGGATGGGTGGGCACACCTTCAAAAATAATCTGTGTTGCGCCCATCGCCAGTGGTCCGTAGGTTACATAGCTGTGACCGGTAATCCAGCCGACATCAGCAGTGCACCAGAAAATATCAGACGGCTTGTAGTCGAAAACCCAATGCATGCTGACCATGGTGCCAAGCAGATAACCGGCGCTTGAATGCTGAACACCTTTCGGCTTGCCCGTGGATCCGGAAGTATAGAGTGTAAACAATGGGTGCTCGGCATTGATCCATTCGGGTTCGCAGTGTGTGTCTGCATTCTCGGTTATTTCATGCCACCAGACATCGCGTTGAGAATTGAACGGAACTTTGTTCCCCGAACGTTGAAAAACTACGACTGTCTTTACTGATTCGGTATTACCCATGCTGATGGCTTCATCTACAGTTGCCTTGAGCGCATTGTGTCTGCCGCCGCGCACCTGTTCGTCGGCTGTGATTACAGCTTTGGCGTCTGCGTCGACGATACGTTCGTGCAGACTCTTCGATGAAAATCCACCAAATACGACAGAATGAATTGCGCCAATCCGTGCGCAGGCTTGCATTGCGACAACAGCTTCGATACGCATCGGCATATAAATGATGACGCGATCATTCCTGTGGATATTCTGCGACTTCAATGCATTAGCGAGCCTGCATACGCGTTGATGAAGATCCCGATAAGTGACGTGCGTCACTTCACCGTCATCGGATTCAAAAATGATAGCGATTTTTTCGGGCTGCGTTGCCAAATGGCGATCGAGGCAATTGTACGAAATATTTAGTTCGCCGTCGCCAAACCACTTAAAAAATGGCACATTACTGTCATCCAGTATCTGTGTAAACGGTTTGTGCCAGATTAAATAGGTTTTAGCCTGCTGCGCCCAGAAGGATTGATAATCCGCCTGAGCCTGATGGCAAAGCGCCTGATATGATTCCATGCCGGAAACATTGGCTTGCTGAACAAAAGCTTTTGCAGGTGGAAAAATACGCGATTCATTTAAAACAGATTCAATGGTTGACATAGCGTGACTCCAGTAAATCGCAAGCAAAACATTTTTTATATGTTATTTTTTCATTTAAATTGCTAAATCAGGTGTTACAGTCAGTTTAGCGTTTTGTAATGATAGTTACGTAACATTGCCGGATGAGTGTGTGAAAAAATAACGCCTTAACCTTTTAACCTTAATTGTCGTATTTCCACATCCAATTTTTTTATGATTCCTCATTTTGCCTATACCCGAGAAGTAAAGGTAAGGGGAGCGAGTTTTGAACTGCAATAAATATACATGGGGCATGATTGTACCATTGACTTTCAGTCTCGCCACTGAAATCTAATTTTGCGTATGATTTTTATGGGCTTATGATAAAAAAGATCTTGATTAGTGAAGTGCGTTTGGGCATGTTTATTCATAAAATAAGCGGGAACTGGATGGATCATCCGTTCTGGAAAGGCGCTTTCCTGCTTTCTGAACAAGCAGACCTGGAAAAACTGAAACGTTGCAATTCAGAAGAATTATGGATTGATACATCCAGAGGGCTGGATGTGCAACATGGGAATTCTGAAGAAGCAGATAGCGAGCGGGTAGCTCCGGAGCTCGTTCAGTTGTTGCCGGCTGAAAGGAGAATTGAAAAAGTAACACTGATTGATGAATTGGTTGCAGCCAGAAAAGTGCATGCTAAAACCAAGGCTGCGGTCATCGCGATGTTCGGCGATGTGCGTATGGGTAAGTCGGTTCAAGTGGAAGAGGCGGTTGCTCTGGTGGATGAAATACACCTGTCCATGGAACGTAACTCAAACGCTTTGCTGAGCCTGATACGATTGAAAACCGCTGATGAATATACTTATCTGCATTCCGTGGCGGTATGCGTGCTGATGGTGGCGCTTGGCAAACAGCTCGGGCTGCGCGGAGAAGAATTAAAACAGGTTGGCGTTGCAGGGCTGTTGCATGATATCGGCAAAATGGCTGTGCCCAATGAAATACTGAATAAACCGGGCAAGCTGACAGATCAAGAATTTGATATTGTCAAAAATCATCCTCGAAGAGGCTGGGAAATTCTGCGGACTGTCTATCAAGCCGATGAACCGGCGCTCGATGTTTGCCTGCATCATCATGAGCGCATGGATGGAAAAGGTTATCCGGAAAGGCTCTCGGCCGATACGTTGACATTGCACGCACGCATGGGGGCTGTTTGTGATGTGTATGATGCCATTACTTCGGAAAGATGTTACAAGAAAGGCTGGGAGCCGGCTGAAGCTATAAGAAGAATGACTTCATGGAAGGACGGTCATTTTGATGAAACCGTTTTTCGTGCGTTCGTTAAAACTGTTGGCATTTATCCCGTCGGAACGCTGTTAAAGTTTAAGTCAGGGCGTTTGGGCGTGGTTATCGAGCAGTCTGGGAAAAGTCTCCTGACGCCGATGGTCAAAGTGTTTTTTTCTACGCGCACGAATGGGCATATTCCTGTAGAAGTAATCGATATGTCAAAATCAGAGGATAGTATTGTGAGCGCCGAAAATCCTGAGCAATGGGGGCTTGACCTTGGAAAAATCTAGCGCGTATATTTGTTTTGTGATTATAGCTGGGCGAGCAGTTCAATCGCCCAGTTGACCCCAAAACCGGTAACCTCACTGCCGACGGCGCCAAGTCCGTCCTTGTGGTTGCTGGCTGAAAGATCCATATGAATCCACGGCGTATCTTGAACAAATTTGTTTAAAAAGCGGGCGGCAAGAATGTGATCAAATTCACCACCGATAGTGCACTGCTTGATATCGGCAATACCACTTTCCAGGCTTTCGTCATAATCTGAATCCATTGGAAAAACACATACGCGTTCACCGCTTTTTTTGCCTGCATTGATGGCTTTCTGGGTCAGATTCTCCTGGTTGGTGAAAATGCCGCAATATCTCGAGCCCAGTGCGGTATGCATGCTGCCGGTTAACGTGGCAAAATCGATAATAAGATCCGGTTTTTGTTTTTCTGCAAGTGTCAATGTGTCAGCCAGAACCATGCGTCCCTCTGCATCGGTATGCACAATTTCTATGGTCAGTCCATTCAGCGCGGTGATCACGTCATTTTGCTTGTAAGCACGTGGACTGATATGGTTTTGTGCGATGGCCAGCCAGCAGTCTATTTCAATAGGCAATCCGGCGCGTGTTACTGCCAGCAGAATGCCCAATGCCACGGCTGATCCGTTCATGTCTTCATGCATTCCCTGCATGTAGCGTGCCGGTTTTAAATTGTGTCCGCCGGTATCAAAGCAGATGCCTTTCCCAACAAGGGCAATGTGCCGGGCCGCTTTCTGTTTGCCAGAGTAATGCAGGTGGACAATCGCGGCGTCGTCGGTGTCACTGCCCTGGGCAACCGCGACAAAAGCGCCTGCTCCCATGTTTCTGAGTTTACTCAATGGATAATCCCGATAAACCCATCCTTCATTACTTGACAATTTCTGGATCTGCTCGCGATAGGTTGCCGGCGTCAATTCATTGGGCGGTAATGCCGTCAGGCCACGCGCTAACAGATTGCCCTCGGCGACAGCACGCTGCAGCGTGAAGTTGTCTTCACTTTGATAGCCATACAGGTGGATATGAGTCAGCGGGATTCTTTCCGGTTTCAGCTTACGAACGGGCAAAGCCGCGCCGTTAACCCACGCAATGTAAACAGCTGTTTCAGCAAATAGACGTTTCTGGTTGTTATTGCCAAAAACAACCAGATGTATTTCGGCGGGATTCTCCGAAAGCAGATGCTGTATCGCTTTACGCACGACAGTATGCTGATCAAACACGGAGTTATGGCTGTCGACCATCACCCATGTGCATAACGCGCCATTTTCAAGGTTGGCGCTGACGGGCGTGTCACTGATTTTTTCCAGCGACATGCCGCGTCTTTTTAGTGTTTTAATAAGAGTGTCTTCCCCGGGAAGCGGATTTTTCTGGGGAAATTTTTCCTGTTTTGGAAGTACAACGAGTATATGGCTTGCGTTAACGCTGGTGGCAACGTCAAATAAAGAAGAATTCTGGGTAAGTGTAGCCAGCATTGATTGCTTTTCCTGTTGAATATGAGATCTTGAAAGGCGCGTATGGTCACATTGATTGCAGTGTCAAACTTTGTTTTTATTTTTAATCAGTGATATTCAGTGTGTACGGTTAGTGCTGTTCTGCTGAAAAATTCTACAGACAGATGGAGATCGCGCATCTCAAGCCTTTTGAAGTCGTTCGAGCCGGGCGGCCAGCCTGATTCGCATAGTAAAAGCTGGTATTATATTACGGTTGGCTTGGTCATGTAGTGCATTTGTCGGTTTTCATTGAACAGTCTTGTCGTTGCTTGGTCAGCAGTCATTTTTTTTAAGAATATTATTAATTAGCACGTGCAACAATACCTTCAATTAATGCGCCATGTTCTGACGCATGGCTGCAAAAAATCAGACCGCACCGGAACGGGTACGCTCTCTGTTTTTGGCTACCAGATGCGTTTTAATCTGGCCGATGGCTTTCCGCTTGTCACAACCAAGAAATGCCATTTGAAATCGATCATCCATGAATTGCTATGGTTTCTGCGCGGCGCTACCAATATCCGTTATTTAAAAGAAAATGATGTTTCGATCTGGGATGAGTGGGCCGATGAATATGGGGATCTCGGGCCTGTTTATGGTCATCAGTGGCGAGCCTGGCCAACGCCGGACGGGCAGGCCATCGATCAGATCAGACAGGTGATTGAACAGATAAAAAACACGCCGGACTCCAGACGCATGATCGTGTCCGCCTGGAATGTCGGCGAACTGGATAAAATGAAACTGCAGCCCTGTCATGTTTTGTTTCAGTTCTATGTGTCGGAAGGCAAGCTGTCCTGTCAGCTGTATCAAAGGAGTGCGGATATTTTTCTGGGTGTGCCGTTTAATATCGCTTCTTATGCCTTGTTGACCATGATGGTCGCACAGGTCTGCTGCCTGGAAGCGGGTGAGTTTATCCATACTTTCGGGGATGCGCACTTGTATCTGAATCATCTGGAACAAGCCAGAGAGCAGTTGAGTCGCGAGCCAAGGCAGCTGCCGGTAATGCAGCTTAATCCGGTAGTCTCGGATATATTCCGGTTTACATACGAAGATTTTACCTTGAAGAACTATCAACCCTATCCGGCGATTAAGGCACCGGTAGCCGTATGAAACCGGCGCGTTTGTCAATTCTGGCGGCCGTAGCCCGGAACGGAGTAATCGGCAGGCATAATGCGCTGCCGTGGCATTTGCCTGAAGATTTGAAGCATTTCAAGGCATTGACCATGGGGCATACCATCATCATGGGACGCAAAACTTACGCGTCCATAGGACGGGTATTGCCGGGGCGTGTCAATGTGATCGTAACCCGTCAATTGGATTTTTGTGCGCCGGACGCCATTGTTGTTCATACGCTGGAGGATGCGTTAGACCTGAACGGCAGGCAGGATGGCGCGCTGTTCATCATCGGCGGCGCCCGGCTATATGAACAGACGCTCGGGCTGGTGCAGCGCCTGTATCTGACTGAAATACAGCAGGATTTTGATGGTGATACTTTTTTTCCGGCGTTTGACCGAAGCGACTGGATCGAGGTGTTACGCGAGCGGCGCGTGTCGGATGGAAAAGCAGGTGTGCCGTTGGAATATCACTTTGTCGTTCTCGATCGAAAATAGACTCGTGATGAATTGAATCAGTTCTGAATCAGACGGCACAAACGCTGCGCTTGATCCGTTCGTGCCACCTGAAAAATAGATTACAAGGCAAATGCCTGATTATCGCTTAAATCACATAGACATCCGGCAATGGAAACCCGTTGAAATTGCTGGCATAGGCGGTCGTGTATGCGCCTGTATTCGGAATGTAAATCAGGTCGCCTTCCTGAATGTCTGCCGGCAGCATGGTATCGTGCATCAGGATATCCACTGAATCGCAGGTCGGGCCGGCGACAGACCATGGCACGCGATTTCCGGTGCGATCGGTCAGTATTTCGTAGGTCAGTCCTTCCGTGACTTCAATGATGCCGCCAAACATGCCGGCATCCCAGTACATCCAGCGTTTACCGTTACGTGTTGCGGTGCCGGCAACCCGGCAGACGAAATAAGCGGAGTCGGAGACCAGATAACGCCCGGGTTCCGCGATAATCTGGATTTCTTCAGGCAGGTCAGCGATTGCGGCATTAATGACTTCCGCAATGACCTCGATGGCAGGGATTGGTTTGGCGTGGCGCACTGGATAGCCGCCGCCTATATTGAGCAGGCGTGGATTCAGACCCATTTCCCGCATATCGGTGAAAACCTTGATCGCACGTTCGATACCCACGCGCCAGTTTTGCGGATTGCGGCACTGGGATCCCACATGAAAAGTGACACCAGCCAGATCTGCGTCAAGTCTCGAAGCTTCGTCAATAATGCGGCTGATATCGGCCAGATGAGTGCCGAATTTTCCCGCCAGTGGCCAGTCGCTGCCGATATTCGGCGTGTCGATGCGCAAATACATCTTGGCGTCCGGTTTTACGCTGACGATTTTGCGCAGCTCTTCAACACTGTCAAGCACATACCATTCAACGCCTTTGGCGGCGGCATACTCGAGATAGGCGCGCGATTTTATCGGGTTGCTGTAAAAAATTTCTGCAGCCGGCACACCTAATTCAAGCAAGAGATCCAATTCTGCAATTGAAGCGATTTCGAAACCAGCGCCTTCTTCGATCAATGTTTTGAGTACACGGCGGTCGGGATTGGCCTTGACGGCATAATGCGGGCGCACGCGTGGCATGGCGCTCATGAAACGCCGGGCCTTTTGACGAATGATGTTGCTGTCGACAAGCAAAAACGGTTTGTCATAACCATGTAATAATTTTTCTTTAACATGGTTGAAGTCGAGACTGGTTTCCGGGTGGGTGTCAAACAGAACGTCTGGAACTTCGGATTCGGATGGCGCCTGAAAAGCGGTGGAAGAGATAGGTATGAGCATGCGAGTAATCCTTTTAAAAAAGCTACGTGACAGGAATGTGAACGCTGGTTAATTCAGTGGATAAGTAGGCCTTACTGATCGAAGTCATGATATTTCTCGTGGTTACCAAAATTAAAATAGCCCGCATTATAGTCCGCATATTTCTGAAATCAAGCTTTTTCATAACATCTGAACAATTGCGTGGCTGCGGGTAGGATCGTTTCAGGTGTGAAAAGTTTAATAAAGCAGCTTTTAACCGCCGACTTCTACCTTGATCGGTATGCGCCTTGTCCTGCTGCTGTTTTACGGAACGAGCGTGAACGCATGTTCCGCTTTACCCGGCATAAAGGGCGTCGGCTTGTCCGATACCCAGCTGGCATGTCCGCTGCCGTAATAGGGCGATAGCGGATGACCGCTCTGGCCGCCAGGCATATCGAAATAACCGTCCTCTTCCTTACCCGGTGCGACGACCGAACGCTGTGATGCGCCGAAATCCGGTGTCTGGATGCGTGGCATGTGCACATCGCCGGGCAACGGATCGGCTGGCATGTCCAGATAATGCGCGAGCCATTTGGGCAGGTGCCGGCTCAGCGGGTGGCGGATATGCGCTGCGTTGTCTTCTCCCCAGGTGCGCGCGGTGATGTCGCCGGGTTGTTGTTGCAGTGCTTTCATGGTCTGAGTGACGCAATGTGAAAGAAAATCATCCCAGTTGCTGTAGTTTGCCGGCAGCAGGTGTGCGGGGCGTTCTTCCAGTATCCGCCAGATGGCATGCTCGGCTTGATTCAGTCGTGGCGGCTGAAACGCTGGGTGGGTTTGCCTGACGTCAACGGTCAGTGCGGCGAGAATGGCGCGGATAACTTCATGGCGGAAGCCGCGAACAATCCGGTAAGCCACTGAATCCGCTGCTGCACGTCCATCCCAGTTTTTCAGCACCTGCTTCAGTTGTCTGGATGTTCCGGTTTGTCCGGAATATTTCAGCGTGTCGAGCAATAAGGCATGCCAGTGCATAAAAAAGATGGCGCGATGATCGAGTTGAATGGCGAATAAATCGTCAACGGTGAATTGTTCCCGCGCGAACAGATTGTTGCGAATCTGTTTTGACCGTGCGCCGAGATCGTAACCGCCATCGCCGATGATGGGTAAAGTATCCGCATTGACAGTGCGCGTGTTCGCGGTCCATAAACGGCCGCTGTCCGGATTGCGGATCAGCGGATATTCGGCGGGATTCAGCCAGCCCAGCCACCCGGTGCCGGGTGTGCTCCAATCCGCGGGCAGCCGCGGGTCAAAGTTGCCCGAGCGCAACGGAATACGTCCGGCGATCGTCCAGAGAATATTGCCCTGTTTATCGCCGACGATAAAGTTCTGCGCAGGCATGCCGGTTTGTTGCGCAATAACAGCGGCTTCATCAGCCGTCTGCGCGTGCTCCAGTTCGACCAGATTCAGGTTGACGCCGCCCGGCTGAAACGCCGTCCAGACGATGGCCAGCGGCGCGCCGTCGTGATCGCGCGCGACGATCGGTCCCCATTCGGTTTCGCGTACGCTGATCACTTTGGCGGGGGCATTGCGCACATGAATGGTTTCCGAGAATGTCTGTACCGATTGCCAGCCGGATGCGCCAAGATAGCGCGACCGGTCATCCGGATCCAGCGTAATGCGCACCCAGTCGGTAAAATCGCCGTAGCTGTTGGTGAAACTCCAGGCGATATGCCGGTTGGAGCCGATGACAATGGCCGGTACGCCCGGTAGGGTAATGCCGGTAATATCAGCTTGCTGCGCAAGGTGCCGGTTATCTGGAAGCGTGATCAGCCGCGTGCGGAACCACAGATTCGGCACGCGCAGCGTCAAATGCATGTCGTTGGCGACCAGTGCCGCGCCATCCGTAAATGCGGCCAGATCGCCGGCAACCGCAAAATTATTACTGCCCGGCATCGATTCTTCAAAGATCTGCGCGCCGGCAAGCAGTGGCACGTCTCTTGTGCTGAGATCAAAATCATCGGCGGGCGGCAGCGGCGGCCATTCGAACGGCTCGCCAGCCAGCGGCGCGTCCCACGGCCCGCCGCTGGCGGTTAAAAAGTGGAACAGCGTATCCGGTAGTTTCGCGCGCAGGAACGACAATCCCAGTTCGCGTCTGCTGCTGGATTCGTTGAGTGTGACAAACATCGAGAAAATCACCAGCAGTGTATCTTCCTCAAACCATTCGACAGGCTGCGTACGGGTGAGCAGGTAGGGGTAAGGACGCACCATCAGCGCATGAAGTCCGGCATTCACGCCCGCGCGGTAAGCCGCCAGTAAATGCCGCTGATCTTCCGGCAGTTGTTCGAAGATTTGCCGGGCGCGGGCACGCATGCGGTATTGACGCGATTCCATATCCAACGCCAGCGCGCCTTCGCCGAAAATGGCGGCCAGTTCACCAGCCGCCTGGCGGCGCATCAGATCCATTTCGAAAAAACGCTCCTGCGCATGCACAAAACCGAGCGCGCGGGTGATATCTATCCGGCTGCGGCCGGTGATCGTTACGCTGCCCAGCGCATCGCGCTCAACAGTAACCGGTGCGCCGAGACCGGACAAATGTGACTCGCCGGCGTATTGCGGCAGGCTGCCGTATAACAGCAGTCCGGCTGACGCAATGAGTAGCAGAATCAAACCGGCAAACAGGACAAAAAAATTGCGAATAAATGTAGTGCGTATCATGCCAATTAAACGGAATCGTGCGACAAATCTGAGACTGGCAACTGTAGCGCAAAGTTTTTCGAGTGGCTACTGTTTCCAGGTCTGTTGGATGATTGGGTGGATGGCACCGGGCATGATCCATGCTACGGCAATTGGGTTTGATGCGCATTGAGTGGATAAGACTGCGTCATCCATCGCGATTACGCTTTATAAAAAATGAAGCCGCAATTATCTATCGTGTAACGCGCTTATTCCGGTTTTACATTCCGCATGGGTGCCTGCATTATAGTAAGTATCCCTTAATATTTGATCTTCAATTACTTCACAGAGGAGCGGTTTATGGAAACTGCAGTGATTGTGTTTCTGGTTGTTCTGGTGATAGGGATTTTTTATGTCATCAGCATTTTCAATAATCTGGTCACCAAACGTAACCGTTGCAAAAATGCATTTGCCCAGATCGAAGTTCAGTTGAAACGCCGTTATGATCTGATCCCCAATTTGGTGGAAACCGCCAAAGGTTACATGAAGCATGAAAGGGAAACGCTGGAGGCGGTGATTGCCGCGCGTAATGTGGCGGCCAATCAACTTGCGGCGGTGGCCTCGGATCCTGCCAACGCCACTGCGGTGCGTGGACTGATTGGTGCGGAAGGCGCGCTGGCCGGTGCGTTGGGGAAATTCAACGTGGTGATGGAGGCGTATCCCGATCTCAAAGCCAATCAGAACATGATGCAATTGAGCGAAGCGCTTGTCAGTACGGAAAACAAGGTGGCGTTCGCGCGCCAGGCATTTAACGATCAGGTCATGGATTACAACAATTACAAACAGTCTTTTCCGCCAGTGATTTTCGCGCCCATGTTCGGGCACAGTGAAGACGCGATGTTGCTTGAGTTTGAAGACAGCGTGCAGATTCAGGCAGCACCGAAAATTTCTTTTTAGAGTATCTGGTCGGGCAGGGTATGAATTTTTTTGAACTGCAGGATCATGCGCGACAAAGTACGGCCAGGTTGATGGTATTGTTTACCCTGGCTGTTTTTACACTGATTATCCTGATCAATCTGCTGGTGATGTTCGTGCTGGGTCAATTCGATTTGCAGGACATGTCGCTGAACACTTTTCTGGTGCAGTTTGACTGGGATATGTTTCTGATAATAGGTCTCGGTGTCATTACGGTAGTTGCGTTTGGCAGTTTATACAAAATATACAGTCTGGGCGGCAGCGGCGAAAAGGTTGTCGAAATGATGGGCGGGGAGTTGATTGTTGCCGGTACCGGGGACGTGTACAAGCAGCGTGTGCTGAATGTGGTGGAGGAAATGGCAATCGCTTCGGGCACGCCAGTGCCACCCGTTTATCTGTTGCATGAAGACGGGATCAACGCTTTTGCCGCGGGTGATTCGCCAGGCAATGCGGTGATCGGCATAACACGCGGCGCGATTGAAAAATTGAACCGGGATGAGTTACAGGGAGTGATTGCGCATGAATTCAGCCATATTTTAAATGGCGATATGAATTTGAATCTGCAGCTGATCGGCATGTTGCATGGCATCATGATTTTCGGCCTGATCGGTTACTATCTGTTACGCGCGGGTGGCGGGCGTTCCAGAAATTCCAGGAACAGCGGCGGTGTGGCGGTGCTTGGCTTGGGCTTGATGGTGATCGGTTATGGCGGGACTTTCTTTGGAAATCTGATCAAGGCATCGGTGAACCGTCAGCGCGAGTATCTGGCGGATGCCTCCGCCGTGCAGTTTACGCGCAATCCCAGCGGCATAGCGGGCGCGCTCAAACGTATTGGCGGCGACACCATGGGTTCTGTGCTGCGCCATCCGAATGGCGCGGAAATCAGCCATGCCCTGTTTGGCGACGGTATTCGGCATCGGTTTACCGGTTTGTTTGCAACCCATCCGCCGCTGGAACAGCGTATCCGCAGGATCGAACCCGACTGGAACGGGAAATTCGATTTTCCGCCGATCGTTGGACCGCAGATCACGGAAAAGTCATTCGCACCGCAAGCCAGTCATGAACACCAGCGCTCTGAGCGTTTCGAGCGCCTTGGTACGGTGGGGTTAATGGCCGGCGCTGCAGCAGTGATGAAAAATGAAGCTTTCGTGGATCGCGTTGGCCGGTTAAGTGATGCGCAAATCGATTACGCGCAGCAGGTGTTAAGCGAGCTGCCTGCGGCGTTTAAACAGGCGGCGCACGATCAGTTCGCCGCGCGCGCCTTGATTTATTTGATGGTGCTGGATACTACGCTCGCGATGCGTGAGCGGCAATTGCAGTTTCTAGCCGCGGCGGCGGACGATGGCGTCTATGCAGAAATCATCAGACTGGCGCAGCAGTTACCCGAACTGAAACTGGTATACCGGTTGCCGTTACTCGATATTGCGCTATCGACGCTGCGTCAGCTGTCGAAGCGGCAATATTTGCTGTTCAAGGAGAATTTCACTACCGTGGTGGCGATGAATGGCACCATTCGTTTATTCGAATGGACGCTGCAGCAGATTTTATTTCATCATCTCAATCTTGCGTTTGAAGAGAAAAAGCCCCAATCGGGGCAATTGAAGCTGGTGCAAACAGAGCAGGCATGCGCCGTGGTGCTGTCTTTACTGGTTCATGCCGGTAAACAGCAGGGAACCAGCAGGGAACACGCTTTTGCGATGGCCAGGGAAAAACTGGGTGATCTGGAAATTGCGTTATTGCCAGCTTGCGAACTGAAACTTGAAGATGCCAGTTCAGCGCTGGATCAGCTGGCGCGGCTTGCGCCGCTGGCCAAGCCGTTGTTGCTGAAAGCCTGCGCCAGCGCGATTGTTGCGGATCAGGAGGTTTCGATTGCCGAGACTGAGTTGTTCCGCGCCATTGCAGATTTGATCGATTGTCCCATGCCGCCATTGGTGGACTAACCCGAAAGGCCGGGTACAAACCGTGAAGCGTCATCCGCCGGTTAAGTCACACTGTCATACAGTGGCTGTTTGAATTGCCATGCATGATCGGCAATCCACTGCCGCATGCCATGGAAAATGGCAATTCTGGATCGACCGGGGCGGCACGTTCACTGATATCGTGGCGTGATCGCCAATGTGCAGCTTGAAGCTGGAGATGCCGTGGTGATTGAGACGCCGGGCGGTGGCGGGTATGGTCGGAATGATGATTGCCCGGCGTGAAAAATCCCGCTGTCAAGCCGGCATCTGTGATGACAGCACCGCATCAGGGGCAATTCGGTGCTGAAGGTTGTTATACTGCTGTTGTTTTGATTAACAACAACGCCAACAGGCGCTTTATCCCCGATGACTTTTTTGCCTCCCGACGATCCGCAGCGCGCGCGGCTGCATAATGAAATACATGCGCGTCCAAGCCAGCGTATCCGCCTGCCTGCGCTGGTGGTGCGGATCGCAGTGCTGAGCCAGACTGTTACCCTTGAACAGGAATATCGGCATCTTCGCGAACTTCCCGGACAGGAAGGGCTTGAGATCGCGCACATGCAGAACCATTTCCTGCGCCTGCGGTTGCAAGGCTGCACGTTGAGATGGGAGCGCCACACGGAATATACCAGCTATACGCTGGTGCAGAGCCTGCCCGGCGGCGCGCAGCTTGACGCGGCGGATCCCGAATTGCTCTCATCGCTGGCCCTGCCGAAGGACTGGCTGGCCGGAATACCCGGAGAGACTTTCGCCGCGATCAAACTGGCCATGGTGCAGGGCAATATGGAGCGGCCGGCGGAGATGCTCGCGCTGGCGAATAACTGGTTTGGCAAGCGCCTTGTGGTGGCTTCTCTGATCGGACGGAACGGGCATTCGCTCGCAGTGACCGATTTTATGCTGCGCGACAGCGGTTTTGAACGCATGCTGGTGATTTCCGCGGCGGGTACATCCGAGTCGCGGGCGGGGCGCATCGCGCAGCGCCTGTTTGAGATCGAAACCTACCGCCTGATGGCATTGCGTGGATTGCCCGCAGCCAAACAGCTCGACCCCCAGCTCACCGATGCGGAACAACAGCTGGCCGATATTACCGCGCAGCTTGAAAATAAAACGGCTTCCGATCAGGAGTTACTCGACCGGCTGGTTGCGCTGGCCGTGCGCGTTGAACGCACCACGGTCGAGCATATGTACCGTTTTTCGGCCACGCACGCCTACAACAAGCTGGTTACGCAGCGTATCGCAGAATTAAGGGAAAACGCCATTCCCGGTACGCAGACCATCGGCGAGTTCATGCTGCGCCGCTTTTCTCCGGCGATAGCGAAGGTGGAAGACACGACAAGGCGACTGGCCTCCTTCGCCGAGCGCACCGCGCAAACCAGCGCCCTGCTGCGCACACGCGTCGACATACAGACCGAGACGCAGAACCGGCAGCTGCTGGAAAAACTGACGCGCGGCCAGGAACTGCAACTGCGCCTGCAACATACCGTCGAAGGCCTGTCCATCGCGGCCATTTCCTACTACGTGGTCAGCCTGATCCTGTATGTCGCCAAAGCGGCTAAATCGGCCGGTTTTCCGGTGCATCCCGAACTGATCGCCGGATTGATGATACCGGTTGTGCTGTGCACCGTCTGGTACGTCACGCGCCGCATTCATCAAAAATTCCTCAAGCTGGATAAGAGCGCTGATTCAAAACCGGTTGAAGGGTCTTAGATTGATGATGTTTTCCTTGAAACGGAAGAATAATGTACTTTTATGAGACAGAAGGGAAGGCAATTTCCTATCGAGATAGATACGCCTAAATGACAGCATGCTTACAATAAGATAAAGCATGATATGGAAGAAGCTGGAGATCAAGCTGTTTATTCAAATGTGTCTGTAAAATGCATGTCAGGCTTTTGAATCTATGAGGCGAAGAGCGGCGATCTGGGCTACTGTTATTCGAATCGGTTATGATTCACGGTTTGTCGCGTATTCTTGCCAAAGCAACGTCGTAAATTGCATTGCGGTCGCGTTTGCCGACAGTAATCACCGTTACAGTAACGGTCTTGTCTTTAACGGTGTAAACCAGACGGTATCGTGATTGCAGCAGTTTGATCTTGTAGCTGTGCTTTGCACCGGACAGGGCGGCGGAGGGTATGTGCGGGTTTTCCAGCCGCTCTCTGAGTTTCTTTTTGAATTGGTCTTTTATGGTGTGGTACAGTTTTTTCCATTCCTTGAGCGCGGTTTTTTTGAATTCCAGGTTATAGGTCATCGAGCGTAACCCTGACTGCCGGTTCGTTTACTCTCTCCTTGACTAATTTCAGCAGCTCCGCATCGTCAATCAGTTCCATCAGCGCCTCATAAGCGGCGGCCGGTACGCAGTAAAAAGCGGGCTCATTGCGGTTCAGGACGGCAATCGGCATGCCATTGCCGCTGGAAACAACTTTCATCGGGTTGGCCTTGAGTTCGGATATGCTGGCGGCAATTTCGGTGAGTATTCGATGTGTCATGTTTTGGGTCGCTGGTATCGGTTTGTGGAACCTGATTATAGGTCTCTGAAACGGTCTCGTAAAGATTCTGACGAATACGATGCAATCGAACACCGGGTTTGTGGGCAATGAAGCGCGGCGATTGGAATATGTTTTGTTCTTGTTCTGCATGTTTTGCAACAGTGACGCGGGAATACCCAGTGTTTCGGGCTTGTGTGTTCTTTTTTCCGGAGCTTTCAGGCACACCCGGCGCATATTTATTGTTATTATCCTCATTTTTTGAATTCTTCAACGCTATGAAATAGCGTCATTCTGCTGTCTGGGCGAATTTTCAATTCTATATATCCTGCCGATGAAACTGCTGTTTAGAATCTTTGTTCTGGGTCTTGCTTACTTTGTCGGCGGGAAACTGGGCCTCAGCATGCCGTATATCGGCTCCAATATTACGTTGTTCTGGCCGTCAAGCGGTATTGCGCTGGCGGGTCTGTTGATTTGGGGATTTTCCTGCTGGCCGGGGATTTTTCTGGCGGCTTTGGCGATTACCTCAACCACGGGCGATCTGGCTTTTTCGTCGGCTGCGCTTATCGCGGTGGGTAACACTGCGGGCGTATTAACGGCAGCGTGGCTGCTGAAACGCGCAGGGGTGCTTCATCAACAGTTTGAACGTGGCCGGAATATCGTGGCTTTAATCGTGATCGGGCCGGCCTGCATGGTAATCAGCGCCAGCACAGGCATCCTGGCACTGGCCATCGATCAGCAGATACCTTCTACAATGCTTGTGTTCGCGTGGTTGAACTGGTGGTTGGGCGATGCGGTGGGCGTACTGATCATGACACCGCTGTTGCTGGTCTGGTCGCTGCATAAGCCATCCGTTCGGCACACATTAAGGTCTTATGCGGAGTTTGCGGTGTGTCTGGTGTTATGCGCGGCGCTTGCCTGGTTAGTATTCGGTGTGCACTTTTCGCTGGGTCATCTTAATTTGTCGCGGGCTTTTCTTGTTTTTCCGCCATTAATCTGGGCGGGTCTGCGTTTCAATGCGCGGGGTGCGACGCTCGCCGCGTTTCTGATTTCGATAATCGCGGTCTGGGGCACGGCGAAAGGCAGCGGGCCATTCATAGAAGGAATTTCGCAGGTTGATCAACTGGCGTTGTGTATTTTTGTCATGACTAACGCTTTGCTGTCCATGCAGGTGATCGGCGTTCAGGCATTCAGGCGGCAGGCCGAGCGGGCATTGCGCGATAACGAGACCCGTTTGCGGCTGGCGATGGCTGCCGCCAATCAGGGTCTGTGGGATGTCGATGTGCAGACCGGCGTTGCTACAGTAAGCCCAGAATATGCCTTGATGCTGGGTTACGATCCGGAAAATTTTGTCGAAACCAGGGAGCGCTGGCGTCAGCGTTTGCACCCCGATGATCGTGATACGGTGTATCGGATTTATCAAGACTATGTGGCGGGCCGGCTCGAAGATTATCGGGTTGAGTTTCGTCAGCAAACCCGGCAAGGCCAGTGGAAGTGGATTCTTTCAATGGGAAAAATGGTCGAGTGGGATGCGCAGGGCCAGCCGCTGCGCATGATCGGCACGTACACGGATATCACCGACAGCAAGTCGCGAGAAAACGCGATGCGGCAAAGTCAGAACGCACTGAGCCAGGCGCAGGCGATTGCCAGGCTGGGCAGCTGGCAGCTTGACGTGGAAAACAATATGCTGGCTTGGTCTGATGAAATCTTCCGGATTTTTGCGGTTACCGATAACAAGCCGATGGGGTACGCGGATTTTCTGGCTTATGTTGTTCCAGAAGACCGCGATTTAGTCGATCGGGCATGGCAGGCAGCGTTAAAGGGCGCGCCTTACGATATCGAACACCGGATCAACGCCGCCGGCACGATTAAATGGGTACGGGGAAGAGCGCAGATTCATTTTGACGACAACGGCAAACCTGTGTCGGCCCTGGGTACTGTGCAGGACATCAGTGCGCGCAAAGCGACCGAATTACAACTCAAGCAATCAAAAGCCCTGTTAAGGCAGGTTATTGACGCCACGCCGGACTGGATTTTCGTCAAAGACCATTCGCACAAATTTATTCTGGTGAATAAGGCTTTTGCACAGGCACAGGGCTTGAGCCCGGAGCAGATGCTCGGTAAAGCCGACACGGAAATTTGGTCTGCTGGTCTGCGTCTGGGTGGTCAGTATAACGGTATCGACAGTTTTCATGCCGACGATGATCTGGCTTTCAGCGGCGAGGTCGTACACAATTTGTCTGACTGGGTTACTTTGGTCGATGGTCGTTTGCGGCGTTTCGATACTCTGAAGTTGCCGCTGCGGCAGGATGATGGCGCCATCCACGGCGTTCTGGGTTATGCCCGCGATATTACCGATCGTCTGGAGCTGGAAGACAAATATCGTAATCTGGTCGAACAAATCCCGGCAGTGACTTATATTGCGGCCTTGGAACCTGTCGGGCATACGCTGTATGTTAGCCCGCAAATTCAAAACCAACTCGGTTTCACTGCACAGGAATGGATGGATGATCCGGGTCTCTGGCAAAGACTGCTCCATCCCGAGGACCGGGATAGGGTGCTGGCCGAAATTGCCGGCAGCGGGTCCGGTTCTGCAGTGACCTATCTCGAGTATCGCCTGTTCAGGCGTGACGGCAGCACCGCCTGGGTCGCCGATTACGCGGTCAGGATAAAACATGCCGCTCATCAACATACTTATATCCAGGGTGTCATGCTGGATATCAGTCAGCGCAAACAAGCCGAGCAGGCCTTGCGGCAGGCGCTTGACGAGTTGCGTATCGCCGAAAAGCAGCAGCGCGAATTGCACAGCCTGGCCGAGCGCGAGCAGAGCCGCATGAGCGCTCTGCTCGCGGCAATGAGTATCGGTATACTGTTCGAAGACAGCCAACACTGCGTGGAATACGTCAATCCGGCGTTTCTGCGCATGTGGCTGATCAGCGAACATGACGATTTGCGCGGCCTGCCAACCAGGACTGTGCTCGAACGCTCTACCGAGCGCTTTGCCCGGCCTGCGAATGCGTCCAGATACGTGCTCAATGTTATGAATACCCATGAAATCAGCGAACGTTTTGAACTGGAATTGAGCGATGGCCGGATGCTGACTCAGTTGTCCTATCCGGTCACTGATAATGAGGATCGGATACTTGGGCGGTTGTGGGTCTATGAAGACATCACCCGCGAGCGGCAAACTGCTCAGCAACTGCTTTATCTGGCCGAACGCGATCCGCTGACCGGGCTGTATAACCGCCATCGTTTTCAGGAACAGCTGGAAAATCTGATTGCCGGCACACTGCGCAGCCACACGCGGTTTGCGTTGCTGTATTTCGATCTGGATGATTTTAAATACATTAATGATACTTTCGGTCATAGCGCCGGCGATACCGTGCTGGTGCGGGCTGCCGGGGAAGTGTCGAGTGTTATTCGCCACATTGAGATCTTTGCCCGTCTGGGAGGCGACGAATTTGCCATTTTGAGCAACATTCATCCCGGCGATGATATTTCGGCTCTGCCGTCCCGTATTGTTTCGGCGATTGCTTCGATTCCACTGCGTTTTCGCGGCACCAACATCCGATTAACCAGCAGCATTGGTGTGGCGATTTTTCCCGAACACGGGGAGACTGCGGAAGACCTGGTCGCGCATGCCGACGCGGCCATGTATCAGGCGAAAAGTCAGGGTAAAAATACCTGGGCGATTTATGATCCCGCGCGCGATGCGTCCGAGAGCATGATGCAGCGCATGAGCTGGCGTGACCGGATTGCGCAGGCACTGGATCAGGGCCTGTTTGAACTGCATTTTCAGGGTGTTTACGCCACAGCCGACCGGCGTCTTCGTCATGCTGAAGTGCTGATTCGGATGCACGATGCCGAACAGCCTGAACAGCTTATTATGCCGGGGCAGTTTATTCCATACGCCGAGAAAACCGGACAGATTCTGGATATTGATCGCTGGGTGATCCGGCGCAGCATTGAACTCCTGGCTGCTCATGACGATCTGCCGCCGCTGGCCATCAATATTTCCGGGCGCAGCTTCGACGAGCCGGATTTGCCGCTCTATACGCGAAACCTGTTGATGGAGCACAAGGTTGATCCAGGCAGATTAATTATCGAATTAACTGAAACCGCGGCTGTATCGGATATTCAGGATGCTCAGCGCTTCATAGAAGCGATCCATCAGGCTGGCTGCATCGTGTGTCTGGATGACTTTGGCAGCGGATTTTCGACGTTCGGCTATCTGAAGTATCTGGAAGTAGAGGTTCTGAAAATTGACGGCGCCTTTATCAGTGACCTGGCCAACAATCGGGAAAATCAGATTTTTGTCAAAGCCATGGTGGAAGTAGCCAAAGCGCTCGGCAAAATGACGGTGGCCGAATACGTCGAGAATGAGACTACTTTTGAAAGTGTCAGAAGGCTCGGCATAGATCTGGCGCAAGGCTACTGTTTCGGCAGACCGAATAGCAGCCTGCCATGCGGGTAAATCTGATTTTCTGCGAGAAGAAGACGAGCGTGTTTTTTTAGCCGATTACGCTACATGTGAACACACGGAGAACGTGTTGTTGCTTAACAATAATTTCATAGTGTTGGAAAAATCGGACAGTATTAAAGTTTCCGTGAAATTTTTGTGATTTTTTTGTGAAGTTTTTGTGAACTTTTTGTATAATGGCTAATCATAATACAAACAACTTGATTAATATTTTTTTAATTGGAGCGACATCATGGAAAAATTACCCGGCACTTATTATGCAATAGTATTCATTTTATTCATGTTTCTGGTTCTGGAAGCATTTGTATAATTCAATAAAACAGCCCGGTCTATAACAAGGTGCTTATCCTTTTCGTTATAGACCGGGCTGTTCCGCGTTCAGTATTCAGTATTTTCTCAGCTCTGCAGCAGCGCCAAACATACATCGCTAGCTTTTCTGTCAGTGGTCAGCGCGTTTGATACCCCACTCATTTCAAGATTCCTTTATAAAAAAGGATGTTAATTTTTTCTATGCGCTATAATTCATTATTTTTTACAGCGTGAGGAGTATTGCGCATGCGCATCGAAGCCATACCCAGCGGCAATAATGCCCCGGAAGACGTTAATGTACTGATTGAAGTGCCGATTGGTGGTCATCCCATCAAATATGAGCTCGACAAAAATTCCGGTACGCTGGTAGTCGATCGCTTTTTGCATACACCGATGGCCTATCCGGGTAATTACGGATTTGTACCCAACACGTTGTCTGACGATGGCGATCCGATCGACGTGCTGGTATGTAACACCCGCCCGCTGGTGCCGGGTTGCGTGATCAACGTGAGGCCGATCGGCGTACTGGTGATGGAAGACAATGCCGGGCGGGACGAAAAGATCGTTGCAGTGCCTTCTCCACATTTGACCAAACGCTACGAGAATATTTTCAATTACGACGATCTGCCGGACATAACGCTCAGCCAGATTGCGCACTTTTTTGAGCATTACAAGGATCTGGAGCCCGGAAAGTGGGTGAAGATAGGCGACTGGTGCGACGCTATCGAGGCAAAACGATTAATTGTTGAAGCCATGGCCCGTTATCAGAGCACATTATCCGCCTGAGTCCGGCCGTTAATTCCGCATGTCAATTATCATGACCTTGCCGATGTTTCATTTTCGCTTGTTTTTCCCTCCCAGGCTAATCCCTTTCGTTGTATTAATTTATGCGTCCAGCTGGCTGGCCGGATATTAGCCTTACCCGTAACCGGCTGGTATAATTACGCCCCGTTGTGTAATCAATAAAAGCTTATTTTTAGGAATTTACTGTTATGTCTCGTTCTATCCGTAATATCGCAATTATCGCGCATGTCGATCACGGCAAAACCACGCTGGTTGACAAGCTCCTGCATCAGGCGGGGACTTTTGCGGCGCATCAGCAAGTGTCGGAGCGAGTGATGGATTCGAATGATATTGAACGCGAACGCGGTATTACCATTTTAGCCAAGAATTGCGCAATTGATTATGAAGGCGTTCACATAAATATTGTCGATACGCCGGGACACGCGGATTTTGGCGGAGAAGTGGAGCGCGTGCTGTCAATGGTTGATGGCGTTCTGTTGTTGATCGATGCTGTTGAAGGACCGATGCCGCAGACGCGGTTTGTGACCAGGAAAGCGCTGGCATTAGGGTTAAACCCAATCGTCGTGGTGAACAAGATTGATCGGCCGGGCGCACGCCCGGACTGGGCTGTCGATCAGACATTCGATTTGTTTGACAAGCTGGGCGCAAACGACGCGCAGCTTGATTTTCCGGTGATTTATGCATCAGGTTTAAATGGTTATGCCACACTGGATTACAACGCGCCAAGTCCGGATATGCGGCCGCTATTTGATGCCGTCATCGGACATGTGCCGTCCCCCGAAGGAAATCCGGATGAGCCGTTGCAGTTGCAGATCAGTTCGCTGGATTATTCGAGCTTTGTCGGGCGTATCGGTATCGGACGCATACGGCGCGGGCGATTGAAGCCCGGACAGGAAGTCATGGTGATGACGGGTGATAAGATAGTCCGCAGAAAAGTTAATCAAGTGCTCTGTTTCCGCGGATTGGAGCGTGAGCAGGTCGGCGAGGCAATGGCCGGAGATATCGTTTCGATTAATGGTATTGATGAGCTCAGTATCGGTACGACCATCGCCGATGTCGATCGTCCTGAAGCGTTACCGATCAGTCTGGTGGATGAGCCGACGATATCCATGACGTTTCAGGTCAATACCTCGCCTTTTGCCGGACAGGAAGGCAAGTTTGTCACCAGCCGTCAGCTGCGCGAGCGCTTGGAAAAAGAGCTGCGAACCAATGTCGCCATGCGTATGGAAGAAACCGGCGATACCGATGCATTCCTGATTTCCGGTCGCGGCGAATTGCATTTGACGATTTTGCTGGAGAATATGCGCAGAGAAGGCTACGAACTTGCGGTATCGCGTCCGAGAGTCGTCGTGCGGGAAGTTGATGGTGTCAAATGCGAGCCGTTCGAAATGCTGACGGTCGATATGGAAGAAGCCAGTCAGGGCGCAGTCATGGAAGCGCTGGGAGAGCGGCGCGGCGAATTGCAGGACATGGTTTCCGATGGTAAGGGTCGGGTGAGGCTGGATTACCGCATTCCCGCGCGTGGTTTGATCGGTTTTCAGTCGGAATTTTTAACAATGACACGTGGTACCGGCTTGATCAGTCACGTGTTTGATGAGTTCGCGCCGATCCGGTCGGACATTCCACCGCGCCGGAACGGCGTGCTGATTTCGGGTGAGGCCGGGGAGGCCGTGGCATACGCGTTGTGGAAACTGCAGGAACGCGGTCGCATGTTCGTCAGCCCCGGTGACCGGTTGTATGAGGGTATGGTGATTGGCATTCATAGCCGCGACAATGATCTGATCGTCAATCCAATCAAAGGCAAGCAATTGACCAATTTTCGCGCTTCCGGCACTGATGAGGCCGTTGCTCTGACGCCGCCGATACAGCTGACGCTGGAATCGGCAATTGAGTTTATCGCCGATGACGAGCTGGTCGAAATTACGCCGAAAACTATTCGTATCCGCAAGAAACTGCTGCTGGAGCATGAACGCAAACGCGCATCGCGTGCGGCGGCCTAGAGTTTAAAGAATGACAAAGGAACAGTTCTTGATTGGTTGGATCTGACCGGTTGCCGTGAAAAGTTGTTTGAATAGAGCTATGTAATGCATAAGCCCTTGTCAATTCACGTTTTTGATCTTGACAAGCTGGTTCGGCAAAGGCAAAATGCTGCCTCTTATCTTTACGCGTGGCGAATTAGCTCAGTGGTTAGAGCAGCGGAATCATAATCCGTTGGTCCGGGGTTCAAATCCCTGATTCGCCACCACTCTGATTGGGTTTGCGTATCCGTTTGGTTGATGTTCATACGACGATGAAAATGCCGCGACTGCTGCAAGGCGTGATATTGATCCTGCTGATCTGTATGGTCAATCAGAGTTATGCGCAGCTTGTCAGGAATTTTCCGCTGGATAGTAAATTCGGGAAGTTGAAATCCTATTCATATCCGCAATTTAAAATCGACAAGGAAAAGGAAGTCATGGTTATGGGTGTCGGTGGCCAAATCCGTGATACCGATAATCTCATTATCATGCCTGGCAGGTTGAATAAAACCGGTTATATCCGATATCAGATCGACAGCATGGGCTTGGTGTATCGCATCTGGTTTTTGACGCCGGAAGAAGTCGCGCTGGCCAAAGAACAAGCGAAGTTTCTTAACCAGCTGAATCCACAAAAAAAATTTTCAATTCCATTCTTTCAGTGAGCAACAAACTCTATATTAAAACTTTTGGCTGTCAGATGAATGAGTACGACTCGGGCAAAATGGCCGACGTACTGCATGTCGCGCATGGCATGGAATCCACTGATGATCCGGCGCAGGCGGACGTTATTCTGTTCAATACCTGTTCAGTACGTGAAAAGGCGCAGGAAAAAGTTTTTCATGATCTGGGGCGTGTCAAGCATCTCAAAGCGGCTAATCCCAATCTGTTGATCGGCGTCGGCGGGTGTGTTGCAAGCCAGGAAGGTAAGGCCATCGTCAGTCGCGCGCCATTTGTCGATATCGTTTTTGGTCCTCAAACGCTGCACCGGCTGCCTGAGCTGATCGAAAAGCGCAGGGCAACCGGTCGTTCTCAGGTGGATATCACTTTCCCGGAAATTGAAAAATTCGACCATTTGCCGCCTGCGCGTACCGAAGGAGCAACAGCCTTTGTTTCGATCATGGAAGGTTGCAGCAAATATTGCAGTTACTGTGTAGTGCCTTATACGCGCGGCGAGGAGGTGTCGAGGCCGCTGGGCGATGTGTTGACGGAAATTGCCGTGCTGGCCGATCAGGGCGTCAAGGAAATTAACTTGCTGGGGCAAAACGTCAACGCCTATCTGGGCGTGGTGGACGATGGCGGCATTGCCGACTTTGCGCTGCTGATTGAATACATCCATGAAATACCCGGCATTGAACGTATCCGATATACTACGTCGCACCCTAAGGAATTCACATCCCGGCTCATCGCGTCGTACAGCGTACTGCCCAAACTCGTCAGTCATTTGCATTTGCCGGTGCAGTCCGGTTCGGACAGAATACTGGCCGCGATGAAACGTGGTTACAGTGTACTCGAATATAAGTCCATTGTGCGCCGGTTACGTGATATTCGTCCGCAGCTATCGCTGTCGTCCGATTTTATCGTCGGCTTTCCCGGCGAGACAGAGGAAGATTTTGAAGCGACAATACAGCTGGTCAAGGAACTGAATTTTGATGATTCTTACAGCTTCATTTATAGCGCGCGCCCAGGTACGCCGGCTGCCGATTTGCCGGATGACACACCGCAATCGGTGAAACTGGAGCGGCTGCAGCGTTTACAGGCGCAAATCCAGTTGCAGGCCCGAAAGATCGGCCTGGATATGGTCGGCAGCACACAGCGGATTCTGGTTGAAGGGATTTCGAAGAAAAATAGCGATGAAATTTTTGGCCGTGCCGATAATAATCGCGTGGTCAATTTTCCCGGAGACAAGGCGTTGACCGGTCACTTTGTCAATATCCGCATTACGGAAGCGTTGTCGCATTCTCTGCGCGGCGAAGTAGTCGGTATTTAGCGCGCCGCCAATCATATTTTGCTTTTTGCTTGCAAAGTTTGCTTTCTGCTGAGAGAATCAAATTATCTTAACTGTATCGCGTCACATTGAAATCCAAATCCCTAGAGCTTTCCTTTACACCTGCGGATAATCAGCGGCTGGCTAATTTATGCGGCGTGCTTGACGAAAACCTGAAACAGGTTGAAACCGCGCTTGATGTCACGATTTCAAGGCGCGGCGAGCGATTCAGTCTGTATGGCGATTCTGTCCGCACCAAACTCGCAGCAGACGTGCTGCGTCGGTTCTACGATCAATCACGCCAGCACCTTAGCCTGGAGCAGATTCAACTTGGCCTGATCGAAGCCAGAAATATTGACGATGTACGGAATACTGACTTACATCCGCAGGATGGGGAATTGACCGTCATGGAGAAAATCTCGCCTGCTTTATTGACACGGCGGGCTAATTTATGTGGAAGGACCGAGCGGCAGGCGCAATACTTGCAGCAAATACAGGACCACGACATTACGTTTGCAATTGGGCCGGCAGGAACTGGTAAGACCTATCTCGCTGTCGCCAGTGCGGTGGATGCATTGGAGCGTGGGTTGGTTACCCGCTTGATACTGGTCAGACCCGCGGTGGAAGCCGGAGAGCGTCTTGGTTTTTTGCCGGGCGACATGACGCAGAAGGTAGACCCCTATCTTAGACCGCTCTATGATGCACTATATGACCTGATGGGTTTTGATAAGACCAGTAAGCAGTTTGAGCGTCAGGCGATAGAGATCGCTCCGCTGGCTTTTATGCGCGGACGCACGCTGAATCAGTCATTCATTATCCTCGACGAGGCACAAAACACAACGCCAGAACAAATGAAAATGTTCCTGACGCGTATCGGTTTTGGATCAAAAGCGGTTATCACCGGCGATATTACGCAAATTGATTTACCCAAGCATCAGAAAAGCGGCCTGACGGAGGCCAGGCAAGTGCTCAAGGATATTCGCGGTATCGCATTCACCAATTTTCAATCCGGCGATGTGGTTCGGCATCCGCTGGTGCAGCGTATTGTTGACGCTTATGAAAAGCATGACCAAAAACCGCGGGAACCGGCTGAATAAATGTCTGTAATTGCAGGCTGCCGGAATGCAGCGAAGCCGAAATCATTCAGTCTGACTGTGCAGTATGCGGCCGCTAATACAGCCCCGGCGAATCTGCCGACACGTTCGCAATTCCGGCGCTGGGTCAAATCAACAGTTGAACAGCAGGCCGACATTACCATCCGTATCGTGGATGCGCCGGAAAGTCGCGCGCTGAATCATGATTACCGTGGCAAGGATTATGCGACCAATGTGCTGACTTTTGTTTACGACGAAATGAATTCATTATCCGCCGATATCGTGTTATGCGCAGAGGTTGTCGAACAGGAAGCCCGGCGCCAGTGTAAGGAATTGCTGGCGCATTATGCACATCTGACGGTTCACGGCGTTCTGCATGCACAGGGCTATGATCATGTAGAAGATGACGACGCCGCTATGATGGAACAAAAAGAAATCGCAATCCTTGAGCGGTTGGGTTTTATCAATCCTTATGAGGATGGCGGTAGTGCCGTAGTAACGCATGCGTAGTATCAACCGATATTTGACAGGTTTTTAAAGTAACGATAAATCAGAATGGACGACCCTTCGCCTAAAACGGGTTGGCTTGAGCGCCTCAGCACCATGCTCTTGCGCGAACCTGAAGACCGGAAACAACTGATCACTTTATTGCATTCCGCATTCGAGCGTAATCTGCTTGATTCTGATGCGCTCAGCATGATTGAAGGCGTCATGCAGGTATCTGAAATGCAGGCGCGTGACATTATGATCCCGCGCAGTCAGATGGATGTCATTGATATCAATGAACCACCCGAGAAATTCATTCCTTTTGTGATCGAGACTGCGCACTCGCGTTTTCCGGTCACCGAAGGCTGCGAGGATAATATTCTCGGCATTTTGCTGGCAAAGGATTTGCTGCGCTACTATGCCGGTGAGGAAGATTTCAATATACGCGCCATGTTACGTCCGGCGGTTTTCATACCTGAATCCAAGCAACTTAATGTGCTGTTGAAGGATTTCCGCAACAATCGCAATCATATCGCGATTGTTGTCAATGAATATGGCGGTGTTGCCGGGCTGATTACCATTGAAGATGTGCTGGAACAAATTGTCGGTGAAATTGAAGATGAATACGATTTTGATGAAGATGAAGCCAATATTGTTCAGGAACAGGAAAACACCTATCGCATCAAAGCGATAACCGAAATCGGGAATTTTAATGAAACGGTAGACGCACATTTCAGTGACGCGGATTACGATACAATCGGCGGTCTGGTACTGAATAAGTTCGGAAGACTGCCTAACCGGAATGAATCGGTCGTGATTGAAAACTTTAAATTCACCGTGCTGCGCGCGGATAGCCGCAGATTGTATATACTCAAAGCCGAGAAAATTGCAGCTGAATCCGAATCCGGTTAAGTCCGGTTCTCATTGTATGATGATTGCTATATTGTGGCCGGGGGAAAATTTATAATCATCGGTTCATGTCTAAAATAATCACACGCACCGTTGATGCACAGGCTTTTGAAGCGCTGCGGGATCACGGCCTGCATCCTGTTCTGGCACGGATTTATGCCTCTCGTGGCATCGCGCGCGTGGAACAGCTCGAAACCGAGCTGGCGCGGTTGATTCCATACCATCATATTAAGAATATCAGTCTGATGGCTTGCATTCTGGCCGATGCCATCGCGAACGGGAAACGTCTACTGATTGTCGCGGATTATGATTCCGATGGCGCAACCGCCTGCGCGGTCGGTATGCGCATACTGCGTCAATTCGGAGCGGTCGTGGATTACCTGGTACCCAACCGCTTCGAATATGGTTATGGGCTTACACCCGAAATCGTTGCGTTTGCACATACGACCAAACAACCCGACATTCTGATCACTGTGGATAACGGAATTGCCAGCATTGACGGTGTGGCGGCGGCAAACGCACTGGGAATGCAGGTTCTGGTAACGGATCATCATCTGCCCGGAGACATGTTGCCCGATGCGGCGGCGATCATCAACCCGAATCAGCCCGGGTGTCCATTTCCAAGTAAAAGTATTGCCGGCGTGGGCGTTATTTTTTATCTGATGATGGCACTCAGGGCAGAATTGCGTTTGCGCGACGCCTTTCTCAATAGAGGGGAACCGAATCTGGCCAGTTTTCTGGATCTGGTCGCGCTGGGTACAGTGGCCGATGTTGTTAAACTGGATGATAATAATCGTATTCTTGTGCAACAGGGCTTGAAGCGCATCCGTAAAGGCGCCGCCTGTACGGGAATTCAGGCGCTGCTGAAAATTACGCGGCGAAATTACGCACAAACCTCAACTTATGATCTGGGATTTATTCTGGGTCCGCGATTGAATGCGGCGGGTCGGCTGGATGACATGTCGCTCGGGATTGAATGCCTGATTACCGATGATCCGGCTTATGCCGAGCATATTGCGCGTGAACTGGATGCATTGAACGCCCAACGCCGTGAAATTGAATCCGATATGCATGAAAGTGCTTTAACGATGCTGGAAAACAGGTTAAGCGCCGAAAAAGGAGATATTCAGCAGGCACATAGTGTGTGTCTGTTTGATCAAAGCTGGCATCAGGGAGTTATCGGTATCCTGGCATCGCGCATCAAGGAAAAATATCATCGTCCCAGCATTATTTTTGCGCCCGGCAATGACGGCGAAATGAAGGGGTCAGGCCGCTCCATTCCGGGTTTTCATCTGCGCGATGCGTTGGATCTGGTGTCCAAGCGTCATCCTTCACTGATCGTTAAATTTGGTGGTCATGCGGCGGCGGCAGGCTTAACGATACATGCCGGTAATTTTACGCAATTTTGTGATGTTTTTGAGCAAACGGCGCAGGGATTGTTGACATCGGCCGATCTCACACGTGTCATTGAAACCGATGGTGACCTGACGGAGCTCGAAATCAATCTGGAACTGGCGCAGCATTTGATGCAGCAAGTCTGGGGACAGGGTTTCCCGCAGCCGACTTTTCATGCACGTTTTTATGTAGAGAATCAGCGTATTGTCGGCGGGAAACATCTGAAGCTGAAGCTTAAGAAATTTGAATCCAATACACTATATGATGCTATTCTTTTTTTTCACAATGACTTATTGCCCGATGTCATTAGTGCGGTTTATCAGTTGCAGCTAAACGAATTTAATGGTCGTACTACACTGCAATTAATGCTGGAGCACTGGCTGGATCCGCATGAGGAAATTCCCGGCGCGTGACATAATATGCGTGATGACTGAAACGGATCAGGATAACAGATTGGCATGACTATCGAATTTCTACAGGACGAAGCACTTTTTCATTTGCCGTATTTTGCTACCAGTCTGGCGATTGGTTTGTTTATAGGACTCGAGCGCGAACGCAGCCCGAGTGCCAAAGCCGGACTGCGTACATTTGCACTGGTGGCTTTGTTTGGCACGCTGGCCGCGATGCTGTCCGAAAAAACCGAATCACCGTGGTTTCTGGCTGTCGGACTTTTGATCGTCGGTGCTATGGTCATTGCGGCGTATCTGAACACAAAAGACAGCAGTTCAACTGATCCCGGAACGACAACTGTTGCAGCGGTTATTATCTGCTACGGATTAGGCGCAATCGTCTGGTACGGCGACACTAAACTGGCCCTGATGCTGGCGATTGTGACAACCATTCTGCTGTACTTCAAGACAGAACTGCATGGCATGACGCAGAAGCTTGATCGTCGCGATCTGGTGTCCATTCTGCAATTTGCGGTACTGACGTTTATTATTCTGCCGATTCTGCCCGATGAAAATATCGGGCCTTACCAAACTATCAATCTCTACCAGATCTGGCTGATGGTGGTGTTGATTTCAGGTGTCAGTCTAATGGGTTATGTGGCGCTGCGTCTCGTTGGAGAACGGCATGGCGCAGTATTGCTGGGTCTGTTCGGCGGTCTGGTTTCCAGTACGGCGACAACACTGGTTTATACGAAACTCAGCAAGAATAGCCAGTATTTCATGCAGCTGGCGATCGTTGTCATTATGATTGCCAATCTTATGGTGCTGATACGGCTGGCGATTGTCTGTTCTGTTGTTTCTCCCGGTATCCTGCCTAAGCTGTTGCCGGTGCTCGCCAGCGGCTTGCTGTTTGGTCTGGGTGCGGCAGTGTACTGGTGGAAGCGCCTCAGTGAGCATAACAGTATACCGGCTCCGGAAATCAATAACCCGGCCGAATTACGTACCGCGGCGAGTTTTGGATTGCTTTACGCCGTCGTCTTGCTTTTTGCCGCCTGGTTGTCCGATATCGCGGGTAACCGGGGGTTGTACGCCGTGGCAGTAATAACCGGATTGACGGACGTCGACGCTATTACACTGACGAGTCTGCGGCTGTTCGAAATGGGCAAGCTGCAGGACTCTGAAACAGTTATTGCTATTTCGCTGAGCATACTTTCCAATATCGTTTTTAAGCTTGGAATGATCTATTTTGTCGGTAATACATTGATCGCCAAACGTTGTGCAACCGGTATGCTGGCGGCTGCCGCTGGTATTGGTGGTGCGCTGCTCTTTTTGGTGTAGCAGAGAGCAGCGAATCTTTTCTCAGGATGAAGTTGGTATGCGTGATATCACGATAGGCATGCCTCTTTTTTCTGCAATTGCGCGATCCAGTGTTTCATGATCGATTTCAAAATCAACACCGAGTTTCTGTTGATTTCGTTGCTGCATCAGAAAATTGTTTATTTCAGTGATAACCATTTGTTTGTAATTAGTGTATTTTGCTTCGTCCTCTTCCAGCGGCGGATGCAGTTCAATAAACAGTGAATCGAGCAGCCATCCGAGTTTAATCGGTTGATTGACAATATTAACCTGTGTGCCTATAGGAACCAGTTCAAACAGTTTTTCGATGTCTTCCGGATACATGCGGATGCAACCAGATGAAGTACGCATGCCCACGCCAAATGGCTTGGATGTGCCATGAATGAGATATGTCCCTTTTCCAATACTCAGTCGCATCGCGTGACGACCCAAAGGGTTGTCTGGACCTGGCGGAACGATGTTGGGCAGCGGCGGTTCGCCATTGGCAATACGGTATCGTTTTATTGATTCCGTCGGTATCCAGGCCGGGTCTTTCTTTTTTTCGGTGATTCTGGATATGCCTAGTGGCATTACCCAATCCATGCGTCCAATCCCGGTTGGGAATGTCATCACGACCGATTGCTCCCCTCTCTTGGCTTCGGGAAAATAATAAAGGCGCATTTCAGCCAGATTGACCACGATGCCTTTGCGCTCGGCCTGCGGAAGAATATAGCGGCTCGGCAGAATGACTTCGGAGCCATCATCCGGCATCCATCGGTCAACATGCGGGTTGGCCAGCACAATTTCGGTCTGCCCGATATCATAAAGGCGCGCAATATCCAGCAATGTGTCCGTGCGGCTGGCTTGGGTGGTGCGAATTTGTCCAAAAATGTCAATGCCGGGCGGCGGCAGCGGCCAGGCTTCGGCACGGATACCGTCTGTCGTAAATAAAATGGAAACAGTAAAAAACGATAACAAAAATCTTTGCATCAGTGCTACCCTTCCCTTCGAACAAGTAATGACAACATCCGGAATGATAACTGATATTTATTGTTTGAAACAGATGAAGCGTATTTATTTGGGAACTAAGAAAAATTGGTGCTATTTGAGTCGCAATAGGAATGACAATGAATAGATGAAGCGGAGGGAAATAAGTGGAGAATACCTCGCGCGGAATATAACCGGGAATTTCGGGAGCAATCATGCGGCGCCGTGTCTCCACATTATTACGAAAAAACCGGATTTACGTTGTAAGTAAATTCAGCGTGATTACTTCCATGGAAAGCTTTTGAAGCACGAAAAAAATGAACTGGCGCATCATGTGTTACCGGCCTTTTGCGCCATGTTGCTGCATTGCATGTAACCAATTCAATCGCTGCACATCAGTCAGGTTTTCTATTGAACCGATCAGACTGGTTCTGACCGGGTTGATGCCGCAAAATGCGAGAATGTTACGCTTGAGCACTTTAACCCCATGCGCGCAATAGAACCACCGGTAGACCCATGCCGGCATGCCCATGGTGACGATAATGCGTGCTGATTTTTCCGTCAGGTGTTTGCGGGTGATCTGACCGGCTTCGCCGTATTCAAAGGCAAAGCTGGGGCGGAAAGTCTGTTCAAAAAATGCCTTGAGCAGCGCGGGCATGCCGCCCAGCCACAAAGGAAAAAAAACAACCAGATGGTCCGCCCAGCGGATCGCGTCCTGGGCTTCGATGATCGATGCATCGGACGCGCCGCTTTCAAAATTGGCTTTTGACCGCAGCAGGGAAAAATCCATCGTCGCCACGTCGATCAGGCGGACTTCAAGTCCGCTGCTTTGAGCGCCTGTAAGATACGCTTCCGCCAGGGCGTGACAGAAATGCCTGGCGGTTGTGTCAGGATGTCCTTGAATAATCGTTATTTTTCTGGTCATGAATTCACCTTGCCGTTGATGGACGCGTTGATAGGTTCGTTGAATGGCTTTGTGCAGCCTACCATCATTGAGCGGGTGGGGGAAATTATTTCAATAATCCGATTCTTCATAAGCAACGGGTTGTTTTGATACGGGTAATTGTTAAGCCGATTGACATATGTTAGCCTGCTGGTTCATCAATCTGAAACAGAGGAGGATAAGATGATGAAAACCAGAGCGATTATTTCAACCCTCTCAATGGGGCTGGCCTGTATTCTGCCGATCGGCTTATCCGCTGAAGTTATTCCGGGCACCAATCTCAGCGTTCATTTTGAATCCGGCAATGTGGTAGGCAGTGGTCGCAATATCAACATGCACCGCGTACCTGTCGTGGATGTCAATACCGGGCAGACGACGTTGTTCGATGTTGTGTTCCGATTCACGTTTAACCCTGCCGATGGGTTTATTTTCGAGCAGATTTCTTCGGTTACGCCATCGCCGCCGGTTCCAGTGACAAATATTACGTCGGGTCTGTATAAGAGCCAAGGTGGTATCTGCTATCTGCTGGAAGGGCCTTCGATGATCGATGCCAATCGCAGCTTGTACACGATCAGAGGTGTGGATAGAAATTTTTCTGCAAATTGTGGAGGGTTGGATAGATTTACGGCTTCCATCGCTTCAGGCCCTGCTGTCGGGCATCCGGATATTGGCAACCGGGAAGTTGTATCCAGCCTGGTGGACAATTATGTCTATGGATTCATTTCCGACAATACTGATGGAGGGGCGACTGGAGGTTTTAGTCCAATTAACCGAAACTGGCAACAAAATGAATTGATTGGCCTTCGCCAAAGTGGCGATCAACTGATTATCGGATTGTTCAGTGAAAACGGCGCGGACTTTAAGGATCCCGTGGAAACCGCCATTCTGACCAAGGTTGTTGAATAGGACAGTAGGCCGAGTTGAGCTTGCGTAACCCGGCATTAGGACGTAATACGAAAACGCGCAAGCCCGATATGTGATGCTAATTGGGCTTGTGCGGGTTGATACCGCATCGCACCCGACTGACGCAAAAGGATTTCCAGCCATGACAACCCGACGAATCATCATCTTCGCACTTGTGTTTATCCTTTCAATACTTGCAGTAACAACAGTCCAGGCTGAAAACTGTGAAACCATTCAATTCCAGCGCGGACACAGCAGCGCAACGGTCGAAGGTATTGCGCCCCCGGATGGCGCGCTATGTTATCAAATCACGACCGCCGCCGGACAAACGGCCGATATCGTGATTTCAGGCGTCAATATGATGTTTTCCATTGCGGGTGTGATTGAAGTACAGGACAAGTACCGGTTTACCACTGAACAGAAAACTTACCGGATCACTGTCGGTCAGTTGATGCGATCTGTAACGGATGAGCCGTTTACGCTCAATATTGCGATAGAATAAACGGTATAGTTGCAAAAGCTTCGTCGACAAGGTGCTGTTTTGCTTGACGAAGCTTCGTGGTTACGCGAGTAACGTTGCATTATTGCTGACTCAATCGTGGCACCGAATAGCCATTGGGCATCAGTACCCACATTTTTCCCTGTTGTTTCATCTTCCCAGCCTGCTTGGCGGCCTCGGGGCCATAACCCCAGAAGAAATCAGCGCGTATACCGCCTTTTATCGCTCCGCCGGTATCCTGCGCTACCATCAGTCGGCTGAGCGGCTTACTGGAATTGGGCCAGGTCGTCGCCAGAAAAACCGGTGCGCCTTGGGGAATTGACCGCGGATCAATGGCAATGCTGCGTCCGGCAGTCAGTGGCACGCCAAGCGCGCCGATCGGGCCGCTCAGATCACTGGGCAATTCACGGAAAAACACGAAGCGCGCATTTTGTTGCAGCAATGTTCTCAGTTTGCCCGGGTTTTGTTGCCCCCATTGTTTGATACCCTGCATGGAAGCTTTCTCCAGGGGTAACTCGCCTTGCTGCACCAGAATCCGTCCGATCGAGTTATAAGGGTAGCCATTCTGTTCGGCAAAACCGATTTTGACGATTTCGCCGGTATCGAGTTGTATGCGTCCAGAGCCCTGTATCTGCAGAAAGAACAACTCAACTTCATCATCCACCCAGAGTAATTCATAACCCTTCATTACTGCCGGATTATTCATGATATCCGCGCGGCTGTAATAGGGTACGACCCGGCGGCCTTCCAGGCGTCCGCGTAACCGCAGGTCTTTCAGTTCGGGATACAGGTCGCCGAGGTCGATAATCAGCAATTCGTCCGGTGCGGCATACAGCGGGTAACGATACCGCGCGGTCGGTTTGCGGCTGCCGTACAGCAATGGCTCATAATAGCCGGTCACCATACCTTCGCTGCTGCCGTCGTGGTTGATGATCCGGTGCGGCACGAAATACTGTTCAAAAAATTGCCGCACACCGGCATTATTGTCAGCTCGTAAGAGAGTGGCCGCGGTGCAGCTTTCCTGCCACAGGGGCTGTTTTTTCAATACATTGCAGCTTTGCAGAAAAGCCTGCCAGGCGGGTCGCAGATCGTCGTCAATCCATCCCGTCAGATCGGACCACTGAACCGGCACATGTTTTGACAATGTAATGGACTCCTGCGGTCTGGATGACGGCGGCGGGGGGGACGGAGGGAGCGCGGGTTTTGCAGACTGCTCGGCTATTTCAGGCGGAACGGTCGTCTGGGTGGAGCATGCGACAAGCATGAGCAATAACAGAAGCGGGAGAAAACAAGTTTGGAATTTCATTGGATATTCGTTACAGTATGTTGTTTTCTAAAGTGCGTCCTGAAGAATCTGTCGTGTGTTTCCCATGATTTCTGGGAGCATCCTGAAGTTTTAGAACAGCCTGTTAAATATACAATAAGCTTGGAATTTTTCATATGGATAATTGGTGGATACTGTTAATTGAAGCGGCCGTAGCGCTGGGTTTGTTTCTTTTTATCATTTGGTGGACCATGTTTTCCGGTAAGAAAAAGGATAACGATGACACTCGCTCTGACGGTAAGGAAAAGAACACGGGGGAAGAATGAAGGGCGGTATTTGGTTTTTTATCAACCCTCATTCAATCTTCTTTCGCGTTATACCGGATTATCGATATCGACGAAGTGATGCCGGATGCCGAATTTATCCGCCAGATGTTCGCCCAGTGCCTGCACGCCATAGCGCTCCGTAGCATGATGACCTGCCGCGATGAAAGCTACGCCGGATTCGCGCGCGGCATGTACCGTCTGTTCTGAAATTTCTCCCGTAAGATAGGCATCAACGTTTTGCGCAATAGCCGCTTCAAAATAGCCTTGCGCGGCGCCGGTGCACCATGCCAGCCGCCTGATAGCATGGTCGGGATTGCCGATGATTTGGGGTTCCCGTCCCAGAGCCTGTGAAATTTTATTGCCCAGCGCGCGTAGCGGCATCGCTTCTTTCAATTCACCGCGGACAACGATATTTGGCTCGCCAAACCGGGTATTTTCAATGAGGCCGAGGTGCTTTGCCAGCTGCACGTTATTGCCCAGTTCCGGATGAATGTCCAGCGGCAGATGATAGGCGAACAGGTTGATCTTATGTTGCATCAGCAATGCGATGCGGCGATGTTTCATGCCGGTGATACAGGCATTCTCGCCGCGCCAGAAGTAGCCGTGGTGCACAATGACCGCATCCGCCTCGTGCGTCATAGCTGCTTTCAGCAGTTCCAGTGATGCGGTGACACCGGTGATAATTTTTTCAATGCGATCGCGTCCTTCCACTTGTAGTCCATTTGGGCAATAATCCTGAAAGCGGGCTATGTCCAGTAATTGATTGAGGTAATTTTCAAGTTCATTTCGTAACATGGGTTCTTTTCCGACTTGGTTACACATACAATATGGGGCGCCTCTAAAAATTCAAAGGTTTTAATTAAAAAATGAGCAACAAAGTGTTGCGGAAAAACTTGAATTCTTAGCGATGCTTTATGATTTTAATCTGAATAACTACATCTATTTTTGGAGTTAAAGGCGTTTATGTACAGGCTTTGGTTAATTTTTGCACAAGCCGTGACCATCCTGCTGGCTATTTTTTTTGTGATCTCCACACTAAGGCCTGAATTATTGCCCTGGAAACCCCGTGCGGAACTGATACCGATCAAGGAAGCCGTGCCTGATATCAGTGAGCTCAGGCACGACAGTTATTTTGAGGCGGCCAGCCGCGCAATGCCGTCGGTCGTGAATATTTTTACCACCAAAGCAGTCGATGAACGATCGCATCCATTGCTGAATGATCCGGTCTTTCAGCGTTTTTTCGGCGACCAATTTGAACCCAGATCGCGGCGCAGGTCAAATCTGGGTTCGGGCGTGATCGTCAGTTCCAACGGTTATATATTGACCAATCATCATGTCATTGAAGCGGCTGATGAAGTAGAAGTTGCCCTGAGCGATGGCGGTAAAGTCAATGCGATGGTTGTCGGTTCGGATCCGGAAACAGATCTGGCGGTGCTGAAAATCGATCTGACAAATCTGCCCGCAATTACATTTGGCCATTCTCAGGAAGCCAAAGTCGGCGATGTTGTTCTGGCGGTCGGCAATCCGTTCGGTGTCGGACAGACGGTCACGATGGGCATTATCGGCGCACTGGGCCGTACGAAGGTCGGTATCAATACATTTGAGGAATTTATCCAGACCGATGCCGCGATCAATCCGGGCAACTCGGGTGGCGCGCTGACTGATACAGCCGGAAATCTGATCGGTATCAATACGGCGATTTATTCACGTTCCGGAGGTTCGCTGGGTATCGGTTTCGCCATCCCGGCGCATATTGCCAAAGAAATTATGGAGCAGATTATCCGTTCCGGCGGCGTGACGCGGGGGTGGCTGGGTGTCAGCATGCAGGATATGACCGAAGAGCTGGCCGATTCATTCAAGCTGAGCAGCGCCACCGGCGCGCTCATTGCCGGCGTGCTCAAGGACGGGCCGGCAGACCGTGCCGGCATCAAGGCGGGTGATATCATGATTGCCATTGAAGGCGAACCGGTCTTTAATTCGTCAGAGCTGCTGAACAGGGTTGCCGCGCTTGCGCCTGGCGCTACGGCGACGGTGACCATAATCCGCGACAAGAAGGAAATGGATATCCAGATCAAGGTGGGCGTCCGTCCCAGGCAAGTATGATGCATCCGATAGTGCACACCGAAATTTAATTACAATAAAAAATACTATGAAACATTCAGTCATCAGTGGCTTTGTCTCTGTCGTCATTCAGTGGTTTAGCGCCAATATCGTTTCACTGGGACGCGAGATGCGCTTGTCCTATATGCCGCCGTTGATGGTTTACGTTGCTGCAGGCATTTCAGGATTGACTGGTATCGTTGGAACCTTCTATGTCAAGGAAAAGCTGGGACTTTCAGCCGAATTTCTGGCCATGCTCGGTTTCTGGATGATGCTGCCGTGGGCGCTGAAAATGCCGCTGGGTCATCTCGTCGATTTGATGTGGCGCTGGAAAGGGCTGCTGGTTTATCTCGGTGCAAGCCTGATCATGCTCAGCCTGCTGATTATGATCGGTCTGCTGGGTCATACTGAAACGATGACTGAAATCGCTTCAGTAGAAGTCTGGTTTGTGACTTCCGCATTGCTGGCGCCGATTGGTTATGTATTGCAGGATGTCGTTGCTGACGCCATGACTGTGGAAGCTGTGCCGCACGTCGACGAAAACGGGCAGAAAATGGATGCGGGAAAACGTAAATTCATGCATGTCACCATGCAGACGCTGGGGCGTGTGGCCATCGTCGGCGGCGGCATATTGGTATCCGTGGTGAATGTTTTTCTGTTGCGCGATGCCGCGGCACTGCCTGAAGCCGAAAAGGAAGCCGTTTATTTGCTGGTTTACGAGCTCGCGCTGATTATTCCGCTGATTTCAATATGTGGCGTGATGCTGGCTTCATGGCTGCATCGCAGAGAAATCAACCGGTTCGTCCGGAAGGGCTACAATAAACGTGATGCGATCAGTCTGCTTGCCGTTCATACGGAGCCGCCGCCGGTCAACTGGTGGATTCTCGGCGGCGGACTGGTTTTTACAGTCGTCTCGCTCACAGTTGGCTTGAGCCGCATTCCGGGAGGTGAAGAAATTATTTTCCTGATTTCGATGGCCATCGTATTGTTCCTGATGCGGCAACTGGTCGGTGAACTCGAGCCGGAAGCGCGTAACGTACTGGTCGGTACGGCATTTCTCGTATTTATTTTTCGCGCCATTCCCGGCCCGGGAGCCGGATCCACTTGGTGGATGATCGATGAACTGGGTTTTGATCAGCAATTCCTCGCGATATTGTCGCTGGTCGGTGCGAGTCTTACGTTGCTGGGCATGTTTATTTTCCGGCGCTTCATGGCCGAGCGCTCGATTGCGTACATCATTGGTTTTTTGACGATTGCCGGCACCATTTTGTCGCTGCCGATTATCGGGATGTTCTACGATCTCCATGTATGGACGGCTTCAATTACCGGCGGAGTAGTAGACGCCCGTTTTATCGCCCTGATCGATACCGCGCTGGAATCACCGCTGGGGCAGATTGCGATGATTCCCATGCTGGCATGGATCGCCAATTCCGCGCCGGACAAACTCAAAGCGACTTTTTTTGCGGTCATGGCTTCATTTACCAATCTGGCGCTTTCCGCTTCGCAGCTCGGTACTAAATACCTGAATCAGTTTTATGTGGTTACGCGTGAAGTAAAAGATAACGTAACCGGAGAAATCAGCATACCAGCCGATTACGGTGATCTGGGGCATCTGCTGATCACGGTCACGGTGATTGGGCTGGTGTTGCCCATTGTATCAATCATTCTGATTAGACACTCGCGTTTCAAAAATGCGTGACCTTTTGTTTGAGCGATTATAATCATGCGCACCGTTCGACTGCCTGACACCCCAATGCGATACGTGCTGGTTCTTTTTCTGGGCATTTTAACCGTTTCCGGTTTCGCGCCTTTTTATTGGTTTCCGGTACCACTATTTACGCTGACATTGCTCTTTCTATTCTGGCGCCGATGCACGACTGCCGCGCAATCCGTTTGGCTGGGGTTCGCGTATGGCATGGGCCTGTTCGGCGCCGGCGTGACCTGGCTGTACGTGAGTCTGCATGATTTCGGTGCTATGCCGCCTGCGCTGGCGGCTTTTGCTCTGGTCATATTCTGTGCATATCTTTCGCTGTATCCGGCATTATGCGGCTGGTTGGCTTTCCGCACACGGGCAGCCTCGCACTATATCTGGGCGCTGGCAGTCGCAGCCGCCTGGATGCTCACCGAATGGTTGCGCGGCACCCTGTTTACCGGCTTTCCATGGATAGCGCTTGGTTATTCCCAGGCGCCTGACAGTCCATTAGCGGGATATGCCCCGGTATTCGGCGTTTATGGGGTTTCGTTGATTCTGGCGCTGAGTGCTGCGCTGCTATGCCTGTGGTTCGCAAGCGTTGCGGCGACGAGGCGTACTGGCCTGCTTCTCGTCGTCATCTGGCTGGGCGGATGGGGATTGCAGTCGATCAACTGGGTCGAACCGACTGGCGAACCGTTAACCGTCAGTCTGCTGCAGGGCAATATCGAACAGGACCTGAAATGGCGTGAAGACCATGTCGAGAAAACCATGCGGACTTATGCGGAATTGATACTGGAAAGCGGAAGTCGGTTGATCGTCACGCCGGAAATTTCCATTCCGCTTTTTAATGATGCGGTTCCACCGAACTATCTGGGCTATCTGGCGGAGCATGCGCGGGAAAACAATGGCGATGTGCTCATTGGACTGGCTGAGCATGCTACTAATGGCGTCGACACCTATTATAACAGTATGTTCAGTTTCGGCGTTTCCCCTGAGCAGGTTTATCGCAAGCATCATCTGGTGCCATTTGGTGAGTTCATTCCGCTCAAGCCCGTTTTTGGCTGGATCATCACAATGCTCCATATTCCGTTGTCCGATTTCTCGCGCGGCGGCACTGATCAGCAGCCGATGCAGCTGGCGGGACAACAGGTTGCCGTCAATATCTGCTATGAGGATGTTTTCGGCGAAGAAATCATTGCTCAGCTGCCGCAGGCGACTTTACTTGTTAATGTGAGTAACGATGCCTGGTTCGGTCGTTCAATCGGGCCGCATCAACATTTGCAGATATCGCAAATGCGCGCACTGGAAACCGGGCGCTACATGTTGCGGTCGACGAATACCGGCGTGACCGCGATCATTGATGAGCGTGGAAAAATCCTTGATCAGATCGAAGTGTTCACCACCGCCGGACTGCACGGTCTCGCCCAGGGTTTCAGCGGCGCAACACTTTATGTTTTAACGGGAAACTATCTGGTATTGGGATTGGCTGTTTTGCTATTATGCATGGGATGGCGTTCTGCCGTTTCCGCGCGGCGCAGGATACCGTAAATTACCCAGCCTGTTTGATACATTCATTTTTGGCATCCAGGAAAATACAACATGATTGGAATACTGATAGTCACGCATGAGCATTTTGGCGAACATCTGATTCGTTGCGCATGCCATGTCGTGGCTGAAAAACCGGAACGACTGATGCATCTGAGTGTTTTTGCAGAAGACAATCCCGATGATGTTCTGGCTGACATGCGCGAAATCGTGCGCCAGCTTGACGCAGGCGACGGTGTGCTGGTGCTGTGCGATATCCTCGGCGCGACACCATGCAATATTGCCACCAGGCTGGCAGAAACCAATCGGGTTGTCTGTGTTGCTGGCGCCAATCTGCCTATGCTGGTCAGAGCACTGACCTATCGCAACGAAACACTGTCGGCAACCGTTGAGAAGGCGCTGAGTGGCGGAAAAAACGGTATTGTCGCTATTCCCGAGGTAACAGATTATGCAGTTTAGAGAAGTCGAAATCATCAATAAACTGGGACTGCACGCGCGTGCATCCGCCAAGCTGACTAAACTGGCCAGTCAATATAAATGCGAAGTTTGGATTTCCGGCAATAACCGGCGTGTCAACGCCAAAAGTATCATGGGCGTCATGACGCTGGCCGCCAGCAAAGGTACAAAGTTGCGCATCGAAACCGACGGCGATGACGAAAATGAAGCGATAGATGCGCTGGCGGCATTGATTGACAATTATTTCGAGGAAGGTGAATGAGTTTCATCCTGCACGGTATTGCCGTATCGAGCGGTATCGCGATAGGACATGCGCATATGACGGCATCCGCAACGCTGGAAGTTATGCATTATCTGATACCCAAGAGTCAGATTGATACTGAAATCCAACGTTTGGATAGCGCATTCGCGATTGTCCGCGCTGAATTTGGTGCATTGCGTTCCTCGGTAACAGACGGTCCGGCGTTGGCTGAGTTCAGCGCATTTCTGGAACTGCATCACATGATTCTGGACGACCCTACGTTGACAGAAGCAGCGCGCGATATTATCTCGCAGACGCATTGTAATGCGGAATGGGCGCTGTTACAGCAGAAAAATGCCTTGCTGGAACAGTTTGAGGCGATTGACGATGCTTATTTGCGTGAACGTCGGACAGACGTCGAACAAGTAGTCGATCGGGTGCTCAAAGCATTGCTGGGCCATCCTGGTTATCATCCGCCGTCATCCAGGCATTCCGGTGATCATGTCCTGGTAGCGCATGACTTGAGTCCTGCCGATATCATGCAATATAAACCGCACCAGTTCATTGCCTTTTTGACGGACATGGGAAGTCTGACGTCACATACCGCAATTGTTGCGCGCAGTCTGAATATTCCTTCTGTCGTAGCCTTGCATCATGCGCATCAGTTGATTCTTGAAGGTGATTGTCTGATTGTTGACGGCAGTCAGGGGATCATTATCGTCAATCCTGATAAATATGTTCTCGATGAATATCGCCTGCGGCAAAGTCAATTCGAGCTGGAAAAACAGAAACTCAAGCGCTTGAAAAGTGTTAAGGCGGTAACACTGGATGGAACAGCCATAGATTTGCTGGCCAACATTGAATTGCCCGGTGACCTGGAACAGGTCAAGGACAACGGCGCTGCCGGCATTGGATTATTTCGCAGCGAGTTTCTGTTTATGAACCGCGATGACCTGCCGGGAGAAGAAGAACAATTCGAGGCCTACCGAACCGTTGCAATGCAGATGCGCGGCAAGCCAGTTACGATCCGGACTTTTGATCTTGGCGCGGACAAAAATTTGAAACATGTTCCGCAACTTGCGGCAAATCCGGCATTGGGGTTGCGTGCAATCCGCCTGAGCCTGTCGGAACCGCAAATGTTTCTTGCGCAATTGCGGGCAATATTGCGTGCATCAAAATTCGGTAACATCAAACTGCTGATTCCGATGCTGTCGAATTTGAACGAAGTCAACCAGGCGCTGCATATGATTGAATATGCCAAGCAGACATTGCGCGATGAGCAGATCGGTTTTGACGAAAAGATTCAGGTTGGCGGCATGATCGAGATTCCCGCTGCGGCGCTCAGTGTGGAAATTTTTCTGCAGCGGCTGGATTTTTTATCCATTGGCACCAATGATCTGATTCAATACACGCTGGCTGTTGATCGCGTGGATGACTCGGTGGCGCACCTCTATGATCCTTTCCATCCTGCGGTTTTATGGCTGGTATCGCGAGTCATCCAGATGTCAGGGCGCGTCAAGAAACCGGTTTCAATCTGCGGTGAAATGGCAGGCGATCTTCAGTTTACGCGCTTGCTGCTCGGCATGGGGCTGCTGCAGTTTTCCATGTATTCTTCGCAGTTGCTGACCATCAAGAATCAGATACTGAAAAGTAATTTACCTGATATTATTCCGTTGGCGCAGCGCATTGTTCGCGCGGATAACCCGGAAAAGATGCATCATCTGCTCAGGAAGCTGAACAGTTGATAACAACATCACCGGCAGGATAGGGCTGATGATGGTGTTGCATTTTTAGCGCAACTATAATGACAGGTTTTTTTAGCGGAAAATTTCTCGATATTATTCAATGCAAGATTCAAACTCAGTCGGTATCGTAACACCGCAGTTCGTGCATATCGATAAACCTCTGGAGCTGAAAAGCGGCTCTACAATGAGCGGCTATCATCTGGTCTACGAGACCTATGGCCGGTTGAACGCCGATCGTTCAAATGCCTTGCTGGTGTGTCACGCGCTTTCGGGAAATCACCATGTTGCAGGCATTTACGCTGACAAGCCCAAGAGCACCGGGTGGTGGGACAATATGGTTGGACCGGGGAAGCCCATTGATACGGATAAATTTTTCGTCATCGGCGTCAACAATCTGGGTGGTTGTCATGGATCCACCGGTCCGGCAAGTATCGATCCGTCGACAAATCATCCCTATGGCGCCAAGTTTCCCCTCGTGACCGTGGAAGACTGGGTCGAAACTCAGACGCAGCTGGCTGAGCACCTTGGCATTGCGCAATTTGCCGCTGTAGTCGGCGGGAGTCTCGGCGGAATGCAGGCATTGCAATGGACACTGAGTTATCCTGACAGGGTTCGCCATGCTGTTGTTATCGCCGCAGCGGCGAAACTCACCGCACAAAACATTGCGTTTAACGATGTAGCGCGCCAGGCTATATTGACCGATCAGGATTTTTACGGTGGTGATTACTATGCCTATAATACAGTACCGCGGCGCGGTTTAAGGCTGGCGCGCATGCTCGGTCATATCACCTACCTTTCGGATCACTCGATGGCGACGAAATTCGGACGTGACCTGAGGGATGGAAAATTCTCTTTTGGCTATGATGTCGAATTTGAGATTGAATCGTATCTGCGTTACCAGGGCGATAAATTCAGCGATTTGTTTGATGCCAACAGTTATCTGCTGATGACCAAGGCGCTGGATTATTTTGATCCGGCTCATGCCTATAATGGCGATCTGACCGCTGCGTTTAAAGTGGCCAAAGCCGGTTTTCTGGTACTCTCGTTCACTACGGACTGGCGCTTCTCGCCGGAACGTTCCCGTGATATCGTCAAGGCGTTGCTGAAAAATAACATCAATGCCAGTTACGCTGAAATCACTTCAGCACACGGCCATGATTCATTTCTGATGAACGATGCCTATTATCATGAATTGGTGAGGGCTTATATGAATAATATTGAGGTTTGATAATACTGTCATTATGGTTATGACGACACCACCATCATTAGCAACGGCTGCACGGCGTCCCGATTTTGCAGCCATTGCCAGCTGGATCAAGGCGGATTCCAAAATACTGGATCTGGGCTGCGGAGACGGTGCATTGCTGAAATATTTGCAGCAGAAGCGCCACATTTTTGGTTATGGCGTGGATATTGATGACGGGAATGTGCTGAGTTGCCTGAAGAATGGCGTCAATGTCATCCAGAGCGATCTGGAAACGGGACTTTCCGGTTTTGCAGACGATGCATTTGACTATGTTATTCTTTCACAGACACTGCAGGCGATGCGGCACACCGAGAGAATTATCAGGGAAATGCTGCGCGTGGGGCGTGAAGGTATTGTTTCCTTCCCGAATTTCGGTTACTGGAAGAACCGCTTGCAGGTCATCCGTGGTCACATGCCGGTATCGGAGGCCTTGCCTTATCATTGGTATGACACGCCGAACATTCATCTCTGCACGCTCGGGGATTTTGAGGATTTTTGCCAACAGTGCGATGCGAAGATTCTGGAGCGCCGCGTTATGCAGCAAGACCGACAAATCAGGCTTCTGCCTAATCTGATGGGAAAGCTCGCATTTTACCGCTTTGAGCGGCAAAACAAATTGCCGAAGCCGGAATTGTGTGATTAAGCATCGTTGTGTGTAGCGCAACAGCAACCGATGTGCTTCGGTTTACCTGTTTGCGGTTTTTAACACGCCCCAGCCCAGTAATGCCATGATGATCGAAACAAAAGGATTCAACAGGTTCAGCAAGGCATAAGGCGCATAATCCAGTGTCGCGATGCCCAGTGTGGCGGCATAGAATGTGCCGGTCGTTGTCCAAGGTATCAGCGCTGTGGTCAGCGTAGCGCCCTCTTCTACAGAACGGGACAGCACGGCTTTATCGATTGCTTTCTCTTCGTAGCTGTTTTTAAACAGCTGGCAATTCAGAATAATCGATATATAGGCCTCGCCCATAGCGATATTGCTGATAAAGCCAGCGGCAATTGTAGTGGCAATCAAGGTGCTGATGCGTTTGATATGCATAATAATATTTACCAGCAGAACGCGCATGAAGCCAGCGTGATGTAATATGCCGCCCAGCGCCAGCGCCATGATCGAAAGCAGCAGCGTCCAGGCCATGCTGTAAATGCCGCCGCGGCCCAGCAATGCGTCGAGATTATCGATGCCTGTCGAGCCGTTGGTGTTCAGCCAGAGCGCATTCAGTACATCAATGCCGTTTTTATCCTGGTACAAAATGGCGATCAGCGCGGCAAGCAGGATGCTTATCGACATACTGATTTCAGGTGCGTAGCGTTTTATGCTCAAAATGAACATTGCTGCAAGCGGCAGCAGCGTAATCCATGGACTGAGCCGATACGTGCCTGACAGCGCGGATCGGATTTCATCAATATGTGCTCGAGGCAATACCGTATCAGTAAACTGGAACCCGAACGCAATAAACAGGCAAAGCACAATCAGGAATGTCGGCGCCGTAGTGTAGAGCATGGAATGAATGTGGCGGTAAAGCTGAGTGTCCGCGCTCATGGCAGCCAGATTGGTTGTGTCGGAGATGGGCGATAATTTATCACCGAATGTTGCGCCTGAAATGACCATGCCTGCAATAACGGGTAACGGGATGCCCATGGTTTCTCCGATGCCCATCAGTACGACGCCGAGTGTTCCCACAGTTCCCCATGAAGTACCGGTTGCCAGCGACATGAAACAGCACAATATCAGTCCGACAGGCAGAAAGATGACCGGATTGAGCCAGTCAATCCCGTAATAAAGCAGGCTTGCGATTGTGCCGCTTTGCATGTAGCTTGCAATCACCATGCCAATCAGCAGAAAAATATACAGTGCGGGCAGCGCCTTGCTGATGCCGTGATTCATCATCTGCCGCACAGTGACAAACGAATGCCCGAGCCAGGATGCCTGGACCACAACCCAGATCAACGCCAAAAACATGATGACGTGCAGACTGATTTCAAAAATGAACAAACCCGATGAGATCATCAGAAGCACGCCGCAAAAACATGCGATGGCATGTGGCAGTGACGGCAGCCGTTTTCCCGTCAGCAATGCTTCCAGTCTTGCTTCGGGCCTATCGTTATTCGATGGTTCTGTTCCGGCCCGAGTCATTCCTGCTGTCTGGTATGATCATCAAAAAGGCTGCTATAGTTGCCATAGCCTGCTGCCTGAAGTGCGTTGCGCGGAATGAATTTCAACGCTGCGGAATTGATGCAGTAACGCAAACCCGTCGGCGGCGGCCCGTCGTTAAATACATGTCCGAGATGGCTGTCTGCATATCGGCTGCGTACTTCATTGCGTGGTAACAGCAGTTTGTAGTCTTTTTTCAACTGAATAAAGTTTGCATCAATCGGTTGAAAAAAACTGGGCCATCCGGTACCCGAATCAAATTTATGGATCGATGCAAACAGCGGCTCACCCGAGACAATATCCACATAAATGCCTTCTTCCTTGCTGTTCCAGAACTCGTTTTGAAACGGCGGTTCGGTTCCTGCCTTCTGAGTGACCTGATATTGAAGATCGGTCAGCGTCTCTCTCAGTTTTGCCACATCTTTTTCAAATGCTTTGAAGGGATTGTGCTCAGTATTCATATCGGAATTTTATTTAATGATTGTAAGCCTATGTAATTTGATGGCAAGATTACGCCTGCTCCGGAAAGTTTTCTACATGTCATGGCGCGCACTAGCCAAAGAAACTGCAAAGCAATCGTTTTCAATGGATATAATGGTTACATTATGAAACATTTCTCGTTTTTGATCGCTGTATTTTTTCTGCTCAATGCAACGATAAGCCAGGCATCGTCAATTTGCGGCGAGCTGGATGGTAATCGTGGCAATGGTCCTTTTGATTATAGAAACGAGCAAAGAGTACTCCTTAAAACTGTCGAAACACATCATTTCTCAAAGAATGTCGAACAGCTTATTGCCCCCGATACCAGTACATTCGGCGGAGATCTTGATTTTGTTCTCAGCACTTTTCCGAACCATCATCGCGCGCTGGAAACAATGAGTCGATTGAGTCTGAGGGACAGGACCCCCAGATCGCCTGGCGCAAGATTTACAACGTTGTGTTATTTTGAGCGCGCCGTGCGTTTCAAACCGGATGATGCAATGGTGCGCCTGGTTTTTAGCAATCATTTGTTGAAAATCAACAAGTTGGATCTGGCGCTGGAGCAATTGTTGTTTGCTATTGACCTTGAGCCGGATAATCCGTTGACGGCTTATAATCTTGGATTGGTCTATCTAAAAAAGAGAGACTATGAACAAGCTGTCCATTTCGCTAAGAAAGCCTATTCCCAGGACTTTCCACTGCAAGGGCTAAAGCAGCAACTGCGTTCTGCCGGTCGATGGCGGGAATGAGATGAGGCAGATATCTGAAACAGAAATCACTGAGCTAATTATCGATGGATTGCAGTTTTTTCCATATGCAGCGATGATTGCTTTCATTGTCGATATGCGCCAGAAGCTGGTCATGCAGTTCTATTTCTGCAGTGGATGCAGGTAAAATGTGCAGACTCAGGCTTTGGATATCACAGACCGAGGGACTGACAACCGGGTTTGAAAGATCAAGGTCGATTAACAATGATTCCTGTCCGCGTGTCATTGCTAAATAGACTTCAGCCAGAAGTTCCGCATCTAATAATGCGCCGTGCAGTGTCCGTCTGGAATTGTCAACTTTATAACGTTCGCATAGCGCATCCAGGTTGTTGCGTTTTCCGGGGTGGAGCTCTTTAGCCAGTTTGAGCGTATCGGTAACTCCTGCGCAATAAGTATCCAGCGTCTGCTGTTTTGCCAGCCCCAGTTCGTGATTCAGAAAACCGACATCAAACGCCGCATTGTGAATGATCAGCTCTGCATCGCTGATGAAATCAAGAAATGACTTGCAGATTTCGTTAAACCTGGGTTTGTCTTCAAGAAATGCGCGTGTCAATCCATGAACCTGTAAGGCACCGGCATCGCTATCGCGTTCAGGATTCAGATATTGATGAAAGTGATTGCCTGTTAATTGTCTGTTGCGGATTTCAACTGCAGCGATTTCGACAATGCGGTGCCCTAATTTGTGTTCCAGTCCGGTGGTTTCTGTATCCAGTACAATTTGTCGCATGGTGTGTTTTTAATTATCGCTCAATTGCTTGATCGAATGTTCCAAGATTACTTTTTCAACACCGCGGTTTGCTATCGCGTCAGCCCTTTCGTTACCTTCATGACCGGCATGTCCGCGTATCCAGATCCATTCAATGTCGTGTTGTTGCGCTAATTGATCCAATTCTTGCCATAGATCCGCATTCTTGACCGGTTTTTTATTTGCTGTTTTCCAGTTGCGAGTTCTCCAGGACTGTATCCATTGACTAATGCCCTTATGGACATATTGAGAATCCGTATGTAATTGCACTTTGCAGCGGCGTTTCAATGTTTCCAGAGCACGAATGACGGCAAGCAGTTCCATGCGATTGTTGGTCGTATGCAGTTCGCCGCCGCAAATTTCCTGCTCATGTCCGTTGTATTTAAGCAATGCCCCCCAGCCGCCGATGCCGGGATTACCTTTGCATGCGCCATCAGTGTATATCTCGACTATTTTTTCTGTTTTTGTTTCAGTCATTTGGGAAAGGTTATCCTGTTACAGCCTGGAATCATCTTTTGGTACGTTGCGTGGCGGCCGCTATTTTTCTTTTCCCGGCCAGACTGGTTTTCCAGCTTGGTTTGATCAGATGCATGCAATGTTTATGTTTTACCGCATGCAAAAAATAAATGCCGCCGGAAATGGGCCACCAACGATCCCCCGCATCCTCCATAAATTTAAAATGCTTGCGCCAGTTTTCCTTTAAAAAGGGCGGCGAATAACAGCACAACTTGCCGCCTCTCATTTCAAAATTGAGTAATTTCAACCAGTCTTTCAAACGCGACAATGCAATGAAATGACCATTCCATGGAAATTCTCTGTGATCGGGTACGAAATGCCGGTGCAGTCCCCATAGACTGAAGGGATTAAAACCTGATATGACGATATGCCCTTCAGGAATTAAAATGCGATAAGCTTCCCGCAGAATTTGATGCGGATTGGCGTTGAATTCAAGTACATGTGGCATGATTACAAGATCAATGCTTTCACTGGATATAGGCAGATGATCCGCCCGTGTACGCAGCGCTGCAGCATTTTCATAACCGGCTGAGAACCTGAGCGGCATGCGATTCGTCCTCAGGAAATCATAGTGCGGTAAACCCAGTTGCATCGCGTTGTATCCAAAAATATTCGCTACCAGCTGGTCAAAATATTCAAATTCATTGCTGATGATATATTGTCCCAGTGAAGTAGCGAACCAGCACGGGTTTGTCAGTGATGCCTGTGCGCTATTTGCAGTATGTTCAGTCATGCCGGTTAATTAAGAAGCATTGTTTGATGATCAAATAATTCTGGTTTGGATAGGCTCAAAAATGAGATTTGCGCTGTCAGCAGCAAGTTCCTGGAAAACGCTCTATAATCTTAAGAAATTTCAACCGGCAGCGCATGGTATCTTATCTCTGAAATCTTTAATGCGCGCGACCCCAAACAAGAATGCAACTGCATTGCCAGCATAAACAGTTCACGCGAACACAATCTGATATGAACAAGCTGAAAATCTACCCCCTTCCTGCTTTCAGAGATAATTATATCTGGATTATCCATGATGCTGTGCATGCGGTAATTGTTGATCCGGGTGATGCATCGCCGGTTATAAGTTACTTGAATTCACAGCAATTGCAACCGATAGCCATTTTAATAACGCATCATCACAATGACCATACCGGCGGTAATCTTCAGTTGCTCGAGCGTTTTGATCTGCCTGTCTATGGCCCGCTGCATGAAAAAATATCCACTGTCAGTAATCCCGTTCGAGAGGGAGACCGCATTCAGCTCGAATCCCTGGCATTAACACTGGACGTCATCGAAATCCCCGGGCATACACATGGACATATCGCATATTACGCCGCCACACCACCGGAAAACCTTTTGTTTTGCGGTGATACACTGTTTTCCTGTGGTTGTGGTCGTATATTTGAGGGCACACCGCAGCAGATGTACGCAGCTTTGCTGAAACTGGCTTCCTTGCCGGATAATACATTGGTTTACTGTGCGCATGAATATACACTTGGAAACATCGCTTTCGCCAGGATTACGGAGCCTGGTAACGATAACTTGCGAAAACTGGAGCAATGGGCAAACCAAATGCGGCGGCAACATTTGCCCACACTGCCTACTGACATGGCGACTGAAAAAGCCTGCAATCCGTTTCTACGTTGCCAGCATCCTGAAATTATCCGCTACGCGGAACAATTCACGGGAAAAAAACTCACTGACCCGGTTGAAGTCTTTACTGCATTACGTGAATGGAAAAATATTTTCTGATAACTGGTTGAAATTTGAGTGGCATAAGCAAAAACGGATAACCGTCCGACTGGTAGCTATCCGTTCTTTTTATGATGCGAATTTCTTATGCGCGATTGCTTGAAATGCCAACCGGCTTATGGTTTTGCGGCGCGTAATACAGGATAGAACTGCGTAAACACCTGATCCTGCGCTGCGTTTTGTTGATGGCATGCAGAGCATGCTGATTCTTCCTGGATTGCGCCATGTCTGGAGTCAGCCGAGAAGCCGAAATAAGCCCAGTTACCCGGTTTATCCGGATAGCGTTTTGCATCTTTGACCATTGCAGCGATTCCGCCGTATTCACCTTGGAAATAGCCATGTCCACTTGGCGCTTCTTTCGCGCCAATGCTCGCCAATTCTTTTACAATTACCGTTCCGCTACGGAATTCGCCAGTTTTTTTCCAGTGTGCGTAGCTGCCTGGATCAATATAAACATTATGAAATTCTGGGAATGCGGCCGCACCGTCATTCATATCATTAGGCGTCACACTTGAGCCAATGAAAACCCATTCACGATAATCTCTTGGTGTATATAGTTCGTTATCTGTTGTGAACCGGCCGTACAATCTTTCACCAGATGCCACTGCCTGCGTTGTAACGCCGAGCATACCGGCTACCAGCATTGGAGCAATACTGCATAATAAAGCTTTTTTAAACTTTGACATAATAAAGCCCTTCAAATGATTGATAAAAAGCACAGAAAACAGCCGAAATGGCTTATTTCCCCGTGCTATCTTAGTCAGACAAGCTTTGTGCGTCAAGTAGCAATCTTTTTCTATAATGTCCGGTGCTTTTATGATTGCCGCCAATGTTACTTGTTTGCGTTGCAGCAAAATTCATTTTTACAGCAAAAAGAGTGTCGCAAGGCTTAGAAAAATAAAAAAGCCACCGCTGTCGGTTACCGCTGTGATTAAGACGCTGGAGCCCAGCGCAGGATCGCGGCCAAATTTACGCAGCGTCATTGGAATGAGCACGCCAAGCAGCGCGGCAAGCAGCAGATTAAGCAACATGGCCAGCATCATCACCAGGCCCAGTTCAATATTCTGATAAATTACAAAAGTAAACACACCGACTACGGCACCCCATATCAGTCCATTCACAATGCTTACGCCGATTTCCTTGCGAATCAGTTTCCAGGCGCTGCCGGAATTGATCTGACCCAAAGCCAGCGCGCGCACAATCATGGTAATCGTCTGATTACCCGAATTACCGCCAATGCCTGCAATGATAGGCATCAATGCCGCAAGCGCAACGAGCTTCTCGATGGAATCCTCAAATAAGCCAATAACGCGCGAAGCGACAAATGCCGTGACAAGATTAACGGCGAGCCACACCCAGCGGTTCTTGACACTTTTCAGCACCGGCGCAAAAAGATCTTCTTCCTCGCGCAAACCGGCAAGATTCAGCGCTTCGTTTTCTGACTTTTCGCGGATATAGTCGATAACTGTATTAACAGTCACTCTGCCAAGCAGCTTTTTATCGTGATCAATGATGGATGCGGATACCAGATCGTAACGTTCAAATGCGTAGGCTGCGTCCTGCGCCTTATCACCGGGGCGCAGCGTAATGATTTCTCTGGACATGACATTCTCCACCAGCGTATCCGGATCGCTGACCAGAATTTTGCTGATCAGTAAAACGCCTTTTAAATGTTCTTCCCGGTCGACTACGAATAATTGATCGGTATGGTCCGGCAATTCCTCCAGACGCCGCAAATAGCGCAGCACAACTTCAATGCGCACATCTTCACGCACGGTGATTACATCGAAATCCATCAAAGCGCCAACGGAATCTTCCGGATAAGACATTGCCGCGCGCAGTTGTTCGCGTTCTGCGATCGGCAGTGAACGGAACACATCTTCTATGACATCCTGCGGCAAGTCCGGCGCAAGGTCGGCGATTTCGTCTGCGTCAAGTTGTTCGGCAGCGGCGACAAGTTCCTGCGACCCCATGTCGGTAATCAGCGTTTCCCGGACTGCATCAGACGCCTCCAGCAACACTTCGCCGTCATACTCCGGTTTGACCAATCCCCAGATGATCAGCCTGTCTTCCAGCGGTAAAGCTTCCAGAATATGCGCGATATCTGCCGGATGCAGTTTGTCCAGTAACTGCTGCAACTCATCCAGGTTCTTTTTTTGTACAGAAGAATCAGCCAGTGTTTCATCCTGATCACCTTGCAGATGGACAAAACCTTCCAGCAGCTTGTATCTGTTCAACAGCGCAATGACACGCTGCAAATAGGATTGCAGTTTTTCGCTATTCTCGTTTTTATTGTCTTCGGTCATGATTGGCTGATTATTTTGGATGCGTTTGAAACATTATGATAAGTCAATGAGAACAATTGACATCATTTTCTCTGTATTCATTCTTGTTGGACGAACTGACGCCCGGTTTGCAAATTTAACAAAGAAGCAGAAAAACTGTTTAAGGAATTTTTGCTGAATGCGCGCGCTTAAGAAGTATGTCTCTTTTTTTTAACAAATGCAGCGAATCCCGATTGTCGTCATAATAGCGCGGACGGGGAATCATTGCCGCCAGCAGAGCCGCCTGGTGGGGTGCAAGCGTTGCGGCGGATCGACCGAAGTAATGCTGTGCAGCCGCTTCCACGCCGAACACGCCGTTACCCCATTCGATGACATTCAGGTAAATTTCCAGTATACGCTGCTTGGACATGACTTGCTCCAGCATGACTGTGATAGTTGCTTCCTGTGCTTTCCGCAAAAAAGACTTATTATCGGACAGAAAAAGATTCTTGGCTAATTGTTGGCTGATGGTAGACCCGCCGGCAGTGACACTGCCCTGCGCTAGATTCTTTTGAAAAGCATTCCACATGGCATCATAATCAAATCCGCTGTGCTGCAGAAAATGACTGTCTTCGGCAGCAACAACCGCCCGCTTTATCGTATCCGAAATATGTTGATAGGATACCCACTGGTGATGCAGTGCCGCATCCGGATGGTCTGTACGCAGAATTTCCAGTTGACGCTCCATAAATGCGGTGCTTTGAGGATTGTTGTGATTCCAGTACAACACATGAAAAAGCAGCCAGATCTGGTATAAAAAAATGCCGTAAATGAGCCACAAAGACAGCTTCAAAAACCAGCGGCCAATGCTTGTGCCTGAATGTCCTGTGTTATTACGCGCCGTTTTTCGAGCCGATATTTTTTTCTTTCGCATCCCTGAATAGTAATACGGAACCGGTCAAATCCAAAAAAATTTGAAAGCACTGAAAACCGGCAGTAATCCGCTGGCAGCGGAAAATTGACACAAACTACTTGGGCATTAAAGTTCAATTGAGGTATAATCCCGTTTTTCTTTTTTGGGTCGTTAGCTCAGCTGGTAGAGCAGCGGACTTTTAATCCGTTGGTCGCGCGTTCGAATCGCGCACGGCCTACCAAATAAACAGTGGCTTACATAATTGTAAATCACTGTTATCTTAAAGAGCATCTCTAGAAATCCATATTTCGTTACAATGCGTCGTTGATCAAAAAAATATCTCCTTACATATCAATCATATGTGGCGTCAATATTTTTTATTCTCGCCTCGTCGTGTTTAAAACGCTGAATTTTTAGAGACGCCTTTTAATTTTTAGTCTCTGATTGCCTTACAATTGCACCGTACGGGTAATCATCTACAGTAATCCATTTTTCGAAACATCATGAATGAATCAATCCACCTGGTTTGTCCGCACTGCGAAGCGGTCAACCGTATTCCGTCCGCCCGGCTGGGGGAAAGACCGAAGTGCGGCAAGTGTCATCGGCCATTGTTCAACGGCCAGCCGCTGGAATTGACGGCGTCCAGTTTTCAGAAACATGTTCAGCAAAATGACATTCCGCTGCTCGTTGATTTCTGGGCGCCGTGGTGCGGGCCGTGCAGGATGATGGCCCCGCAGTTCGTGCAGGCGGCGGCGCAGCTGGAGCCGCGTGTCCGGCTGGCGAAAGTGAATACCGAAGTCGAGCAGATGCTCGGCGCGCAGTACGGCATTCGCAGTATTCCGACGCTGGTGCTGTTTCAGCATGGCCGCGAGGCGGCGCGGCAGGCCGGCGCGATGAGCGCTGCGGATATCGTGCGCTGGGTTTCCGGCAAAACAGCTTAATCGGTTACTTCAAATCCGGCATCGCTGATTGCTGCCTTCAGCTGATCGATGTTCGCGAGGGACGGGTCATACTGTACGACGGCTTCGGCATTTTCGAGTGATACGTCGGCCTGACTGACGCCGGACAGTCTCTCCAGCACGGTTTTGACGCTGTTCACACAGCCGCCGCAGGTCATGCCCTGGATTCTAAGAATAGTAGTCTGCATTCGATATCTTCCTTTCCGTGTGTTTATTGATTGGGTTGCCAGCGCTTCAGCAGCAGCGAGTTGCTGACCACGGAGACCGAGCTCATGGCCATGGCCGCGCCCGCGATGACGGGATTCAGCATGCCGGTTGCAGCCAGCGGAATACCCAGCGAATTATAGACAAAAGCAAAGAACAGGTTCTGGCGGATTTTCCTGAGTGTCGCGCGCGACAGCGAAATTGCATCGGCGACGCTCATCAAATCGTTGCGGATCAGCGTAATATCCGCCGCCTCGATGGCGACATCGGAACCCGCGCCGATGGCGAAGCTGACATCGGCAGCGGCAAGCGCCGGTGCATCGTTGATGCCGTCACCGACCATGCCGGTGATCGTGCCGTTTTCTTTCAGTTTTTTGATTTCTGCCGCCTTGTCCTGTGGCAACACTTCAGCGCGATAGGTGGTAATGCCGGTACGTTTGGCGATGGCGGCGGCGGTTAATGCATTATCGCCGGTGAGCATGACCACTTCGATACCCATTGCCTGCAAGCGCTGCACGGCTTTGACCGATGTGTCGCGCAGACGATCAGCAATGGCGAGGTACCCAAGAATCCGGGCGTGATCATAGTCCAGCGCTGCAACGCCGATCACCGTTTTGCCTTCGGACTGCAACGCCGTGATTTTATCGTCATCCAGGGTAGCGCCATGTTGCATCAGGAACTGCGGTGAACCCAGCAGATAGTGCGTGGCATTGATGCTGGCTTTGATGCCGCTGCCGGTGACGGCTGAGAAATCTGTAGCCGGTTTGAGCGCGACGTTCATTTTTTCCGCGCAATCCATGACGGCGCGGGCGAGCGGATGCTCGGAGCCTTGCTCCAGTGAGGCCGCGATTTGCATGAATGCCTGTTCATCGAGCGCATCGGCGGGAATGATATCAGTGACTTGCGGTTTGCCTTCGGTCAGCGTGCCGGTTTTGTCGATAATCACGGTCTGGATTTTTTCCGCGTGTTCAAGCGCGGCGGCATTTCTGACCAGTACGCCGACCTGCGCGCCGCGGCCGGTGCCGACCATGATGGCGGTTGGTGTAGCCAGCCCCAGCGCGCACGGGCAGGCGATGACCAGTACTGCAACAGCGTTGATCAGCGCGGTGACGAAATCGGCGGTCAGCCACCAGGTGACGCCAAGCGTGACAATACTGATGACGACCACAACCGGCACGAAGATGCCGGATACGGTGTCGGCCATGCGCTGGATCGGCGCTTTTGAACCCTGGGCTTCTTCAACCAGATGAATAATGGCGGCAAGCTGGGTGTGTGCGCCTACGCTGGTCGCGCGGCACTTGAGCAGTCCCTGCTGATTGAGGGTGGCGGCAAAGACTTCCGCGCCGGGCTGCTTGCCGACAGGCAGGCTTTCACCGGTCAGCATGGATTCATTGACACTGGATGCACCTTCGACGACCATACCGTCGACCGGCAGATTTTCGCCTGGCCGCACGATGAAAATATCACCGACTTGCAGACTGTCGGCGGGCACTTCAACAATTTTGCCGTCGCGTTCAATGCGGGCGGTTTTCGGTTGCAGTTTGATCAGCGCCTTGATGGCTTCGGATGTTCTGCCCTTGGCGCGCGCTTCCATCAGCTTGCCGAGCAGCACCAGGGTAATGATTGCTGCGCTGGCTTCAAAGTAAACGTGCTGGTCGAGCGAAAAGACAGTGACGGCCGCGCTGAAAAAATAAGCCATGCTGGTGCCCAGCGCGACCAGAACATCCATATTGGCGCCGCCGCCGCGCAGCGCATGCCATGCGCCGATATAAAAACGCCTGCCGATCCAGAACTGTACCGGCGTCGCCAGTAGCCATTGCAGCCAGTGCGGCAGCAGATCCATGCCGTGACCGGTAAACATGCCGACCATTTGCAGCACCAGTGGCAGCGTGAGCACGACGGAAATCCAGAATAAGCGCAGTTCGGCCTGATAGGCGGCCTGGCGGCGTGCTTTCTCTTCGGCATGGCCGGTGTCGCTGATCTCGGTCGCGCCATAACCGGCATCAACCACCGCCGCGATCAACTGGTCGACGGTCACCGTGCCGGGAATAAAACGGACTTTCGCGGTTTCGGTGGCGACATTGACACTCGCGGTGACGCCGGGCAGTCTGTTCAGCGCTTTCTCGATATGCGTGCCGCAGGCCGCGCAGGTCATTTTGTGCAACTGCAACTGAACGGTTTGCGGCGTAATGTGGAAACCCGCTTTTTCGATAGCTTCGACCAGCGTGCCGGTTTTGATTTGCCGGTCGTCATAGAGAACGCGTGCTTTTTCGCTGGCGAAATTGACCGCGGCCTCAACACCGGGCAGTTTGTTCAGGTTCTTCTCGATACGTGTCGCGCAGGCGGCGCAGGTCATGCCTTCAATGGGCAATTCGATGTGTTTTTGTGTCGCCGTGTTCATTGCTATCTTTCCTCATGGTGGCGCGGGAATCGGCCTGCCGCCAGATCGATGCGCAAGCCGGGAATATCCATCATATGGCGACCGGCGTATGAAAATCAACCATGATTTGAGGTGTGGTGTTGATATGGAGAAGAAATAGCGGCAGGTTTGTTGATGTTAATACTGTCGATCCATAGGGCTGATGACACCTTTCCCGCCCTTGTTGAGAACATGGGTGTAAATCATCGTGGTAGAAACATCCTTGTGGCCAAGTAATTCCTGTACGGTACGGATGTCGTAGCCCGCCTGCAGCAAGTGGGTCGCGAAACTATGGCGTAAGGTATGGCAACTCGCGGGTTTATGAATCTCTGCTGCCTGGACTGCTTTTTTAATTGCGCGCTGCAGGGTTTGTTCATCAATATGATGACGGCGTTCTTTACCGGAATAGGGGTCAATCGAACGCTTGGAGTTGGAGTTGTCCCCTTTGAACGGACACATTATGTTCTTGTTAAAGGAGATGAAAGATGACTCAAAACTATAAGCCTGCCTACCCGGCGGAGTTTCGCCAACAGATGGTGGAATTGGTAGCA
>Ga0268299_1000337_pt1 | contig 160500 bp, 141 predicted proteins | sample NOBtaG_FD_193484 | JGI IMG/M metagenome (GOLD analysis project Ga0268299, IMG submission 193484) | Activated sludge microbial communities from bioreactor in Nijmegen, Gelderland, Netherland - NOB reactor | ecosystem: Engineered > Bioreactor > Aerobic > Activated sludge | place: Netherlands...
GCGGATGCCCTCGTCGGCGAGCGTCTCGATCGTCGGCGTGCTCGGCGGCGTCGCGCCGCCGTAGCCGAAGGTGCGCATCTGGTCGATGCCGACGTCGTCCATGATGACGAAGAGGATGTTCGGCGGCACGGTCACGTGCGGCAGACGAGGCAGACGCGGCGCGCCGGGCTTGACGATCGGCGCGGCGTCCGCTGCCGGCCACGCGGGCGTCACGGCGACGAGCGCGAGGACGGCGCCGAGTGCAGTCGCGACGCCGACCGAGCTGCCGCCACGGAGCCGCCCGCGGCGCGCCGTGCCGGCACGTTGCTCGTCTGATCTTTGCTCGCCTCGCCGTCGCTTGAGCATGGCCGCCCGCCCCCTTCGCGGCTCGAGCACCGCATCTCCGGGTTCTGTCGGTCGCGCCGGGCCGCAGCGTTAGCGCCGCGCGAGCGCCTTTGCGTGCGACCTGCTTCTCGACCGCCACCGTGCGATGGTTCATCGTGCGCCGATGAACGCCGTGGATGGCGTGAAATCCGATCGCAGCCGTACCGTCGCGACGCCCGGTCCACGTGAATCGGTCGCCGGCGTCGACCGCCGCGCCGTCGGGGCAATCGCGACGGTGCTGATCATCGGCGTTCTCGGCATCGGGACCGTTCTCTACGACCCGGGAAACGTCGTCGGCTGGCTCGGCGCGACCGCGTTCGTCTTCGTCGTCTCGCACTTCGTGGGTGTCGTGCCGCACGAAGCGGCGCACGCGGTCGCCAGTCGATTGCTCGGCATGCGGGTGCGCAGGATCGTCGTCGGGGTGGGCACGCCGATCGTGAGGCGTCGCGTCGGCGACGTGGACGTCGTGATTCGAATCTATCCCGCCGGCGGCACCACGTGGATCGAGCCGCTGCGCTCGGACCTCCGCTTCCGGCGAGCCCGCGAGGTCGTCGCGTTCGCCGCGGGTCCGCTGGCCAATCTCGTGCTCGGTGCCGCCGTGTTCGGCTGGGTCCTGGCTGACGAACAGGCGATGCCCGGTCGCTTCGGATGGGAGCTCGTCGCCGCCGTCTTCGTGACGTCGAGCTTCTTCGAAGTGGCGACGAATCTCGTGCCGTCACTCATCATGGAGCAGGGACGCGCGGCGGCCAACGACGGACTGAGGATCGTTCGATGCCTGCTGCCGCGCTCCGGTGCTGTCGGCCTGGCGGGGCCGCGTGGCGGCGGGGTTCCCGTCCGAGTGCTGCGCCACGTCCGGTGGCTCACCACGACGGCTGCGGTGGTGACGTCGACGGTCTTCCTTCTGAAGCTCGCCGTCGCCCTCGCGGGCGCGATGCCGGACCCCGCCTTGCTTCGCTGGGGAGCGGCGGCCCTGGTCCTCACAGCGATCACGACGGCGATCCTCCTCGGCAGCGGCGAGGCTCCGGCCCTCGCTCATCTGGACGACTCCGATGGGCACGGCTCCGTCTGGCTGCGCATCGCACGCGACCTCGACCCGCTGCAGTGCGCTGCTGGCGAAGCGAGGATCGCGCCCGCGCTCGCTTCCGTGGACGAGCACCTCCGAGGCCGTCGGCTGGACGCGGCGGAGCGGGCGCTGGAGGAAGCGACTGCGGAGTGCCCCGCGAGCGTCCTCGCGGCGCTCCGACGGATCCACCTGCGCGTGCTCCAGGGACGCGAGCGCGACGCACTGGCCGTGATCGCCGATCTCGAGGGCGCGGGCTTGTCCTCCGCGACCCTTTCCGTCGCGCGGGGTGAATTCTTCACTGCTCTGCTGTCGACCGGCGAACACGCGCGGGTGCTGGCCGCGATCCGCGAGTGGGTGGCGGTGACGGGCGCCGACGAGGTGTGTCTCGTACTCGACCGGATCGCCTCGGACGTGCTGGTCCGGCGCGACCCCAGCCAGCTCGCGGTGGGCGAGGAGTGCGCGGCGCTCGGCCTCGCGGTCGATCCGGACAGCATGCCCCTGCGAGCGACACGCGGTGCGCTGCTGGTCGAGCTCGGCGAGCTCGATCGAGGCCTGCCGGTGCTCGAGGACGTGCTCGCGCACGCCGACATCGAAGCCGACGTCGGCCTGGCGGCGTTGTTTCTCGCCATCGGCGCGCGACGTCGCGGCGACCTGCGGCGCGCCCGCCGGCTCGCTCGCCGCGCCCGGCGGCTCCTGCCGGAGCCATGGGTAGAGCAACGGATCCGTGACGAGCTCGGATCGTCATCGAGCTGAAGCAGCGCGCCGCTCGCGACGGCGCGCTGCTTCGTGCCCGCGAAGCAGCGCCGCGGTACGCGGCGATCGCATTCTGCGCGCCGCGACCCCGATCGAGTCGGCGCCTTCGCCTGCTCTCCGATCCCGGGCTCGGCGGTCGGACCGCTGACCGAGATGCCGACGATCAGCGCGCCGAGTTGACCACTGCGCACGAGGCGGTCTGGGGCGGAGCAATGCACATCGAGGCCCTGACGTTCTTGCCCGGCCCGGCGAAGGAGAAGCGGCAGTAGCGCCCGATGTTCCCGTTGGCAACCTCGGTGATGGTGGATCTCTCGCCGACCGCGACCGAGACGGTTGCTGTCTGCTTGATCGCGCCGGCGGCGTCCAGACGCTCGATGGTGATGTCGAGCGGTTTCTTCCCCACGTTGATGACGTCGCAGAGGAGGACCCCGGTGTTCTGGACAAGGCCAAAGTCCGTCGTGAGGGTCGCGGCGTGCGCGATGGTGGGCAGAGAGGCGAGCACGACGGCGAGGGTGAAGAGTCTCTTTCTCATCTCGTTTCCTCCTGGAGTGTCCTCGCCTGCGCGTGGTTCGAACTGCTCGACGAGGGACGTGCCATGGCTCGGCAACGTAGAGGAGAAGACCCGCGTCGCGGGAGGACGGATCGCGCCAACGCGTTGACAAATCGCGCCGCCGCGATGTCTCTGTTCGTCCGTGCCAGCCGCGACCCAGCCGAGCAGCGACCTGCGCGCCCAGATCCTCGCCTTCGAGCGCCTCGGCTATGACGCCGACGCTCTCTGTGCCGCGGCGGGCTTGACGCGCTCCGACCTCGACGACCCCGAGAGGCGGTTTCCCTACGAGGTTTCGGGCGCCGTGCTGCGCGCCGCGCGGGAGCAGCGGCGCCTCTCGCACCTCGGACTACGGCTCGCCGCGCAGGTTTCGTTCGGTGCCTACGACATGGTCGACTACCTGGTCTTCAGCAGCGACCGGGTGCGGGACGGGCTGGAGCGGCTCGCCCGCTACTTCGCCACCGTCACGCAGGCGGTCTCGCTCCACCTCGCCGATGAAGCTGACGACGGCCTGCGCCTCGAGGTGCGCGACGTCCTCGGACACGCCGGGGCCTTCCGCTTCGTGTCGGAGTACACCGTCGGGATCGTCGTCCGCCGCTTGCGCGAGGGAACGGGCGGGCGCTGCCGCGCTCGCTACGCCGCCTTTCCGCACCGTAGCGACGATGCGGAGGAGCTCGGCGCACTCATCGATTGTCCCATCCGCTTCGAGCAGTCATGGACCGGCCTCGCCCTCACGCGCACCGCCGCAGGCCTTCCCTTCGAACGTCGCGACCCGGTGCTGCGCCGCGTCCTCGAGTCCTACGCTCGCGAGCTCGACGGACGCCTCGAGCCCCTCCGCCTCACGACCGCCGCCGTGCAGCGCGCCATCGCCGCCGAGCTCGCGCGCGGAGACGCCCGGATCGGCACCGTCGCCCGCCGTCTCGGCACCTCGGCCCGAACGCTGCAGCGCCAGCTCCACGCCGACGGACGCTCCTACCAGGAGCTCCTCGACGAGGCGCGGCGGGAGGCCGCCCTGCGCCACCTCCGGGCGTCCTCGCTCGCGATCTCCGAGATCGCCTACCTGCTCGGGTACTCCGAGCCGAGCGCCTTCCACCGGGCGTTCCGGCGCTGGACGGGACGCACGCCGAGCGAGCTGCGAGCCGATCCGGCGGTGACGAGGCCGCGGCGGGACCTTTGACGACCTCGCATACCCGGGCCGAGGGGGCGCGCGTCAGAGAGCGAACAGGTGACGCTTCTCTGCGCCACGGACGGCGGCGCGTGGAACGGAGCTCGGGTGTGCCATCACGCGAACGCATCCGCTCTGCGTGATCGGGCACGACGCCCAGCCGGCACCGGCGTCGTCGGTGAGCCACCGCGTGGCGGGCGCGTGCATCGCGTGATCCCGGTCGAGCAGAGCGATCAGCACGCTCACGTCGAGCAGCGGCCGCATTCAGAAGGCGTCCTCCTCGCGCAGCTTGTCGATCTGCTCGTTGGTCACGATCCCGCCGCGCTTGGGGAACGGCCGGAAGCCGCGTGCTGCCCTCGGCGTGCGATCCTACGGCACGGGCGACGCCGTGAGGGCCCGGCGGGACAGCTCGGAGATGATTGCCCCAGCCGTCTTCTTCTGGCGCCGCACCAGCTCCTTGGCCGCGCGCAGCACGTCGTCGTCGATGTCCAGAGTGGTGCGCACGCCTCGCTCCCTCGACCTCGTCCATCTGCGAGCGGCGCTGTGGTTTCACGCTCGCCAGCCGCTGACACGGTTCGCGACCGAGGATGCAGACCAGCTCCAGGCCGCGCGCGAGCTCGGGCTGCCCGTCGCGTGCCCCCCGGTCCTCGAACATCGCCGAAGGCCGCGCCTGACGTGCGGCGCGCGTGTCGAAAACGCGGCCGGCCGTTCGACCATGGGTACGATGGAGGAGATTCCGATGCGAAAGATCATCGTCGGCGCAATGGTCTCCCTGGACGGCGTCATGCAAGCACCCGGCGGACCATCCGAGGATCCGACCGGGGGCTTCCGGTTCGGCGGCTGGGTGATGCCCTATTTCGATCAGGAGTTCGGCGAGGAGCTCGACCGCATCTTCGGGAACTTCGACCTCCTGCTGGGGCGCAAGACCTACGAGATCTTCGCCGCGTACTGGCCCTACTACGACGAGAGCGGTGCGGACGGCGAGATCGCGCGGCGGTTCGACGCGATCAAGAAGTACGTGGTGTCGCGCTCGGGCGCGGTCGACACCGGCTGGCAGGGCTCGGTGCTGCTCCGCGACGTCGCCGACGTGGAGCGCCTGAAGCACGAGGACGGCCCCGACCTCGTCACGCAGGGCAGCACCGAGCTCGTCCACGCGCTGCTCGCGCACGATCTGGTCGACGCGTTGAGCGTCTTCACGGTGCCGGTCGTGCTCGGCAGCGGCAAGAAGCTCTTCGCCGGCGGCTCGGCGCCGCAGGCGTTCGAGCTGACCGGCTCGCGCGTGTCGTCGAGCGGCGTCCTCGTCGGCCACTATGCGCGCGACGGCGCGATCAGGACCGCCGACACCGCGCTCGATTCTCGAAGCGAGCGCGAGCTCGCTCGCCAGGAGCGGATGCAGCGCGAGGGTTAGAGGCTCGACCACGACGGCGTGGCGCGGACCGCCACCCGAGAACGACGGAGAAGCGAAATGGCGAATCCCGCAAAGATCACGATCTGTCTCTGGTTCGACGGCGACGCCGAGGACGCGGCACGCTTCTACGCCGCGACCTTCCCGGACTCGTCGGTCGACGCCGTGCACCGCGCGCCGGGCGACCATCCGTCGGGGAAGCAGGGCGACGTGCTGACCGTCGAGTTCACCGTGCTCGGCATCCGGTGCATCGGGCTCAACGGGGGGCCCGTCTTCAAGCACAGCGAGGCGTTCTCGTTTCAGGTCGCGACCGCCGACCAGGCCGAGACCGACCGCTACTGGAACGCGATCGTCGGCAACGGCGGCCAGGAGAGCGCGTGCGGCTGGTGCAAGGACCGATGGGGGCTGTCCTGGCAGATCACCCCGACCGTCCTGACGGACGCGGTCGCCGGCTCGGATCCCGCCGTAGCCGCGCGCGCGTTCGCCGCGATGATGCAGATGCGCAAGATCGACGTCGCCGCGATCGAGGCGGCGGTCCACGGCTGATCGCTCGCGTCGAGGTCGCACTCGCGCGGCAGCACTTCGCCGCGCCGGCCGAGGAGCGGGTCGCGCCGCAGGTGCGGCCGACCGGCCTCGGGAGCGGACCGACGACCGCACCGGAACGCGACCGTTCTCCTTGCGGGGTGCGGCAGCGCACCTGCCCTGGGCTCATGCTCGCGCCGCCGCCCGCCGATTCCTGCCGCTAGATCGCGCGGAACCGGAGCGCCGATCGCCAAAGGAGCGGAGATGAGAGCGACGTTCGCCAGCGTGATGGTCGTGCTCGGCGTTGCGCTGAGCGCAGCACCTCCCGTCGCGGCGCAGAACATGGCACGGACCTGCCTCACGACGATCGACGTCGGCGACGGTCCGATCAAGATCCTGCGCAAGATCGGCCCCAAGCAGACCTGCCGGCCGAACGAGCAGCTGTTCGAGTGGCAGCGTACCGGGTTCAAGTGGCGCGACGTCTGGAGCAGCAGCACCACCTACGCGCTCAACGATGCCGTGAGCCTCGGCGGCACGAGCTACATCAGCCGCGTCGACGACAACCTGAACCATGACCCCGAGACCAGCCCCGACGAGTGGGGAATCCTCGCTCTCGAGGGCGCAGCGGGTGCGACCGGCGCAGACGGCGCGGCCGGCAACGTAGGTCCCGCCGGACCGACCGGTGCGACGGGTGAGGCGGGGGCCGACGGTGCCACTGGCGCCACCGGCGCGACTGGCCCGACCGGGTCCGACGGAGGAGCGGGCGGTCGCGGCGGCACGGGCGGCGTGGGCGGCGCGGGTGGCGAAGCGGGCGGCGGCGGCACCGTGTTCGCGATCACCAGCAGCGAGCCGCTCCCGGACTTCGAGGTCGTCCGGATGTTCCCCGGCTCCGGCGCGACCTACCCGTCGAGCCTCACGGGCGGCACGCCGATGCCTGCCGGCACGGTGCGCAACCTGCGCGTCAAGCTCAGCGACACACCCTACTCGGTCACGGCGACGATCCTGAAGAACGGCGCCAGCGACGCCAACTCTCCGACCTGCACCGCGCTGAACGCCCAGACCTGCTCCGACACCACCCACGAGCTGGTGTTCAGCGCGGGCGACTTGCTGGCCGTCGAGCTGAACGACGACGTCGCGTCGGTCTACGCGTGGATCACCTTCGAGTTCACTCCGGCCGAGTGACGTGCGGGCGATCTCGCGGTCACGGCCGCTCGCTCACGGGCCTCCGCTAGACGAAGTCTGCTTTGGCGATGCTGTAGCGCCGACGGCCGAGCGTGCCGTCGGCGAGCAGCGCCTTGATCTCGCGGCGCAGGGTCTTGAGCCGCTCGTGGTACCTGGGCTCGCCGATCTTCAAGAGGCTCGACAGCGGATCCGGACCGGCCAGCGCGTTGACGATCACGGCGCTCTTGGCCCGTCCCTGATGGCGAATGTCGGCGATCACCAAGCAGATCGTGTCGCCCATACCATCGAGCTGGTACTGCTTCGCATACGCGGCCATCTTCTTCTTGAACAGATCGACGCCGATCTCGATCTGGACCTCGCGATGCCGTGGGTCGTTTTGCGCCCAGTGCACCAGCTTCGCGGCCTGGATCACCTCCGAGTCCTCGATCTCCTTCGACGTCGGGTTGAGATAGTCGAGCAACTCGGACGTCGAGGAGTCGGACTCGATCGGCAGCGTCGCATCGTCGCCGACCCGGCAGACGCGACCGTTGTTCAGCGTCAAGTCAGGGAAGTAGTCCTCGGCGAGGGAGAGACCGAGCAGCGCCCGTAGGTAGAGCACGAAGTCTCCGTTGGGAACGTGCGCCGCGAACTGCAGGAACGAGAAGGTGAAGTGCGCGCGATCGTACGTGTTGAGCGTGTGAAAGAGCGCGCCTTCTGCGGTGGCAGTCGGGTGGATGAAATCCGCCCAGAAGCCGAACCGGGCCCGAAAGGTCGCCCGATCGTAGCGCTGCGCCGCGCTACCGGTGATGTTCATCAGCCCCTTGTTGCCCTCGTACGAAACGCGGCTTCCGATGAAGAACCGCTGTCCGTCGATCTTGCCGAAGTACTTGTTGCCCTGCTCGAGGGAGAAGCTCACGAGCTTCATGACGACCTCCTGCGCGCCGGCGGTTTCGTGCGCTGCGGCAGCCGTCAGCAATGCGCACGCCATCGCGCGGCTCGTCGCAGACATGCCCCGCGAAGGACCGTTCGCCGAGCGCTCGTCGCAGCGAGCGTCCTGACCAGCGGACACCTGGCGGCGCATCGATCTCAGCAGCGGACACCGGCCGTGCCGAGCGTCAGCAGCGGCCGCGTCGTGAGCGCGTTCGCGCGCCCGACCACCGGCTCGAGGCGGCAGGCGTCGTCGACGTACCGGAGCCCGCGCCATGACCCGTCCGCGACGATCGCCTCGACCATCGCGGCGAGCGCCGCACCGCCCGCGGCCATGCCGTCGCTGGCACGCAGCCAGCGCGACGCCGCGACGCCGTCCCGCTGCGCGGTCGCGATCAGCGTCACCGTCGTCGTCTTGCCGCGCAGCAGCGCGCGCCGCAGCAGCGTGAAGTAGCCGCGCAGGAACGCGCGGTACCAGCCCGCGCGCACCAGCGACGCCGGCAGCGCGGTGAACGCCGGCACGAGCAGCGCGGGCCGCGGCGCGAAGTACACGTCGACGGCGGCGGCAGCGGTGGACGCGTGCAGCATCGACGGCTCGGCGAGCGACATGCGGACCGTCGGTCGCGTCGTGCCGGCGAAGTCGAGCGCGGGCCCGCGCGTCACGCCCGGGACCTCCTTGCGACGACCGCCGGCGTAGCGCACGGCAGGCACGTTCAGCGCGTCGACCATGAGCGCGACGGTGCCCGCACCCGCACCGCTGAACGGGCTCGACGAGATGCCGAGGACGATCGCCTGCGCGCCGCCGACCGCGTCCGAGACGTCGCGCGCGAGCAGGTTGCTGAGCCCGGTGAAGATGCCGCCGCCCAGCACCAGGCGGCCGCCGGTCGCGCGGTGCGCGGCCGCGAGACGCTCGATGCACGGCGCGTCGCTGGTCGCCTCGAGCACCGTCGTGCCGCGCGCGAGGCACCACGCGACCAGCGCGTCGGGCGGGCTCGTCACGGTGTCGGTCACGTCGACGACGACGTCGAAGGGCGCGAGCGCCGCGAACGTCTCCGGTCGCGACGAGTCGACCACCACCGGGCCGCGGCGTCCCGCGACCGCGGCCTCGAGCCCCGCGCGACGCAGCGCCGCCACCGTCCGCGCGCCGAGATGGCCGCGGCCCCCGACGACCACGATCGATTCCATGGCCGGAGCGTTAGACTGCGCCGCCGATGCCCACCACTCGCAAACCGCGCCCGTCGCTGCCCGGCGTCCCCGACCGCCTCAGGCCCCGAAAACTCCCGCGCCAGGCGCGCGCGCAGGCGCTGGTCGAGGCCGTGCTCGAGGCGGGGTCTCGCATTCTGAGCGACGTCGGCTACGAGCGCCTGTCGATGCAGCGCGTGGCCGACGTGGCCGGCGTCAGCCCGGGCTCGCTGTACCAGTACTTCCCGTCGCGCGAGGCGCTGGTGGCCGCGATCGTCGAGGCGCAGTCCCAGCGCGAGCTCGCCTTTCACCTCGAGCGCTTCGCGGCGATCCCGCCGGACGCGCCGCTCGACGAGGCGCTGACGACGGTGCTGCGCAGCGTGCTCGCGTTCCAGCGCGAGGAAGGTCCGCTGATGCGGCGCACGCTCGAGGCGCTGGCGCACCTCGGACGCTTCGAGGTGCTGCAGCGCCGCGCCGCCGACGCCGCGGCGTTCCTGCGCGGACTCCTCGAGGCGCACCGCGAGACGCTCGCGCTCGACGACCCCGCGCTCGCGACGCACGTGCTCGCGAATGCCGTGCACAGCTTGACGCACGACGGCGTCCTGCCGCGCCCGGCGTCGCTCGACGACGACACGCTGCTGCGCGAGCTGGTGCGGCTGTGCCTCGGATACCTCGGGCAACGGCGGCCGGACGGCCGATCGGAAGCAGGCTGAGCCGATCGCCGGCCTCCGACCGCGCCGGCGCGACGACGATCAGAGCGAGCGCAGGAACGCGAGCAGAGCCTCCTGATCCCGAGCGGACATCGCGACGAAGGCGTCCCGGGCGCGCTTACCCTCGCCGCCGTGCCAGCGGATCGCCTCGGCGAGCGTACGCGCCCGGCCGTCGTGCAGGTAGCCCTCCCCGCCGCTGACCTCGCGCGTGAGCCCGATGTTCCACAGCGGCGGCGTGCGCCACTCCGCGCCCGAGGCGTTGCCCTCCGGCAACGTCGCGGCGAGCTTCGGCCCCATGTCGTGCAGCAGCAGGTCGGTGTACGGGTGGATCGTCTGACCGGCGAGCTCCGCGAACGGGTGAAACGGCGAGGTCACGAAGGTCGGCGTGTGGCAGCCGGCGCAGCCGGCCTCGCCGAACAGCTTCTCGCCGCGCTCGACCTCGGGATCGTCGGCGTCGCGCCGCGCCTGCATGCCGAGGAGCGCGAGATACGCGGCCAGGTCGTCGAGGTCGGCATCACGCAGCTCGACGCGACGCGCGCCGCAGCCGGACTGTGCCGATCCGCAATCCGGATGCGGGAACACGCGCGACGTCACCCCCATCTCGGTGCGGAACGCCGCCGCGGCCTGATGGCGGAGCGTCGCCTGGCCGGCCTTCCAGCCGAAGCGGCCGAGGCGCGGGACGCCGCTCTCGGGATCCGTCACGACGCGGACGCGGCCGGAGATGCCGTCGCCGTCGCGGTCGTCGGGGTCTGCTCGCGCGACGACCGCGTCCTCCGGGATCGCCTCCAGGAGCCCGAGGCCGACCAGCGGCGGCGGGACGCGCACGGAGAAGTGGCTCGGGGCGGCACCGTCGAACGCGAAGCGCGGCCGGCGCAGCCCTGCCCTCTCGACCCAGCGCTCGAGCCTCGCCTCGCCCTCTCCGGCGACCCCGTTGCCGCGCGGCTGCAGCACCGTGCCGAGCAGCGGGTCCGGATTCCCGGCGGCGTCCCCCACCCGCACGACGGCGCCCCGCAGCGCCGCCCCCGGCTCGGGCGGCAGGCCGCGGCCGTTGTTCGGGTGGCATGCCGTGCACGACTCCTCGACGTAGAGCGGACCGGCCTTGCCCGCCTGCCTCGGCCACGCAGGGTTCGCTCTCGCCTCGTCGTGCGCGCCGGTGACGAAGCTCGTGTGCTGCACGCGGCGTCCGCGGACGAAGCGCTGCGCGTTGTGCGGCGCCGCGTTCTGCGTCAACTGCAGAAAGAGGTTGGCCGGTTCGCCGGACTCGTTGCGGTGGACGGTGGTGTCGCCGCCGAGCAGCTCCCGCAGCGGGATCGGTCGCGAGTCGCGCAGCGGGCCGGTGCCCTGCCACGGGACGAGGCCCGTTCCGACCACGTAGAGCATCGTCGTGCCGTAGTAGTTGGCGCGCCCGCTCGGCGGCGAGTCGAGGAACTGGCTGAGCTCGAACTCGATCGCGTCACCGATCCGGATCGGCCGACGCTCGCGCGGGTTGTACGACACGGCGTGCGTGTAGTGCAGGTCGTCGAGCGGCGTCATCGTGCGGTTGTCGGAGTACTCGGCCACCGTGTTCACGCCGCGGAAGAACAGCCGGAGCTCCTCCTGCCCGGACTTGAGCTTCCACTTCGTCGTCACGTTGAAGGTGAGCGTCGACCCGCCCTTCGCGATCGCATCGACGATCTCGACCGCCACGGTGCGGTGCTGCCAGTAATGGCTCAGGTAGTGCTCGTAGGCCTGGAACTGGCTCTCGCGCGCGTGTCGATCGCGGGCCCGATCGCCCCAGCGGGTGACGAGGGCCGTCGCGGTCTCCTCGCGCAGCGACGGCTCCAGCGCGGTGCTCGCGTCGTGGAGCGGAACGACCTCGAGTCCGGCCCCGCTCACCGTCGCACGGGCCGCGGACGCGGTCGCGGTCGCGAGCAGCGCGACGGCGAAGATCGCCGCGAGCCGCACTCTCGACGACGTGGGTCGAGCCGGCCGCCCGAGGCGGCGCGAGGGGCTGACGATACGCATGGTCGGGTCTCCTCTACGTGAGTCCGTCCATGGTCGCCCCGTTCCGCACGAGGCCGCGACCCTGAATCGCATCGAGGTGACGAGATTTCCCGGCTGTCCTTCGCGTCCGCCCTGGCGCGTGCGACGGACGATGCTCTCCGTTCCGCGCTGCCCCGGTGTACGCCGGTCATGACACCGCTCTGGGACCCCGCAGCGGTCGGGACGCTCGCCGCGCCGGTTTGGACCGGCGCGCTACGGCACCGCGTCCATCGCGAGCGGCATGAAGCCCCCGGGCAGTGCGCCAGCCGACCACGACGCGCCGCCGTCGGTCGTCCGGTACGCCGCGCGGTCCGTCGTCAGGACGACGCCGGTGCCGTTCTCGACGAACGCCATGGTCTCGGCATGCTGGAGCGGGGCGAACGGGCCGGGCAGCTCCGCCCAGGTGCGACCCCCGTCTTTCGTCTTGACCAGGACCGCGACGCCGTCCGACTCCTCCACGACGAGCCAGCCGTCACCCGAAGGCAGGAACGCGCCGACCGTACGGGCCCTGGACGACGCGATCAGGCCCACCTGGCGAGTCCGATCCGTCCAGGTTCGGCCGCCGTTCGGCGAGTGCCAGAGGGTGTCGTCGGCACGACCCTCCGCGAGGATCCACAGATCCGACCGGCCGCTGCACACGAGGCCCGGGTCGTCGAACTGGAATCCGGGTCCGTTCGGGAAGCCGGCGTCGAACGTCCAGGTCGCGCCGGCGTCGGCGGTCGTCGCCCCGCGCGAGTCCACGATCAGCACGCCCGCGCCGCCGGTGCTCACGCAGGCATCACCGAGAACGGGGGGGAACTCACCCGTCGCGGGAAGGTCGGCCACGCGCCAGGAGGCGCCGCCGTCATTGGTGAAGAGCACGATGTCCCGCGAGTAGTCGGCTCCTGCGGGGAGGCCTTGGCCGACGACGATCGCGTGGCGCGCGTCGGCTGCACTGACCACGCGGGCCTCCGACAGCAGCCCCTCGAAGTGGCCCGTCTGGTCGACGAAGCTCGCGCCACCGTCGTCGGTGCGCAGGATCCGGCCCCCGCCCACGACCCAGCCGGTGCGTCGATCGACGAAATCGACGTCGCGGAACGATCCGCCCGGGCGCCCGAGTGCCTCGATCCACGTTCGGCCGCCGTCGTTGGAGCGCAGCAGCAGGCCGAGGATCGCCGGGCCGTACGCGACGCTGTCGCCGGCCGCCCACAGGATCGGGCCCGCGGCATCTTCCGGGATCCCGGGCGCGGGCGGTGGAAGAACGATCGGCGACGCCGCGGGAACCGGAACGCCGCGAGTGCTCTCTCCGGTCCGCGAGTTCGCGAGGGTCGGACCCGTCTGCATGCTGTCGCCGAGCCGCGGCAGGGCCTCGGACGACCACGTGCGACCGCCGTCGAACGTGGTCAGGACCTCGGCCCGCGGGCTTGGTGACCACCAGGGACTCGAGGCCGTCGCAACGCCGCCGGCCAGGCAGCGACTGCGTGCGACGTGCAGAGGCACCAGCCCCGGCGGGACGTCGCCGCGCGACCACGACCAGCCGCCGTCGTCGCTGAAGACGCAGAAGCGCGCACCGGCGGGGTCGGCCGCAGCCTGCTCCCAGCCGCACGCGAAGCCGTGCTCCGCGTCCGCGAAGTCGAGCCAGGAGATCGAACCCTGCGCGACGTCCGCGACGGGCACCGCATCCCACGCGCCGTCGGCACTCGAGACGAGGATCTGCGGCTGGCCCCCGAGCATGCCCGCGATCCACCCGCGATCCCCGTACGTCGCGTACTCGGTCGGCTGGAAGCCCGCGTCGGCGTCGATCCGCGAGACCGTCACGGCGTCCGGATTGGATACGTCGTACAGCTCGAGGTCCGGCCACCAGCGAACGACCTCGGTGCGTCCGCCGCGCGTGCCGAGCCCCATCCAGACGGGCTTCAGCCACTCGCCGACCGGGACCTCGTCGACCTGCTGCCATCGGTCGGTGGCGACCGAGCCGGCGAAGACGTACGGCCCCGGCGTCCCGAAGGAGGCGCGGCTCTCGTAGGTGCCGAGCGTCCAGCCGAACGCCGATTTCTCGTCGACGACCAGGTCCAGACGACGCTCCGCTCCCGCGATCGGCGACACGTCCTGCCACGTCACCCCCGCATCGTCGCTGCGCAGGAGAACCGCTCCCCTCGGAAAAGGCGACTCGGGGACGAGGTAGCCGGCACTCCAGCTCCACGCGACGCCGGGTGAGCTGAAGAAGATCGGTCCGCGCCACTCGGGCGCGCCGTCGCCCGCGAAGTCGAGGATCTCCACCCGGCCGAGGTGCGCCCGGACCAGAGCTCGCTTCGAGGTGCGGAACGGGATCGACGGTGTGTTGCCGAGACCGTTGCGTGACGGTGCACCGCGGAGCTCGAGCACCGTCACGAAGACCTCGCCGTCGTCGAACGGCCCACTGCATGCGGCCGCTGCCGTCGGTGACGGCGCCGCGGACGGCGTCGGCGTGGCGGCGCCCGGAGGGTCGTCGGTCTCCGGCGACCGCTGGCCGGCCGAGCCGCCCCCGCAACCCGCGCCGAGGAAGAGAGCACCGATGCACAGGGTCTTCCACGGGAGCGAATGCGGCATGCCCGCAATGGACGTCCGATCGCCGTGGGGAGTTACGGCTCGGAAGGGCGATGCCAGGCGGGCTGATCGATCGGCGGCGGCGCCGCCGGCGTTCCCACACCAAAGCGGCCGCTCGCGGCGCGTCGCAGCATCCGCGCGGACGGCGCGGACCGGGAGATTGTCAATCCATGGTGTGAATGATTATCATCCACGTCATGGCGGTTCTGCCTCGAGCCGTGGGTGACGCGCTGCACGAGCGTCTCGGCGCCATGCCGGTGGTGGTGGTCACGGGTATGCGCCAGACCGGCAAGAGCACGCTCGTCGAGCAGCTGGTGCCGGGACGGCGCCGCTACCAATCGCTCGACGACCTCGACGTGCTCGATGCGGCGCGCCGCGAGCCCGAGGTGCTGCTGGACGGCGTGGACCCGACGACGCTCGACGAGGTGCAGCGCGAGCCCGAGCTGCTGCGCGCGGTGAAGCGCGCCGTCGACCGGCGGCGCGTGCCGGGGCGATTCCTGCTCACCGGCTCGGCCAACCTGCTGCTCATGCGCCAGGTCTCGGAGTCGCTGGCGGGAAGGGCGAGCTACCTCACGCTGTGGCCGATGACGCGACGCGAGCAGCTCGGGCGGGGTCGGTGCGGCCTCTGGGAGGAGCTGCTCGCGGCGCCCGACGAGGCGTGGCGCGACATCCTCGCGGCCGAGCCGGACGAGCCGGCCGACTGGCGCGCCCTCGCCCTGCGCGGCGGGTTTCCGACGCCGGCCGTCGCGATGCGCAAGCCCGTCGATCGCTCGGTGTGGATGGACGGCTACGTGCGGACGTACCTCGAGCGCGACCTGCAGGACCTCGCGTCGATCAGCGCGCTGCCGGACTTCCGGCGTCTGATGCGGGCGGCGAGCCTGCGCGCGGGCCAGCTCGTCAACCAGACCGAGCTCGGACGCGACGTCGCACTGCCGCAGCCGACGGTGCATCGCTGGCTCAACTTGCTCGAGACCTCGTACCTGCTGGTGCGGCTGCCCGCGTATGCCGTCAATCGCACCAAGCGCCTGATCAAGTCGCCGAAGCTCTACTGGGGCGACACCGGTCTGCTCCTCCACCTGGCGGGCTCGAGCGAGCCCGGCGGGGCGCACCTGGAGAACCTCGTGCTGCAGGATCTTCTCGCCTGGCGCGACGCCCGCCTCGAGCACGCGGAGCTGGGCTACTGGCGGACCGCGATCGGCGAGGAGGTGGACTTCGTCGTCGAGGCGGGCGGCAGGCTCCTGCCGATCGAGGTCAAGGCGAGCGCGCGGCCGCGCCTCGCGGACACCGCGCACCTCCGCACGTTCCGCGCCGAGTACGGCAGGAGGGCACGCGCGGCCCTGCTGCTGCACACCGGCAGCGCGCTCGAGTGGCTCGCCCCCGGAGTGCTCGCGGCGCCGTGGTGGAAGGTGGTCTGATCGGCCGCGATCGTTCCACCGCTTGCCGCGAGCGACTCTGCGAGCCACGACAATCGGCGCCAGGCCGCATCGTCGAGCCGAGAGCAGCCGACGCGACGGTGGTGAAGGGTTCCGCGGAGACGTCTATCGCGGCGTACCCACCATGGCCCCCACGATCAGCAGCGCGGCGGTTCGCGCCGACACGGTGAATCCGAAGAACGACCCGAAGTCCTGCGTCGCCGCGAGGCTAGTGACGAACAGGCCCGGGATGCTGCTCTGCAGCCGATCGTCGAGCACCGGGAAGCCGTTGCGGGTAGCGAGGTCCCCGAGCAGGTTGCCGGCGGCGAGAAACGGGACGCGCGACATCTCCACCTTGTATCCCGTGGCCAGGACCACGCGATCGACCTCGAGCACGACGCCCGAGGTCAGCGTGACGGCGAGCGCGTCCGGCCGCTCGGCGACGCCGGCGATCTCGGTGTGCGGCCAGGTGTGAACCGGCGGCGTCGCGATCCGCGGCGCCAGCCAGGGCTCGAGCTTCAGCCGCCCTTCTTCCCAGAGCCGGCGGTTGTAGCCGTCGCGCTCCGCGGCGCCGATGCGGCGGTACCAGCCGGGGTCTTCGGTGAAGCGTGCGACGATCGCCGGCACCCAGCTCCAGTCCGACGCGGCGAACCGGGGCGTGTCGTGGCGATAGGTCAGGTGCACCGCGCTGGCGCCAGCTTCCTGCAGCAGCGCCGCCCACTCGAACGCGCTCTGCCGGCCGCCGACGATCAGGCAGCGCTGCCCCGCCATCACCGCCGGGTCCACCGCGTCGCAGGTGTGCGACAGGCGCGACGCCGGAATCATCTCCGCCAGCGCCGGCGCGTTGCGGAAGTAGTCGAAGCCGATCGCGAGCGCGACCGAGTCGGCCGCGATCGTGTCGCCGTCGGCACAGGTGGCGACGAAGCGCTGCGCACCGCGCTCGCCCCGATCGAGCCGCACGATCGTCGTCGCGATCGGATCGACGCCGCTGCCGCGCCTGAACCACTCGACGTACTCGAGGTAGAGATCGCGCGGGATCGGCAGCGCGTCCTTCGCACTGGTGCCTCGCTCGGCGAGGAATGCCTCCATGGTGCGGACGCCGGCGGTGTCGAGATGCCAGTCCGGCCCCGAGCGCAGGAACATGCCGCGCGGCATGTGGTCGGTCCAGAACGACATCGAGCGCCCGGCGACGAGAAGGTCGATGCCGGCGAGCCGCGCGGCGTTGGCGAGCGCCAGGCCGAAGGGGCCGGCGCCCATGACGAGGAGATTCGTTGACGCGTGCATGGGTCCGGGGTGGAGACGTGAGCGTATCCCGAGCGCCGAAACGTCGACAATCGATCGCTGCCCCCGCAGCGGGATCGTTGACGGCGAGGAACGGGTTGCATAGGGCCGGGGCGTGCCCGGCAATCGACGGATCGGCGGTACTTCACCGCAGGCGGCGTCAGCGCCCGAGCCGGCATCCTGTGCGGGCAGCCCGCTCGCTCCCACGATCTCCGGCAGAAGCACCTCGCTGCGCATCGTCGAGGTCGCGGACGCGCCGTTCATCGTGCGCCTGCGGAGCGGCCCGCGCGGCGCGCACCTGTCGCCGATCGGCACCGACCTGCGGCGTCAAGAAAAGTGGCTCCGCGCGTACAAGCAGCGCGAGGCGCGGCGCGAGGAGCTCTACTTCGTCATCCGCCACCGCAACGCCGGCGACGTGGGCACGTTGCGCGTCCACGATCTCACGCACGACTCGTTCTGGTGGGGGAGCTGGATCGTGGCTGAAGGCGCGCCGACGTGTGCGGCCTTCGAGTCGATGTTCCTCGTCTACGAGCTGACGTTCTTCGCAATGGACCTGCGCTGCGCACGCTTCGTCGTCCGCAGGGACAATCCGAAGGTCGAAGCCTTCCACCGCCGCTTCGGCGCGACGATCCGTGCCGAGGACGGGTCGCGCGTCTTCCTCGAGCTCACGCGCGAGCGCTACGCGACAGCGAGGCCGCGTCTCGCGAGGCGCTTCGCGCCCTCGAGCGAGTTGCCGTCAGCGGCTTCGGGCGAGCAGGAATGCGAGCGCACGGCGTCCCGCGCCGTGCAGACTCGCTGACGCGTACGGGTTGAGGCCGAGGCGAGAGAACGCGAGCAGCAGGCGTGGCCGCACGTCGGCCGGGCGCTGCCGGCAGGAGGCGCGGAAGTAGCGCCGGGCGGCGTCGAAGTCGCCGTCGCGCAAGTTCCGCAGGCCCGCGCGCAGCAGCATGTTCATCCGCGCCACCATCAGTGCAGGGGCGAGCTCGGGGTACTCGTCGAGCAGGATGTCGGTCGAGATCAGCCGGTCGTCGAGCCAGGCGCGCCCGGCCCCCGCAGAGGTGACGTTCCCGGCCCAGCGCCGGTGACGCGTCAGGACTTCGGGGACGTATCCGAGCCGGCCGCGCGCGACGCACTCGACGTTGAACAGCCAGTCGCTGACGACGCGCAGACGCGGGTCGAAGACCAGATCGGGCATCGCGCTGCGCCGGTACGCGAACGACGACGTGGGGATGTGGCTCGAGGCGCGGATGAACTCCTCGACCGTCCCGCCGCGGCGCATGATCTCGCAGCGCGCGATCCGTGACGGCGCCCCGTCGTCGAAGAAGACCTCGACGTCGGTGCCGACGAGGCTGACACGAGGATCGGCGGCGAACACCCGCACCTGCTTCTCGATCTTCGACGGCAGCCAGAGGTCGTCGCCGCCGAGCCACGCGACGAGCGCGCCCCGCGCGGCGGCAAGCCCGCGGTTGCAGTTGACGGTGATGCCGCCGTTGACCTGCGCGCGCACGAGCTCGATGCGCGGATCGTCACGCGAGAGCTCCGCGACCACCTCCGGCGTGCCGTCGGTCGACGCGTCGTCGGCGACGACGATCTGCAGCTGCTCGTAGGTCTGCGCCTGGACGCTCGCGACCGTCTCCCGGATGAGCTGCGCCTGGTTGTACGTCACGACGATCGCGGTGACGAGACCGTCGACGACGCTCATGTTCGCTCCGCCCACGTCAGCACGTGGCTCGCGAGCGCGTGCGCTCGACGTCGGTGGACGACGGCGGGTCCTGCGGCGTCGTCACCCGGTTCGTTTGCGACGGGACGGACCGCGGAGCCGATCGTACCGGATCGTGTCGTGGAGGAGGTGAGCATTTCGCGCCGGGCGCGCTGCGACCATCACCGCGTCGCCGTTCGCCGTCAAGGGTTGGTCTCCCACCCGACACGGAAGCCGGGCAATCGTTCGCCGGAGAACCGTGACGCGACGCCGCCCACACGGCGTGGCCGCTCAGGCCGGGAAGGGATTGCGCGTCGGCAGCTCGGGGAAATGCGAAAAATCGCGATCTGCGGTGAGCAGCTCGCGAATGCCGTGCGCCACGCACAGCGCGGCGATGCGCGCATCGTGCACGACGGGGCCGCGGACACGCGGGCGATCGACGAAGCGCGCCAGCAGGGGGACGAACTCCTGCGGCTCGCACAGGAGCGATACCGTCGGCGACGCCGTCCACGCAGCGATCTGTCGCCACGCCTGCTCGGGCGAGCTGGCGGCATCCTTCCAGATGCGTGGATTGGTCACCACGCTGAAGAACTCGTAGAGACACGGCCACGGAACGCCCCAGCGATCGCGGCCTTCCGCCAGATCCCGGACGACCGCGGCGGCACGCTCGTGGTGCGCCGATTCCCTGCGATGCGCGTACACGAGGACGTTTGTGTCGACGGCGATCATCGAGGCCGCGAATCCCCGTAAATCTCCGCGCGCAGATCCTGCCAGGAGTAGGCCTCGAGCGGGTCGAGCGCGCCGCGCTCGCCGACGCTCTCGTCGGGTAGCCGGTACGCCGTCGGCGCCGACGCGTCGTTCAGCACACGGCGCAACCCCTCCTCGACGATCGCACGCAACGGACGACGGACGCGCTTGGCGTGCCGCTTTGCGCGCTCGAGGAGCGCGTCCTGGATGTCGAGCGTGGTCTTCACGGAGCAATACTACCCATACTGAATAGGGTGGGCAATCCATATCTCGATCGACGAGCCGTCGGAGTCGTTTCGGTAGTTGACGAAAGAGGCGATGGCGGCGGCCGGCGGACTCGATGGGGCCGCGGAAGGCGTGTCAGCTGCCCCGAGAATGGACTCGGGATCTCGCGCGTCGCGCTCACTCGCTTCCGCCGGGCATCGTCGCGAAGCGCAGCAGCCCCTCGCGGAGCTCCGGCAGGTTCGCGAAGCGTGCCTCCACCTTGTCGCGATACTCCTGCCGCAGGGCCGCGTCGTGCTCGTATCCCTCGCCGACGTCCATCGCGGTCACTGCGGCGTCGAGCCATCGCGGCATCGGCTCCAGGCGCAGGAATCGAGCCAGGCGCGTCAGCATCTCGCGGGAGATCTCGTGCTGGAAGTAATGGAAGCAGCGTTCGGGGAACTGCTGCTGCAGCTCCCCGAACCACGCGATCTCGCGGAGCACCGCGTCGATCACGTCGTGCACGTTCGAAGGGTGCCGTACGCGCTCGAACAACCTCGCGTGCCCCGTCCGCACGTTGGACACCGCGCAGTCCAGCGGGTGACGGATCGGCAGCAGAAAGCGCAGGCGATCGTCGTCCTGCGCGAAGATCCGCCGCAGATCGATCCGCCGCGCCCGCATCAGGTTCGCGGTCTTCAGCGATTCCTTCCAGAACAGGCACTGCGCGTGCGGCTTGCGCACGTCGGCGCCGACGGCGCGCGCCAGCTCGCTCAGGCGATGCTCGTCGTCGAAGGCGTGCGAGTGGATGATGGCCCCGCCATGCGCACCGCGCTTGCCCTTGGTGGCGATGAGCGTCGCAAACTGCGTGAAGCGGCGGAGCCGTTCGGGATCGAAGCCGGAGCTGCCGAGGAGATCGACCTCGCTGCGGCCGAAGATGCGATCACCTGCGTGGTTCAGCACCTGGCAGTGCGGGTGCAGGAACAGAACCGCGGCGGTGAGCGTGGTGAGATTGCGATACGGCCCGAGGGCCAGGCATACGGTGCGGCACGCGGTGACGTCGATCGAGCGCGACCGGAGCAGATCCATGCGGTCCGCCACGCGCTGCGGCAGGGCGCGCACCGAAGCTGGAATCAGGCTGCCGGAGAACCGCCGTCTCACGACACGACGGAATACCCGCCACGATGCAACCGCGCGACTCGGCGGGCCGCGTTCGCGAGCCCCGGCCCGAACGGGCCGTGACGTCGCCGCACCGCCGCCCCTGCGAGCGGTGCACGGCACACGCGCGCGGCCGCGCACGACACGTGCTAATGCCGCGCCGCTGCGCGGCCGTAGGGACTTCCGATGCACCGGAGACTCCGAACCGTCCCGTCGTGCGCCGTGGCACTGCTCCTCCTGCTCGGCGTGGGCTGCTCGGACGGCGGCTCCGGAGACGTCGACGGCGGTCTCGGGAGCCCGCTCGTCACACAGTACGTCGGCATCTTCAACGACGGGCGGACCGACAACTTCGGGCCCTGCCTCGAGATGAACCCACCCTACGAGCTGTGGAACGTCACGTTCATCGCGTTCGTGCACACGTACGAGCGGGACGGTCTGTACGTCGTCGACTACGAGAACGCGCGTGGCCGCGACGCGGACGACCAGCCGATCCCGCCCGCGCCGGGCGACACGGATCGCGACCGGATCCGCCGGCTCGTCGAGTCGGCGCGCGCGGTGAACCCGCGCATGCGCTTCGTCATCTCGCTCGGCTGGGGGAGCGGCGACTTCTCGAACGGCGCCACCACTCCGGTCGCGTTCGCCGCCTCCGCCGGACGCATCGTCGAGGAGAACGACCTCGACGGCTTCGACGTCGACTACGAGGGCGACGCGATCGACGAGGAGTCGTTCCGCGTGGTCTCGCGTGCGCTCCGCGAGGAGCTCGACGCGCGCGGCGCGGCGATGGGCAAGCCGCTGCTGCTGACCATCACTCCCGCCGAGACCTACGGCCTCGACCTCGAGGCCGTCGACGCCTACTACGACCTCGTCCAGCTCCAGTCGTACGACGCGTGGGACGACAACGCCTTCCCGCCGTCGGAGATCGTCGGACGCGGCGTGGCGAGCGAGAAGATCCTGTTCGGCCGCGACATCGAGCGCGGCGACACCCTCGCCGCGCCCCGCTACGGGATCTCCGACGTCGTCGCGTACGTGCGCGACAACGGCCTGCGCGGGCTCATGGGCTGGCGCGTGAACGCCGCAAGCCAGATGAGCGGCCCGGATCGATTCGCCGGCGTCGAGCTCCTCGGCCACGCGTTCGACGACGCCGCGACGCGCTGAGCGCCGCGCTGCGGGACGCGGCCGAGCCGCGTCGCGTCCGGAGTCAGCCGCCGGCGGAAGGACGGGACGCCCGCTGCCGCTCGATGCGCGCGCTCCGGCGGTTCAGAGAGCGAGCAGGTGACGCTTCCCGGCGCCACGGACGGCGCCTCGGGGAATGGACGCATCGAACGAGACGAAGCACCCACCGCGGCGAACGTCGAGAGCGCGCCGCGACCCATCGTGGGGCTCCATCGGACCGAGGAGGTGGCGATGGCGGCCGCGGCGACATGCAGCGCGTCGGCTCGCTGTCACGCCAGAGGATTCTCGTGACGAAGCTTCGCGAAGCGCTTGAAGTCGTTGTCCGTCGAGCAGAGCGTCGCGCCGTGCTCGATCGCGAGCGCCGGCAGGTGAGCGTTGGGTCACGAGGCTGCCCGCCGTACCCGCATTGGTGAGCAGGTCCCTCCGGATCGCCCGGTGTCGATCACCGGCCTGAACGATCAGGCACGGGGGCTGCTCGAGCCACTCGTCCACCAGCGCCTGCGCCTTCCCGACGGTGAGCGGGCCCGGCAAGATGACAGGCCGGGTCGTGAGTCACAGGAACCCGAGGATGACGCTCCACGAGAGCCGACCTGCTCGTCGCCCGAAAGGCGCTGCTCCCACCAGCGCCGCGCCTTCGCATGCAGGGGAGCATCCTCGTTCACGGCGTAGAGGAGCACGTTCAGGTCGACGAGTCTCACTTCCCGACGAGCAGCTTGCGGACCGTCTCGTCGTCCTCCAGCACGGCGGCCATGGGGAGAGCCTTGTCGAGGCTGAGCGATGGCGGGAAGTCCATCCGGAAAGTCGTCAGACGATAGGTTTTTCGCCTCGGACGCGGCCACAGCATGGCGAGTCCGGCCCCGAGGGCCCGCCGCACCACCTCTTTGACCGGCAGCTTCGTGCGCCGGGCGATCTTGCGCACCCGCTCGAGCAGGTGCTCTTCGATGTCCAGCGTGGTTCGCATCAACGCGTCACATCATCCTGATGCTGACGTCGACCGGCGCACGCAGGGGGATCCGAGAAGCTGGCGGGCCCCGGTCAACCGCCGGCGCCGAGCGCGGCAGGGTCACCGCGCATGATGGCCACCGTGGCAAGCGCTTGCTTGACGCCGAGCAAGTCGGCCCCCTCCTCTTCGAGCCGGCATACGTTGCGCGCCCACGACGCGCTTGACGGCCTCGCCCGTGGGCTCGGTCGAAACCACCACAGCAGGGCTCTCGACAGTGGTCCAGGAGCTCGCCCGAGAGGAGCCGATCCTCGCAGATCAGGAGGTGGGCACGATGAGCTAGCTCACCGATCCCGGAGCGTCCCGCCACCGACGCCGCGGCGAGGTCGCGCGGCGAGGCACGGCGCGACACATGCCGCTCGGCACGTCTGCGGGCGCGCGACCTCCGCCGCGCGCCCGCCGTGCATCGATCGTCAGCTCGGCCGAGCTGCGCCTTGGGGTACATCGTCACGACGGCAGCACCGCCGCGTCCAAGGTTGTGCTGCAGCGCGATCTTCGCGTCCTTCACCTGACGCTTGTCCGCCTGCCCGCGCACCTGCCAGTACAGCTCCAAGCACTGCGCAAGACCCGTCGCGCCGAGCGGGTGCCCCTTCGAGATCAGCCAGCCCGACGGGTTCACGACGACCTTGCCGCCGTACGTGTCCGCGCGCGCGTCGATGAGCTCGCCGGCCTTGCCCTCACCGCACAGGACGAGCGCCTCGTAGGTGATCAGCTCGTTCGCGGAGAAGTCGTCGTGCAGATCGAGGATCTCGATTACGAACAGGCACCGCAGACGAACGGCCTCGATACGGCCGAGCATCTCGCCCCTTAGTCGTCGCTCCCGCCCATCACAGCTAGGGCGCTTGTGCCGGCACGTCCAGCTGATTCCCCTTGCGACCGCCGCTCACCAGGGCGTGTTCCCCGAGCGCACCCTCGACGAGCAGCTTTGCCATCGCGACGGTCCGGTTTGCGAGCGCTCGTGCGCCAGCCTGCAGGTCTACGCTCCCGGAGACATAGCGTACGTTGTTCTCCATGTCCTCGGCGCTCCAGCCGCGCGAGTGTGCGATGTACGGGAACTGCGGGAACTGGCAGCCGACTTCGGCGAAGAAGCCGAGCATGCTGCCGGCGACGGCCTGCACGTTGTCCTGGCCCCCGGTGATGATGAATGCCGCCGCCTTGTGCTTGAGCAGGTGCCGGTCGGCGATCGTCTCCTGATTCTGGATGCAGTTCATCCGTTCGACCATCTTCTGGTAGAGGCTGCACGGCGCGCCCCAGCGAATCGAAGTCGAGATCAGAATCGCATCGGCCCAGTGCACGATCGCTTCATAGACCCGGTCGAGCTGATCGGTGGGGTCCATCTGCGTGATCGAGCACGGCCAGGTGCAGGCGTGCGCGCTCTTCGAGTAGAAGCCCTCACAATGCCGGAAGCTCAAATCGCGGAGGCGAATCGCTTGCGTTTCACAGCCGGCGGAAGCGGCTTGCGCAAGGGCGTGTTCCAGCAGAAACTCCGACGTGCTCGGCCGTGGAAACTGCTGGTTCATCATCGTGGTCGAAATGCCCACGACGCGGATCGGTCCGGCCTCACGCTTCACCGGCCGCGCCAGCGGATGCGCCGGATGTGGAATGTGCTTGCGAGCCGTGGCCGAAGCCAGGTCAACTAAAACTTTGCCGGCTTCAACCTTCACCCGATAGGTCGGCACACTGCCATCGCCGATCTCAGGCCTCGTGCGACCGGTCTGGTAGTGGAACTTCCAGAAATGCCACGGGCACGTGACGTACTCGCCGTCGAGAATGCCGTCGCCCAGCGGGCCGCCGACGTGATTGCAGACGCCCGAGAGTGCGGTGAACGTGCCGTCGCGGTAGCACAGCGCGATCGCAGTGTCGCGTGCCCGGAGCTGCTGCAGCTCGCGCTTCGCCAGATCGCTGGCTGCTCCGAGAGGAACCCAATCTTCGCCTGGCATGCGTGATGACTCCTTGCGTGGCCGGCAGTGGCGAGCGAACAGGTGCTGCGCCAACATATCAGGTTCCCCCCGACCTGCGAGCACAGGCCGTCGGTAAAGTCTCACTGACCGGTCACCTCCTCCGCCGACCGTGACGCCGGTACGGAAAGCGCCAACCCGACGCGGGCTGCACAGTCGACGAACTACGGACGATGAGTTCGCGATTCGGTTGGAACAGACCGGTAACGGATCTGGAAAGCATGCTTTCACAACGGGCAGATCAGCGTTCGATCTCGCGCTTGCGGTCGTCAGCCGCACGCGCTGCGCTCATTGCTTACCTCAGCGCTCATTGCTTACCTCAGCGCTCATTGCTTACCTCAGCGCTCATTGCTTACCCGGTGGTGTGCTACTGACCCGCGTGGCAACCGCGCAGTTACAGCTGCCAGCCCCGTTTGAACCCTATTCTTTGCTGACCACGACCGTAGCTCACGGTCGACTGGGTCGGTGCCGTCATCCGGAGCACGACGGCGCTATCTCGTCCGCAGGTCGCGCGCGACCTGCGCCGCAAGATGGTCTTCGTTGCCGACCCGCGGTAGGTCGGCAAGAGGACGCTCGCGAAGGCGCTGCCGGGTGCGTCGGCGGGATACCTGAGCTGGGACGTGCCGCGCGGCCGCGAGCGGATCCTGCGCCGCGAGCTGCCGGTGAGCCGCCCGCTGGTGTTCGACGAGCTGCACAAGAACCGGAGCTGGCGGACCTTTCTCAAGGGCGTGTTCGACGGTCGCGCGCGCGGGCAGCAGATCCTGGTCACCGGCAGCGCGCGGCTCGACGCCTACTGGGTGCACGGCCTGGCCGGTTGAGGGCGAAGACCTTTCAGAACGAGCACCCGCAGGCGATCCCCGATCGCCCAGCCACCGACGCCGCGGCGATGCCCGCCAGCAGCGGCGCCCCCTCCGCGAGATCGTCGCGCGGATCGCCGTCGACGATCCGGTCGCCTTCGACGTCGATGCCGTGCCCCTGCGCGGCGCACGATGCGCCGCCGCACCGTCGCGAGAACCGCGCCAGGCGTCGCGATCAGACGGCGCCCGCAACGGCGGGCACGGTCGCGTGAGGGGAAGGAGCATCGAACCAGCCTGGACTAAGTCCACGTCGACGAATACGCTCTCCGGTGTGAAGACCGTCACCACACACGAGGCGAAGACCCATCTCTCGAGGCTGGTCGCAGAGGTGGAGGCCGGCGAGGAGATCGTCATCCGCCGGGGTGCCCGGGCGGTCGCTCGAATCGTACCCCTCCGCCATACGAAGAGAGCGACCCGTCCGAAGGTCGGGACGATCACGTCGCCGCCGATCCGCGCCAAGCGCGGCGTGTTCGAGCCGCTCTCGGACGAGGATCTGAAGCAATGGGGACTGTGAGCTGAGCCTGCTCCTGGATACCTGCACGTTCCTCTGGCTGACTGCCGAGCCGAAGCGGCTGAGCCGGCGGGCCCGTGAAGCCATCGATCGCACTGCCACGCGCCTCTACCTGAGCGACGTGTCGGTGTTCGAGGTCTGCACCAAGTGGCGCAGCGGCAAGCTCGAGCTCCCGACCACCCCGCGGCGGTGGTTCGGCGAGCAGACCCGCACGTGGCAGACCGAGCGGCTCTCGCTCGACGTCGAGCACTACTACCGCGAGAGCGAGCTTCCGGCGCTCCACCGCGATCCGTTCGACCGCCTGCTCGTGGCGCAGGCGATCGAGCGTGACCTCTCGATCGTCACGCCCGATCCGGCGATCCGCGCGTACCCGGTCGCGGTCGTCTGGTGAGGTCTCACGTCGGGCAGGGAGGGGACATCGCTGCGCGCCGATCGGCCCGGATGTCCGAGCGCGAGGCCTGATGTCACGTGCAAGGGTCGCATCCTGCTACGCCTGCGGCGCGACTGGCCGCTCGCCATATGCGACGGAGAACGGGTTCTCGCTCGTCAAGTGCAACGACTGCGGGCTCCTCTATGTCGTCGATCCGCCGGCACTGGAAAGCATCGCCGCCGCAACCCGTGAGGGACGGCATCACGGGGAGGAGGCCGACCTCGACGTGACAGGGCGATTCAACCCGTCGGCCGTGCCACGCTATCACGAGCCCCTGGCCGCCCTGTTCGGTCCGGAGCTGGCGACGAAGCACAGCTGGCTCGACGTGGGCTGCGGCCATGGGGAGTTCATCACCGCGCTCGGCCAGGTCACCGCGGGACGGCTCGCCGTGCGCGGGGTCGAACCCAACGTTCACAAGGTCGCTTCATCCCGCGCGCGCGGCCTGGACGTCTCCGCGTTCGACATCTCGACGCATCCGGGTCGGTATGACGTCGTGTCGATGCTGGATGTCTACTCGCACCTGCCGGACCCGCCCGCGTTCCTCGCGACGCTGAAGGGGCTCCTCGATCCGGCCGGAGAGCTGGTCATCCAGACGGGCGATGCGGCCGACCTCGAGGCGAAGGACCAGCTTCGACCGTTCGGACTGCCCAATCACCTGAGCTTCGCGTCGGAGACGATTCTCCGCAGCATGCTCGGGCGGCTAGGCTTCAGCGTGGTGAGCGTGTGGAAGGGCTCCTACCTTCGTCGCGACCCGGTGTCGGTCGCGAAGGAGGTGGTGAAATTCTTCGTTCCGGGCTACCGCTCGCGGATTCGCCACCATCTCGACTGGGAGAGGTCCTCCCGGACGAACATGTTCATCCGCGCGAAGCTTGCGGACTGACGTCCGCACCGGCTTCGCCGGCCACGAGGGGATGAAGAACCGCTCGGTGTCTTCACCTGACGTGTCCATGGGCTTCGCCCACCACGAGGGGACGAAGGACCGCTGGGTGTCTTCACCTGACGTGTCCATGGGCTTCGCCCACCACGAGGGGACGAAGGACCGCTGGGTGTCTTCATCTGACCGGTGCTTCCAGCCCCGCGGCCCCCAGCATCGGGAGCCGTGACTCGGGGGGGTTCTCCTCGACGAACGACCGGATCTCGGGTTGCCACGCGTCGAAGTTCGCAACGCACTCGTCGATCGTCCGGCCGATGTCCGCGCCGGCATCCACACGCCTGATGTACGGCTTGCGCATGAACGCAGGCATTCCGCCGATGATCAGCGGCCAGCCGCGGGCGAGCAGTTGCATCGTCTTGTTCGGCAGCAGGGCGGCGTCGCTCGGCCTGTCGCGGCGGTAGGGAATGATCGCCGCGAGAATGCGCGACACCGGCAACTCGTCCAGGTCGCGCCGCCCCGTCACCTCGATGTTGGCGTGAGGCGCGACGCGGCGCTCGACCATCTCGCGCGAGCTCTCCTGCGACGGCCCCACGATGAGAATCTTGAAGTCCGGGCGCTCCCGGGCCAGGACATCGGCCATGCGGCAGATCAGGTCGAGGTCGAGGCGCTTGTCCACGTACCCCCAGAACAGCAGCATGTTGCGATCGGAGACGCTTCCGGTGGGCGCCTGATAAGGAGCGACCGACCAAGGGAGGAACAGTCTGGGCTTGCACCAGTGGATCAGTCTCTCCATGAGCGGCGTCGAAACCGTCAGCACTTCATCGCTCATCCGGCAGGTGCGCTCCAGCGCCCAGGTCATGTGCCCGTGGTACGGCAGTCGACACATGGCCTCGAAGTCATCGTTGATGATGGTGATGATGCGGTTGCGCGGGAAGATCTTCCGCAGGAAGTAGAAGTCGAAGTTGAAATTGATGATGACGACGTCGTCGCCAAGATCATGTCGTCGCGCGAACGCGGCGATCTGCCCACCCACCACTTGCGCATTCGCCCAGTGGAGCGGCGGCAGCACGCGCAGCTGATAGTGCAGCAGTCGGTGTGTGCGCACCAGCGTCGGCCCGTTCTCCACCTGCGCCTGCGCGGGCTCTCCGCGTGAGCCGTACGGCCCACCGCGCTCGAAAAAGAAGACCCGGTGGCCGTGCTCCACCAGCAGGTGCGCAACCTGGTGTCGAAGGCGCGGCGCTTCGGACCACGCCGTGTGCGTGAAGATCAGGAAGGTCTGCTTCACGAGGGCTCCCGGCAACTGAGGTGATCGCCCTTCAGGACGTACCGGTGGCCCGTGTGCGGGCAGGTGAACTCGCCGGCGCCGGAAAGCGGCAGCGGAATGCGCTCGCCGTACCGGCTCATCCACCCGATCTGACGTGCGGGCACGCCCGCCATCAGCGCGTATGGTTTGACGTTCCGGTTGACGACCGCCCCCGCGCCGACGAACGCGTACTCGCCGACGGTCACGCCGCAGACCACCGTGCAGTTGGCGCCCAGCGTGGCGCCGCGCCCGACCCGCGTGTCGCGGTACTCGTCCTTGCGCGACACGGCCGAGCGCGGGTTGTAGACGTTGGTGAACACCATGCTCGGCCCGCAGAAGACATCGTCCTCGAGCGTGACGTTGTCGTACACCGACACGTTGTTCTGGATCTTGCAGCCGTTTCCGATGACCACACGGTTTCCGACGAACACGTTCTGCCCGAGTGAGCACTGCTCGCCGATCCGCGCCTGCGCGCAGACATGCACCCAGTGCCAGATACGCGTGCCGGCGCCGATCGTCGCACCGGCATCGACGATTGCGGATGGGTGAACGGTCGCGGGTGATCGGTTCGACATCAGAGGCTCGCGCAGAACGGGTGCTGCCGGTCGGGGGCCCTCACGGGGGTCGCGTTGCGAATGCCCTGCGCGATCTCGATGGACTGGCGGGCGTCCTTCACGCCGAAACCGCGGCCGGCCAGGATCTCCCGGTAGCTCTCGGTATGAAGGTCGGTCATCCGCTCGGAGAACTCCACTTCTTCCCCGCCCATGGTGATCGAACGGTAGGTGCGCTGGCCGTTCCTGCGCGGTTCTTCCGGCAGGTGCTCCTCGTTCACGGACAGGAACCAGCGGACACGCGCGCGCTCCAGATGCAGCAGGCCCGCAGCACAGTCGGGGCGGTGGACATGCACTTCCGACTCGCGCTGCTCCCCGAAGATCCACCCGAGCATGTCGAAGAAGTGCACCCCGATGTTGGTGGCGATTCCACCGCTCTTCGAGACATCGCCCTTCCAGCTCCGGTGGTACCAGCGTCCCCTCGAGGTGATGTACGCCACGTCGACCTCCGTGATTCCGGGGGCGTCGCGGTACCTCTCACGCAGCGCGACGATCGCAGGGTGCACGCGCAACTGCAGAAGCGCATAGATGCGCCGGGATCCCTCCTGCTCGAGCTCCGACAGCGCGTCGAGGTTCCACGAGTTGAGCACGAGCGGCTTCTCGCAGATCGCGTGCGCATGGTTGCGCAGCGCAAAGCGGATGTGGGCATCGTGCAAATAGTTCGGCGAGCAGATCGCCACGTAGTCCATGCCGGCGCCGCGGCGGCGTTCCTTCTCGGCGTGGCGGTCGAACCGCTCGAACTCGGTGAAGAACGAGGCGTCGGGGAAGTAGCTGTCGATGACGCCGACGCTGTCGCTGGGGTCGAGCGCAGCCGTCAGCACGTGGCCGGTCTCCTTGATGGCCTTCATGTGGCGCGGTGCGATGTAACCCGCGGCTCCGATCAGGCCGAAGGAAAGCTGCCGGGATCTCTTCACCGCGCCACCACGGTCACGGTCTGCCCCGGGTCGCCGAAGAGCGTGAGGTAGCCGAGCCCGCTCCCGGCCGGCAGGGCAGCCACGGCGCCAGCACCTGCACCGAGGCGATCGGCCTGTGCAGGTAGCTCCCGAAGTGGAGCCACTCCGCACCGTCGCGCTGCTCGATGTCGAGGTCGTCCAGATCACGCCCGTCGAGCTGCGGGATGACGAGCATCATCGTCGCGACGCGATCGCTGGTCGATGCGTCGACGATGTCGAAGCGCGTGTCGGGCTCGCCCGGAGCCGGCGCCGGTACGTCCGCGAGGGGACGAACGGCGATGAGCCCGTCCAGGTTCGGCACCGCGGCGAGACGCAGGCGCGGGTCCATGACCGTCCATGCTAGCGCATCGAGGCTCTCGTTCACCACCAGCCAGGTCGAGGAGAGCCGCGTCTTCGCCGTCGCCGCGCGGATCGAGTGGGCACCTGCCATCAGGTGAACGAGTCTTCGTGGGTCGAGCGCATCCTGTCGAGCGGTGCGCGGCGGAGCCAGCTAGCCGAGCGCCGGGCTCTCGACGACCACGTCCGTGACGACGACGCCCGACTGTGTTCGCCGGTGACACCGATCTCGTCGCGGTATCTCGTCGCCAGTAGTTGACAGGTGCGGTAGCCGGTGCGTGCCCGCCCTGGCTGAGAAAGGGAAGCTGTCTCGCCCACTTGTGGCGTACCCCCGCGATGTCTCCAGCGCCTTCCGGCGGGCACCTTACTTGCGATGCCTGCGCGCCGCAGTCGGTGGGCAGCTCGCCCGCCAGCGAATCCGCAGACAGGTGCGATCATGATGCGACGAGTGCAACGAACCCTCTTTGGTCTGGCGATCGGCATCGCCGGCCTGGCCGCTCTCCTTCCCGGCGAGGCGATCGCCGGGCCGATCTGTCCGAACGGCAGCTTCCGTGTGCAGGGTCCGTTCCTCGAGTCGCTCGGCGTCGAGGACGGCGACATCATCACGATGCGGGACTTTCACGTCGCGCTGGCCGGCTGCGAGCCGGAGCGCGCGAAGGTGCGGGAGATCGCTGGTGGCGTGCGTCTCCGTGCCCGCTGGCGCCCGTGCGAGGCGCTGGGCGGCCGCGTCCGGCTCAAGATGGACCTCGACGCGAGCTGCCAGACGGCGAAGGGGAAGGTGGTGGTCGTCGGGAAGCTGCGCCGGCGCTTCAAGGCGGAAAGCGTCGTACCCGCGCCGACGTTCACCGTCGACCCGAGCGTCGCTCCCGAGTCCGTGTCCCTCGAGCGCTACGCCGACGGTCAGCCGCGCCCGCTCGCCGCGGTCACGGACTCCTCTGGCGTGCCCCTCACCTTCGTCGAGAACGAGCTCCTGGTGGTGAGCGACGACGCCGACGCCGTCGTTGCGCTCGCGCGGCGCTGGCGTGGCCGGATCCTCATGGACCTCGCGCCGAGGGACTACGGGCTGGATCTCCCGACGCACTGGCTGGTCCGCATCGACACCGACCTCGGAGACCGCGCGAAGCTCGCAGCGGACCTGAAGGCCCTCAACCCCGAGAGCTCCGGCGCGCTGCGCGTCTCGAGCGAGGCGGCGCTCGGGCTGGTCGGGGCCGCCGCGAGCGAGGCCGCGGGCGGCCTGCAGGTCGGCATGAACTTCGTCCTCGGGGGCGACACCTACCGCGACCGCTCGATCACCGAAGGCAACCCGGGACGGGCCCTCTCGAACAGCGAGGCGTGGAGCCCGAATCCCTTCCAGTGGAGCTACTTTCGTCGCGGCGGCAATCAGAACATCGGCGTCGGCGAGGCGTGGCGCGCGCTCGACCTCGCCGTGAAGCTCGGCACCCAGGTGAAGATCGCGGTGCTCGACGGGGGCTTCGGCGTCGGCGAGGACTTTCCCTCGTCGTGGGAGCACCACGACAACTCGATCCACGCGATGGACCCGACGCGCGCGAACGAGAACAGCTGCACGAACGACGCGCCGTGCCCCTGGCACGGCCAGAACGCAGTCAACGCGGCGATGGGCGTCGCCGACAACCGCTTCGGCGCGGCCGGCCCGGCCGGTCCGGTCGCGAAGGCGGTGACCGTCCGCGTGAGCGGCGACGCGTTCAACTACCTCGGTGCCTACCTCATCGCGTTCGCGAGCGGTGCCGAGATCGTCACGATGAGCATGAGCGGCCGCGTTCCGGCGGTGGTGAGCTGGATCATCGAGCCGCTCAACGCCCTGACGGCGCTGATGCGCCTGAGCGGCGTCACCTTCTTCGCGTCCGCCGGCAACCTGGGCGAGAACGTCGACGAGAAGGACTGCTTCCTCGGCGTCTGCTGGGAGGAGTCGTGGACCGTGCCGTGCGAGAACGACGGCGTCATCTGCGTCGGCGCGCTCGCCGTCGACTCGAAGACCCGGCGCCGCGACTCGAACTGGGGCCCCGAGAACGTGGACATGTTCGGACCGGGCGAGCTGTGGGTGGCGCCCGACCCGGCGGACCCGCAGGTGCATACCTTCGGAGCGACCAGCGCGGCGACCCCGTTCGTCGCCGGCGTCGCCGCGCTCATGAAGGCCGCGAACGAGCGGCTGACCCCGGCGGACATCGAGCGCATTCTCATCGAGAGCGGGAACCCGAGCCCGGACGGAACCGTCAAGACATACGTCAACGCCTACGAGGCCGTGCTGCGTGCGCTCGGCAGCACGCCGCCCGAGATCTCGATCCGCGAGGACCGGCGAGTCTCGCAGACGTTCTGCGGCCCACCCGAGCAGTTCCTGGTCGCGACGGCGACCGATCGCGAGGACGGCATTCCGGCGTCGATCGAATGGTTCAGCGACGTCGACGGGCGGATCGGCACGGGCCTCGAGATCCGACCCTCCCTGTCGCGTGGTACGCACCGGATCCACGCGGTCGCGACCGACTCGATCGGCGTGGCGACGACGTCGACGGCGATCACGATGGTGGTGGACTACGCGATCACGAGCGCCGAGATCGACATCGTGTCGCCGGAGATGTGGGCGGAGATCCCGAAGACGAAGGCGATCAACTTCGAGGCCGATGGCCGCGACTGGTGGAACTGCGGCGGGGCGAACGCTCTGCGCGATGCGCGCGTGACGTGGATGCACCGCACGGTGCGCAATGACGGCAGCTTCCGTGACGTCGTGATCGGCACCGGCCGACGCCTCACCGCGACCCTCTCGACGCCGGGCGTGCACACGATCTTCGCCTTCTACCAGTACGGCGACCGCGCCGAGGAGCGGGTCTACGACGTGATCTCGATCGTGATCGACGACGTGCGGATCGACACGCCGCCGACCATGACGATCGTGCGACCGCTCGCCCGCGACGTCACGGTCACGATCACCCAGACGCCGAACGGCTTCCTCGGCTGCCTCTACGTCGAGGGCACGGGACGTGACGCCGAGACCCCGAACTTCGGGTCGAACCCCTACAGCATCTGGTGGGAGAGCAACCGCTACGACCTCTACGCCGGTGGCTGGTCGTCACCACAGTGGTTCTTCCGCGCGGGTACGATCTGCCTCCGCCCCGACCCGCGGACGCCGAACGGCACCGAGCACCGGCTCACACTGCGCGGCCTCGACTCCGCGGGCAACGAGGGCGTTTCCCCGGAGCTGCGAGTGCTGCTGGTGCCGAACCTGCGATAGTCGAGGCCTCGCGCGCCGCGCTCGTCCAGAGGGCGAGCGCGGCGCGCTCGACTCACCGCGGAGGATGAGGAGAAGGCTCGACCGTCAGGGGCGGAGCCTCGACACGGAGGCGTGCACCCGCCTGTGGCGGCTCGGGCTCGCGACGGCGTCGACGTTCTCGGGGCCGACTGGCCGAGATTCTCGTGGTGCGAGCCGATCGACCGTACGCGGCTCGCCGCCCCGAAGTTCCCGTCGGCGCCACGCCGCCGCAAGGATCGCTGATCGAACTTGCACCGCGCGCGTCGGCGGAAGTCCGGCGCCTCGACCCGTCGCGGAGCGCTGCACCTCCACGGCACGGCGGTCAGGGCGCGATGCACCGCTGCACCGCACGCAGCACGTTCTGCTCGCGCGACGTGTCGGTGCCTCCGAGGCGCGTGGGCAGGTAGGCGAGCGTCCAGCGCGCGGACGGATCGGCGACGAGCAACGGGCCCCCGCCGTGCGAGGCGCCGAAGCAGCCCGCGGGGAGCGCCGGATCGAGGGTCGGAGGGAGCACGAAGCCGAGACCGAAGGTCGCATCGCCGAGCAGCACCCGGTCGAACCCCTCAGCGTGGACGCGGACCGCGTCGCGAAGGGTCTCCAGCGAGAGCAGAGCCGGGAGACCGGGCGCCCCGATGAGCGCCGCGAGCAGCAGCGCGAGAGAGCGCGCGCTTCCCATGCAGTTCGACGACGGGATCTCGGCCGCGCGGAGATCCCGCCGGCGCCACACGACGTCGTACGCAAATGCGTCGGCCGGACCGAGCAGGGCCCGGCGGCAGAACGAGCCCCGGCGGGTCGCTACAGCCATCATCGCCTGGTGCGTCGGGTCGAGAATCCGGGGAAAGACCGGCCGAGCGGCGCGCTGCTCGACGCTCTCCGGCAGCCCGATCCACAGGTCGAGGCCGAGCGGTCCCGCGACCTCCTCCGCGAGGAAGCGGCCGATGCTGCGCCCGGTCACGCGGCGTACCACCTCGCCGAGGATCCAGCCGAACGATCGCACGTGGTAGGCGTGCCACGGGCCCGGGCGCCAGTTGGGCGGCTGCGCCGCGATCGCGTCCACCACTGGATCCCACGCCAGCCCGTCGTCGAGCGTCAGCGCACCATCGACCGCGGCGAGCGCGGAGCGATGCGAGAGCACCGAGCGCACGGTGATCGCGTCCTTCTCTTCGGCGGCGAACTCGGGCCAGTAGCGCGCGACCGGAGCGTCGAGCGCGATCGCGCCTCGATCCGCCAGCATCAGGACGCACGCGGCAGTCACGACCTTGCTCGCCCCGAAGGCGAGGGCGACGGTATCCTCGCGCCACGGTGTCGCCGTCTCGACGTCCGCGAGCCCACCGTGGATGTCGACGACGAGCTCCCCGTCGACGCACAGCGCACACGCCGCGCCGATCTCGCCGCAACGGGCGAGGTTCTCCGCGAGCGCATCCCGCACGAGCCGGAAGCGCGGGTGCACGACGCCGTCCACCGCGATCGCCACGCTGCGGCCGCGATAGCACGGCCGCACGTGCCGGGCTGCAGAATTCTCGCGCCCGCGCCGCTCGCGGCTGCTATTCGTCGGGCGCCGGGACGGTCGCTGCCAGGAGGTTCGCCATGGACGGGTCGCGCATGCTGCCGGAAGTCGAGCAGGACCGGGCGGTCTGGGTAGCCGAGGCCGCGCGACGCTCGTTCGTGCTCGCGCCCACACCGGACCTCCGCGCACTGCCCGAGCTGTTCGTCGATCCGTGTCCGCGCTCGATCTACGTGAACCCGAAGGACGTCACGCGGATCGCCGCCGCCGAGCTGCACGCGGTCGGCGTCTACGAGGGCGCGCCCGGAGAAGACGGCACGACGTCCTCGAGCGAGGGCGGCGCGCCGGGACCCGAGAGCCGGACGGTCCAGATCCGCGTGTGCGCGAGCGCGGCGCCGGTCGTCCTCTTCCTGATGTCGTACCGCTCCGTCCTGTGGGAGGTGGAGGTCGACGACGACGCGATCCTCGGCGCGGTCTTCCTGAGCTCGTACGAGCCGTCCGCCGTGCGCTGCGCGGTGCCTCTCGTCGCGGTGACTTCGGTCGCGGGCGGGCCGCACGTGTACTCGCTCGAGGCCGACGAGGACGGAGAGGGCGAGGATCGTGACGCGGCGGATCTCGGCGACGCGATCCGCATCGCGACCAACCTTCCGCTCGCGAGCTTCCAGGGCGAGTACTACGGCACGAGCTTCACGGTGCCGTTCTGCAAGGACGCGGCGCTCGCGCGCCGGGTGATCGCCGAGCACGGGCGCCGCATCGCCCACCACCGCGCGCGTCCGCCCGCGCCGTTCCACGTGATCCACGAAGGTGCGGTGGTACGCTACGGGACCAGGGACGAGCCGGTGCCGCTGCCCGATCTGCTCTTGAACGCCGTCGTGTACTGCGACGTAGAGCAGCGGTTCTACGGCATCACGAGTCACGAGCTGTTCGCCTTCGACGAACGCGGCGGCGTCGAGAGGATCGTCCCCGAGGGGTGCGAGGACCTGAGCTGGCTCGGCGGCATCGCATACGACGCGCAGCGCGGCCGCTTGCTGATCGGCACGCTGTGGCACACCGGCGTGCACCACCTCTACGAGCTCGCGACCGGCACGTGGCGCACGGTCCCGATGGAGCAGGTCGGGCCCGTGCAGGGGCTCGCCTACGAGCCGCAGGGCGACGTCGTCTATGCCGTCCGCGCCGGTGCCCTGCTCGCGCTCTCCCCGGACCTCGACCGGGGCACGCCGGTGCACCCGCTGCGCGAGGCGACGTTCGCCGCGTTCGACACCGTGGGGTGGCAGATGGCGGCGTTCCCGGACGATGTCGTGCTCTGCCGGCACGAGGGTGGCATCGGCGCGCGTGCGTTCTTCACGCCAGAGGCGCCGCCCCCGATCGCACGCGGCTGGATCGTGCACCTGCCGACGGGGCAGCTCCGCCTGCTCGACCTGGACGCGGTCCGGCCGCGCCGCCCATTGCCCGCAACGCCACCCGAGGTCCCGATCGAGCTCGCCTTCGCCGAGCCGGTGGAGGAAGCGCTCGAACCGGAGCCCGACTTCGACGACTTCGTGTCGGTGCACGAGCTGCGCCGCAACGCGGCCGAGGTGGTGACGCAGGTCGCCCGCACGGGCAGGCCGCTCACGCTGCGCACCAACCATGACCTCGTGATGCTCGTCGCGTATCGCCAGCACCACGGGCAGGTCGCGACCGTCGAGGAGGTGACGTGCCCCGACTGGCAGGAGCGCCTCGCTCGCGCGCGGCGCGAGATCGCTGCGCACGCCTCCGAGCCCACGCCGCCGCTCGCACGGCACCGGCGAGGGTTGCCGCACCTTGGTTTGACGCCTCAAGCCGCCGAGGACCTCGCCGCATTGCGGGCGGACACGCGTCTCCCCTTCGACGATACGTTGCTGATGCAGCTCGACGCATCGGGCGAGATCCCGCTCGGCGGCCCGCTCGCCGGATTCCACGCCGCAACCGTGCGCGGATTGCGCGTGGTCTGGCAACGAGTCGGCGACGAGCGGTGGATCGCCTGGATACGCGCCCTGCCGGAGGGCGCGGGCGCGCACGAGACGTCGCCTCGATGACCAGAGCCGCCCGTTCGTCCGACGGCGACGAACGGCTCAGCGCGCCGGCGGACGGTCCGAAGCACCACCCTCCGGCGTGAACATCACCGGCAGGCTCGCGATCGCCGCGACCAGCGGCGACGGCACGCGCACCGGACCCGCGCCCGGCGCGACGCGGATGTCCGGCAGGCGCCGCAGCAGCTCGCGGAACAGTCGGCCCGGTCTTCCGCAAGGCAACGTGTGCCGGCCCGCCACAGATCGGCTGCCACGGGCGAGCCTCAGATCGCGCGGGCGCCCGAGGTGGGAGTGGTCGGCGCGGGCGGCGGCCAGACCTGCGGCTGCCTGCTGCTCACGAGGGCTTGACGGTCCCTACTTCGCGTCGAACTCCGACTCGGGGATGTAGTTGCCCATCTTGCAGGGCTCCCAGAGGTCCTTGCGCACGGCCGCCTTCACGCCGGCGAGCGGGAACTCGAGCAGCACCGGCTTGCCCTTGCTGTGCACCTCGGCGCGCAGCACCGCGGCGGGGTCCTTCGCCTCGGTCTGGATCATCGAGCGCACCAGCAACGAGGAGGTCGGCGCGAGGTAGGAGATCGTTCCCTTCTCCCGCTTGTGAATCTGCCAGCGCTCCGCCGCGCCGAGATCCGGGGTGAGCGAGACGCGCACCATCGCGCTGGAGTCGAGCTTGAAGTCGCTCCCCGGTCGCGGGCCGATCGACACCACGCGCCAGCGGTCGCCGCTGCAGCCGATGGCGAGCATCACGTCGGGCTGATTGCTCGCGGGCTGCCGGATGGCGGTCGCCGCGTCGCCGTAGGCATTCATCCCCTCGGTGAACTCCCAGCCGTGCGCCGCGGTCGCGGCCGCAAGCGGCAGCAGCAGGATCGCCAGTCGCCAGGTTCCCCTCATCACGTCCCCCCTTCACCTAGGCAGCGACGCTCCGCTGCGAGCCGGCACGCAGGCGCGGCATGACATCGGTTGCGAACAGCTCGAGCGAGGCCTGCGCCTCGGTATCGGTCATACCTCCGTACTTCATGAGGGTCAGCACCGACCTCGATACGGCTCGTCTTCGCCGCGACGCTGGTGAGCCACTGCTGGTTGTCCGGGCACCTCGAGTGCCGCGCATGACGTCGCCGTCGTCCTGCTCGTCACGGTAGTTCTGGAAGATGGAGAGTACGGCGATCTGCATGGTGCCGCGTCCGTCCCGGACCGTGACCGGGGCGTCTGTGCCGGCCGCGGCGGCGCCCGCGCATCATGGGTGCACGCGGAGGTGCACGGGTGCACGCGGACTCGCTGCACAAAGCGCCGCGGACGGGCGGAATCACCCGAGCGGGCGGATCTCGTCCCCCAGCAGCACGCCCGTGGGGAACGCTCGCCGGCGTCGCAGCGCGCGATGCCACCGGCGGGGCGGACGGCGGAAAGGAACTCCCAAGGCCCGGCAGCCGGAGAAGCGGACTTTGCGTCTCGGCTCGCGGGCCGCTTCCCATATCCAGCAAGACGCATGATCGCGACCTGGCGCAGGGTCTCTACGACGAGAGCTGTCGACTGACCGGGGTGAGTCCGATTACGAAGGGTTTCATCGCATGAAAGCCGCAACCAGTCTGGGTCTCGGAGGCTCGACGCGCTTCGAGCTGCGCGACTTCGCAAGACCCGAGCCTCGTGCGCACGAAGTCCTCGTCGAGGTTCACGCGTCGTCGGTCAATCCCAAGGACTGGAAGTACATCACGGTCCTGAACGGGTTGATGCGTCGCGTGGGTCTCCCGCCGTTCGTCCTCGGTGACGACGTGGCAGGAGTCGTCGTCGAGAAGGGAGCGAAGGTGGTGGGGTTCGAGATGGGCGACGCCGTTTACGGGATGTCCATCTACCCCAACACAGGCGCCATCGCGCAGTACGCACGCCTGGATACTCGACGTGCCGCACGCAAACCCAGCAACCTGAGCTTCAGCGAAGCGGCAGCGATGCCCTTGGCCGGCCTGACCGCGCTGCAGGCACTTCGTGCAGCAGAGATTCGCGCAGGATCCAGGGTGCTGATCCTTGGCGCGTCGGGCGGGGTCGGGACCTTTGCGACGCAGATCGCCAAGGCGTTCGGGGCCGAAGTAGCGGGGCTGTGCAGCACGAAGAACCTCGAGCTGGTCCGTACGCTCGGTGCCGACGAGGTGATCGACTACACACAGCCGAACTTCACCGTCCCCGAACGCAAGTTCGACGCGGTGTTCGACGCGGTGTCGCGGTACCCGATGTCGGCCTGCGCATCCTGGCTGAAGCCGGAGGGAATTCACGTATCCGCGCTCGACGGTGTCGGTGGCGCCGTGAACCTCCTGCGCGACAAGGTGGCGTACGGCCACCGCAGAGCCAGGTTCGTGTTCGTTGCGCCGAACAGTCGAGATCTGAGCACGCTCGGGACGCTCTGCGAGGAGGGTAAGCTGAAGCCGGTCATCGACAGTGAGTATGCCTTCGATGATGTGGGCGACGCCTTTGCACGAAGCCGGTCGGGTCGGTCGCGCGGCAAGGTCATCGTGAACGTGAAGCCGCGCTAGGTGCTCGTGCGGGCCGACGTTCCGATCCCCCCGAGGAGCGCGTGCGCGGCGCGCAGGTCCTCGCAGTCGTCGTCCGCGTCGAAGCGCCCGACCAGGCGCGCGAGCCGCTCGCGCGCCGACTTCCGGACGCGGCACAGGCTGGTGGCGGCGCGCAGCTCGAAGAGCCGCGCGCCGCGCGCCGCGGCGATCTCCAGGGCGCGCTCGAAGTGCCGGACGGCCTCGACTCTACCGTGGCGGCTGGCGCTGGCCAGCGCGCACTCGCCTCGCAAACGGTGGAGCTCGTGCTCGTACCACCGCTGCTCGGTGCGGGCACCGACGGCCAGGGCATCGTCGACCACCTCGCTCGCCGAACCGACCTGGCCGCAGGCGATCATGGCGTCGGCGAGCAGCGTGCTGAAGAACGTGGCGCCCTGACCGCTCGCAGCATAGTCACGAGCGGCCGCGCGCATCACGGCAAGATCGCTCGGGTCGCCACTGTCCCGAACGTCGCACCAGATGCGGACGACGGTCGACGAGAGTCCGAACACGGTCAGGCCGTACTCGGCGGCGAGCGCCGCGGTCTCCTCGGCCAGCGTGCGCGCCGCGCCCACGTCGCGCAGGAGAGCGCAGTTCTGGGCGGCGAGATGGGTCGCATAGGCGCGAAAGTAGGGGACACCCATCTCCGTCGCCCGCCGGAGCGCCTCGCCGTTCATCGCCCTCGCCTCCTTCACGCGACCGAGATGACCGCAGGTCGTCGCCAGCAGGGTGCAGCTGGAGATGCCGACGGCGGGCGGCAACGCCGGCGAGCCCTGGACGACGAGCGCGTGCACGGCGGCCGCGTGCCGACGCGCCGCCTCCGCGTCACCGAAATGGAACAGGATCAAACCGATGGTCAGGCGGGTCTTGGCGGCGGTCGCGACGTCGCCGTGTTGCTCGGCCAGCTCGAGTCGTTCCTGCGCCAGCGCGTGCGCCGCAGTCAGCTCGGCGCGCACGGTGTGCGCCAGGATCAAGCCGTCCATCGCGCGCCAGCGCATCGGCGCCACATCGAGGCGCTCGGCGAGCTCGCGCAGGCGCAAGAACACCTGCACGGCATCGTCGCTCCCATAGCCGCGGAGGACGAACAGCGTGCCGCCGAGCGCGTCGAGCAGCGGCATCTCCTGGCGCCACCGCCCGGCGCTCTCCGGTCGCGTACGCAACAGCGCGAGCGCCGCCTCGAGGTGCAGGCGAGCCTCCTGGTAGGCGAAGTGTGACCGTGCCTGGGCTGCCGCCTCGGCATGGTGGCCGACGGCGCGGTCGACGTCGCCGCTGCGCTCGAAGTGCGCGGCCAGCTCGCTCGCGATCTGCTCCGCGCTGCCGCCGTGGGCGGCCTCGAGGCGCTCGCCGATCGTCTGGTGCAGGCGTCTTCGGGTCGACGGCGCGAGTCGCTGGTAGATCACCTGCTGGTAGAGCACGTGGCGGAACGCGTATCGCGCGCTGGTCGTCCCGTCGGGCCACGCGCTGTCACCGGCGACGCGGAGGATGTCCTGCCGCCGTGCGAGCAAGTGGCAGACCCCTTCGACGAGCTCGATGTCTCCCAGATCACTCCCCGGCGGGGCGGCAGCGGCCACGGCATGGGCGGGAAATTCCGGACCGGCCACGCTGGCCGCCTCGAGCACGCGGAGCTCGTTCGCGGTCAGCCGTTCCAGGCGCGGCTCGATGACGGCGCGCAACCCGTCCGGGATCGCCGTGCGAAGAGCCGCGGCGTCGCCGCGCAGCTGCCAGCCGTCCTCGCCGTCGACGAGCATCTGCTCGTCGATCAGGTGATTGACGAGCGCCACCAGGAAGAACGGAATTCCCTCGCTGCGATCGACGAGCAGCGGCAAGAGCTCGTCGGGGAGGCATGCCGCGGGAAAACGCGCGGCGAGGTAGCTTTCGACCTCGACCGCGGACAACCCGCCGAGCGGAATCTCGCGGCCGAGCCGCTTGCGCACGAGCTCGCGCTTGACGGTCGCGATCGGATGCCCGCGCGCGATCGCCTCGGCGGGTCGTAACGTGCAGATCACGAGCAGTCGCGCCGGCTCGCGGCGCTGGGCGATCACCGACAGCAGATCGACCGTCGAGTAGTCGCCCCACTGCAGGTCTTCGAGAACCAGCACGAGAGGTGCTGTGGCGGCGAGAGCACCGAGGCTGTCGGCGAGCCGTTGCAGCGTGTGCTCGTGTGAGGGAGGTGCTGTGTCCGTGCGCTCCACCCGTCCTGGAGCCTCGGCTCTCATGGTGCGGAGAAGCCATGCCGGCGCGTGATCGCGCAGGATCGCCTCGACCCTCGGCCCGTCGGGGCCACGGCACAAGGCGGCCAGCGCGGCCGACACCGGCAGGTAGGGCTCGCCTGCACCATACTGCTCGATGCACTGGCCGCGCGCGACGGCGAGCCGCGCTCCCGAGCCGCGCGTCAGATCGCGCAGCGCGATGTCGACCAGCGTCGTCTTGCCGATTCCGGCCTCGCCGGTGACGAATCCGATCTGCCGCCGGCCGCTGGCCGCCGCGCGCAGCCACTCGGCGATCTCGCTGCGCTCGCGCACGCGACCGACGACGACGCCGTCCCCCTCGAGAGCGTCGTCGCTCGCTGGTTCCACCATGCGTGCGAGCGAACGCGCCCCGTCGTCGCCCATGCTCGCGATGAACCGGTAGCCACGCCGCGGCACCGTCTCGATGAAGCGCGGCGCGGTGCGATCGTCGCCGAGCGCCTCACGCACCTCGCCGGCGGACAGTCGCACGACGTCCTCGGATACGGCAGCGCCGCCCCACACGGCGTCGAGCAGCTCGCGCTTGGTGACCAGCGCTCCGGGGCGCTCGGCGAGGTACCGGAGGACGGCGTACGACTTCGGCCGCAGCGGGATGGGCGTACCGTCGCGCGTCAGCTGCTCCGCCCTCAGGTCGAGGCGGAACGGCGGAAAGTCGATCGCCGGCGGAGACACTCGGTACGATCGATTACGCCGCCTGTTCCTCTGCAACAAGCAGATCGCGGCTGTGGATCGGATCCGGCTGGTCCGTCGACGCGCGGTCGACGCGCGGGACACGCGTTCGACGAAAATTTACGCGTACGGCGGCCAGATCAGGTGCGGACCCTGCCAGTCCGGATCGTACAGCGACGCCCACGGCTCGGGCGTGTCGAACGGCATGCTCGCCGTGGAACGAGCCGCGCGGACGCAGCCTCACGGCAGCCGGTACGCGATCCGGATCCCGCAGAGTGAGAGCAGGTTCGAGTTCGCGCCGAAGTCCTTGCGCCACTCGACGACGTACGAGTTCCTCTTGTTGTCGATCGTCAGCGGAGTGACCGGGCTGTCGTTCGCCTGGAAGCCCGCGACGTTGGCGCGGCTCTTGACGGTCAGCGCGATCCCGCCGTTGCCCTTGCCGTCGTCGACGATCAGGGATGCGGTGCTGGTCGCCGCGCTGGCGGGGTCGTCGTAGGTCTGCAAGCGGATCGATCGCACGATCGCGCCCTGGGGCAGATGCACCGGCGCCGAGAAGGCGACGTTCTGGGGCATCTGGTTCACGCAGCCGATCACCTGACGCGAGTAGGTCACGTCTCCGGCGGGCGTGAAGGTGTTTCCCGAGATGTTGAGGTACTGGAGCACCGGCGCGGCGAGGCCCGCTCGAACCGCCGGGTGTCCGATCGCGGCGAGGAGCGCGAGTGACGTGAGGACGCGGCGCGGCGACCGCCAGCGCCGCCACGTCGTGCGGCGGTCAAGTCTCGTCGGTTCGCGCATCGGGCTTCTCCTCGTCAGTGACGACCGGGACAGAGTCCGGCTCGGGGTCGAATACGCCGACGGTGCGGTTCTGGTCAATCACTCGAGGCGCGCCCTGCACCCGACCGATTCGTGGGACGGCCACGTCGACCTTCAGTTCAGCGGATAGGCCCTCCAAAGGCCTGATTTCACATCACGCGAGATCATCGGACGTCGCGCCTACCGGACTGGGCCCCGCCCAGCGCCCGCAAGGTACGGCTCTCGCCAGCGGCGGGGTGAGCGCGCCGCTGGCTTCCGCCGGCCGGGATCGGATAGAGCGTCGCGCATGCGATCGGCACGTCGCTCGCTCCTCCTGCTGCTCTTGACGGCCACAACGCTTCCGGTCGCCGGATGCGGTGGCGATCCGGCCGGGCATGGCCTGGCGCCCACCGCGACTCCTGTCCTTCCACCGAACCCGACGCCCACCGCGACGTCCGTCGCGAGCCCGCGCCTGTGGGCGCTCGCGACGCGTCCGACCCAGCAGCCCGCGAGGCCCACCACACCCCGCACCACCGTTCTCCTGGTATCGGACGACCTGGGCGAGAGCTGGCAGGCGCTCGACGCGGGTGGGCTTGCCGCCACCGCTCTCGCCATCGATTTCGACGACGCCCGGAACGGCGTCGCCGTCGGCCTGCTCGCCGCCCAGCGGAGCTTCGACGGCGGCCGCACCTGGACGACGCAGCTCGACGACCCGCGCCGCCCACCGGGAGTCTTCCTGTCGCTGGTCGACGTGCAGCTCGACGCGAGCGGGACGGCGATCGCCCTCGGCAACGTCGTCTACCCCGGCACGAACGACGCCGACGGTTACGAGGCGTGGCGGCTGCCCGCCGACGGCGCGACTCCGGTGCAGGACGAGGTCGCGGCGACGCCCGGCGCACCGCTGCAGTCCATGTGCTTGACGACGGCGGGAGCCGGCGTCGCGACCGGGTCGCTGGTGTTCCCGCGAACGCTCTCGAGCTCCGCGACGACGCTCGTCACGGCCGACGGTGGTGCGTCGTGGCAGCTGCGCGAGCAGCTCGACAGCCCGAGCGGCCTCGCCGCGTGGTCCGGAACGGCGTGCGCAGGCGAGCGCGACCTGTGGCGCTTCGGCACCCTCTCGACCGGTCCGTCGGACCCGATCTTCGCCGCCGGCGTGGCGCACTCCGAGGACGGCGGTGCCAGCTGGACCGGGCCCGCCGACGTCGCGGGCTTCCGCTTGACCAGCGCGACGACCGGCGCCTTCGCGAACCGCCTGACCGGCTGGATCTGCGGCGCCGACGCGAGCGGTGCGGTGGTGCTGCACACGAAGGACGGCGGCGCGAGCTTTGCGCGACAAGCATTGCCGGAGGGGACCGGCGCCACCTGCAGCGCGATGGCGGCCGCCGGCGAGCGCGTGGGCATCGCCGGTGGGCGAACGTTCGACGCCGTGGCGCTCGAGACGGTTCCCTATCTGATCCTCACCACCGACGGCGGCGCGACCTGGCGCCGCAGCGTGCTCCCCGCCGGGCTCGAGGAGATCCGCGACGTCGACGCGACGCCCTGAGCCGCGTCTGCTCGCAGCGGTGCTCGTCGCGTCGCTGGTCATCCCCGCAGCGAGCGTCCCGCGCCGCAGGTCGCGCCGGCCACGGACGCGGCCGATGCAGCCTCGACGAACCCTCCACCCCCGCGGTTCGAGTGCGCCGGGCTCTCGCAGGATCTCCTCTGCGTACTCGCAGGATCGGTCTCCACGCCGCCACCGGACGGTCTCGCCAGCGCCCCGGCCGCGTGCAACTGCGGCGTCGGGACGCCCGCCTACAGGTCGTCGGAACGCGCATCGATCGCCGGCGATCCTCCTGCTCGCGGCGCGGATAGATGCACTCCAAAGGTCTGATTTCACATCACGCGAGATGATCGGACATCGCGTGTCAACCGGGCACGTTCGATCGCGCTCCTGGACTCGGCGGTGGCACGAGGGGTAGGTCATGCGGTGCGGCTGCCAGCAACTATCAAATCGAGCGATGACGCGGGGGGGGGGCGAAATGCGAACGAAGTCCACGGTCGCGACGAGCGTCGCGCACGCACATGGCCGCAAAACCGGACACGCGCAGCCGGATCGAGCGAACGCGGCGAGCGTCGGCACCTTTCCGCGAGCCGCGTCGTCTCGTGCAGCGGACAGCACGACGCGGCGCGCTGTCCCCACGCGATTCGTGGACGAAGCGAGAGCGTCATTCGCTGCGCGCTGCGGTACGAGCTTCGTCGTCGCCGCTCGCAACCTGCGAGACGGAGACGACTCGAGAAGCCTCGCCCTGCGAGGCCTACTTCGGCTTCCGCGGAGTGGCTCTTGCCGTCGCGATCTTTGCGGCCGGCGACACTTTTCTCGGTTTCGCACTCGTCCTGGGTTTGGCGCGTGCCGGGGTGGCCTTGGCCGCCTTCTTCGCTTTGGCTCGCGCGGGCTTCGTTGCCGCGGCGGGACTTCTCTTCGCGAGCGCGCGCACTGCCGGGATCTCCATCGTGACCGTGATCTTGGAGGTGCCGGGACCGTCTGGCTCCACCTCGATCGCGACCACACGCGGATCTCTGCGGAGGATCCGCACGCGCTCTTCCACCCTGGCGTCAGGGACGCCGCGGAGCACGTCGATACGTCTTGGCATGTGCAGCCTCCTCACTCAGCCGGCGGTGCTGCCGACGCCGGAATGCGGAAACGCTCGATCGCGAGCTTGAGCTGCTCGGGAGTCGCTTGCTCGACCCAGAGGCCGGGGCTCGGTGCCTCCGGCGGCAGCCAGTTGATCATCGCGAGGGTGTGCTCGTCGTCGTCGAGCCAGGCGACGATGCGGTCGCGTAACCCTCGATTGTCCGACTTGAACCGGATGTCGAATCCGGTCAGCGCCGTGGCAATGCGGTCTCCCGCGCTACCGGTGGTGGTGAAGGATTGCTGGGCGACGCCTCCACTCTCGACCTTGACCTTCGCGCCGGACGGCGCGCTGGCGACGATGGCCGCGGTACCCGTGATGAAGGCGCTGTCCACGGCCAGCAGATTTGCCGTGCCAGTGGTGGTGGGATTCGCCGCGATGCGGACTTCGTCCTTGGCGATCAGCGCGGTCGCCTCTTCGGTCTGCGCATCGCTGCCTCGGCGCGGTACGAACGCGGCGACGCTGCGGTTGTAGCCGACGTGAACCTTCACCGGAGCCTCGCTTTGCGCCGTCGTCCGGATGCCGAGGCCGGTTTCCTGGTAGCTGGAGTAGATGGCACCGCGATAGGGCTTGCACCCGGTGCCGGCAGCCAGCGTGGCAAGTGCGAGAGTGGTCAGGAGTCGAGCGATGGACATTGGCGTCTCCTCAGGGCGTCGGCGTCGGCACGGGCGACGGAGTCGGCGTAGGACCGGGCGAAGCGGTCGGGCGGGGGCCGCGCGCACAGGCGCCACCGCTCTCGCGCACCGTCCCGGTGAGGTCACGCAAGTCCTTTTGGTTTGCGAGCAGGTTCGACGCGGCGACGCCGGTGGCAAGGAAGTGATGGACCTCGACCGGGTCATTGAACCCGACGTTGCCGCAGAAGGTGGAGTACATGCTCATCAGCTCGTCGGGGTCGGGCGTCACCGTGATGGTCGTGGTCTTCTGCCCTCCGTCGTTCGACTCTGCGACCTGCACCGAGCCGGGTGGTCCCTGCCCGCTCTCTTTGGACTTCTGCGGGATCATGGCGAACATGCCACGCCGGTAGCCGAGGTCGACTTCTGCCGGGGTGGGACTGTTGGGTTCGAAGCTCGCCTTGAGGCCCAGGTGCGAGCTCTCGAGAAAGACGAGGTGAGTCGAACAGCCCGCCGTCAGGCACAGCGCCGCGATCCATGCGGCTGCCGATCGATTCATTGCGTCTCCTTCGTCTCAATCCGGCCGCGCAGCAGGCCGCCGGAGCCGTGGTAGTGAATGTCCTGCACGACCGAGCCCACACCCGACGGGAGGAACACCCCGAAGCGACGGTCGGCGCCGACGACGACCGCCGATGGATCGACGCGAAGGCCGTAGACCAGATCGGCAAAGGCCGCGCTCCGGCGCGTCCCGTCCGGCTGCGGCGCGGTGAAGATCAGCGCCTCGCGCCAGCCGATCGCGTAGCCCTCGAGACCGGGAATCAGTCGCAGCGACGCACCTGGCGCGACGATCCGCGTCACGCCCCCGGAGTCGGGCAGAACGGTGCTTCGAGCCAGGCCGAGTACCTGCACCTCGCCCCCGGCATTCAGCCATTGCACCGACGTGCACGCACCGAGTAGCAGCAGGACGCCAAGCGCGAGCGTCATCGCGTACGGCATCCCGCTCGCCGGACGCACCGGCCGATATCGGTGCTTGCTGCACCTGCCGTTGCCCATTCACACCCACGTCCAATCGCTTGGTGATCCCGCCAACGTCCGGACGGCCGGCGCAACGATCGGAGCACCGCGTCGTCTGCGGAGTGTCGATGCGACCCTTGCTCCGGATGTCGGGTCGTCGTGGTTGCTGAGATCCACGAGCCCGCGGCTCACGAACGAGTGGCAGCTCGCGACTTGAAAGAAGCTCATCGTCTTTTCTCGCAGATGGGTTCCGACCCCGATCGCCAACCAGCGGACGGGCTCGCGATGCCGCAGAGCAATGACCGGACCACCCTCGCGCTTTGGTTTCGGCGCACCGCATCCCCGCAGGAAGGTGCGCGCGCGTCGCTTCGCTGTCCGTTCCGCACGAACACGCAGTCTGAGGTGTCCGGCCAGGCAGACGGCACCGGCGACCACGTCCAACCGTCGTACGGAGCATCGGACCGACCCGGACGCCCGCCTCGCGTGGTCATCGGCGCACCGCTCGGCTGCCGGCGTCGGCACCGATCGCGGAGCGTCCGCCACTGACGCCGCGGCGAGGCCCGCGAGCAGCGGAGATTCCTCCGCGAGCTCGTCCCGGCGAGCGCCGTCGACGATCCCATCCCCTTCGAGGTCGATGCCGTGCCCCTGCGCGAGCGGCGCGCTTTGCGCGCGTCCACGCCACCACCAGCGAGCTCAAGCAACGAGCCCATGCGGATCCGACGCGCTACCTGTTCAAGCTCGCCGACGTCGGCGAGCCTGCGCCGCTGCGCGCGGTGGTCGCGCTCGAGCAGGGCATGAACCCGTCCAACCCGGTCGTGACCAACGTCCCGGGACCGCCCTTCCCGCCCTACGTCCTCGGCTCGCGCATGGTGTCGGCGAACCCGCTGGTGACCCGGCTCGCGAACCAGGCGCTCGGCATCGCAGTGTTCACCTACGACGGCCGCATGCAGTTCGGCTTCAACGCCGACTGGGACATCGTGCCCAACTTGCACGACCTGGTGCTCGACACCGAGCGCTCGTTCTGCGATCTGCGGCGCGCGGCTGGATAGACGGCGCCGCGCGCGACGTCACCGCGGCGACGGCGGCCAGCGCCGCGTCCTGACCGGATTGGCCCTACACGGAGGGCAGCACGGCGAACCCCTCGCGGCGAGCCGCCTCGGCCAGCCGATCGTCGAGCGTCACGAACGGCAGGGCATGCGGACGTTCATCGCAGGCGACCAGCGCCGCGGCGAGGTGCAGTGCGTCGGCCGCGCGCAGAGGGTGCAGCGCGAGGAGGCGTCGCGCCCGACGATCGACGGGTGCCGCGTCCTCGACCGTCGTCCAGATTCGCTCGAGCGACGACAGCCCGGCCTCGGCAGCGAGCCGGGCCTGCTCGTCGATCTCGCCGGCGCGCCGGCGTCGCCAGAGCGCGGAGACCACCTCGGTTCCCGCGAGACGCCACACGATGATGGCGTGGTCGTCGCGCAGCAGCGACCGCGCAACGCTGCTCGACGGCTCTTCGAGCAGCAGCGGAACGAGCGCCGAGCTGTCCCAGAACCTCATCGACCCTCGCGACGCTCCTCGAGGAGTGCGTCGACCACGCTGCGTGCGGCACGCGGCAAGCGGCGCGTGAGGAAGCCGGCGGGAAGCTCGCCGGTTCCCCGCCGGACGACGCCCTTGCGCTCCAGGTCGTCGAGAATGCCGTCGAGCTCGTCGCTTCCACCCGTCGCCCCCTGCCCGATCGGCACCAGCTCGGCAACGGCCCGATCCCGATCGAACACGCGGACGACACCGCCGCGCCGCACGTAGGACAGGTAGCGGCTCAGGTTGTTCTTCAGCTCGGATACCTTGGCCTGCTTCACGAGGCCATGATGGCCTCGACGGTCCGCCTGGTCAACCGGCGCGGTCGAGCTTCACGGTACTGCCCGCACGGTCGAACGACCGAGCTCACCACGTTCAACGGCGGTACCACGATCGCGGTCGCGATCAACGATGCGGGCCAGGTCGTCGGGTGGTCGGACCTCGGCAACTACGACACGCGCGCCGTGCCCTGGAGCGGCGGTACCGAGCGGGGTTGGACCAAGCTCCTCGCGGCGCTGGCCGATCAGGCGGAGCTGCGCACCCAACTCGAGCAGCACCGGGCGCTCTGGCGAGTCTTCCCGATTGCACCGCTCCGCACAGTCCGCCATAATTCCTGCGGAAATGGCGACAATAGGGAGATTCTTCCGCGCTCCCAGCGGGAATTTTTTCCTCTTCGGCCCGCGTGGCACCGGCAAGTCGACTTGGCTCGAGCAGGTGTTTCCCGACGCCTTACGCATCGATCTGCTCGCCCCGGAGATGCTCCGCGCTTACGTCGCGCGCCCGGAGCGCTTGCGTGAAGTCCTGGCTGCGCAGCCGATGCGGAAGGTCGTCGTCATCGACGAAGTGCAACGCGCACCGGCCCTTCTCGACGTCGTGCACGCCGAGATCGAAGCGCGGCGCGGGAAGCGACGCTTCGTTCTGACTGGCTCGAGCGCGCGCAAGCTCAAGCGCGCCGGCGTGAATCTGCTCGCCGGGCGAGCGGTGCGGACGTCGCTACATCCTTTCATGGCGGCCGAGATCGGGGCAGCCTTCGACCTCGATCGCGCGCTCGCGACGGGGCTCGTACCGCTCGTTTGGGATGCTGAGAACCCCACTCGCACGCTGCAGGGCTATCTCTCGCTCTATGTCCGGGAGGAAGTGCAGGCAGAGGGGCTGGTGCGCGACGTCGGCGGCTTCGCGCGCTTCGTCGAGGCGATCAGCTTCTCGCAAGCGAGCCCGCTCAACCTCGCCAATGTCGCTCGTGAATCCGAGGTGAGTCGCAAAACCTGCGAGGGCTACTTGACGATCCTCGAGGATCTTCTCCTTGCGTTCCAGGTCCCGGTGTTTTCCCGCCGCGCGAAGCGCCAGCTGCAGGTGCACCCGAAGTTCTTCTGGTTCGACACCGGCGTCTACCTCGCCGCGCGACCTGCCGGGCCGCTCGACCGTCCGGAAGAGATCGCCGGCCCGGCGCTCGAGGGCCTCGTGGCGCAGCACCTGCGTGCCTGGATCGATTACTCGGCGAACGATTGTGGGCTGTACTACTGGCGCACGAAGTCCGGTAGCGAGGTCGACCTCGTCGTGTACGGTCGCGACGCGTTCTGCGCGATCGAGGTCAAGAACGCCCGGCGCATCCAGCCGCGCGACCTGCGCGGCGTGCGCGCGTTCTGCCAAGACTACCCGAGCGCGCGGCCCGGGCTCGTGTACCGCGGCAGCGAACGGCTCGTCATGGACGGCGTGCCGTGCGTTCCGGCCGCGGAGTTCCTCGCCGAGCTACGGCCCGGGCGGCCGCTCCCGCTATGACCGCAAGCGCAGTGCGGGCTCGAGCAGCGCGCGCCCGGCGTTGCCGTCGACCGGGTGTCCGCGCGTGATACCGCCCGACGGATTGACGACGACCTTGCCGCCTAGGTGTCCGCGCCGGCGTCGATTCTCATGGCCGATCTTCGCGAAGTGCTCGGGCGTCGTGCCGCACTTCTCCATGTGCTCGCTCCCGGCGTTGCCGAAGAGCTGCGGCGCGACCGGTGCGGCGCCGACGCCGCGTGCCTACCTCCGTCTACTGCTTCAGACTTCGCGCGAGCACCGGCTCGAGGTGCTCGACGTCGTCGAGGTCCTTGTGACGGCCGGCGGCCCTCTTGTTCCGCACCAGCTCGGCGAGCCCCAGCACGGGCAGCGGGCCCTGGCGCCCGCCTTCGAGCTCGATCTGTTCCTCGACGCGATTCGGCCACGCCTCGTCGAAGCGCACGCCATCGATCGCGCTCAGAAGGTCGATGCGGTGCGGCGGCCGGCCGAACTGCACGATCACCGCCGGCGCCATCAACTCCGCGGCATCGGCGAGTCCGGGGACCGCGCCCTCCCAGTACTCGCGGAGGGCGGCGAAGAGCCGGGACGAATTGTCGGTCGTCTGGTCGAACCAGAAGTCGACGTGACCGGTGAGCCGCGGATGGCCGTGGTAGATCACAGCCTCCCCGCCCACGAGCAGGTACCGTACGCGATGTTGCTCGAGCAGCGCGATGAGGGCCTGGACGTCGGCGGAGAAATGGTCCGCTCTCACTTGCGTCGGTCGGATTCGCGAACGTCCGGAGCGTCGTCGCCGTACACCCGACGCCGGAGCGTCTCGGCGATGCGCAGGCGCTCGTCGAGCGACAAGGCGGCCACCTGCTCGCGGTCCCACGTCTCGGCCTCTGCGAAGCCTCTGGCCTGGTGCGCGATGCGCTCGATCGTTCTCGGCACCTTCCGGGAGGATACCGCGGCAGCCGCGTGCGAGCCACGGTCGGCGGTCTGAATCCACACGATGCGAGAGATGCTTCGCCATGCTCGGAACGGCATGGAGGGCGTGCAGATCTCCGCGACGCCGCGGTACATCGTCACGAACGCCGCACCACCGAGCCCCAGGCTGTGCTGCAACGCGATCCTCGCGTCCTCCACCTGGCGCTTCTCCAGGGCGACGGCTCATGAACTCTGGCGGGATCCGGGTTGTTCGGCCCCACTTTGCCGCCGGTATCACGCGTCCGCGGATGCGGGCGACGGGCGATCCGGCGGCCGTCTCCTGGACGAGCAGCAGCTCGTCCCCGTCGGCGACGAACCGGACCTGCGTCTCGCGCGGGATTCCGAACCTCGCCCGCAGCTCCGCGGAATGACGGATCATCCGTCCTGCACTGTCGCTTCGCCCTCCACAAGGGATGGACAATCGAGATACGCGCCAACGCCTGCGCATACAGCAGCCTCGACATGTCCAGTCCGTGCTCGTCGACGGCCGAAGCCTGCTCAGTCGCGCGCCTACGGTCGCCGCATGCTTGCATTCTGCCAGCACGACGAGCAAGTTGCTGGCATGGGTGTACAGATCACCATTCGCGACGTCCCCGAGGCCGTTCGCGACGAGCTCGCCGCCCGTGCCGCGCGGGCGAGGCAGTCGATGCAGGAGTTCCTGCTCGGCGAGCTCGAGCGGCTGGCCTCGCGTCCGACGGTGAACGACTGGCTGCAGCGAGTGCAGGCGCGCAAGCGGGTCGCCGCGCGGTCCGTGCCCGCGAAGGTGATCCTCCGGCAGCGAGACGCCGACCGTCGGTGAGCGTCGTCGTCGACGCGTCGGTGCTCGTCGCGGCCACGACCGACACCGGTCGCGACGGCGTCTGGGCAGAGCGCGTACTGGCGCAGGACGACCTCGTGGCACCGCAGCTCGTGCTCGTCGAGGCGACCAACGTGCTGCGTCGCCTCGAGCGCGAGCGGCTCCTCGCGCCGCGCGACGCAGACGAGGCGCGACGCGACCTCTTGCTCCTTCCCCTCGCGCTCTTTCCGTTCGAGCCGTTCGCCGAGCGCGTCTGGGAGCTGCGGCGTACCGTGTCGAGCTACGACGCCTGGTACGTCGCGCTCGCGGAGGGGATCGACGCGCCGCTGGCGACGCTCGACGGGCGTCTGCGGCGGGCGTCCGGTCCGCGCTGCCGGTTCCTGACGTTCGCGTGAACCGTGTGCACCGTGCTGCAAGCGACGATCTGCGTGCCTACCGGCCTCCGTTCCTTCCGGCGCCCGCAGATTGCGGACGGCCTTGGCTCGGGTGCCGCTCGCCTGCGGTCGTCCGTGGGCGAAGCGCTCTTGCGCCGACAGCCGCGATGCGGGCAAACGTCTATTGCAGCGAATGAGCGAGGCTTCCCGACAGCGGTCACGCGGTCTGGTCGCGCTGGGTGTGACACTGCTCGCCCTTGCGATGACAACCGCTTCGCCGCCGGCGGCGGTCGCGCGTTCGGGCGATCTCGACCGCAGCTTCGGCTACCTGGGCGCGGTGGTCGTCCAGGATCCGGTCACCGCGAACGGCTGGGACCGCATCGCGCTGCAGGACGACGGCAAGATCCTGACCGGCACCGGCTACCCGGCGATCCTTCGGCGACTCCTGCCCGACGGCTCCGTTGATCGTGCGTTCGGCGAGGACGGAATCGTCGCGATCGAGGAGCACGGCGCGATCGCGGACATCGCGGTGCAGCGCGACGGGCGCATCGTCGTCCTGACGGCTGTTTTCCGTCCGGGCTACGTCGTCGACAGGCTCACCGCCGACGGCGTGCGAGATCGGACATTCGGCGAGGAAGGCCGCGCGCGATCGCCGCAGCTACCGGAGCTCTGCGGGCCCGGCGCGATCGATCCCAGCAGGCTGGCCCCCGGCGGTTTGGCACTCCAGCGTGACGGGAAGACCGTCCTCGCCGGTACATTGACGGCAATCACGTTCGGTGGACGCGGCAGCTGGATCTGCGACAGCGACGTCGCCGTCGTTCGCTTGACGCCAAACGGCGTCCCCGACCGACGCTTCGGACGTGGCGGCATCGCGACCGTCGACTTCGGGGAGCGCTGGGGAATCGGGAACGCCGTCGCGCTGCCGGCGAACGGCCACCTCGTGATCGGCGGTTCTTCGTGTGCCGTGGAGGGCTTCAGCGGCGGAATGCACACGTACACCAGGACGTGCTCCCCCGACCAGACCGGGATGATCCTTGGCTTGACACCAGGCGGCGAGCTCGATCCGAGTTTCGGCACTGTCGGGATCGCGACGACGGAGCCGGGAGTGGATTACCAGACCCGCTCGCTGGCAAGCCTCCCGAACGGCTCCGTGGTCGCCGTGACGAGCAGCCATCACCGATCCACCGTGTCGCGCTGGAGCGCGCGCGGCGTGCTCGATCGAAGCTTCGGCGACGGCGGCAACGTCGAGCTTCCCCTTCGCGCTGCGCAAGCCGTGGCGCTCGATCGGCGCGGCGGGACGATCGTCGTCGGCGGCCTCGGCGACTGGTCCGGCATCGCGCGCCTGCAGCCCGACGGACGCATCGACGGCCGCTTCGGCTTCGCCGGCGTCGTCGCAACCCTATTCGACGGCTTCGCCACGGACGTCGCCGTGCAGCGCGACGGCCGGATCGTGGTGGTGAGCGAGCTCGTGCTGGGTCATTCCTTCGCGAGCGCTGCGGTGCGGCTACTCGGTCCGCGCTGAGCGGACGCCCCTCCGCGGCCGCGACGGGTTCGCGGAGGACCACGGGGTCATCCGAGACGGAGCCCCGAGCGACGAGGTGCTACCGGCCGAGCCAGTCCGGGATGAGCTCGTTGCTCGGCAGCGCCGGGTCGACCACCTTCTCGGCAGAGCGTGCGCCATTCACCGGCAGCCCGCGCGGGTCGAGCAGCCCGACCTGGACGAGCACCGACGCCTGGTCCCAGTAGATCCGCTCGTTGCTGAGCTTGCCGTCGCGGAAGTCGACCGACACGGCGATCGCGACGACGACGCGACGTCCCGTCGGCGGCACGCCCGGCAGGATCCAGTCCATTGGGACGGTGTGCGTGAAGCGCGCGATCACCTCCTCGACCAGACGCTCGTCGTCGACCGTGCGCTCGATCGGCACCACTTCGAAGTCGGGCGGCATCTGCGGGATGAAGTGGCGCCCGTAGAAGGCGCGCAGCGCGTCCTTGCCGCACCCGCCCGTCATCACCGGCACGTGATTGACGGCCGCGTCGTCGACCATCGTCGCGAGCGTCGCCTCGGTGTCCTTGGTGAAGAACTCGTAGCGCGTGTGCTCGTCCCACAGATCGGACAGCGCCTGCCGTGCCGGCGGCCACGTCCGCGCGATCCCGTCTTGCATGCCGATCTCCCCCCGCGACGCGGACGCGTTGCGCGCGCCGCGTTCGTGTCGAACGTCAGGAGGCATCGGCGCGGCGGCGGTGCACCGTTAGCGTCACGAGGCGCCGCGTGGCGTCGGCGCACAGCTGATCCTGCCCTGCGAACCTAGGAGAGCAGGTCGGCGTCCTCGTCGACAGGGACTCCCCGCTCGCCTACGTTGGTCATGATTCTGACCAACGAGGAGTCGGCCGCGAGATGAAGACAGTGCCCTGTCAGAGGCAAAGGCGCATCTCAGCCGCCTGATCGACGAGGTCGAGGGCCGAGACGAGGAGGTCGTCATCACGCGCAACGGGCGCGCCGCCGCCGTGCTCGTCAGCCCGAGCGATCTGGAGAGCCTCAAGGAGACGGCCGCCGTGCGTTCCGACACCGCTCTCGTCGCCGAGATCCGCCGCGGACTGCGCGCGCTCAAGCGGCGCCGCGCGAAGCTCTACACGCTGGACGCACTTCTGGAAGACTGAGCCCACGTGCCCGAGCGCCGACTCAGGGTTCCCCGGGACGTCGCGTCGCTCATCCAAGGCCTCGACCCCGACCTGAAGCGCAAGCTCCGCGCTGCCCTCGACGCCATCATCGCCGATCCGTCGGTCGGCAAGGCGCCCCGCGACGAACTGGCCGGACTGCGAAGCTACCGCATCGGGCGATTCCGGCTCATCTGCCGGATCGCGGGCTCGATCGTCGAGATCGTCGCCGTCGGCCCTCGAGCGTCCATCTACGAAGAGACGTGGCGCCGCGTGCGGCGCGATCTCGTCTCGCGATGACCGGCGCTCGGCGTCTGGCTCCCGGCGTCGAGCCGCGCGACGCTCCGGCCGGTGCCGGGTCGAGGCGCCGCAGATCATCGCCCTTGTACGATCATCGCACCGATCCGATGGTGACGCGCGGTCGAAATCGAGCTGCACGACGAGGTGGCCGAGTGGATGGACTCGCTCGACGATGCCGAGTGGAGGCGGACGGTCGTGGTGATCGACCGGCTCATCGCGCCAGGGTCGTTGGCGAGGATGCCCTTGTCGAAGAGTCTCGGGGACGGACTGTTCGAGCTGCGCTTCACGCTCGGCCCAACGGCTCGGCGCATCAGGTACCGGTTCACGAAGGACGGCCGGATCATTCGGCTCACGACCTTCCGCAAACAGCGCAACAACGAGCGCAACGAGATCACCCGGGCCCGCAAGGTCGCCGAGGACTGCGCCGAGCACTACCCGTGAAGGAGACGACCGTGGCCAACTACTCCCGCTGGGACGACATGAAGAAGAAGCGCCGGGGTCCCGACGCCGAGACCCGCGCCGGCGTCGAGCAGGACCTCGCGCTCGGTCAGCTCATCTACGACCTCCGTACCGAGGCCGGGCTGAGCCAGAGAGAGCTCGCCGAGCGGATGGGCACCACCCAGTCGGTGATCTCCCGGCGCGAGGACGGAGGGGGCGCGCGCAACCGCATCGACACCCTCGCCCGGGTCGCCACCGCGCTCGATCGGCACCTGGTCGTGTCGGTCCCCGAGAAGGTCCCCGCCAAGCTCAAGGACGCCGTCCAGGTCGCCTGACCCGGCCTGCTGTCAGGGAGCGGCAGTCAAGTCGTGACGAGGGCGCGACACCCGGGATGCTCTCGTTCGCCATCGCCTGGTCCGGTCCGGGTGCGGCACGCGACGGCCCCGCGGACGCGCCGTCGCGCCGACTCGGACCGGCGAACACGCGAGTCCGGTGGGCGAGTCAACATGCGCGAGCACCAGCCCGGCACGACCGCTACTCTCGGGCGGCAGACCGCATCGTCCGCGCACCATGAGCGACGCCCGACCCGACAAGAAGCGCAGCCCCGCGCACGCGGAGCCCACCGATCCGGAGTCGATCCGCGAGCGCATGCGGCAGCTGACCGAGGCGCACGAACGCATCCGCGAGCAGGACGCCGAGCTGCGCCGCCTGCTCGAGGTCGTGCCCCAGCAGATCTTCGTGCTGCGCGACGACCTCACGCTTGCCTACGCGAACGAGGCGGTGCTCGCCTACCACGGTGAGACCCTGTTCGAGGCGCTGTTCGACCGCGACGTCGAGCGCCGCGATCGCGCCGTGCACCATCGCGACGACCTGCGACGGATGAGCGAGGAAGGCGGAGCGGCGCTGGCGAGCGGCTGGCCGCTGGTCCTCGAGGCGCGCCTGCTCGGCGGCGACGGCGGCTACCGCTGGTTCCTGATCCGCCTGAACCCGCTGCTCGACGACGACGGCCGCGTCGTGCGCTGGTACGGCACGCGCACCGACATCGACGACCGCAAGCGCGGCGAGGAGCGCGTCCGGCAGGACGAGCGCGAGCTGCGCATGGTGGTCGACTTCGTTCCCGACCTGCTCGTCGTGCTCGACGCGCAGGGCGCGATCCTCTACGCGAACGGCGCCGCGCTCTCGTACACCGGCCGCACGCTCGAGGAGGTCACGACGTTGCCCGACGTGTGGCCGCTCATCATCCACGCCGACGACCTGCCGCGCGTGCGCGCGACCCTGCGCGGCCTCGCCGCCGGCCAGCCGAGCGAGCTCGAGGTGCGAATCCGCCGCCACGACGGCGAGCATCGCTGGTTCCTCGCGCGCAACACGCCCGCGCGCGACGACGAGGGCCGCATCACGCGCTGGTTCGCGACCGGAACCGACATCCACGACCGCCGCCTGGCGCACGAGCGCGTGCAGGAGGAGAACGAGGCGCTGCGGGAGGAGATCGACAAGGCGTCGATGTTCGAGGAGATCGTCGGCGCGTCGCCGACGCTGCGGCGGGTTCTCTCGAGCGTCGCGCACGTTGCACCGACCGACTCGACGGTGCTGATCACCGGCGAGACCGGCACCGGCAAGGAGCTGATCGCGCGCGCGATCCACAAGCGGTCGCAGCGTGCGTCGCGGCCGTTCGTCAGCGTCAACTGCGCCGCGATCCCGCCGACCTTGATCGCGTCCGAGCTGTTCGGGCACGAGCGCGGCGCGTTCACCGGCGCGCTGCAGCGCCGCCTCGGGCGTTTCGAGCTGGCCGACGGCGGCACCATCTTCCTCGACGAGATCGGCGATCTGAGCACCGACACGCAGCTCACCCTGCTGCGCGTGCTGCAGGAGAGGGAGTTCGAGCGCATCGGCTCGACGCGCGCGATCCGCGTCGATGTGCGCGTGATCGCCGCGACCAACCGCGACCTGCAGGCGGCGATGGCGAGCGGCGCGTTCCGTGCCGACCTCTTCTACCGGCTGAACGTCTTCCCGCTGGAGATGCCGGCGCTGCGCGACCGTGGCGACGACATCCCGATGCTGGTGCGGTACTTCGTCGAGCGCTTCGCGAGCCGGACCGGCAAGGCGGTCCGCCACGTCGACGAGCGCACACTCGAGCTGCTGCAGTCGTACGCGTGGCCGGGCAACGTCCGCGAGCTGCAGAACGTGATCGAGCGCGCGGTGATCCTGTCCGAGTCCGAGGTGCTGCGCGTCGAGGAGAGCTGGCTCACGACCGGGCACACCGCGGCACCGGCGCGCGGGCTGGCGGAGAACGTCGCCTCGCACGAGCGGCAGATGATCGAGGCGGCACTCGCGGAGAGCGGCGGCCGCGTCGCGGGGCCGCGCGGCGCCGCGGCGCGGCTCGGGCTGCCGCCCTCGACGCTCGACTCCAAGATCCGCGCTCTCGGCATCGGCAAGCAGCGATTTCGCTGAGATCCGGAGGCGGGGCACGCGCGCCTGGCCCGACCGGGCAAGACGGCGTCATCCCGGCTCCGCGGCGCACGGAATCGTCCTGCCGTCGCCGCCTCACGACATCTCGGGATTTCACGATCGTTCGGGAGAGCGACGAGCTCGCATCGTCGGCGGTCCGGGCGGCGACGTGCCGGAATCGCACGGCTTTTGGGCGTGCGCGGCGCGCTCGATTCGCGGCACGGCCGTTGCGTCGCCGGACCCTCGCATGGCGATCTCGACCGCGTACCGGCTGTCGGCATCCGGGTCGTGCTGGGTGCTGCGCCTCGACGGCCGTCTCGACCGCGACGGCCGGCGCGACCTGCGCGACGCGTGGCGACTCCTGCGCAGCAGCGACGAGCGCACCCCGATCCGCGTCGAGGTCGACGGCACGTCGTACGTCGATCGCCTCGGACGGCTGCTGCTCGCCGAGATGCACGCGGCCGGGGTCAGCGTCGCGTGGCCGGCCGTCGCAGCGTCGCTCGCGGCGCCCGCGCCCGGCGACCGTCACGAGAGACGCACGGCGAACGGAAAGGAGAAACGATGAGAGCAGCGGTGGTGCCCTCGGTGGGGGGCCGATGGAAGGTGGAGAGCGTGCCCGACCTCGTGCCGGGACCGGGTCAGGTCCTGATGCGCGTGCACGCGAGCGGGCTCTGCTTCACCGACGTGCACCAGACCGCCGGCACGGTGCCCGGCGACTTCCCGCGCACGCTCGGTCACGAGCCGGTGGGCGAGATCGTCGCGCTCGGCCCCGGCGTCACGACGCGACGGGTCGGTGACCGGGTCGGCGTGCCCTGGCGTCAAGCATCCTGCGGCCGCTGCGAGTGGTGCCTGCGCGACAAGGCGATGTTCTGCAAGGACATGGTCGCGACGGGAATCCAGATGCCGGGCGGTCACGCCGAGCTGATGATCGCCTACGCCGACGCGACCATGCTGCTGCCGCAGGGGCTCTCGTACGAGCAGGCGGCGCCGGTGTTCTGCGCCGGCTACACGGTGTGGAGCGGGCTGCGCGCCGCCGAGCCGAAGCCGCACGAGCGCGTCGCGGTGGTCGGCATCGGCGGCCTCGGTCACCTCGCAGTTCAGTACGCGAAGGCAGCGGGCTTCGAGACCATCGCGGTGTCACACTCGCCGGACAAGGACCATCTCGTCCGCGACCTGGGCGCCGACGCGATCGTGCGCGACGGCAAGGGCCTCGCGGATCTCGGCGGCGCCGACGTCATCCTCGGCACCAGCAACTCGAACGACGCCATGGTCGACGCGCTGCACGGCATCCGTCCGGAAGGCCGGCTCGTGCTGATGGGCTTCGAGGCGAAGCCCCTGACGCTGTCCGGAGCCGATCTGCTGCTGCCGCGCATCAAGATCGTCGGCTCGCAGCAGAACGGGCGCGAGTTCCTCTACGAGGCGCTCGACCTCGTCGCGAAGGGCAAGGTACGCGTCATCACCGAGACGTTCCGCCTGGACGACGTCAACGAGGCGTACGACCGGGTGGTGGAAGGCAGCGTCCGCTTCCGTGCCGTGATCGTGCCCTGATCCCCGGCAGCCGCGAGATTCCGTTGCGTCAAGCGCCGCGTAACGTCGCGACGTAGGTGCCGCGGAGGGTCTGCCCGCTCGCGTCGACCTTGAAGCGCATCGTCACCTTGCCGGCGAGGGTGCCGTCGTCGGCGAGGCGGCGCGTGATCTTGGTCTTGCCGGCGCTGCGCACGGTGGCGGGGTCGAGGCCGAGCGACGCCACCGATCCGGCGAGCAGCTCGAGCAGGCGCTGCGTCGCCGCCGCTCGGTCGCATGGGCTCGCGCCTCGCCGAGATTGCGGCCTCTCACTGCCAGACGGGGTCGGCCGAGCACATACCCTGCACCAGTCGCGCCGCCTCCGCGCGCAGCACGGCCTTGTCGACCTCGCGGTTGCTGCGCAGTGGCAGCTCGTCCTCGGCGCAGCCAGAGGTGGCGCGGCACCGTACGCTGCGGGCGCCGGGCGGAGCATGCCCCGGTAGACCGGGATGTCCGATAACCGGTCGTTTATATGAACACTCAGGCCTTCGGAGTGCCTATCCGCCGCGCCTTCTCGGTGTCCATCAACGCGGGGGAGTTTCAGTCAGGTAGTCGAGGCTCGAGTGCGGCCGGACCTCGTCGTAGTGCCGCCGCCGGGTCTCAATGATCGGACCCAGCACACGCTTGAAAATGCGCCGACGGTAGTGCGACCGCATGCGCGCGCTGGTGCTTGACCAAGATTCGGAAGGCGGATACTCGCTCACACTCAACAGGGCTGGACAACCGCCGACGCGCTTCGGGGCCGCAAACATGAAAATCACCGACTCTTGCTATGCAGCTCCTACCGCGCCGTCTACCGAGAAGAAGACACCGATGACGAGTCCATACTCCCAACGCGACTTCTTGCCTCAGCGAGTGCTCCCAATACTGGTGGCGCTATGCATCACGACCATCTCGCTGAACGGATTCGACACATGCGTGCATGCCGCTCAGTTGCCCGGTCGATTGGTCTCACATATGGCGACACCTCGTCTTGCTGCGGTTGCTAGCGGACTCCTCGCTGACGTCAACGCCATGAGCGGCGCATTCGGCGTCAGTCCCCAGGTTTTCTTTATTGACGAACAGGGAGGACCAAACGCGTTCGCTTCGCCGACCGTCCTGAAACCCCATCCCAGAGCGACCGGGACAATTCTCCTTGGGGTCAAGCTCGTCGATAGTCAGCTAGACGACCCGAGAAAAATGATGGGCCCGTGGAACTTTACCTTGCCGGCGGTTCTCGCACACGAGATGGGGCACATTGCTCAGTATAGTAGGCGGCTTGCGTTGCCGACCCTTCACCAAGAATTGCACGCGGATGCGCTGTCTGGGTGGTACATTGCACGGCGATCGGAGTGGGACGGGGTGACAGGACAGGCCCTTCGCACCATCTTCTATCAAGTGGAGACGTCCGGCGACTACAGCTTCTGGAATCCGAATTTTCATGGAACTCCTGAGGATCGGATTGCGGCGTTTCGCATCGGCATGGAGCTGTCGAGGATGCCGTTCGCGGCCGCATTCGACGAGGCGGCGAGGCGAGTGGTCTCGATCCGGACGCCGGGCAGTCACAACCGGCAAGTTGCCGGAGCCCAATGGGGCTGCTTGCTGGATGACGCCGCGATGGATGATGGAGCTACCAATGCGAGGAAGCAATCCCCCGTCGTCGATGTACCCGAGTTAACGGACCTGGACAGCTTCCTTGGGCATTCACCAACGACCAAGACGACCACCGAGGGCCATTCCGCGGGATCGGTGGAAGAATATCTTGCAAGATAGGCCCGAGAGGAAGTGTCGCATGCTCCGAGGTCTTCACTTTTGCTGCCTGGGAATTTTTATAGTCGTCGCTGTGTTGTCCTCCGGAAGCACCATGGCCGAGGCTTCCGCTGAGAAGGCGCGGCAACTGCTCTGTAAGATCAGCGGGGCGAAAGACATCTTAGCGGAACTGAAGTTCTTTGGGTCGGTCGAAGTGGAAAAGCGCAAGGGGGAACTTTCAGCATCGGTTGAACTGAGCGGAGGCTCCGGCACGATCACCTACACAAAAGACTTCGACGGAACCGAGGACTGTTTCTCGGTCGCACTCGACTCTTCACGAGCGGAGACCTTCGGGTCGGTGGAGGATCAGAAGAAATGGCTTGCGAGCAAGGGAAATGCTCGCGTCGCCAGCACGGGCGAGACGTTCATTGCTGGGGAAATATCACCCGCCTGTGACTCTCAAGATAAAGATCAGCTTTCTGATCCGAGCTGCTTCCTTTGGACCGTCTCGGTCGATCGCCACGGTGCGGGCATGGTTCTCGAGGTACGGTGGACTGAGCGTGTCTCCAGAGCGTCTGTTGCTATCCTTTGTGAGTAGAGAGGAGATCGAATGACATCGACGATGATCGCTTCTGCGGTAGCGGTGCTGTTGGTCTCAGCGAGCAGCGTGCTAGGCGATGAACTTACACAAGTGAAGCGCCTATTATGCGCTGTAACCGCCGATCCTGAGACTGCGATGGAGAAGCTGGGCGAGGTGCAAACGCGCCTCAGTAGCCGTGGCTGGACGGAGTCAACGGTTCGCGGTGCAGCTTACACCGTCCGCTACTCATTGGCGCCAGAGCGCAAGAATGACAAGTATCGAAGTCGTCGCATTGTGATTAGGAACACCTCTGGAAAGTTCTTTGACAGCAGAAATGAGCTCACGGGCTGGCTCGGCGAGTTCGGTCCTGTGCGTGACGTGCTCGGCGAGACGTGCGCTGCGCTCGACCCGTACCGAGGACTTGAAGACTCTTACAACTGGAAACTATGCGCGGACGCGGACGCGATCGACCTCACGTACAAGGGGGGCGACGCTTCTCGAAATGCAGCGTTCTGTCGCGAAGGAACGAAAGGCTAGCAGTCAGCCTATCTCCATATTTTGACACCTAGCAGGCTGTTGAAAAGTGCGCCCGCACGGCGCACTTTAGATTGACAACAGGGCCTGTTCTTGGCATCGAAGCCGTACACCGCGCCCGCGCGGCCCTGCCGCCCGGACCAGTCCGCGAATCTGACGGCCGACGAGACGAAGCGGCTGCGCGCGCTCGAGCAGGAGAACAGCCGCCTGAAGAAGCTCGTCGCGATCGCGATCTCGAGATCGAGGCGATGAAGGAGATTGCGGCAAAAAAATGGTGGGCACGTGCGCTCGTCCGCGCGGCAATGAGCTCGGCATACTCTGTCGTTTCTCACGACCATGACCCAGGGATTCTCACGAGCATGACCCAGGGCCGAGGCCGAGCGGGTTCATAGCACGGCGACGATGACCGGGGTCAATGCGCTCGCCGCTTGCGCCGCGAGATCGGGGTTCGGGGCGGCCGCGCGCCGTCGCGCGGTTCGCCGGGCCGCTGGCGCTTGCGATAGCTCTCGCCCTCGATGACGACCTGGTAGGCGTTGTGAGCGAGGCGGTCGATCGCGGACTGCGCGAGGATCGGGTCGTCGAAGAGCGGGGTCCACTCGTCGATGGTGCGGTTCGACGTGACGATGGTCGACGCGCGACGGTGGCGTTCGAGGACGACCTCGTAGAAATCGCTCGACTGACGAGCGTCGAGGCGGCGGAGCCCGAAGTCGTCGACGATGAGGACGTCGGGGGCGAGCAGGCGACGGAGTACCTTCTCGGTGGAGTGATCGGCGCGCGACTGGAGGAGGAGCTGGAAGAGGCGATCGGCGCGCAAGAAGAGGACGTCATAGCCGGCGCGACACGCCGCGTGGCCGAGCGCGGAGGCGAGAAACGTCTTGCCGACGCCGACGGGGCCGAGCAGCACGGCGTCCTCCTGACGCTCGATGAAGCCGAGGCCGAAGAGATCGCGGACGCGATCGCGATCGAAGGTGATCGGGGCGTTCCAGTCGAAGCCTTCGAGCGTTTGCTCCTCCTCGAAGCCTGCGCGTTCGAGGCGGACAGCGAGGTTCTTCTGGTCACGTCGATCGATCTCGTCCTGGAGGGCGAGTTCGAGGAGGTCGAGCTCGGAGAGTTTGCTCTTGCGCGCGTAGGCGACGCGGTCAGGGGAGCATCGGCAGGATGCCCGAGAGCTTCAGGCGCTTCAGGACGGTCTTGAGAGACGGCTTGATCTCCATCGCTGATGGTCTCCTTCTGTGCAGGGGCTGTGGGTGAAGCTTCCCGTCGGACGCAGGAAGCGGGGCGCGGGCAGCAGGACGAGCTGCCCGGTGGGAGTCGCGTCGTCGGTCGCGGCACGATCGAGGTCGAGCTTCACGATGCGCTCGACGCGGTGGACGTTCACGACGTCGAAGGCGAGAGCGCGGCGACACGCATCGTCGACGCGCGCTACGCCGTACTTGTCCGCGAGCCGCAAGAGCTTCTGAGCTTGCCGCAGGCGTGCCCACGGAAACGTGCCCGCGAGCAGGCGCTCGGCGAAGCGTCCGATCTCTGGACCGCGACGTCGTGCTTCGGCGATGACGCGATCTGGATCGCGCATTGCGTACGCTGCGAGGTGCTCGGGATAGTCGGCGTAGTCGGTCGAGCGGCCGCCGGGCGGCTGACGCGCGTGGGTCTTGATCAGCTCGCCGCGGCAGTAGATGCGCACGAGGCGGCTGTCGGAGCGGACGTCGACCGGCTTGTGCAGGTAGGCATGCGGCACGGAGTAGAGCGCGCGTCCGACCTGGATGTGGTGATCACCGTGCACCTTGCACGTCGCCCACGACGGCGTGTCGAAGCGCTCGCCCGTGAGCGGACGCAGCGCTGCGCGCTCGACGTCCTCGAAGACGGCGAGCGGGCGCTGCCGAGTCGTGCCGTGGACGCGTGTCCCTGCCACTTCCAGACACCAGCGCGCGGCGTCGCGCTGCACGTGCGCGACGTCGATCCACGTCTCGCCACGGAAGAAGCTCTCGCGCACGTACTGCACGTTGCGCTCGACGTGCGGCTTGCCCGTCGCGTGCCGGGCGACGGCGGCGTCGACGACGAAGCCGCGGTAGCGCGCGTACTCGTCGAAGGTGCGCTGGTAGACGGGATCGTAGCGGTCGGCCTTGGTGACGGCGGCCTTGAGATTGTCGAGGACGACGCGTGCCGGGACGCCGCGGAAGAAGACCCAGGCCGCCTCGATCCCGTCGATCAGATCCGCGATGCGCTGCGACGTCGTGACGTGGACGTACTGGTGGCGGCTGTGGACCAGCGTGACGAGCAGCGCGTAGACGGTGCGCCGTCGCCCTTCGTGCTCACGGTCGGGGACGAGACCGAGCTTGCCGAAGTCGACCTCGGCCAGCTCGCCCGGCGCGACCTCGGCGACGCGCACGGTCGAGCGCCGGCGGTCGTGGAAACCGCAGTGGCGCACGGCGAAGCGATGCAGCGAGCTGTACGGGACGTCGACGCCCTGCCGCTCGAGCAGCTGGTGCACCTTCGAGAGTCGGAGACCACGCTCCTCGCTCTCGCTCGCCGCGAGCCAGAGCGCGATCTGCTCGCGGTGCGGGGTGAGCCGCGCCTCGGCCTCGCCCGCGACCGCATCCTTCGCACCGGGCTTGAGCGCTCGCGCGACTGCGGTGGCGAGTGCTTCATCGGGCTCCGGCCCCGAGCGCTGCCAGCCCGCCTTGATCGCGAGACGGACGTAGCGCCGGACGGTCTTGCGCGTGCGCGACGTTGCACGCTCGATCGCCGCGTACGGCTCGCCACGGCGCACGCGCCGCAGCACATCCAGGATCTCCCACATGCCGACCTCCAAGTACGCCATCCCCCGCACCTCCCGGTGCGCAGGACGGCCGAGATCGGCCTCGGCTTTGGGGCTCCGGCTCCTACCAGCCCGCCCACCCCGCGGGGTGGGTCATGCTCGTGAGAATACCGTCACCCGCCTGGGTCATGGTCGTGAGAATACCGCCGGAGCGGGTGGGTCATGATCGTGGGAAATGACATACTCCCTCGACGAGATGCCCGGCTCGAGCCCTTTGTCGATCCGCTCCTGCCGACGCCACGTGTAGATCGTCTGCTCGCTGATCCCGAGATCCGTCGCGATCGACACGACGGATCGTCCTGCCGCTACCAATCCCAGCACCCGGCGGCGAAACTCCGCCGGGTATCCCCGTCTCCCCATGCCGTCCTCCATGGGACGGCAGCGTCCAGAATCCAGAAACGGAACGCCGGAGAACCCGCGGCACACCAGTTCATCTATTAACGGAGGCCATGCCATCGGCGATCGCATTCGCCGCGCGACGAAGGCCCTCATCTCGTCTCCGAGTATCCATCAAGCCGGGGGACGAGCGCCGCAGTCGCCTCAACCATTGGTGCCTCGAAGATGTTCCCGAAGGCTGGCCCGAGGCCAAGCGGAAAGTCCACGCTCGCTCGACCCACCAGCGTAGTGATCGTCCAACGCTGCATGCCGAGATCCTTGGTAATGAGGATCTCCCTACCCGGAGGGGTTAATTGCAAGCCAGAAGACCGCCCTGCCCCAGGCGCGAAGAAGGCTGCGCCAATCTCCGGATTTCCCGCGATCGAAATCCAGTCCGAGGGGCGGCAACCCGTTCCGGAGCACGGACCGGCCACGAAACAGCCACCGAAAACCGCGACGCCGAGACTCTCGTTGACCTCAGAGCAAAAAATGAACTGGACGTTGCTCGCCCCTGGCGCATCAAAAACGGTTCCCGTGACTATGCCGCTGCTGCGATTCTGCACGATTGCCCAGCGCTGCCCGCCCACATCCTTGTTGACTAGAGTATAGATCGATCCGGCAATCTCGATGGGTGTAACCTGGATCGCGGATTCACGTTCGCTGCCGGCCTCAAAAAAACCCGGCGGCAACGTTGGTTGCCCACCGATCGGGAGCCAGGCGTTGGCCGAGCAAGGCAACTCGCCGCACGAGCCGGCAATCGAGCAAGTGTACCGGAGGGCGCCAGAGACCAGCGGAACACAGTGGATGAACGCAACGTCACCGGCGGGTTGCGGCCCTGGGCTCGGCGCGGGCTCCGGTTCGAGGGTATTGCGTATCACCCCATGTAGCGAAGCCAGCTGCCCCTGCGACAGCTGACGAGTCGGCATGGACTCTCTATAGAAGTGCCAGATGGCGCTGACGTCCCCAACGCTCAGGGAGCACCGCTGGCCAGTCTCGGTGACTCGACCAATAGAGTTGCACAAAGGCAACGGGATACTGAACGCCTGTTTCGGCACCAAGGAATTCGCGCATCCTGCGTTCCTGCCGTAATGCATTATCGATGCGTAGTCATACTCCCCAAACGGTCGAATATCAGTCTTGTCGTAATCGATTCCGCTGACACACGAAGCAACATCGACATAATCGTCGCGGTCTGGGCGCTGGTGGGCATGAATCATTCCGAGGGCGTGCAGGATTTCGTGAACAGCAACGCCGGGCTCGCAACCGGCGAGCTGAATCACGTTATTTCTATCAAGCTGCATTCCCACATGGGATATTCCACAACTGTTCTCTTTGCGGAGTTGCGGATTCGATTGAAAAACAATTTGCCTATCCGCAGGGCCTTCGACAAAGACAATCGGGGTATTTGCGGAGATGTGATTCACCGCCCAACGAACCGCGTCACGATCAGTCTTTTCAAGCTGCGGATCCAGCTGGAAACGAACGACTCCTCCGGGCCACAAGGTTGCGTCTCGATGGAACGCCTCTGGCGACGCAGGATGTAGCGCCGTGGTCTCTTCACTATCGAAAAGGGACCTCGGCAGGGGGACGCAGCCTCGGGCGACTATATCCTCCTCCTCCGCCACGATCATGTCATCGATCAACACATAACCACCGGAAACACGATATTTGACTTCGAAGCCTGCCCTGCAGTCAACGCCAGATTTGAACTCAAGCGCATACGCCGGGGGAGGCATGCAGTAGATTCCAACTAGGCACGCGAAAGCAACGAGCGCCGGGCGAGCGAGCCCACCACGACCGAACCGCAGGAACATCCGAGAGATCCGATCAACCGATGCGACCGTCGTCACCCGAGCACTAGTAGAATTTTGACCGTTCACTCGCGAACCCCGCAGCGAACTAGACGCGAAGCGAGAGGGGTCACACCGGATTCACTCCAGTAACCACAGGGGCGCTGCGCAGCGGAGGTCACCATGATTCGTGAGCACCGTGGCTACTCAAGGGCAACGTGATTGACACGACAGTCGGATGACCCCTGTTCAATCCCAACAGACACTGGAAGATCGGCCGCGCGCGCCGCGAGCAAGATCGCAAACATATCGCGATAGTTCGGCTGACTCGGACTGAGGGTAAAGTATACACCGCTTGGCTTTTGGCAGTCGACGTTCGCCAAGGGACCGGACAGATAGACTCGTACGAGTTGCTGTCCGGGACCCGATCCACTTAGTACCGAGAGCTGCAAAACCTTCTCCTCTACGCAGTTGGTCGGCCTGCAGTCGGCGCTGGCCCGTGACGATGTCAGCAGCAAGACAAGGGCGGCGAACATCGCTCGGAGAATCGGCGAGAAACGCTTGGAAGGTCCTCGAGAGTATCGGTCGGCCGCTGACTTCCGAATTATGAACATACCTTCCTTCCGGTTGTGTTGTGATTTGCTGAGGGAGCCAGGAGAATCGCCAGAAACTGCTGATGGGTTTCCGCGGGCGATTCGGAATGGCAGTCGACATTAGCGAACCTTAGAGGGGTGTCGCGAGGCCCGTTTCTATCTCGGATTTTGTGTTCACCTTTGCACGCTGAAGGCGCTGAGAGCATCTGTCAACCGACTGTGCTTGTCAATCAATTTTGGGTCTTCGGCGAATCGGTGGGTCGATTGCGTCAAGCTCCATCAAGCTAGAGCGGCGGCAACCTGGCTCTGAGTATCTTGAGCCGGAGGTACTCCTCGGCGCGTAAACCGTACGCTCGGCGCTGGAGCGGGCGGATCTTGTTGTTCAGCCCCTCGACGAAGCCAAGCGCGACCTTGTTCTCCGGCTTGTAGCAGGCAGCGATCCCATCCCAGTGACGCTCGATCATCGCAGCGAATCTCTCGAAGGCTTGAGCCGTTGCCCTTCAGCGACGCACGCCAGTTCTCGAAGGACCGTCCCGCCCAGGCTTCGCGGTTGTAGCTCCAGAGCTGCCCGAAGGACTCCTTGAGCATGTAGGCCGCGTTCAGCCGCTTGTTCGCAGCGAGGATCAGCTTGAGGCTCCTCTTGCCCTCGAGCGTCAGATTCTCGCGGTTGGCGAGAAGGGTGTACTTCTGGCCATTGATGAAGCGGCGGTCGTTACCCGAGAGCCGCGCGTACTCGGCCTTCCTCACCCTGTCGAGCGCATCGCCCAGGTGGCGCACGACGTGAAACTTGTCGAACAGGGTGCTCGCCTGCGGTGCGTGGCGCTGGGTCGAGTTCCGAAACGGCCTCCACATGTCCATCACGACCATGCGGATCCCCGCGCTCTTCTTGGGCCCGCGCCACTTGAAGAACTCGTCCATGCTGGCCTCGGCGAATAGGCGCGACAAGGGGCCTCTTTCGCATAACGCGCGACTACCGGACATCGGGTCTACCGGGCATGCTCCGCCCGGCGCCCGCAGAGTACGCAGGGGACAAAGCGCCTGTCGAAGAAATCTGGCCGCGACGTCGTCGTTCCTCCTTGGTCGCGCCCCGACCGGCCTGGAACCCGGCCAACGAGACGCACAACGACCGCCCGCGTCACGCCCAGTCGAATGACTCCTGCGTGAGCCCGGGCGGTGACCGCGGCGGTCGCGGCGGCGCGATCGAGGTCGGGAGCCCGAGGTGGCCGAGGATCCGCCGGACCACCTCCGGGTCGTCGATCGCTGCGACGAAGCGCAGCCGGCCGCCGCAGCGCGCGCAGTGCAGGACGTCGATCTCGAACACCCGGCGCAGCAGGTCGGCCCACCGGACCCAGCGGCTCTTGCGCGGGATTGCCGCCCCTACCCCATCATCGATCGGTGGCGATCGGCCGGCCTCGGGCCGGGACGGACATCCTTCGGACGGACCAGGAGCAGAGCCTTTCCCGGCAGGGTCTTCGGCGATCTCGCGTGCCCGTGCCACCGCGGCGCGCCGCCGTGCGGCATGGGGCGCGAACACTCCGTGGTACAGCAGCAGATTGACGCGCGGCTTCGGCGTCAAGGCCGCGAGGCGACCGAGGAAGTCGAGTGGGTCGAACAGCGCGCGCGGGTGCCGTCGCGCCATAGCCGGCGCAGCGAGAGCCGCACGCGACCGTCCGGGCCGATCGTGAGGGCGTCCTGAGCGATCGGCGGTCGCAGAACGTATCGGCACAGGTGCTCGAGGCGTTCTCGATAGCCGGCCGGCACGGCAACCCCAGCGTGTAGATCGAAGCCGGCCACGTGCGCGTGGCACGGAGCACCGGCGCCGCGTCCGACGTAGTCTCCGGCGCGCGACCGAGGCGCACCGCTCGGCTGCCGGCGTCGGCACCGATGGCGAAGCGTCCCGCCACTGACGCCGCGGCGAGGCCCGCGAGCAACGGCGACTCCTCGGCGAGCTCGTCGCGGCGAGCGCCGTCGACGATCCCGTCTCCTTCGAGGTCGAGGCCGTGGCGCCGCGCGAGGCGCACGACGCGGCGGCGCACCGTCGCCAGCACACGCCACACATCCTGGTCCGATGGCGCAGGCAGCGGTACGAAGCGCGCGCCGTCGTCGGCGAAGACGCCCCGAACGGCGAGCGAGTGGAAGTGGACGTTCAAGTTCGCCGCCGACCCGAAGCGCTGGATCGCGGTGACGGCGCCACCGCGGCCGTCGGTGACACCGCGCCGCCGCGCCCGACGTCGCTCGAACGACAGCACCGCACGGATGAACACCGCGAGCACGCGCCGGCAGAGTCGCTGGTCGAAGGCGAGCGCATAGCGCAGCCGGTGCGGCGCTGTGCGCACCCACTGCCGGACCGGCAGGCCGCCGAGCACGTCGTCGACGAGGCGTGCTGCGAGGGTCGCCATGCGACGCCCGCTGCACGACGGACAGGAGCCGCGTCCCTTGCACGAGCACGCGACCAGCAGGTCGGCACGTCAATCGTCGCATCGGAAGCGGGCGAAGCCGCGCGCGAGCTGGCCGCAGGTGAGAAACTCACGCAGCTCGCGCTCGACGAAGTGCGGCAGACCTTCGCCGTCGCTGCGCGCACGCGCCTCGGCGACGAACGTCTCCAGGTGCTCGTGCACCAGCCGGTGGAGCGCGCCGTGCTCGGGTGCGCGCGGGCGGTAGCCGGGAGGGGCGGGACCCGCAGGATCTCCGACGACGACTCTGCGCGAACCGACGCAACCCGACTCCACGCCCGTAGCGCTTGCGCGCACCGTGCCGGCCGTCACGACCCTGCTGCCGCGCAACTTCCGTGATCGGCGCGTGACCGGTGCGCGCGAAGCGCAACTTCACGCTACACGCACGCCGCTCGAAACGCCGTGCTTCGCGCGGCGCGGACCGGAGCCGCGCGGGACGCCGTGCCCGAGGCGACAGGCTCCGCAGAACGCCGGCAGGCGCGCGAACACCGCCGCGCGCCCGCCGTGCATCGATCGTCAGCTCAGCCGAGCTGCGCTTTCCGGTACATCGTCACCACCGCCGCACCACCCAGCCCCAGATTGTGCTGCAGCGCGATCTTCGCGTCCTTCACCTGACGCTTCTCCGCCTGCCCGCGCACCTGCCAGTTCAGCTCCGCGCACTGCGCGAGGCCGGTCGCGCCCAGCGGGTGGCCCTTCGAGATCAGACCGCCCGACGGGTTCACGACGACCTTGCCGCCGTACGTGTTCGCGCCCGCGTCGATGAACTCGCCCGCCTTGCCCTCGCCGCAGAGGCCGAGCGCCTCGTAGGTGATCAGCTCGTTCGCCGAGAAGCAGTCGTGCAGCTCGACGACGTCCACGTTCTCGGGACCGAAGCCCGACTGCTCGTACACGCGGCGCGCCGCCTCCTTCGTCATGTCGTAGCCGACGAGCTTCATCGAGCTCTTCTCCGAGAAGGTGCTCTTGAAGTCGGTCGTCATCGCCATGCCGAGGATCTCGACCGCGTTCTTCTCGAGGCCGTGCTTCTTGACGAACTCCTCGCTCGCCAGCACCGCCGCACCCGCGCCGTCCGACGTCGGGCAGCACTGCAGCTTGGTCAGCGGCTCCCACACCATGGGTGCGGCCTTGATCTGCTCGAGCGAGTACTCGTCCTGGAACTGCGAGTACGGGTTGTTCACCGAGTGCTTGTGGTTCTTGTGGCCGATCTTCGCGAAGTGCTCGGGCGTCGTGCCGTACTTCTCCATGTGCTCGCGGCCGGCGTTGCCGAAGAACTGCGGCGCGACCGGTGCCGCGCCGACGCCGCGCAGCTCGTTCATCAGCATGAACTGCTGGTCCATGGGGTTGGTGCGATCGTTGAACTTGACGCCGAGCGAGCCCTTCTCCATCTTCTCGAAGCCGAGCGCGAGCACGCAGTCGGCGATGCCGCCCTCGATGAACTGCTTCGCCATGTAGAGCGCGGTCGAGCCGGTCGAGCAGTTGTTGTTGACGTTGTAGATCGGGATGCCGGTGAGGCCGAGCGTGTAGATCGCGCGCTGGCCGCAGGTCGAGTCGCCGTAGCAGTAGCCGACGCACGCCTGCTCGATCAGGTCGTAGGCGATGCCCGCGTCGGCGAGCGCCTTCTCGCCCGCTTCCTTCGCCATGTCGGGATAGTCCCAGGCCTTCGATCCGGGCTTCTCGAACTTGGTCATGCCGACGCCGACGACGTACACCTTGCGACCCATGCGCGCGCTCCTTTGCTTCGTTCCGGGTTGTGGAATCACGCGCCCCGGACGGGGTCGCGCGCTCGCAGAACACCAAATCTGCACCCAGCACGCAACTACCGACCGAGGGGTCGGTCGGGCGTCTGCGAGTAGCGATGCGCCTCCGGAGCACGTGGCCACCTGACCGACGGCATCGGACCGACCCCGCGCGTCGACGTGCTCGCCCACGGGCGGCCTCGCCTCCTCCACCGCGAGCAGGTGCCACGCGCGGCTGTTCGCGACAGACGCCGACGCTATGGTCGGCGTCGATGGAGGTGCCTGCGGTCACGCCAGGAGCGGTGCTCGAGATCGGCCACCTCCCTTTCCTCGCGCGCTGCCGGCCCGACGTCGTGCGCTTCGTCGCGGTTGGCACCCGCAGCTCCGGGCCGGAGGCCACGCTGGTGGTGGCGGGCGCCGGATTCGTCCACGGCGCGACGGCGCTGTTCTACGACCCGCGGCCGGGCGGGCTCGCGGAGGCGGTGCGCGAGGCGCTCGCGGATCCGGCGCGGCTCGCGCGCATCGCCACGACGGCGCGCGCGCACGCGCTCGCGAACCTCACGCCCGAGGCGATCGCGGCGCGGGTGCTCGCAGAATCGCTCGGCACCTGACCGGGCATCCCGTCTGCGTGTGCGCGCGGCGCGGCGGCACGAGGTCGCTCGGGACCGATCGGGGCAGGATTCCACGGCGATTTCATGGTAGGGCCTGCGCGCCGGAGGCACGCACGAGGCGGTGAAGAGAACGGCACGCAGAGACACCGGACGGACGATCCGGCTACACGTCGTCGGCTGCCCGCGCAGCGGCACGACGCTCTTGGCAGAGCTGCTGGCGACCTGCTTCGCCGGCGTCGGTCACGACGAGCACGAGCTGTCGATCTTCCGTCCCGTACCAGGCGGACACGCGATCTACGTCAGCAAGAAGCCCGCGGACGTTAAGCGCATCGGCCCGCTGCTGCGCGCCGACCCCGACCTCCACGTCGTCGCCGTGCACCGCGACCCGCGCGCGGTGATCACGAGCGTCCTCGAGGCGGCGTCGAGCCGCTACTGGATGCACTTCGAGAACTGGGCGCGCTGCATCCGCGCCGCGCGCGCCCTCGAAGGCCACCCGCGCTTCCTCGACCTGCGCTACGAGCGGCTCGCGAGCGAGCCCGACGTCGTGCAGGACGAGATCGCGGCGCGCTTCCCGTTCCTCGAGCGCGCGCACGCGTTCTCCGAGTTCGAGCGTCACGCGCGGCCTACGCACGCGGCGAGCCTCGCGCTCGGCGGCGTCCGCGCCGTCGACGCGCAGAGCATCGAGCGCTGGCGCGCGCACCTGCCGCGCGTCAAGGCGGAGCTGCTGCGGCACCCCGAGATGACCCGCATGCTGATCGAGCTCGGCTACGAGCGCGACGACGCGTGGACGCGCGTGCTCGACGGCGTCGCGCCGCACGACCAGCCGCGCAAGGCGCGCCTGCGTCGCGTCTTCGAGGATCTCGACGCCGAGCTGCGCTACCGCCTGAAGCAGCGCCGCTACCTGCGCGATCTCGAGCGGCGCCGGCGCGTGCCGTCCACCGACCCGCAGACGGCGTAGCGCGGCTCGGCGCACACCGGCCGGCCGCGCCAGGACGAACGATCGGTGGGTGGCCCGGCTGCCCCGTGACGACGGCGGTTGGCGCTTGCCCTGGCATCCGCGCACCCGCAGCCCCGCGCGAGCCCATCCACCGAGCTCCGAGTGAACCCGGTTCATCCGATCCACACGCCTTCCTCGACGAGAGCGGAGCGTGAACCCCGCTCGCGGAGGAACGCCATGCGATCCGTCATAGCCACCCGTCTTCTCGTCCCGGCCCTGCTGCTGGCCTCGGCCGCCGCGGCCCCGGCACAGGACATGGTGGCGAACGGCAAGTTCGACGGCAGCACCGCAGGATGGAGCAGCTGCTGCGGGGGGACCGGGACGGTCGCGTTCGAGCCGGACGCCGACGCGAACGGCTCGACGCTCTCGGGCGGCGTCCGGCTCGAGCACGTCCAGGTGACGCAGCAGGAGACGTCGCTCTTCCTCGTGCGATGTCTGTCCGGTCCAGGCACGATCGCCGGCAAGTCCTTCTTCTACGGCGCGAAGATCCGCTTCCGCGAGGGCGAGACCGCGAGCGGGCGCGCGTACCTCTCGGTCGAGTACCGCCCCGACGGTGACTGCGCGATGCCCTCGAGCGGCGGCGCGTTCGACGACGTCCTGACGAGCGAGGTGCCGCGGGGCGCGTGGGTCCCGCTCACCATCGGCAAGACCAGCAAGGGCGTCGTCGCACCACCGGGAACGAACAGCCTGCGGCTCTACGTCGTCGTCAGCAAGGCGGGCAGCGGCAAGCTGACCATCGACGTCGACGACGTCTTCGCAGCCCCGGCCGGGACGCCCATGTGCGATCGCATGCCGGCGACGATCATCGGAACCTCGGACTACGACTTCATCAACGGCACCGAGGAGAGCGACGTGATCGTCGGCCGCGGCGGCATCGACTGGATCGACGGCAAGGGCGGCAACGACCGCATCTGCGGCGGACCCGGCAACGACGTGCTCTACGGCGGGCTGGGCGACGATCGGCTGTTCGGCGAGGGCGGCCAGGACACGCTGCAGGGAGCGGCCGACCGCGACGTCCTCGTCGGCGGTCCGAACAACGACACTCTCGAGGGCGGCCCGGGCAACGACAAGCTGCGCGGCGGCACCGGCATCGACTCCTGCTACAGCAACACGAGCGGCAACGCCGTCGGCGGCGGCACCGACAAGAAGAAGAGCTGCGAGCTGCCCGCCGCGGGCTGAAGCGCGCTCAGCGCGGCTTCAGCAGGACGACCGGGATGTCACGCGCCGTGCCCGCCTGGTACTTGTCGTAGTCAGGCCACTGCGCGGTCATCACCGGCCAGACGCGCTTCTTGTCGTCCGCCGTGCCCGTGCGCGCGGTGACGGGGATCACCTCGTCCCACACCTGGATCTCGACGTCCGGGTGCGCGAGCAGGTTCTCGTACCAGCCGGGGTTCCGCGGCGCGCCGCCCTTCGACGCGACCAGCACGTAGTCGTCGCCGTCGCGGCCGTAGATCAGCGGGAACTTGCGCGTCTGGCCGGATCTCCTGCCCTTCGTGTGCAGGATCAGGCAGCTCGTGCCGTTCCAGTCGTGACCGACCTCGCCGCCGGTCTCCTCGTACTTCGCGACGTGCGCGTCGCCGAACAGGCTGAAGTCTGGCATCGTGCGACCTTGTCACGTCGCAGAGGCCGTTGCGACGGTGCCGCTCAGGTCGCGCGCAGCGCGTACGCCGGGTCGGTGCGGATCGCACGCAGCGCCGGCAGCACCGCGCTCGCGAGCGCCACCGCGACCAGCGTCGCGAGGATCACGGCGACGCGGCGCGGCTCCAGGGTCGGCACCGCCTGCATCGTCTGCCCGGCCGCGATGCCGCGCGCGCTGAGCTCGACGCCGAGCCACGCGATCGCGATCCCGACCGCGCCGGCGAGCACCGTCACCGCGAGCGTCTCCGCGACCACCTCCGCGAAGACCCGACGGTTCGCGGCACCGATCGCCTTCTTGAGACCGATCTCGCGCGTCCGCTCGGCGACCATCACCAGCATGATGTTCATCACCCCGATCGCACCGGCGACCAGCGTGACGATGCTCGCCGCGCTCAGAAAGAGGCGCATCGCGAGCAGGAGGCCGCGCACGATGTCGACCGGCTCCTGCACGTTGAAGTAGCCCATCGCGGCGTCGTCGTCCTGGCGGAAGCCGTGGTGGCGACCGAGCGCCGCGCGCACCAGGCGCACCGCGTCCCAGCTTCCCTCGCGCGTCGTCGGCGCGAAGGCGACCTGGTCCACGACGTCCGTGCGCGTGAACCAGGTGCGCGCGGTGGTGAACGGGATGTAAGCGATCTCGTCGTCGGGCGGCCCCATGAAGAGCAGCTGGTCGCCCTTGGGACGCGCCACCCCGACCACGCGGAACGGCATGCCCTCGACGTGCACCGTGCGCCCGACCGCCGACGCCGTGCCGAACAGGCGCTCGGCGGCGCGCGCGCCGAGCACGACGACGCTCGCGCCGAGATCGACGTCGCGGCGCGAGAAGAAGCGTCCGTGTGCGACGTCGAAGTTGCGCAGCTGCCCCGTCTCCTCGGAGCCGCCGTAGGTGAAGACGAGCTTCGTCTTGCCCGCTGCGCGCATCACGCGCGGTCCGAGCCAGACGTTCGGCGCCGCGCGCTCGACCGCGTGCAGCGTCGCGATCCGCTCCAGGTCCTCGCGCTCGAGCTCGACCGGACGCCCGCCGCGCTGCCCGACGTGGTGCTTGGTCGCCACGCCGGGGAAGAGGAAGACGATGCGCTGCCCGAGCTTCTCGAGCTGCACCTCGAAGTGCCGGTCGTAGCCGTCGGCGGTCGCCGACAGGTAGGTCAGCATCATCGCGCCCCAGACGATGCCGAGCGCCGTCAGCCCGAAGCGGAAGCGGTCGATCCACAGGCTCCTGGCGGTGGTGCGGAGGAGATCGAGCATCGTCTCACTCCGTCCGCAGCGTGACCGACGGGTCGATGCGCGCCGCGCGCCGCGCCGGTACCAGCCCCGACGCGAGGCCGACCAGGCTCATCACCGCGAGCGCGACCGCGACCGTCTGCCAGCGCACGATCGGCTGCGGGATCAGGTCGGCGGACGCGAGGTTGCCGAGAGCGACGCAGCCCGCGAGCCCGAGCGTCACGCCGAGGAGGCCGCCGAGCGCCGTGATGACGAAGGTCTCGAGGAAGAACTGCGTCAGGATGTCGCGGCGCCGCGCGCCGACGGCGAGGCGCACGCCGATCTCCTGCCGGCGCTGCTGCACCGAGTCGAGCATCATCGTCAGGATGCCGACGCCGCCGATCACCAGCGTGGTCGCGCCGAGCGTGAACAGCAATCCGCTCAGCTGATCGAGCGGGATCTTCTCGAGCGCGTCGAGCGGGCTCATGACGCGGATCGCCTCGAGGTCGTCCGCGGGCACGCGCAGGCGCTCGGCGAGCACCGCGCGCACCTCGCGCTCGGCGGCCTTGCGCTCGCGGCGGTCGACGACGCTCAGCATGATGTTGTCCACCACCTCGGCGTCGCGGCCGTGGCGCTTGCCGAAGCCCGCCAGCGTCGAGAACGGGATCCACACCTGCTCGTCGAGCTGGCTCGGCCCGTCCTGCCAGAGCTGCATGCCGACGCGCCCGAGCAGCCCGACCACCTCGAACGACTGCCCGGCGATGCGGATCGTGCTGCCGACGCCGCCGTGCGGTCCCAGCAGGCGCTCGCGCGCGGCCGTGCCGAGCACCGCGACGCGACGCCGGTGGCTCAGGTCGTCGTGCGTGATCGCGCGACCGCTCGCGATGCGGACGCCGCGCAGCGCCACGTTCTCGGGTACGACGCCGCGCACGTTGAGGCTCGTCGTCCGCTGCCGGTAGGCGACCTCGCGAAAGAGCTGCGACTCGGGAAGCACGAGGCGCGACAGCCGCACGCGGTCGCGCAGCGCCTGCACGTCGTCGAGCGTGAACCAGAGCAGCCGGCGATCCGCCGCCGGCGTGAAGTCCGAGCCGATCTGCCCGGGGAACACCTGCACCAGGTTCCGCCCGACGCGCCCGTAGGACTCCTCCATCATCTGGCGCACGCCGAGCCCCCACGAGATCAGGAACACCACCGACGCCGTTCCCCAGACGATCCCGAAGAGCGTCAAGGTCGTGCGCAGCAGGCTCACGCGCAGCGTGCGCAGCGCCTCGCGAGCGGCCTCGAAGATCATTTCCACGAGGGGGCACGCGCCCCCTCGCCCCACGCGGCGAAGCCGCGCGGGGCCCCACTCGGTTGTTGCACCGAGGGGGCACGCGCCCCCTCGCCCCACGCGGCGAAGCCGCGTGGGGCCCCACTCGGTTGTTGCACCGAGGGGGCACGCGCCCCCTCGCCCCACGCGGCGAAGCCGCGCGGGGCCCCACTCCCCGCGCTCGCTGGCGCTCGGTCGCGCGCTGCGCGCGCGGTGATCAGCTCGTACGTCATTGCCCGACCACGCCGTCGTGCTCGATGCGGCCGTCGCGGATCTCGACCAGACGCTCGACGCGCTCGCCGATGCGCGGGTCGTGCGTCACCATCACGACGGTCGCGCCGTCGTGCGTCAGCGAGGTGAGCAGCGCGAGGATCGCCTCGCCGGTGTGGGTGTCGAGGTTGCCGGTCGGCTCGTCGGCTAGCACGACCGCGGGCTCGTTCACCAGCGCGCGCGCGATCGCCACCCGCTGTCGCTCGCCGCCCGACAGCTCCGCGGGACGGTGGCGGCCGCGCTCGCCGAGCCCGACGCGCTCGAGCGCCTGCTCCGCGCGACGACGCCGCTCGCGCCGCGCGACGCCACGGTAGCCGAGCGGCAGCTCGACGTTCTCGACCGCAGAGAGCCGCGGCAGCAGGTTGAAGCTCTGGAAGACGAAGCCGATCTCGCGTCCGCGCAGCGCCGCGAGACCGTCGGGCGTGATCGACTCGACCGGCGTGCCGCGGAAGCGGTAGCTGCCCGCACTCGGCTGCAGCAGGCAGCCGAGGATCTCCATCAACGTCGTCTTGCCCGAGCCCGACGGCCCCATGATCGCGACCAGCTCGCCGGCGCCGATGCGCAGGTCGATGCCGCGCAGCGCGTCGACCGCGAAGCGTCCCGACGCGTAGGTCTTGCGGATGCCCGCGAGCTCGATCACGGCGGGCGCGTCGTCCCGGCCGAGCGTCGCTCGCACACCATGCGCGGCGTCGCCGGCGCGCTCCGGGACTGGCGCTTCGGGCGCGCTCACTTGAGCTCGACCTCGTCGCCCTCGGCAAGGCCGTCGAGCACCTGCGCGCGCCCCGCTTCGAGCACGCCGACCTGGATCGTCGCCTGCTCGGACGCGGCGTCGCCGCCCGCGCGACGCTCGACGTAGATCCGGTCGCCGTCGTAGAGCAGCGCCGTCTCCGGCACGACGAGCGCGTCCTCGACCACCTCGGTCACGATGTCCGCGTCGGCCGACATGCGCGGCTTGAGCTTCGCCGCCTCCGGGTCGGTGACCAGCACCTCGACCTCGAAGTACGTCACGTTCTGCTGGCGCTGGCCGAGCGGCTTGATCTTGCGCACCTCGCCGGCGAACGTCCGTCCCGGATAGGCCTCGGTGCGGATCCGCGCCGGCTGCCCGACCTTCACCCACGCGATGTCGTTCTCGTCGACCAGTCCCTCGAGGTGCAGCGTCCGGTCGTCGGCGATGGTGAGCAGCCGCGTACCGCCGGTCACCGACACCACCGACGCGACCGCCGAGCCGATCTTCGCGTCGACGTCGAGGATCGTGCCGTTCATCGGTGCCAGCACGGTCGCGTAGCCGAGCTGGATCTCGAGCGTGTCGAGGATCGCGCGGTCGCGCGCGACCGCGGCGTCGGCGCTCTGCTGGCGCGTGATCGCGTCCTCCTCCTGGCTCGCCGACATCGTGCCGCCGTCCTTCAGCTTGACGGCACGCCGCAGCTCCGAGGCCGCGCGCGCGAGCTCCGCCTTCGATCCGGCGAGCCGCGCACGCGCCTCGTCGGCCTGCGCGACCAGCAGCTCGCGCTCGATCTCGATCAGCGGTCGCCCGCGCTCGACCCGATCGCCCGCCTCGACCAGCACCTGGTCGACGATCCCGGAGATGCGCGAGCGCACCTCCACCTCGTCCTCGGGCTCGATCGTGCCGGTCGCCACGACGACGCGCTCGATGCGCGTGCGCTCGACGCGAGCGGTCGGCGCGACCTCGGCGGACTCACGCGACGCACACGCGCCGAGCAGCACGAGCGGCAGGACGGTCAAGGCGCGGAGCGTCGCGGGGCGCACGCCGTCCAGCCTATCCCGCGAAATCTTCCGCTTGGCAACGCCGCGCGGGCGCTGCACCGGCCCTGACGGCCGCGGGCTTTCCACGTCCGTGGCGTTGGCATCCCGGCGCGCGCGCGGATAAACGCCCGGACATGACCCCATCGGAGCTCGGAGCCCTCGACGCCACCGCCCAGGCCGAACTCGTCCGCCGCCGCGAGCTCACGCCGCGCGAGCTGGTCGACGCCGCGATCGCGCGACTGGAGGCGGTGAACCCGCAGATCAACGCGGTGATCCACACCCAGCTCGACGAGGCGCGCGCGCGGGCGAACGACCCGGCGCTGCCCGACGGCCCGTTCCGCGGCGTGCCCTTCCTGATGAAGGACATCGGCGGTCCCGAGGCCGGGCAGCCGAACCACGCGGGCTCGCGCCTGATGAAGGAGATCGGCTTCCGCGAGACCACCGACGGCTACCTGACGGCGCGCTTCAAGCAGGCGGGGCTGGTGATCCTCGGCCGCACCAACACGCCGGAGCTCGCGCTGCTGCCGACCACCGAGCCCGAGGCGTACGGCGCGACGCGCAACCCCTGGAACACCGGCCACAGCGCCGGCGGCTCGAGCGGCGGTGCGGCGGCGGCGGTCGCGGCGGGCATCGTGCCGTTCGCGCACGCGAGCGACGGCGGCGGCTCGATCCGCGGTCCGGGCAGCATGTGCGGTCTGATCGGCCTGAAGCCGTCGCGCGGTCGCTGCTCGTTCGGCCCGGCGATCGGCGAGCGCTGGTCGGGCTTCTCGAACGAGTTCGCGATGACGCGCTCGATCCGCGACACCGCAGCCCTGCTCGACGTGGCCGCCGGCGCCATGCCGGGCGACCCCTACACCGCGCCGCCGCCGGCGCGCCCGTTCGCGGACAGCGCGGCGCGCGCGCCGGGCCGGCTGCGCATCGGGCTGCTGCGCCGCGGCGTGCGCGGCATCCCGCTGCACGAGGACAACCTCGCCGCGGTGGACGTCGTCGCGCGCGCGCTCGCCGACGCCGGGCACGACGTCGTCGAGGACTACCCGGTCGCGCTCGACGAGCCCGAGTACATCATGGAGTACGTGCACGTCGTCGCCTCCAACACCGCCCGCGCGCTGCACGTCTGGTCCGAGCGCGCCGGACGCGACCTCACGGCGAACGACATGGAGCTCCTCACCTGGTCGGTCGCGCAGCACGGCCGGACGCGCAGCGCGATCGAGCTGCTGGCGAACGTCGAGGAGGTGCACCGCTTCGGCCGCCGTCTCGCCGGCTGGTGGACGCAGGGCTTCGACCTGCTCGTCACCCCGACGCAGAGCGCACCGCCGCCGCCGATCGGCGAGCTCACCTCGACGCCCGAGGAGCCGCTGCGCGCCTTCATGCGCTCGGCGCCCTACGGCGTGTACACGCTGCCGTTCAACCTGTCGGGACAGCCGGCGATCTCGCTGCCCGCGCACGTGACCGCCGGCGGCTTGCCGATCGGCGTGCAGCTCGTCGCGGCGTACGCGCGCGAGGACCTGCTCCTCGCGGTGGGCGCGCAGCTCGAGGCGTCGCTCGGCTGGTCGTCGCGCCGCCCGCCGCTGCACGCCTGACGAGCGGCGCACCGGCACGCTCCGCGGCGCGCGACCGGCGCGCCTACGATCGCCCCATCTCGCGGAGCCCGATGCAGGCCAGGTTGCAGAACATCTGCAGCACCGGCAGGTCGGCGCGCGAGACGCGCGTGCCGCCGCTCCGGCCGGCGACCAGCACGCCGATCGGCAGCCCGCGCACCACCAGCGGCTGGATCGCGAACGAGGTGATCGCCACGTGCGGAATCGGCGCGCCGGACGGCACGAGCATCGCGGCGCCGCCGTCCTCGACGATGCGCGGCGCGCCGTCGAGCACTACCTCCGCGAGCAGGCCGGCACCGCGCCGCAGCGGCGCGACCACGCGCGGCATCTGCTCCTCGATGCGCGGCCCGAAGCCGAAGCGTCCGCTCAGCCGGTCGCGCTCGGGATTCAGCAGCGCCAGGATCACGACGTCGAACGGACCGCTGCGCGCGATCCCCTCGACCACCGCCGTCAGATTGTGGTTGACGTCGTCGTCGACCAGGATCGAGGAGCTCACCTCGAGCACGACGTCGATCGCGAGCGTCGTGTCGCCGCCGCGCGCCGTGCCCGCCGGCACTGCGGCGAGAGCCGCCGGTGACGGGTCCGGCGGGCTCGCGCCGGCAAGCGGCGAGCGCGCGGCCACGGCGGCGCGTCCCGCGTCCGCGACCGGCGCGGCTTTCACGGCACCCCCGCGCGGCGCCGCGATGCCGAGGATCTTGGCCTGCGCGCGCAGCTCCTCCTCCACGCCCGAGAGTGCGTCGACGAGCTTCTGCCCCGGCAGGCCGAAGGTGCGCTCGAAGCGCGCGAGCAACGCCGCGTCCGGCTCGGGCTGACGCTCGGCGACCCGCGCGTGCCCGTCGGCGATCTCGACCACCGCCGAGAGGCGATCGGTGGTTCCCACGCGCGCGCCGGGACGGCGCTCGAAGTGGTGGACGTAGGCCTCGGGAAGGCCCCAGTGCCGCAGCACCTCGGCCGCGAGCTGGTCCGGCGCGACGCCCGCCGTCTGGCGCACGGCTTCGTCGAGCGCGACGCCGTCGCGATGGCGCGCGAGCGCCGTCTCGAGCAGGTCCGGGTAGTACGCGGCGAGCCAGAGGAGGCCGACGTTGGCGAACAGGCCGAGCAGGTACGCCTGCTCCGGACCGACGTTCCCGACGCGGGCCGCGATCGCCTGGGCGCTCAGCCCGCAGCGCAGCGCGCGGCGCAGGTTCGCGTGCACCGGCCCGTCGCTCGGCTGCCCGCGCGTGAAGTGCTCGATCAGCAGCAGCCCGGTCGCGATCTCGCGCACCCGCTCGAAGCCGATCAGGACGATCGCGCGCGTGATGGTCGACACCCGCTCGCCGCGCACGCTGTAGGCAACGGAGTTCACGACGCGCAGGATCTTTGCGGACAGCCCGGGATCTTGCAGGATCGCGTGCGCGAGGCCGAGCGTCGTGCAGTACTCGCGGTTCAGGACGCGGTTCAGTCGCTCGATCGCCTGCGGATTGGCCGCGAGGTCACCCTGCTCGCGGATCTGCTCGAGGATCCGGGGAGCACCGTCATGGTGGGCAGCACGAGCCATACATGCCTGTCCGCCCCTGCTGTTCGACCTCAGTCGAGAAAAGCATGAGCCGCGCCGGCGCGCCGCGCCCCCGTCCGGACCGGGAGCGATGTCGAAACCCGCAGCCGCCGTTCGACTGACGGGTGGAGGAGACGTCCGATGCGCTACCGCTGCCTGATCTACGACGAGAACCGCAGGCTCGACACCGGGCTGCGGCGCCTGTTCGGCGCCCTGGAGGTGACGCTCGCCGAGGAGCCCGACCGCGAGCCGGCGCCGCCGCACGGCGGCGAGCCGCGCGACGAGACGTGCGGTGCTGCGTGTGGACGGTCGGGGCCGCCCGCGTCGCGGATGTGGTAGGGTCGCCGCAGCGTGCAGCTCCCCGTCAACCCGCCCCTCCTGCCGATGCTCGCCAAGCGCGTCGCCGACGTGCCCACGGGCGACGGCCATCTCTTCGAGCCCAAGTGGGACGGCTTTCGCGCGCTCGTCTTCCGCGACGGCGAGGAGCTGCTGCTGCAGAGCCGCGACGAGAAGCCGCTCGACCGCTACTTCCCCGAGCTGCGCGCGCCGCTCCTCGAAGGCCTCCCCGAGCGCTGCGTGCTCGACGGCGAGATCGTGATCGCGCGCGGCGGCGGGCTCGACTTCGAGGCGCTTCAGCAGCGCATCCACCCCGCCGCGTCGCGCGTCGCGCTGCTGGCGGCGGAGATCCCCGCCTCGGTCGTGTTCTTCGACCTCCTCGCCCTCGGCGAGCGCGACCTGCGCGCGACGCCGTTCGGCGAGCGACGCGCAGCGCTCGTCGAGACGCTCGCGAGCGCGACGCCGCCGCTCCACGTGACGCCCTCGACGGCCGACCGCGACGTCGCCCTGGACTGGTTCCGTCGCTTCGAGGGCGCGGGCTTCGACGGCGTGATCGCGAAGCCGCTCGGCGGCGCCTACGAGCCGAACAAGCGCGCGATGCTCAAGGTCAAGCACGAGCGCGAGTGCGACTGCGTGGTCGCGGGCTTCCGCTGGCACAAGAGCGGCGAGGGCACGAAGGTCGGCTCGCTGCTGCTCGGCCTGTTCGACGACGCGGGCGACCTGCAGCACGTCGGCGTGGTCGCGAGCTTCACCGACCAGAAGCGTCGCGAGCTGGTCGACTTCCTGACGCCGCTGCGCGAGAACGCGCTCGAAGGTCACCCGTGGGCCGGCTGGGCGTCGCAGAACCACGTCACCGACCCCGACGCGAAGCGCATGCCGGGCGCCGTCAGCCGCTGGAGCGGCGGCAAGGACCTCTCCTGGGAACCGCTGCGACCGGAGCTGGTCGTGCAGGTCGCCTACGACCACATGCAGGGCGACCGCTTCCGCCACACCGGGCAGTTCCGCCGCTGGCGCACCGACAAGCGTCCCGCCGACTGCACCTATGCGCAGCTCGAGGTGGTGGCGCCGCAGGAGCTGGCCGAGATCTTCGCGAGCGGCCGCTGAGCGCGACGCTCGCCGCCGAAGTGACGCGGATCGACGCCGCGCGTGGCGCCTGCCGCGGAGCCGCGTGCTACTCCGGCTCCTCGGCGTCGCTGCCAGCCCCCGCCGCGTTCCTCTCGCGCCACCCGCGGGTCGGGTCGTCGTCGGGATCGGGCGTCTCCTGCGGCGGGCGCTCGGCCTCGGGGACGTGGCGCAGGTTCACGCGGATGCGGGTCCAGGTCGACGAGCGGCCGCGCATCGAGTCGACCAGCACGTCCTCGACGGTGAGATGTCGCGCCGCCTCCGGGTGTCGCACCTTCCAGCGCTCGAGGCCGGCGAGCGCTGCCTCCTTGTCGGGGGAGCTCGCGACCGTCACGAGCGGCATCCGCACGCGCGGCGTGCGCGCGACGGTCTTCTTGCGGGCGGCCGGTGCCGGCTTCGCCGCGTCGCCGTCAGGGTCGCCGGATGCGGTCGGCTTGCGCGCCCGCGACGGCGCGACGCGCGCACCCTCGCCTTCCATCTTCCGGTAGTGCGGCGGCCACGGCGCGTCGCCGAGGCCCGACGCCTCGTCGCGCTCGGCGAGCGCGAGCAGCTTCTCGAGCGAGCCGGGCGACGCGTCGATCGCCGCGTGCGGGTCGCCGATCCTCGCGAAGCGCGCCGGGACGGTGAAGACGGTGAAGTCCGCCGGCTCGCAGTCGGGCACCTCGTCCCAGGTGAGCGGCGTCGAGACGCGTGCGTCGGGCAGCGGTCGCACGGAGTACGCGGAGCACGTCGTGCGGTCTTTCGCGTTCTGGTTGTAGTCGAGGAAGACGCCGTGCCGCTCCTCCTTCCACCACTTCGAGGTCGCGATCGACGGCGCGCGACGCTCGATCTCACGCGACAGCGCGAGTGCTGCGCGGCGCACCTCGGTGAAGGTCCAGCGCGGCTCGATCCGCACGTTGACGTGCATGCCGCGCGAGCCGCTGGTCTTCGGCCAGCCGGTGAGACCGAGCTCCTCGAGAAGATCCTTCACCGCGAGCGCCACCTTGCGCACGTCGTCCCACACGACGCCCGGCGTCGGATCGAGGTCGACGCGCAGCTCGTCGGGGTGGTCGAGGTCGCCCGTGCGAACGGGATGCGGGTGCAGCTCGATGCAGCCGAGGTTCACGATCCACGCGAGCCCGGCGGCGTCGTCGACCACGACCTCCTCCGCCGTGCGACCCGATGGGAACGACAGCGTCACCGTGCGCAGCCACTCCGGCCGCTTGTCGGGCGCGCGCTTCTGGTAGAACGCCTCGCCGTGCGCGCCGTCGACGAAGCGCTTGAGGACGATCGGACGGTCGCGGATGCCGCCGAGCGCGCCGTCCGCGACCGACAGGTAGTAGCGCACCAGCTCGAGCTTCGAGACCCGCGCCTCCTTCGCGAAGTACGGTTTGCTCGGGTTGGTGACCGTCACCTCGCGTCCGCCGACGTCGAGAACCTCGGGATCCTCTTTCTTGGCCACGGGCTTCGAGGCTACACCTGATCCATGGCCGACACGAAGCAGGACGTGCTCGACATGCTGCGCGATCTCGCCGAGCTGACGATGCTCGACGAGGGCGACCCGCAGTCGTTCCGCGTGCGCGCCTACGAGAGCGCCGCACAGGCGATCGCGGCGCAGGCCAATGACCTCGGCACGCTCGACGCGAAGTCGCTGCAGAAGATCGAGGGCATCGGCAAGAGCACGGCCGAGAAGATCCGCGAGCTGCTCGACACCGGCAAGGTGGCGAAGCTCGAGGGGCTGCGCGCCAAGCACCCGGCGAGCGTGGTCGCGCTGCTGCGCATCCCGGGTCTCGGGCCGAAGGCGGTGAAGAAGCTCCGCGCCGAGCTCGGCGTCGAGTCGATCGAGGACCTGAAGGCGGCGCTCGCCGAGCACCGCCTGCGCGGCGTCGCGGGATTCGGGCAGAAGTCGGAGGAGAAGCTCGCGCAGTCGCTCGCGCGCCTCGAGGAGCAGGGCGACGTCGGGCGCACGCCGATCTCGGTCGCGCTGCCGCTCGCGAATCGCATCGTAGCTCTCCTCGCCGCCGTGCCCGGCGTGCTGCACGCCGAGTACTGCGGCTCCCTGCGCCGCTTCTCAGAGACCATCGGTGACGTGGACATCGTGGTCGCGGCAACGGATCCGGAGCCGGTGATGGACGCGCTCACCGGCATGACGACGCTCGTCGATCGCGTGCTCGGCCGCGGTGCCGCGAAGACCAGCATCGTGACGAGGCGCGGCACGCAGGTGGACCTGCGCGTCGTGACGCCACGGCAGCTGGGTGCCGCGCTGCTCTACTTCACCGGCTCGAAGGGCCACAACATCAAGCTCCGCCAGCGCGCGCTGGCGCGCGGACTCACGCTCAACGAGTACGCGCTGTCGGAGATCGACGGCGGCAAGGTGGTCGCGAGCGAGACCGAGGAGCAGATCTACGCAGCACTCGGGCTACCGTGGATCCCGCCCGCGCTGCGCGAGGACCAGGGCGAGATCGAGGCCGCCGAGAAGGGCACCTTGCCGAAGCCGTTCGGCGCGTTCATCGGCGACTTCCACGTGCACACGTCGGTCTCGGGCGACGGCCGCTCGTCGCTCGACGAGGTGATCGCGGCGGCGCTGGCGCGCGGCGTGCGCGTGCTCGCGATCACCGAGCACGCCGAGCGCACGGTGTCGGGCGTCGGGCGCGAGCCGCTGCTCGAGCAGCGCGCGCGCATCGCAGCGCTGCGGAAGCAGCTCGGGGACAAGCTGACGCTGCTGCACGGCGTCGAGCTCAACATCGGCAAAGATGGCGAGCTGGACTACGACCTCGAGTTCCGCCGCGGCTTCGACTGGTGCCTGGCCTCCGTGCACGACCACTTCGACCTCGACCGCGCCGCGCAGACCAGGCGCATCGTCACCGCGATGCAGGACCCGACGGTGCGCATGATCGGCCACCTGTCGGCGCGCATGATCGGCGCGCGGCCGCCGATCGAGCTCGACCTCGACGCGGTCTTCGCCGCCGCCGACGCGACCGGCACCGCGCTCGAGGTGAACGGCGGCCTGCCGCGCCTCGACATGTCGGTCGAGACGCTGCGTCGCGCGCGCGCGCACGCGTTCCCGATGGTGCTCACCAGCGACGCGCACCGCGCCGAGGAGCTGCAGCGCGTCGAGTACGCGGCGCGCAACGCGGAGAAGGCGTGGGTCGATCCCGAGCGCTTCGCGAACACGTGGCCGCCCGAGAAGCTCGCGGCGTGGGCGACGGGGCGCAAGGCGCCGTCGCGCGCGTGACCCGCGCTCCGCGAGCCGCGGCACCATCGCATCCACCGCGCTCAGGATCGCTGCTCCGTCGTTCGCTCTGCCCTGCACCGCGTCGGCCCCGCTCACGCCGAGTAGCCGCCGTCGATGGCCGCGGACGTCGCGTGGCGGCTCAGACCATCTTCGCGACGTCGAGGATCGGACGCGTCGAGCGGCGCACGCGCGACAGCAGCAGCGCGCCCTCCATCGCCGCGACGACGAGCTGCGCGCGGCTGCGCGCTTCGGCGCGTGCCGTGCCGGCGCGCTCGAGGACGCCTGCGATCACGTCGATCCAGCCGTCGATCGCGCGTGCTCCAGCCGCGGTGATCGACGGCGACTGCGGCGCGGTCTCGAGCAGAGTCGTCGCCACCGGACAGCCCGACTGGAAGCCGGACTCCTCCATCCAGCCCGCCATCGTCCTGCAGTACGCGCGCAGGAACGCCTTCGGCTCCGCGTGGCGCGCGGCGTGCGCCGCGAGCATCTCGCGGACGAGCCCGCCCGCCAGCTCCACCGCGGCCTCGCCCAGCGCCTCCTTGCCGCTCGGGAAGTAGTGGTACAGCGACCCCTTCGGCGCACCGCTCTCGGCGACGATCTGCTGCAGGCCGGTCGAGGCGAAGCCCTGACGGCGAAAGAGCCGCATCGCGGTGCGGACCAGGCTCTCCTTGTGCGCGGCGGCGTTCCCCATCGTCGGCCCCCTTGCCTCGATTATGACGATCGGTCTACATATTGGCACCATGGATGCCAACCAGGAAGAGGCGCGTGCGCGCACCCGCACGCAGCTCGACGACGGGATCGCACGCATCACGCTCGACGACGGCAAGGTGAACGCGCTGTCGGTGCCGATGCTCGCCGAGATCGACGCCGCCCTCGACGCGGCGGAGTCGGCCGGCGCAGTGGTCGTCCTGCGCGGACGACCCGGGGTCTTCTCCGCCGGGTTCGACCTCGCGACGTTCAAGAAGGGCGCCGCGGCGACCCTCGAGATGCTGTCGGCCGGGTGCCGCCTGTACGAGCGCCTGCTCGCCTTCCCGCGCCCCGTCCTGACCGTCTGCAGCGGACACGCCTATCCCGCCGGCGCGTTCCTCATGCTGGCGGCCGACGTGCGCTTCGGCAGCCACGGACCGTGGAAGATCGGCATGAACGAGGTCGCGATCGGCCTCACCTTGCCGCGCTTCGCGATCGAGCTCGCGCGTCACCGCCTGACGCCGCCCGGCTTCGCCCGCATCACGACGGGCGACATGTTCCCGCCCGAGGAGGCCCTGCGCTTCGGCTACCTGGACCGCCTGCACGACGCGGCGGCCCTCGACGACGCCGTCGAGACGGAGATCGGACGCCTGCGCGCGCTCGACATGACCGCCTTCGCGGAGACGAAGCGGCGCGTGAACGAGCACGCGATCGCGGCGATCCACGCGGCGGCCGTCGCCGAGCTGCGCGCCGTCGTCGCCTGATCGCGATCCCTTGCTGGATCCCGCGCGACTTGGAGAAGCTTGCGGGGTCAGCTCCGGTTCGCCCCGCGGTAGTGCTCGAGGAAGGTCGCGGTCATGCTCTCGATCGCCTGCTCGACGTCTGCGGTCGTGCCGGTGCCGACCTTCGAGACCTCCCAGGTCACCGCGAGCGCACGCCGGTCCGGGTCGCGGATCAGCGTCGCCATCTGCTTCACCTCGAGGTCGACGGCGTACACGAAGCGGCCCGGCTCGCCCAGAACCTCGACCAGCTCGACGTCGGCGATGAGCAGGGCCAGATCGCTCTCGCTCCTGGCGCGCGCCTCGGGCATCGAGTCGTGCACCGTCAAGCCGGCGCCGCGCAGCGCGGCCTTGGTCTGCGCGGCGAGGCGCTCCGGGTCGATGCCACGCTGCCGCGCGACGTCGTCGGCCTTGACGAGCACGAGCAGCGAGCCGAGGCCCGCGAGGCTCGCGCGGTCGCTATCGCGCGGCTCGCCGTTCGACGCCGGTGGAGAGACGAGCAGCAGCACGAGCGGCACGAGCGAGGCGAGGAGCGAGGTGCGCATGCCGGCCCGGTAGCATCGCACCGGCGCGCGCCGCACCCCGTGCGAGGCGCCGGCCCACGCGGTCTCGCCGCAGCCGGCATGCCGGTCGAGGCCGCTCTCGCTTCACCCGGCCCGTGCGCCCGGACAGCCGGCGCACGGGCACGTCGTGCGCATCGCGCCTTGACCGCGAAGCGCTCCGCTGCTGAGACGGAACGCTCGCTCCGAGGAGGTCTCCCAGCATGGATGTGCTCCAACCCGCGCGCACGACGCTCGCCTTCGCGTCGCTCGCCCTCGTGCTCGCCCTGGCGCCGGGCTGCGGCGACGGCGGCGGCTCGTCCGGCGCGAGCCTCGAGGATCTCGCGACCGACGGCTTCGTGCTCGGCTACCCTCTGGTGGTCACCGAGCGAACGTTGCAGACGTTCGCGCCCGCGGTCGGCGTCAACCGGCCGTTCACGCAGAACGCGCGCAGCAACGCGGCGAGCCGCACGGTGGTCGCGCCGAACACCGACACGCTCTACGCGATCGCGGTCCTCGATCTGCGCTCGGGGCCGCTGCTGCTGACGGTGCCGGACATCGCCGGCCGCTACCACACCTTCCAGATCCTCGACGCGTGGACGGAGTCGTTCGCGTACCTCGGTACGCGCACCACCGGCGGCGTCGGCGGCACGTGGCTGCTCGCGCCGCGCGGCTGGGAGGGCACCGTGCCCGACGGCGTCGCGCGCATCGACGTGCCGACGCCGCAGGCGTTCCTCCTCGGCCGCGTGCTGGTGCAGGACGACGCCGACGTGCCGAACGTGACCGCGCTCACCGCGCGCGTCTCGATCACACCGCTCGATCCGGCCGCGCCCGCCCCGCCGGCGCTCGGCGCCGCCCCGGGCCCGCCCGCGCGCACCGGCGAGGACGGGCTCGCGTTCTGGGACGAGCTCTCGGCCGCGCTGGCGATCAACCCGCCGACGACGCCCGCGCAGCAGGCGCTCGTCGATCGGCTCGCGACGATCGGCGTCGGCCCGGGACGCCGGCCGTCGAGCGAGGTCGGCGACCCGGCCGTGCTGGCCGCGCTCGAAGCCGGGGTCGCCCGCGGGCTCGAGCGCATCGAGCGCACGATCGAGGAGACCACGACCGTCAACGGCTGGCGCTTCCGCACCGACATCGGCACCTACGGCGACGACCTCGACACGCGGGCGGCGATCGCGCGCGCCGGCTGGGGCGCCAACGTGCCCGCCGAGGCGATCTACCCGAGCGCCGTGGTCGACGCGGAGGGCGAACGGCTCGACGGCAATCACCTGTACCGCATCCGCTTCGCCGCCGGCGCGCTGCCACCGGTGGACGCGTTCTGGTCCTTGACGCTGTACGGCCCGGACCGCTTCTTCGTCGAGAACGCGCTCCGCCGCTACGCGCTCGGCGACCGCTCGCCGGGCCTCGTCCGCAGCGCGGACGGCGCGCTCGAGCTGTACGCGGGCAGCGTCGCGCCGCCGGGGCTCGAAGCGAACTGGCTGCCGGCGCCGGCGGGCGAGTTCTCGCTCATGCTGCGGCTCTACCTGCCCGCCGACGACGTGGCCGCCGGGCGCTGGGTGCCGCCGTCGATCGAGCGCATGGACGCGTCGGACCTGCGACGCTAGGCTCGCGGCGATGGACGTGCTACGCATGCTGCGCTGGATGGTGCGCGCCGAGTGGCCGGTGCGGCTGCTGTCGCCGGCGATCGGCCGCTACAACCCCTTCCACCCCGCCTTCCGGAAGGACCCGTACGGCGTCTACCGCCGCCTGCAGAGCGAGGCACCCGTCTACTACAGTCGCGCGCTGCGCGGCTTCGTGCTCAGCCGGCACGCCGACGTGACGCGCGTCCTCGCCGACCCGCGGATGATCTGTGACCGCCGTCAGTCCAAGGTCGCGCAGGACTTCGCGGTATTCGACTCGATGCGGCCGGACTTCGCGCAAGCGGTGGTGCGGAGCCTGCTCATGCTCGACGCGCCCGACCACACGCGCGTGCGCCGTCTCGTCAGCCGTGCCTTCACGCCGCGCGTCGTCGAGCGGCTCGCCGACGGCGTCGCCACGCGCGTCTCGGCGCTGCTCGACGCGATGGAGCGCAAGCCCGACCCGGACGTGATCCGCGACCTCGCCGACCCGCTGCCGCTCGCCGTGATCGCCGACCTGCTCGGCATCCCCGAGGACGAGCGCGGGCACCTGAAGACGTGGTCGAACGACTTCGTCGGGCTGCTCGACCCGATCCAGTCCGAGGCCGATCCGGCGGCGATGGAGCGCGCGTTCGACGAGCTGCGTGCGGTCATGCACCGCGTGTTCGACGCGCGCCGGCGCGAGCCGCGCGAGGACCTGGTGTCGGGGCTCGTGCAGGCGGGCGGCCAGGGTGACGTGCTGTCCGAGACCGAGCTCGACTCGCTGTGCGTGCTGCTGCTGGTCGCGGGCAACGAGACCACCACCAACCTGATCGGCAACGGCACGCTGGCGCTGCTGCACCACCCGGCGCAGCGCCGCGCGCTGCGCGAGGGCCCGGAGGCGGCGCGGCGCGCGATCGAGGAGCTGCTGCGCTTCGACAGCCCGATCCAGGCGACCGATCGCGTCGCGTCCGAGGACGTCGAGATCGCCGGGCAGCGCGTCAAGAAGGGCCAGATCGTCGGCCTGCTGCTCGGTGCCGCGAACCGCGACCCGGCGGCGTTCTCCCGTCCCGACGATCTCGACCTCGCGCGCGAGCACAACCCGCACCTCGCCTTCGGGCACGGCGTGCACTTCTGCCTCGGCGCGCAGCTCGCGCGCCTCGAGGGACGCCTCGCGCTGAGCGCGCTCTTCGAGCGCTTCCCCGACCTCGCGCCCGGCGGCGTCGCCGGGCCGTGGAAGCGCTCGATCGTGCTGCGCGGGCTCGCGTCGCTGCCGGTGCGGCTCGCGGCGCAGGCGCGCGCCGCGTAGGGGTGCGCGGGCGGGGGCCCGCCACGACGGCACGCACCCGCGACGCCCCGCAACGCCGCCGGGCGATCCGCACGGGTCGGACCGCCGGGCGACACGAGCCTATTCCCGCACCACCTCCGCCCAGGTGCCGGCGCCGATGAAGTCCATCTTGCCGAGCGCGACGCCGTTGTGGCGCAGGATCGCGTACGCCGTCGTCACGTGGAAGTAGAAGTTCGGGATCGCGAAGCGCGCCACGTACTCCGCCCCGAGAACCCAGCGTCCCTCGAGCCAGCGCGGCGACACGCGACGCTCCTCGCCGCCGGCGAAGTCGCCGTCCGAGAACGTGCCGAGGAACTCGCGGCAGACGCGGATGCGCGCGCGCAGCTCGTCGATCGTCTGCTCGGTGTCGGGGTGCGAGGGCGGCGTGCGATCGGCGAGATAGGCCGCGGTGAACTTCGCGGTGTCGCACGCCGACTGCACCTGGCCGATCAGCGGGTACTGGTCGGGCGCGAGGCGCGCCTGCGCGAGCACGTTGGGGTCGAACTTCCTGGTCTCGGCGTGCTGCACCCCGGCCTGCAGCCAGCGGTCGAGGTTCTCCAGCATGCGTCCGAACTGCGCGATCGTCGCGGCCATCGACATCGGTTCCCTCCCTGGCGCGCCGTTCGTGGCGTCGCCCGTCGAAGGGCCACAGACGACCCGAGCGGCCGAGCTGTGGCAATGGGAGGACGCGCGCGGATCGGCCGCGGCACACGCGCACGACGAGCCGCGATCGAGAGAGGGAGGCCGGCCGACGAAGGTCAGTCGCCGCCGAGCGCGCTCGGCACGGTGCCCGCGAACGACGCGACCTCGGCCACGAGCTTCGGCGACAGCGTGGTCGCGTCCGCGAACGCGCGCGCCAGACCGTACTTGCGCACGCGCACGCCGGTGCCCTTCGCGTCGAGGCCGCTCACGACGACGTCGGCACCGCTCGTCGTGCTGGTGGTCGCCGCGCGCACGCCCGACTTCGGCGCGTCGTCGAACGGCGCGAAGCTCGCGATCTCGCGGAACGCGATCGGACCCACGCCGTGCTGGTCCGGGCTCTCGAGGTAGCCCACGGGCTCGCCGTCGAGCGCCGAGCCGCTCGAGAACAGCTTGACGGTCCCCGGCGCCGCGTCCTGCGCGACCACGATCGACTGCGCGCCGCCGAGCGCACCCGCGGCGACGAAGCCGGTCGCGAGCGAGACCCCGCCGGTGTAGCCGTCGAACGCGACGAAGCTCGCGGTCTCGCGCGGCACGTCGATCGGCAGCGGGTTCTTCGGCGCGCACCACGCGGCCGCACCCGTGTTCGGGCGGTACAGGTCGAAGCGGAAGGTCTTGATCTGCGCGGGCTCGCCGGCGCCGGGCGCGGTGACGATGCTCCAGCGTCCCGAGACGGCGTCGACGAGCCCCGTCGCGACGCTCACGCCGCCCTTGCCGCCGGGGTACGGCGTGAAGGTCGAGAACACCTCGGGTGCGGTGCCGGGCTTCGCCGGCAGCTTCGCGCCGAACACCTTGACCGTCGGCTCCATGCCCGGCCCCGAGCCGACGATCACGTTGTCGGCGAGCGGGTTGCCGTCGATGCCGGCCGTGGCGACGCTCACGCCGCCGCGAAACGACGGGTCGAACGCCGCGAAGCGCGCGAGCTCGCGCGTGAAGAGCTTGCCGTCGCCGCCGGCCGCACCGGAGTACGCGACCACCTCGGGCGCGTCGCCGGGCCCCTTGCCGGCGACGAGGTCCAGCACCTGGTCGCCGTCGACGTCGCCCATCGTCACGCTGAGCGCGCCGGTGAAGCCGGGGAACGGCGTCACGGTGGCGAGCAGCCGGTCGCCGTCGCCGTCGTGGACGCGCACCTGCGCGTCGCGTCCCTCGGCACCGCTCTCCGCGACCGCGTACGACGACACCGCGGGGATCACGTTCACCATCGCCATGAGCCCGTTGTCCTCGTGGTTCAGGCGGTGGCAGTGGACGACGAACGGCCCGGTGAACTCGAGGAACTCGCTGCGCAGCACGAGCGTGCCGGCCTCGATGAGCGACTCGCCGGGCCCGAGCAGAGGCGCGGGCAGATTCGCGTTGTCCTCGCCCCAGGGCTGCACGCCGGTGGTGATCTTGCGCACCGGGTCGACCATGCTCGTGACCTGGAAGTCGTTGACGTGGATGTGGATCGGGTGCTCGTCGTTGTTGTGATTGACGAACGACCACTGCTCGACGGTGCCGAGCCGCGGCTGCAGCAGCGGCGTGTTGGGGAAGGTGTTGTTCGCGAACTCGTAGAGAAAGGCCTTCGGGTCCTGCTTGCTCGCGTACTCGTTGTTGAAGCCGCCGCTGACCAGCAGCTCGCGCTCGACCGCCGGCTTCTTCCCGGCGAGGTCGACGTACGACGTGCGCGCACCGAGCTTCTGGCCCTCGGCGAACGCGACCGTGACGCCCTTGCCGGGAGCCGGCTTGACGCGTGCCAGCACCTGGGTCGGCGAGGCGAAGAAGCCGTCGAAGTAGCTCATCGCCGACGGCTCGACGGTGACCTTGCCGAGGACACCCGGTACGCGATCGGTGCCGTCGCTGGTGTAGAGCACCGCGGGCCGCGACAGGGTCGCGAGCCCGGTCGCGGGCGGCATGTCGAGCACGAGGTCGCCCTCGAGCGGCATCGTCACCGCGATCGCGTAGCGGCTGCCCGGCGGGATCGCGAGCGTGGTGCCGCCATCGGTGACCGGATGGTGGACGGCCGGGAACGGGTTGCCGTCCTGTCCGACGATCGCGATCCGCGGGTGCTTGCCGGTCGCCGTCTCGGTGAGGCGGACGGGCACGTAGGCGTAGTCGCTGACGTTGGCGAGCACCCAGATCTCGGTCTGTCCGGGCTTCGCGCGCAGCTCGGGCTCGAACTGCCCGTTGACGGTGAACTGCACGTCGCGCAGGTGGCTCGGCAGATCGGGCTTCGCGGCGACCGTACGCGTGCCGTCGTCGCTCACGAACGTCTGCAGGTTCTGGGGCACGAACTGGAACTGGCCGCGCCCGTTGTCGATCGACAGCGGACCCGAGTACCAGACGGTGAAGTACTCGGTGCCCTTCTTTGCGAGCTTGAAGCTCGTCGGCGCGAGGCTCGGATGGTAGGTGCCGTCGGCGAGCTCGCTGCCTTCCGGCGGCTTCAGGGTGCTCACCCACTGCGACCAGTTGACGTTGTTGAGCACCGTCTGCCCGCCCGCCCGGTCGAAGACGAAGTTGTACTGCAGGCTCATGTTGCGGACCGGCAGATGGTGCTCGGTGACCGCGGGGAGGTTGCCGTCGGAGCGGCCGATCTGCAGCAGGCCCGCGAGCCCGAGGTACGTCTGCTGCGCCGTCAGGGTGTGGCGGTGGCTGTGGTACCAGTACATGCCCTCCGGGTGGTCGGGCGGCAGCTGGTACGTGTAGGTGTTGGTGTAGCCCGGCGGGATGTTCAGCAGGACGTTGTCCGAGTTGCCGCGCGGGCTCACGTGCAGACCGTGCGTGTGCAGGTTGAACGGCGCCGACGTGACCTGCCGCGGATACAGCGACACCTCCTTGCCCGCGGGCGTGAAGGCGGGGTCGTAGAAGTCGGGGATCGTGAGGTCGGCGAGCTCGTTGACCACGTGGACGATCAGCGTCTCGCCCGGGTTCACCTGCAAGGTCGGACCCGGGTAGAGGTTCTTGCCGGTGCGCTCGCCGTTCGACGCCGTGCCGCGCTGCAGCTCGTAGCCGAACAGCAGGAAGTTGCTCACCGGTGCCGTGACCGTGTCGAGCTTCGCCGTGCCCTGGCGCACGAAGAGGCTCACCTCGAGGACGCCGTCCTTGCTCGAGAGCGTCACGGGCTCGGCGTAGGCGGGCGCGGTGTAGCTGCTGGCGGGGTCGCTCGCGGCGGCGGTCGACGCTGCGCTCGGCAGCATCCCCCCCAGCGTCGCCACCAGCGCGGCCAGGAACACGCCCCTCGCGGCCAACCGTCGATCGTGCCACCCCATCGTCGCCCCCTTCACCACCACGGCGCGCCGCCGATCGGCGCCAACGTCCGTCTCGAGATCCTTGCGCTGCTGCGTCCGGCCTCCGGCGCTCACGAGACGCCGAGGCGCTCCAGGTCGTGGAGAATTCTGCTCTCGACGCCTTCCTCGCTCGACGGATAGTAGCCCCGGATGAGACCGTGCGCGTCGACCAGGACCAGGTGCCCGCTGTGCATGATGCCGAAGTCGGGCTGCCCCGGATCGGCCTCGCCCTCGAGCGCCACCGCGAAGCTGCGCGCCACCGCCTCGATCGCGTCCTCGCTGCCGGTGAGAAAGCTCCACGTCGCGCGGTCCGCCCCGAACGCGTCCGCATAGGGCTGCAGCACCTCGGGGACGTCGTGCTCGGGGTCGACCGTGAAGGTGACCAGCCGCACCGCCTCGTGCCGGCCCGTCGCGATCCCCTGCAGCGCGCGCAGGCGCTCACCGATGCGCGGGCACACCAGAGGGCAGCGCGTGAAGACGAAGCTCGCGACCCACGGCCCGCCGTCGAGGTCCGTGCGACCGACCGGAGCCTTCGCCTGGTCGACCAGCGCGAAGTCGGCCACCCGGCCGAGCACGGGCAGCGGAGTCGCGTCCGGCGGCCCGTCGGCGCGAAGGAGCGTGACGCCGATCGGCAGCAGCACGAGCGCGCCCGCCGCGAGGAGGGTCGCCCGGAGCGGCAGGCGTCGAAGCGGAGCAGGGAGCATCCGCTACCTTGATCGGCCGGCGGGACGCAGGCTTTAGCTTGGCGCAGCGGAGCCGGTGACGTCCGCTGACGCTCTGCTCATCACCAAGGGGAGGGCCGCGGCCCTCCCCTCGCCCGCGAAGTGAATTCGCGGGCTTCTCCCCACCTGCAGGCGGGCCCTTGGCCCGCCTCCTTCGAGCGTTCGCAATTCTTGCTCACGCTCTCAGGCCTCCTCGGGAGGGACGTCGAAGCGCTCCGCGTAGGCCGCGTAGCGCGCACGGAGCCGCTCGGGATCGATGCCGAAGTCCGCCGGCTGGTAGCGGTGCGCGCCGTGCTTCGCGCGCGGCTTGGCGGCGAGGTAGGCGCGCATGCGCTCCTCGGTCTCGGGCGGCAGCGTCAGGTCGAGCCGCTGGTACACCGTGCGGATCGCGGCCAGCGGGTCGCGCATCACGTCCGCGTAGCGCAGGTCGACGAACTGCGCGTCGGGGATCGCGCCGCTCGCGCGCTCGGCCATCATCTTCTCGAGCCCGCGTGCGACCCCGCCCAGGGTCCCCTGCGCGATCGCGCGCGGGTCGACATCGTCCCGCCGCATGCGACGCAGGGTCGCCATCAGGCTCACGGTCGAGGGGACGGTCTTCGCCGGGTCGCGGTGGGTGAACACGACGTGCGCGTCCGGGTAGGCCGCGAACAGCGCCGGCAGCACCGACAGGTGGCTCGGCGCCTTCAGCAGCCAGCGCTCGCGCGGGTGCTTCCACTGCAGCGTCTGCAGCATCCGGCGGTGGAAGCGGAACGCCGGGGTCAGGTCGTGCGTCGCGAGCCAGGCCGAGTAGCTCGGCACGTCGAGCACGCCCGAGAAGTGCGCCGACGCGAGCTCGTGGCCCATCAGGAAGATGCACTCCTGCGGGTGCACGGCTGCGTTCGCGTGCATCGTCAAGTACTCCGGCGCGACCTCGTGCCAGAGCTTCACCTCGTGGTCGGTGCCGGGGATGCGCGGGTCGCTGGCGTAGGTCGCGGGCTCGGGCGGCGGGACGGAGTAGAAGACCTCCCAGGTCGCCGGCGAGCGCAGCCGCGGGTCCTGCGCCAGCACCTCGTGCAGGATCGACGTCCCCGAGCGCGCGGTGCCGACGATGAAGATCGGCGCGCGCACCTCTGCGTCGAGGATCTCGGGGTGCCGCTTCCACAGGTCGACCAGCCGCAGGCGGTTCGCGAGCACGCGCACCAGCTCGGCGCGCGTCATCAGGCGGCCGACGGTGTTGAGCTGCGCCTCGCGCGCGATCGCGCCGACCAGCACGCCGAACGGCTCGCGCCAGGAGTCGTCGCCGAAGTCGTCGAGACCGGTCGAGGCGCGCGCCGCGGCGAGCAGCGAGTCGGCGTCGAGCGCGACCAGGTGCTCGGCGCCGCCGAGGTTCGCGCCGAGCGCGTTGACACCATCGACCCACGCGGGACGGGCCGGCGATCGGGATGCGTCCATGAGCCGACGTTCTTCGCACCACCGCGCGACGGCGTGCAAGCGAGCGTGCTCCGCCGTGTCGTGCTCCGCCGCGACCTCGCGCCACCAGCCATCGAGCGGCGCGCGCGCCGCGGCTCAGCGCCGGAAGCGACGCGCGATCGCCGCACGCCGTCGCGCGATCTGCTCGCGACGAGCGACAGCGTCGAAGGCGGGCGTCAGCGGCAGCTCGGCGCGCAGACGATCGACCGGTACGACGCGCGTCGCCGGCACGGGTGCGCTCGTCGACCACACGTAGCGGTACGAGACCATGCCGTCGCCGCGCCCCTCGGTGTCGAGCCAGTTCGCGATCCCCGGGTCGACCGCCGACACGACGAGCCGGAAGCGTCCGTCGGCGTCGATCTGCATCTGCTCGCCCGAGAGGCTGCAGACGCGGTTCGCGACGTCGAGCGACTCGAACCACGGCGCGCTGTAGAGCTGGAACGACCAGTAGCGCGCCGCGGGCGCGTCGCACTCGACGAGCAGCACCTCGCCGGGCGCGAGCTTCCACCAGCCGCCGCCGTAGAGGATGTCGGCGGCGCCGCCCGGCACCGAAGACGGTGGCGACAGCTTGTTGTCCCCAGAGCGCGCGCGACGCGCCGCGAGAAAGCGCATCCAGTAGACGACGCTGCGCTCGATCCAGGTCGCCGCCCGCTCGAGCGCCTGCTCGACGCGCACCGGCTCGAGCGGACCCGGCGCCCGGCCCTCGTTGCCGATCCGGTCGATCGCGATCGCGGGCGCCGCGTCGCGCTCCCAGTCGGCGACGTAGAGCCGCACCAGCACGTGGTCGGTCTCGGGGTGGAGCGGCAGCCAGTTGCCCGGCTGCTCGTCGGAGCTGACGACGATCTCGAGCCGGCCGTCCGCGCCGACCGTCAAGTCGGCGAGGCTTCGCTCGGCGAACACGCGGTACTGGTCTAGCTGCATCTCGCCCTCGGGCGTCGAGACGATGAGGTTGCGCAGCCCGGTCGCGTCGAGCGCGATGCGGTACGTGCCGCGCGGATCGACCTTGGCGCGCAGGTAGTGGTTGTCTGCGTTCGGACCGCCCCACTTGACGACGTCGTCGTCGTAGCGGTGAAAGGCGGGGAACTCTGCGTCGTGGAAGTCGACGTACCACTGCAGCGCGTAGGTCGTGAGGCGCGTCAGGTGCCGGTACCCCTCGGCGCGTGCGCGCGGGTCGGCCGGGAAGTCGTCCTCGAGGATGCGGCGTCCCACCGCGGCGAGGCGCTCGCAGAACGACTGCCAGGCAGCGCCGGTGAGGAGCCGCGCTCCGCCGCCCGGGATGGGCTCCTGGGAGCTGCCCGTATCCTTCACGTCCATCGTGGGACTCCTCCGGGAGCGAGCGGTGAAACGCGTCACGTCGCTCGGCGAGCGGTCAAGCGGGGTCGGGCACGACGACGAAACCCTCGCGCCGCGCGGCCACGCCGAGCCGGCGATCGAAGGTATGCAGCACGCGATCGGTCGGGTTGCCGCTCGCCCACTCGAGGGCGGCGCCGAGCTGTACGGCGTCGGCGGCCCGCAGCGCGTGCAGCCGCAGCAAGCGCGCCGCACGACGCTTCACGTCCTCGACGTGAACGACGACGTGGCTCGCCCGCACCAGCTCCTCCGCACGGCGCTCGGCCTCGTCCGCCTGCCGCTCGGTGACCAGGCCGTCACGCACCAGCCGGCGAAGCGCGGAGACGACCTCGATCGAGGTCAGCGTCCACAGCGTGATGATGGGGTCTTCGTCGAGCCAGCGATCGGCTTCGCTCGATGCGGGCTGCTCGACCACGAGCGGGACGATCGCCGAGCTGTCCCAGAACCTCAACGCCCGTCCTCGCGCTCGTCGAGCAGAGCCGCCAGCAGGTCGACCTCGATCTTCGGACGCCGTGCGCGCCACCCTCGCGGGAGCACTCCCGTCGCTCGCCGGAGGGTGCCGCGTCGTTCCAGCTCGTCGAGCAGGCGCGCGTCGTCCGACGCAGGCGAGACGGCGCCCCCTGCGGGCTCGATGCGCGCGATCACCTGATCGCGATCGCAGACGACCACCGCCTCGCCGGCGCGGACCTGGCGCAGGTAGTGGCTGAGGCGCGCCTTGAGCTCGGAAACGTTCACGGTCGCCATGACCTTTATCTAGTCCGCAGACCTGGTCTCGACAAGGCCTCGACATGAGCCTCCCGACACGCGACGTCCGCACGTCCGCGCGGTCGCGGCCAGCGTGCTTGCAGTCCGACCGTCCGTATGGTGCCCGCGCTGGGTCGCGGCGCGACCTGCCGCGTCGTTCACATCAGGAGCAAGCGATGCCCGAGTTCCGTTTCCAGGAGATGTTCCCGCACGGCCACGACACGACGCCCTACCGCCGCATCGACGGCGACTGGGTGTCGCGCGACACGTTCCGCGGCCAGCCGATCCTCGCGGTCGACGCGGCCGCCCTGACCCGCCTCGCCGCCGACGCGATCCGCGACGTCTCGCACCTCTTCCGGCCGGGACACCTCGCCCAGCTCCGCAAGATCCTCGACGACCCCGAGGCGTCGCCGAACGACCGCTTCGTCGCGCTCAACATGCTGCGCAACGCGTGCGTCTCGGCCGGGATGGTCCTGCCGTCGTGCCAGGACACCGGCACCGCGATCGCGATCGGCAAGAAGGGCCAGCAGGTGTGGACGTCGGGCGACGACGAGGAAGCGATCGCGCGCGGCATCTACGACACCTACACGCAGACCAATCTGCGCTACTCGCAGCTCTCGCCGGTGAACCTCTACGACGAGGTCAACACCGGCACGAACCTGCCGGCGCAGATCGAGCTCTACGCGACCAGCGGCGACGAGTACCACTTCCTGTTCGTCACCAAGGGCGGCGGGTCGGCGAACAAGACGTTCCTCTACCAGGAGACCAAGGCGCTCCTGAATCCGAAGTCGCTGGTGGAGTTCCTGGATCAGAAGGTACGCACGCTCGGCACGGCAGCGTGCCCGCCGTACCACCTGGCGATCGTCGTCGGCGGCACGTCGGCGGAGATGACGCTCAAGACCGTCAAGCTCGCGAGCTGCCGCTACCTCGACGACCTGCCGACGACCGGCGGAAACCTCGGGCACGCGATCCGCGACCCCGAGTTCGAGCAGGAGGTGTGGAAGCTCACCCAGCGCATGGGCATCGGCGCGCAGTTCGGCGGCAAGTACTTCTGCCACGACGTGCGCGTCATCCGCCTGCCGCGCCACGGCGCGTCGTGTCCGGTCGGGATCGGCGTGTCGTGCTCGGCCGACCGTCAAGCCAAGGGAAAAATCACGACGGACGGCGTGTTCCTCGAGCAGCTCGAGCCGAACCCGGCGCAGTACCTGCCGGAGATCGACGAGTCGAAGCTGTCCGACGACGTCGTGCGCGTGGACCTGAAGCGCCCGATGAGCGAGATCCGCGCGCAGCTCGCGCAGTACCCGATCAAGACGCGGCTCGCGCTCTCCGGCACGCTGGTCGTCGCGCGCGACATCGCGCACGCGAAGCTGAAGGAGCGCATCGACCGCGGCGAGGGCCTGCCGCAGTACGTCAAGGACCACCCGATCTACTACGCCGGCCCCGCGAAGACGCCGCAGGGCATGCCGTCCGGCTCGTTCGGCCCGACGACCGCCGGACGGATGGACTCCTACGTCGACCTCTTCATGGAGCACGGCGGCAGCCTGATCACGCTCGCCAAGGGCAACCGCTCGCCGGTCGTCTCGGCCGCCTGCAAGAAGCACGGCGGCTTCTATCTCGGCTCGATCGGCGGCCCGGCCGCGATCCTCGCCCAGGACAACATCCGGAAGGTCGAGGTGCTCGAGTATCCGGAGCTCGGCATGGAAGCGGTGTGGAAGATCGAGGTCGAGGACTTCCCGGCGTTCATCGTCGTCGACGACAAGGGCAACGACTTCTTCGGACGGCTGTAGCCAGCCGCGAACCGCCGCTGCGGCCTCCGATCGAACGCAAGATCGCTTTCACCGCCCTGCGCGAAGGAGTACATCGGGCGGGCGACTTTCGGAGGACGGATGCGGCTCGCACGACGTCGACGTCAACGTCAGGGGCTCCTCGCACCCCTGCTCGCCCTCCTCGTCGCGGGCACGAGCGCGTCCTGCGGCGGGAGCGGCGGCGCGTCCGCAGGTCCGGGCAGCACCCCGACGCCGGGTGCGACGCCCGCGCCGACGTCGAGTCCCGATCCCGTCACGACCGCGACGCTGGACCTCCTGCGGCTCGCACCCGAGTTCTCGTACTTCGAAGCACCACCCGACGCCGATCCGATCGTCCTCTCGCGCGACGGCACCGTCGTCGCGAGCGCGCAGCAGGACTACGAGGTCTTCTACTACCCCGACCCGGACTTCCCCGAGTTCCTGCGCATGGGCGTGATCTTCTGTAGCCGCGCGCTCGCCTGGCGCGACGCGGCGCCCGCCGAGACGCTGGATCCCGATCCCGGCTGTCCGTTTCCCGACGACGATCGGCCCGCCGGGGATTCGTGGCCGGCCGCGCTCTCTGCCGACGGTGGCGTCGCCCTCGTCAACCGGACGCAGAACTTCGGCCAGGACTATCGTGCCGACTTCGGCTTCACCGGCGCGGACGGAAGCTGGGAAGAGGTGGTCTGGGACGTCCATCACCCCGATCAGCCGCGCACACCTCGCGTGCGGACCAACGACATGAGCGGCGACGGCACGCTGGTGGTCGGGACGGCGTGGCTCGACTACCCGTATCCCGGCTGGGCGCCATCGGATGCGCGCGCCTTCGTGTTCCGCCGCGGCGACGCTGCACCCACGTGGCTGCCCGACCACGGCGAGCGAATCGAGAGCGCCGACCACGTCTCCGACGACGGCCGCGTCATCGTCGGCTGCTGCGACCACGGGCGCGACCGGGACCGATCGCTGCCCGTGCTCTGGTACGATCACGGCGCCCCGGTGTCGCTCGATCCTCCGAACGGGGAGACACGCTGCGCGGTGGGCGACCTGTCCGCCGACGGGCGCGTGGTCGTGGGCTCGTGCGATGGGCACGCGGTGCGCTGGGTCGACGGCGTGCCGCAACCGCTCGAGGTCCCGGGGGAGCCGCCGCCGGGAGCGACCCTCATGAGCTGGGCCACCGACGTGTCCGAGGACGGCAGCACGATCCTCGCCGCGAGCAACGCCGTCGACTACCCGAGCGGCTGGCTCTGGAGCGCGGAGACCGGACCACGATCGGTGCGCACGCTCCTCGAGGACGCGGGGATCGTGGTCGACGAGGGTGGCATCGGCGGCCGGATCCTGGGCACTCCGCTGGCCTTCGCGCGTAACGGCAAGGTCTTCGTCGGATTCGGCGAGCGCGGGGTCGGGCCGAGCCACCTGCCCTTCGTCTATCGCGTGACGTTGCCGTAGCCCCGCGCGACGATCGCCGGCGGCACGCGCAATCGGCGGCCGGCGTCCGCTCGTCCTCCAGGGACGACGACCGGCACTCGCCGGTCGCGGACCTCGACCCCGGAGGAGAAGCTGTCGCTCGCTCGCACCGCGTCCGTCGTCATCGTCGCGCTGACCCTGCTCGTCGCTGCAATCACGCCCCCGGCGTACGCCGGGCTCACTTTCGACAAGCAGCGCGCGGCCGTCCGCCGTGCGAAGGCGGTCCTCGACTGCCGCCGCGACGCCCTGCGCGCGCAGGCGCCGGTCGATCAGGCCTGCGGCGACGCCGCACCGTGCTGCACCGGGCTCGTGTGCCGCGGCCGGGTCGGGGGGACGCCGACGTGCCAGCAGTGACGACGAAGACCTGAGCACGAGCGGGCAGCGCGTTCCGTGCGGCGTCGCGCGGTCGCTCACGCGCGACGGGCGCCCGCCGGGCCTGCAACGCACTGTGGACCGTGACCATCCTCCCAGGTCGGCTGTGGCGGTTGACCGCTGGTCGCACCGCGAGTAGCATTTTGCTACCGGAGCGACGCCATGGGACAGCCGATCAAGATCAGCGACGACCTCGCCCTCGCCGCGCGCGAAGAGGCCGACGTCTGCGAGCGCTCGATCGCCTCGCAGGTGGAGCACTGGGCCCGGATCGGCCGTGCCGTCGAGCTGGTCCTCGGTCACGGCCAGATCGTCGCGCTCAAGCGGCGCGCCGCCCTGCCGGAGTTCGAGGATGCCATGCGCGAGGCCACCAGCGAGGCGGGCCAGCGCAAGGCGCTGCGCCACCTCGCGAAGCTCGGCACGGCGCGCTTCGGCATCGACCCGGATCGACCCGGCTTCGTGATCCGCATCGACCCCGACGGCCGCCGCACGCGTGGCCGTTTCGTGAACCGGCAATTCGTTGCCGCGGAAGAGTAGCCTCGATCTGCGCGACGGGCGGTGGCTGATCGTCATCGCCGGATCGAACGGCTCGGGCAAGTCGACCTTCTTCGATCTCTACCTGCGACCGAGCGGCTTCCGCTTCGTCAACGCGGACCTGATCGCGGCAGGCATCCCCGGCGGCGATCCCGCCACGCTGGCGTACCGCGCGGCCGAGCTCGCCGAGATCGAGCGCCGCGCGCTCATCGCGCGCGGCGACACGTTCGTCATGGAGACCGTGCTTTCCGATCCGCACGGCGCGAAGCTCGGACTGCTGCGCGACGCGCAGGAAGCCGCCTACCACGTGGCGCTCATCTTCATCGGCATCGACGGGCCCGAGCTGAGCATCGCGCGCGTCGCGCACCGGGTCGCGCTCGGCGGCCACGACGTCCCGGAGGAGAAGATCGTCGCGCGCTTTCCGCGTACGCTCGCGAACGCGGCCGCGGCTCTCCGTCTCGCCGACGCGGCCTGGATCTTCGACAACGCGGACGCGGACCACCCCTACCGGCTGGTCGCGACCACGCGCGAGGGGCGGGTCCTGGAGCGCCGGCCGCCGGTCCCTGTCTGGTGCGAGCGGCTGCTGCCGGAGTGAGCGGCCGCATCAGGTTCCCGGTGGCACGGCTTCGCGCGGTGCGACTCGACCCACGCCTGTCCAGCGGAGCGGACGGTGTGCAGGCGTCTGAACGGCGGCGACGCCTTGGACGCGAGCCTGGCCGACGCACGCGACGGTGACGACCGGAGAAAGCGTCAATTCGGCGCGAATCCGGAACCCACTGCTGGCACCGGACTTGCGCAGCGCTGGATCCACGAATCGTCGCATGGTCGGATCGCCGCCCCGCTCGATTCCCTGACAACCGCTGCACGCCTCGCAGCTCGATCGCGCGCCAGGTCGTCGCGCCATGGAAGGAGACCTCTCATGTGGAAGATCGCCCTGTCACTCGTCGCCGCCCTCACCGTCGCCACCCCGGCCCTCGCCGCCTCCGAGCTCTTCGCCGAGCGCGCGAAGGTCCTCGCAAGCGGTGACAAGATCCAGATCTTCGGCCTGCCGGCGATCGACTCCCAGGGGACGGTCAAGTACTTCGACACCACCATCACCCTCAGGCACGGCGACAACGGCCGACCGAAGAAGCAGGCCTCGGTGATCACCGTGGCGTCGCCGAACATCGATCCGATGGGCTTCGTGCCGGGAGTCTACGAGGACCAGAACCTGCTCTGCGAGCTGCGCAAGGCGCCATTCGGCGGACAGACCGAGGTGATCGTTGACTGCGTAGATAAGACTTACCCGAGTCGGACTGCAGGGCTCATCGTGTACACTGGGCCGATCACGGGCAATCCATCGGCGCAAACGCTTATCAGCAGGGGAGCCGACCAGGTTCCAGGGACCGAGCAGTACGCCTGGGGCCTGACCACCTATCGCACGGGCAGCTATTCCGTCGGGGGCTGCCTTCTCGAGAACTTCATCACTACCGCCCGGCAGATCGATGATCTCCTCGTACTGATCCGGTGGAGTGGCAGTTCTGTGGCCCAAGTCTGCTCTCTCAGCCTGACGCGGGTCGATCCGTAACGATCGAGCGGGCCAGCTACCTGGGCGATCCGAGGTCGACTCGGATCGCCCCGAGCCGGTCTCCCCACCCCGCAACCCTTGCACAACGGCACCACCATCACGCAAGAAGTCGCCTTTACACGACCGCACGCGGCTCGCGCCACAAGCCGACGCCGTCTCGGCCGATCGCCCCGATGCTCCCCACCCTCCAACCGGCCCGCTCGCACGACGACACCCGTCGTGCCACGTTCCTCGCACTCGCGCAGGCGGCGCTGTCGGGCGTCGCCTACGGCCTCTCCTTCCCCCCGAACCCCATCCGCCCGCTCGCGTGGGTCGCACTCGTACCGCTCTTCCTCGCCCTGCGCGGCACCCGCTGGCCGCGCGCCTTGCTGCTCGGTTCGGTGTGGACCGTCGTCGCGACCTGGATGGTCGGTGACTGCCTGCCGGGCGCGGTCGAGAGCTACTACCACCAGCCGGTTGCGCTCGGATACCTTCTGCTGCTCGTCGTCGCGCTGGTCACGGCGGTGCCGTACTACGCGCTGTTCGCCGCCTGCTACGCGGCGCTCTCGCGGCGCGTCACGCCGATCCAGCCGCTGCTCGCGGGTGCGGCCTGGACGGCCGCGGAGCTAGGCCGGGTCGAGGGCCTGATCGGCGATCCCTGGGGGGTCGCGGGATACTCGCAGGCGTCGTTGCCGACGCTCTCGCAGATCGCGGATCTCACCGGTGTCTACGGCCTGAGCTTCCTCGTCGCGTCGAGCAACGCCGCCCTGGCGATGCTGTGGACCGCGTGGACGGCACGCGACGCGTCAGGCCGCAGGACGAGCGTCGCGACCGCAGCGTGGGGAGCCGCTCTCGTCGCGCTCCCGATCGCGGCAGCGCTCGGCTACGGGACGCTGCGCCTCGCGGGCGCACCGCCAGAGAACGCTCCGGACGCACGCGGATCGAGGACGCTCGCATTCGAGAGAGCCCCCGACGTGCCGGTCGCGATCGTGCAGGGCAACCTCGACCTGGGCTCGCAGTGGCGACCGCAGTTCTACGGCAAGAACCTCGAGACGTACCTGCGCCTCACCATGTCGGCGCTCGCGGAGTCGACCGCGCGGCTCGTGTTCTGGCCCGAGAGCGCGATGACGTTCTTCCTCGAGAGCGAGCCCATGTACCAGCGCTCGATCGCCTCGGCGATCGCACCGTGGCGCGCGCAGCTCGTCGCGGGCGGGCCGCGTCAGGTCGGCGCCGACGACGCGGCGAGCTACCGCAACTCGACCTTCGTCGTCGGCCACGACGGCGCGATCCGCGCCACCTACGACAAGCAGCATCTGCTGCCGTTCGCCGAGTACTTCCCGTCGTCGATCCTCGACTTCATGCGGCGCGACTTCGGTGACGTGCGGGAGTTCACCCCGGGAACGTCCATCACCCCGATCCCGACCGCCGCCGGAGCTGCGGGCGTGATCATCTGCAACGAGGCGATGTTCCCCGGCCCCGCCGCGGCGCGCGTCCGCGAGGGTGCCACGTACCTCCTGAACCCGTCGAACGACTCGTGGATGGGCGACATCGCGTTCTCGCTGCAGGTCTTCGACATCGTCCGGCTGCGCGCGATCGAGCAGCGCCGCACGCTGGTGCGCACGTCGACCTCTGGCCCGTCCGCCGTCATCGATCCGTACGGTCGGGTGGGCGCCTATGCCCCGCCGATGACGCAGGAGTGGATCGTCGGTGCGATCACACCGAGCGACACGATCACTCCGTACGCGCGCTTCGGCGACCTGTTCGCGCACGCTTGCCTGCTGATCGCGCTCGTCGCGTGGGTCGCAGCGGCCCGCCGCTCAGCCGCACCACGCTGACCGACCGTTCTCAGCGGCACAGGAGCGTCGTTCCGGGTCCGTTCAGCCGGCAATCGCTCATGCCGAACTCGTGCACGCCGCACTCGCCGGCGGCACCGGTCGCGCTCGACGCTCCGAGCACGACCGAGACGCGGATCGGTCCCGTCGGCGTCGGCACCGAGGCCTTGCCGGTGCGCAGCGTGAGCTTGACGCCGGGCGCCCGCGCACCACGCTGATCCACGAATCCCGCGCTCGACAGCCCGAGGGCCGAGCCGGGAGCGCACGACGCCGACGGCAGCGCCCCCGTCCGGTTCTTGTAGGTGTACGTCGTCGCGCGGACGTTCGCCTTCCAGCCGTCCTTCTTGCGTGCGTCGCACACCGTCGCCTCGGCACCCGGTGGGATCGCGCTCGCGCCGCTCAGGTCGAGCAGGGTCGTGCCGCCCGCGCCGAGGTCGTCGATCCGCACCTGCGCGCCGCGCAGGTCGAGCTCGAGCGGCGTGCGGCCGGACGGCTCCCCCGGTGCGAAGTCGAGCACGCCCTGAAGCACCAGGACCTCGTCGCCGACGACGCCACCCAGCTTGCGGACGACGAGCTTCGGCTTGGCGATCGTCGTGCCCGCGGTGCACATCGCCGTGGTCGTACAGTCGGGCTCGCAGCCGTCGCCCGGCACGGCGTTCGCGTCGTCGCAGGCTTCGCCGGCCTCGACCGTGCCGTTGCCGCAGGTGCGCGCGTCGCAGGCATCGCCGACCTCGTCGCCGTCGCCGTCCTGCTGGCCCGGGTTCGCGTCGCGCGGGCAGTTGTCGAGCGCGTCGGCGACACCGTCGCCGTCGCCGTCGGCGCTCGCGGCGACGATCGTCCGCGGCTGGCAGGTCGCGCTGCCCGGGCAGTCGGCCGTCGTCACGCACACGCCGTGGTCGCGCTTGCAGCGGCCGTCTCCGTCGCAGAACGCGCCGGAGACGCACTCGGCGCTGCTCGAGCACGTCGGGGCGAGCGTCTCGATGCACACGCCCTGGCTGACGAAGACGATCGTCCCGTCGGCGGACGCGAGCGGATCGCCCGCCAGCGGATCGGTGGTCGCGCCCGGCGTCGCCGCGAGCGCACCGAGCGTCCGCGCCTCGCGGCGCACCACGTTGAAGGTCTGCAGCACGAGATCGGTCGCGTCGCCGTCGCCGTTCAGATCGCTCGCGCCCTGCTCGGGCTCGAACGTGAGATACTTGACGGTGGACTCGGCGACGCGGTACGGGCGGCGCGGGTCGCACGCCTCGAGCCGGCAGGGCGTCACCGCATGGCCGGTGCTCACCAGGCACTCGGCCGGCGCCGCCGCCGTGCGGCAAGCGGGCACCGTCAAATCCCACGTCTGGAGAACGTCGTCGGACGTGTCCGTGTCGCCGGACGCCGCGTTCAGGTTCGCCCCCTGCGACGCCTCGCGCGTGCGGAAGGCGATCGCCGCGGCGCTGCAGACGATCTCCTCCGCCGCCTGCCCGACGTTCACGCCCTCGCCGGTCGCCGGATCGAAGAGCTGCAGGACGCGGTCGGAGGTGTCCCCGTCGCCGTTCAGATCGACGCCCTGCGCGGACTCCGGAGACAGGAAGACGAGCACGTCGCCGCACAGCACCATCGCGTCGGCCGCCTTGCCGGTGCTCTGCCACGACGGATCGCTGCACGACGCCAGTGCTGCAGCCGACGTCGCGCGGACGAGCGCGACCGTGTCGAGCGCATCGCCGTCGCCGCTGAGATCGCTGCCGCCCTCGCGAGCCTCCGACACCAGCGCTGCGACGTAGGATGCCGACGTCACCACCTCGGTCGCCGCACAGCGCAGGTTGGTGATCGACGACCCGTCCCACAGGTGCACGACGTCGTCCGTCGCGTCGCCGTCGCCGTTCAGATCGGGTGCGTTGCCGACCAGCGGTGCGGTCGGGCAGAGCGGGAGCGCGGGAGTCGCTCCCGCCCGCTCGGGACGCAGGAACGCCGTGATCGATCCGGTCGCGGAAACCTTGCCCGCGGGACAGAGGTCCACGGGTGCGGCCGGGGCGCCGCTTGCGTCGAGGAGCCGCAGCACGGAGTCGTCGGCGACGCCGTCGCCGGTCAAGTCGCCGGGCGCGCCGGCGGTGACGACGGTGCGGACGAAGACGTCGCGCACGCCGTTGGTGTCGTCGGGCACGAGATTGGTCGAGATCTTTTGGAAGACGATGGTGCGCAGATCCTCGCTTCGCCCCACCCCATACCGGACCACGTTCGACCCGTTGCCCTCGCTCCCGTTCGCGGCGACGTCGACACGAACGACGGCACCCGTCACCCGGTCGTGCACGAACAGGTCGAGACTGCCGTTGGTGTCTCCAGGAACCAGGTCGCTGAACGTGCTGTAGAACAGGATGAAGCGGTTCCCCGGCGAGAAGCTTGGCGCGTCGGATGCGCCCGCAGCGGAGGTGGGGGCCTGTCCCGTCGAGCGCCGGCTCGCGAGCTCGAGCGTCCGCCGGACGCGATCGAGCACGTAGACGTCATACGTCGAGTTGGGGTCCGCGAGCAGCAGCGCTTCGGTCGTGATGAACGCTACCAGCGTACCGTCGGGAGAGATTGCGCTCGACGTGCTGGAGTCGTCGATCTGACCGCCGGCGGCATTCACGCTCACACGCGTGGTCGTCGCTTCGACGCGATCACGAACGAAGACGTCGATCTCCTCGTTCGTATCCCCGGGCACCAGGTTCGGTGCATTCGTCTGAAACACCACGAATCGGCCATCAGCCGAGATGGGCTGGTCGAAGACCCCGATCGACACGTTCGGATCGCCTGATAATGGAAGCGGCGCCACGCCACCCATCCCCAGGCCGACCCGCTCCGTCGAGATCGCGCCGACCTCGTCGAAGATCCCGTCTTGGTCCGAATCTCGATCGTGCAGGAAGAGATCGGTGAACCCCTCGACGTCGCCAGGGACGAGGTCGGCGGCACGGCTCGTGAACAGGACGAACCGGCCGTCTCGGGACAGCTTGGGGGCGCTTGCCGGCCCGACCGACTGCGCACCGTTGCTCGCAACGCTCACCCGGACCGTGGTCGACGTCAGGCGATCGCGGACGAACACGTCCTCCTCGCCGTTGGTGTCCGTCCCCGAGGGCAACAGATCGCTCGCGTGGCTCACGAAGACGACCCAGCGACCATCGGCCGACATCGCCCCGCCAGCGGCCGGCTCGGCCGACTGGCTGCCGGACGGAGACACGTTGATCCGCTCCAGCGCGGTCTGGGTAGGCTCGTCGAAGATCCCGTCTTGGTCCGCGTCGCGATCGAGCAGCACGACGTCGTCTTCCCCGTTGGTGTCACCGCCGACACCGAAGAGGTTGGACGCTCGCGTCCGAAAGGCCACAAAGCGACCGTCGGAGGAGACACTTCCTCCGTAGTCGACCACCGACAGAGCATTCCCCTGCGTTCCGTCCGCCGCGACGCTCACGCGGACCGTCGTCAGCGGCGCCTGCGCGTGCTCCGCGGTACGGAACAGCACGCGCCCACCCGAGACCGCGAGCGGCGCACCGTCGATCACCGGATCGGCATCGGCAGTCACCACGCCGGCGAGCTGGTCCTGCACGCTGTCCTGCGCCGTGCGGCGGAACACCCGCAGCACGGTCTCGAAAACCTGACCGTTGCCGTTGGTGTCCTGGTTGCCCTGCAGAGTCTCGGGCTCGAGAAACGCCACCACGTCGCCGTCGCTCGCGAGCGCCGGGAAGCGGAACGGCGCCTGGTGGATCTGCGTCACGGCACGACCGGACGCACCTCCTGCACCGATCGGCAGCACGGCGCCTGAAGTGCGGTCGCGGATCTGGACCGCGCTGTCGAGCAGATCGCCGTCGCCGTTCAGGTCGCTCGCCGCGATGCTCTCGCGCACGGAGAAGGCGAACACGTCGGTCGCAGCGGCGAGCCCTTCGAGGGGCACGGGCGTGTCGGCCGCGAGACGATAGTCGACGCACGGCGCACCGCCGCACTCACCCGCCGTCGTGCACAGCTGGCCGTCGCTCGGACCGCTGTCGCAGACCCCTGCGTCGGGCGGCGTGGTCACCCGAGGGATCACCACCGGCCCCACGCCGCCGTCGTAGCGCGACGCGAAGTCGAACAGGGCGCCGCCGTTCCCGCACTGGCCGCCCGGACACTCGAGATCGCCGACGCATGCGGACCCGGCCTCGCTCCCGCCCTGGCAGACGGTCTCGATGCACGTCCCGGGTGCGCAGTCGTCGTCGCGCGTGCACGGCCGACCGGGCTCCGGGGCGGCCGCGCTGCATTCCGCGAACGTCGGGCTGCGTCGCGCGACGCGCAGGATCGTGTACGGCGCGTCGGCGGAGCCGAACAGCGAGACCTCGTTGACGGATCCGGTGCCGACCTGAGGCTCGAAGATCGGCGGCAGCAGCGCGCCCTGCGGCGTGAACGACGACGTGAAATCCTCGTTCGGAATGCGGATCGGCTCGCCGAGCCCGGCGAACGCCTCGACCGGCGAGCTGCCGACGAGCAGCCGCGGCACCGGGATCTGTCCATCGCGCACCAGCACGCCGCGCCAGTCGACGGGAATCAGCAGATTGCCCGCAGCATCGGTCGTGACGCGCACCTCGGTCGCCGCTCCGGTGCAGGGCGGATCCGGGCGCACGCACACCGACTGGTAATCGTTGCGTGGCGGCAGAGCCGTGAAGCTGCCGAACGTTCCGTCGATCAAGCGAGCGTCGGTGCGACACGTCCCGTCGAGCTCGTAGAGCTCGTCGACGCAGGCGAGGAGGCCGCTCGCGCCGACGGCGGCCGCGCAGCGCGTGCTCGCCATGCCGCACGGGAGCGGTGAGCCCGCGGACGTCACGACGATCTTCGCCGGACCGGACAGCGTGCGCCGATCACCGGCGGGCGCCAGCAGCGCGTCGGTATCGGGAAAGCGCACCTCGAGCCGCGACTCGCCGAACGGACCGGAGAGCACGCGCAGATCGCTCCCCGCGGTGACCGTGATGCAGCTCGCGCTGCCGCCCGGACCGAGCGCTGCCACGCACGCCGCCTGCTCGGCCGCAAAAGCGGCACAGCTCGTACGCAGCACGACGGCGGTCTTCGCCGCTCCGTCCGGCGGGGTGAACAGCACGGTGACGTCCTGGCTCGACGCGACCGGCCCGAAGCCGGCCGACGCGGCGTCACACACCCCGGGCCGCACGCGAAGCTCCACGAACTCCCCGGGACCGGCGAAAGGGCGGTTCGTGCTGCCCAAGGCTGCACGGAAGCTGGTGCGCGCTTGCGGGATCAGATCGCAAGACGCGCTCGCCTGCCGCACGAGAACGACGGCGAGCGCGATCGCCACCGCGACCGCGACGACGCCTGGCACCGTCATGCGAGCCACGCGAGACCAAGCCGCGCGAGACGCTCGGCGGAACGAGAGGGTGCGGGACGCGGCTCGGGCTGGTCGCATGTCGGTCTCGGGATCCGCGCCGCAGAAGGCGCTCTGTCGCCGCGCTCACCGGCACGGTCGATCGGAGGGCGCCGACGTTAGGCCAGTTCCGGCGAAACAGTCAATCGTGAGTCTTTCGCGACGCGTCGGCCGGCGAGCCGTGTCGTCGCGCATGCCTTTCGCCTCCGGTAACCGACGACGGGCACGCCTCGAGCGCCGCGAGATCCACCTCGAGCGAGAGGTCCTGGAAGATCGCCGCCGCACGGTCGCGAAGCTGCCGCACCGGAACGCCATCGATCGCCTCGACACCGGCTGTCGCGAGCCGTCGCGCGACCTCCGCACAGGTCCGTGCCAGCTCCGGCCGCGCCCCGAGGCGCTCCCCCTCGGCCAGACTGCGCGCCCACCATCGCAGCGCCTTGCGCCGCCGACCGCGAAGCCAGTGAAGCTGCCCCACCAGGCGGTACGCCTCGGTCCGAAGACGGGCCATCTTCGCCGCAACCGCCAGGAGGGCGTCGGCGTCCCTCCGGGCACGACGGCGCCAGCGCCGGATGCCCGGCCGATCCAGCGCATCGACGGCGTCCTCGAGCTCGTAGAGGTCGAGCAGCAGCCGACTCGTGCGATACGCGCCGACGTGGAACGGCGGCGGCAGGTCGAGACGCTCGAGCAGCGTCTCCGCGCTCGCGAGCGTCTCGGCTGCTGATGCGCGGCGTCCCTGTAGAAGCTCGATCTTCGCCCTCGTCCCGAGCGCGATCAGGTTCAGCAGATCCTCGGGACGCTCGTCGTAGTATCGCTGCGCGGCATCGAGCGCCTCGTCGAGCCGACGGCGCGCCAGGGCAAGGAACGTCGTCAGCGCGTACTGGTTCGAGCGCGCATAGTCGTAGCCGTAGCCGTGCACGATCTCCCCGATCTTCGCGAGACGATTCTCCGCCTCCGCGAAGCGCCCCTGGTCGATCGCCTTCTCCGCGTCGATGCCGAGGAAGGTATCGACGTCCCATACCTGGCCCGAGCGCAGCGTGCGCTCCACCAGCTCGTCGTCGACCCCCGAGGGCTCGTCCCAGCGCCCCTCGAAGTAGTCGCACATGAACTTCATCAGGCGATACGTCAGCAGGTCGCCGATCCGGTCCTCGCGGATCAGCGCCTGCGCTGCATCGATGAAGCGGCGGCTCACCGCGTACGAGACGCCGGAGAAGGCGAACAGGATCGCGCCACCCGCGTAGTGCGCGAAGGCGCCGGGAACGGTCGTCGCGTCGAGCGTGTTGAGGCGCCGCACGCTCGCGATCGAGTCGAAGAAGAAGCGCCGCGCGTCGGTGGTCGTCTGTGCGCGCGCGCGGTCGTACATCATCGACAGGATCGTCACCTCCACCTCGGACGCGGGCTTGCCACCGCGCACGCCGCCGCGAAGGTACATCCGGTACAGGATCGCGATCGCGTCGCGCAGAAAGCGCCAGCGCAGCTCCCAGCGCGTGCGCGGCACCCGCTCGCCGAGCAGCTCGAGCGCACGATCGAAGTGCGGCACGGCCTCGATCAGGTCGCCCGTGCTCAGCAGCGCGCTCGCGATCTTCCGCTCGAGCAGGGCCTTGCGGTGCGGATCTCCGCCCTCGCCGTGGATCGCCATGTAGATGCGCGACGCCTCCCGGAAGTGCTCGAGCGCCTCGCTCGAGGCCGCCGAGCGCACCGCTTCGTCACCGGCCTTGAAGAGGTACTCCTCTGCCTTCGCGAGCTCCTCGGCGCGGCCGTAGTGGAACGCGAGCGTCGCATAGAGCTCCGCGAGACGATCGGCGAAGATCCGCTCGATGCAGCGCGCAGCGTCGAGGTGCAGCCGCCTGCGCACGCTCTTCAAGAGGGATTGGTAGATCGTCTCCTGGATCAACGCGTGCTTGAAGACGTACTCGCGCTCGCCCCCACCGCGCTGCTCGACGATGATCTGACGCTCTGCCAGGTGCTCGAGGTGCAGTCCGAGGTCGGAGTCGTCACAGAGCACCTCGGTGACGACTCGCTCGCCGAAGCGTCGTCCGATCACCGCGCAGACCTGGAGCACCCGCTGGCAGCGCTCGTCGAGCTGCTCGGTGCGGACCAGGATCACCTCCTGGACCGTTCCCGGGATGACGATCGAGGGTAGCCTGTCCGTCTTGACGAGCGCTCCGTCGCGCACCTCGAGCCCGCCCTGATCGAGCAGCCAGCGGACGATCTCCTCGACGAAGAACGGATTGCCCTCGGCCTTGCGGGCGATCGTGGCGCGGACCCGGTGCGGGAGGTCGTCGATGCGCAGCAGGTTCTGGATCAGACGCGCGGTCGAGCGCTCGTCGAGGGGCGTCAGCTCGAGCTCGAGGTAACGGTCGGGGCACCGGCGGCGCGCGCTCGCGAGGACGCGACCGGCGGTCGCGGGATGGTCCGGCCGGGCCGCGTGAACGAAGAGGACCGGATGCGTGCTCGCCACGGCCTGCAACACCTCGATCAGCTTGACCGAGGAGAGATCCGCCCAGTGGAGATCTTCGAAGAAGAGGACCACGGGCGCACGCTCCGCGAGCGCCTGCACGAGGTCGGTCATGCTCTTGACGATGAGGCGCTCCAGAGCATCGCCTTCGATCCCCCGGACGCGCACCGCGTGGTCGTCCGCGAGGCGGATGCCGAGGAGCGTCGCGACGAACGGCACGATGTTCTCGGCCTCGCCGGGAGCGACCGCGGACACGGCGCACGAGAGGCGGTCGAGCGCAGTGCCGTCGTCCGCCGGCAGCTCCGCCCACCCGCGCAGCAGCTCCTGGAACGGACGGTAGCTCGAGCTGCTTCCGATCGCGTAGGAGCGCCCTTCGAGCAGGGTCGCCTGCGCGAGCTCCGGCAGCCCGGCCATCTCCGCGACGATCCGCGACTTGCCGAGGCCGGCGTCGGCGACCAGGCCGACGACGCCTCCCTCGCCCCGCAGCAGCGCGCGGACGCGATCGTGGATCGCTTCGAGCTCGCGATCGCGGCCGACGAGCACGGAGGCGATCTGGCGCGCGCTCGATCCGAGACGCGGCCGATCGCCGCGCGCACGCTGTGCAACCAGCTCCCACGGCTGCACGGGCTCCGCCTTGCCCTTGAGCCGGAGCGGCGGCAGGCGGCGGAACTCGAAGGCATCGCGTGTGAGCGCATGCGTTGCCGGCCCGACCAGGATCTGGCCCGTTTCCGACGCGTCCTCGAGCCGAGAGGCGAGATTGACGGCGTCCCCCGTGACGGAGAAGTCGCGCTTCACGTCGCCGCCGACGTCGCCCGCGAAGACGTCGCCCGTGTTGACGCCCATGTGGAGGCCGAGCGGCGGGTCGATCCCTTTCTCCCGGTTGAGATCGGCGAGCCGATCGCGCATCTCGAGCGCGGCCGCGAGGGCGCGGGCGGGGGCGTTCTCGATCGCCTGCGGCGCACCGAACAGCGCCATCACGCAGTCGCCGATGTACTTGTCGACGACTCCGCCGTGGCTGAGGACGATGCTCTCGAGCAGACGAAAGCACGAGTTCATCATCTCGGCCATGTCCTCGGCATCGAGTCGCTCGGACATCGCCGTGAAGCCGGACATGTCGGCGAAGACGATGGTCACCTGGCGGAAGCGACTCTCGCGCACGGATCCGTCGGCGGTCACGTCGGCGCAGGTTGCCCGGGCCGCGCGGGCGCTGTCAATCGTGTGCCTGAACGCGTGAGCCCGAACGTCGGCGTGTGCCTGGACGGTGCCGTCTGCTAGGCTCGCAGCGCTCGATCGTCGATCGTGCACGCGCTCCCATGCATCGCACCGTGCCCTACACGCCCCTCTGCACGATCCTCGGCCTCGTGCTCGGCTGGATCCCCGAGCCGTGATGAGCGAGCCACCTGATGAGACCCGCGAGCGCCGGCTCGAGCTGCTCTACGAGCTCGGCTGCTCGTTTGCCGGACGCATCGAGCTCGACGAGCTGATCCCGCTCGTGGTGGAGCAGTGCCGCGACGCGCTCGCAGCCGAGGGAGCGTCGGTCCTGCTGCACGACGAGCGAACCAACGAGCTGTACTTCCCCTACGTCGCCTCGCACGACCAGGCGGTCGCCGAGGCCCTCGCCCGCGTCCGCTTCCCCGCGGACCGCGGCATCGCCGGGATCGTCCTCGAGTCCGGGCGCTCGCAGCGTATCGACGATGCCGAGCGAGACCCTCGCGTGTACCGAGAGGCGGATCGCGTGACGGGGACGATCACACGCACCCTGCTCGCGGTGCCGTTGCAGGCGCGCGATCGCGCGATCGGCGTTCTCCAGGTGACCAATCGCCGCGGCGACGCGACCTTCAGCGACGACGACCTCGCCTTCCTCGAGTCGCTCGGCGGCAGCGTGGCGGTGGCGATCGAGAACGCCCGCCTCTACGCGGCCGTGAAGGAGTCTGAAGGCCGGTGGCAGACCGAGGTCGGCACGCTGCGGCGCGACCTCGCCCGCCACGAGGCGTTCGACCAGATCGTCGGCACGGGCTCCGCGATGAGCGAGGTGTTTCGCCTGATGGAGAGCGCGGCCGCGGCACCGGTGAGCGTTCTCGTGCAGGGCGAGACCGGAACGGGGAAGGAGCTCGTGGCGCGAGCGCTGCACCGGGCGAGCCCGCGTGCGCGCGGGCCGTTCATCGCCGTCAACTGCGCAGCGATCCCCGAGTCGCTGCTCGAGAGCGAGCTCTTTGGACACCGGCGCGGGTCGTTCACGGGCGCGCTCGCCGACCGGGTCGGCCTGTTCGAGGCCGCGAGCGGCGGGACCCTGTTCCTCGACGAGGTCGGCGAGATGCCGGCGGTGATGCAAGCAAAGCTGCTCCGCGTCCTGCAGGAAGGCGAGGTCGTCCCGGTCGGTGACCACCGCCCGCGCCGGATCGACGTGCGCGTGATCTCGGCGACCAACCGCGACCTGCAGACGGAAGTCGAGCTCAAGACCTTCCGCGAAGACCTCTACTACCGCATCGCCACCTTTCCGATCCTGCTGCCGCCGCTACGCGAGCGCGCCGAGGACATCCTGCCCATCGCGTCGCGCATTCTCGGTGCGATCGCGAGCCGGCACGGCAAGGAGGTGCGCGGCTTCGCGCGCGAGGCGGCGGAGCTGCTCGCCAGCCATCGCTGGCCCGGCAACGTCCGCGAGCTGCACAACGAGATCGAGCGCGCGACGGCACTCGTCGTCTCGGGGGGTGCGATCACGCCGGAGCACCTGTCACCGAAGGTCCGCAGCGCGACGCGCGTCACCGCACAGGCTCCCGCCGGCGACGAGACTCGGCCTCCCATGGTACCGCCGCAGAGCACGCCCGCGGCCGATCCGCCCGAGCAGACAGATCGGCCGCCGATCGTGCTCGGTGACGCGCTGCCGGACTCGCTGCGCGAGGCACGCGATCTCTTCGAGGCGGTGTTCATCGAGCGGGCGGTGCAACGCTGCGGCGGCAACGTCACGCGTGCCGCGCAGCAGCTCGGCATCTCGCGAAGCTCGATTCACAGCAAGCTGCGCGAGCTGAAGGTGCACTGACTCGCAGCAGAGGCCGGCTCAGAAGCCGGCCAGCCGCGCAGCGCCTCCTCCTCCTCCTGCGACCTCACGCTGACGCAGAACCGGCGCTTGCGCCGATCGCGCTCGCGCGACGCCATGTCCGTTCCGCAGGACACCGAATGTAGCCCGTGACGGACAGCTGTCGTCCGACGGCGTGGACACCGCGAGCAGGCATCGGTGCGACGCGCAGTCAGCGCACCGAGACAGGGGGGACGTGCTGCGCACTCCGATCGAGCATCGCACAGAATTTTTGGCGAACTCGTATCCTCGGCTTGCCCGTGCCTGCGCCGATCGAATAGATGCATCCCTGTCTCACGCCGCGCGTTCCTCGCCGCCACGAGCCACGCTGGAGTCAAGGTGCAGATTCCCCACCCTGGATACGTCGCCGCCATCGTCGCGCTCGCGGCCCTCCTCCTCCCGGCGTCCGGGCGCGAGGCCATGGCCTCTTGCGCCGCGATCCCCTCCGCCGAGGGGTACTTCTCCTCGGTGCTGGGAAGCGTGTCGGCCCCGTTCGCGAAGCCGGACGACGTGCTCACGATCCGCGCGGACGACCGGGTCTTCTCGTCCGACCCGGCGGAGAACACCGCCGTCGTCCGCTTCTATGGCACCGACCGGGGCCACTTCACCGAGGTCGCGGCCACCACGCTCGCCCCCGAGCCGGATAGCGAGTGCGCGCCGGACGCGTGCGTCGCGGGCGCGTGCTCGTGCCTCCGCGTGCGCTTCCCGAACACCGACGATCGCGTCGCAGCGCCGGCGGACGGGCTGACGCTGGTGGGGCCCGCGGCCATCCTCGTCTCGACCGGTCAACGGTTGACGGCGGTGATCGACGGGCTCGCGCGCAGCGCCGCAGGCGCGCCAGACGATCTCTTTCCCGGCTTCGTCGCCCTGCCGCCTGCGACACGCTTTCAGGAGCTGGTCGACGCGTCGCAGACTTCCGCCCTCGCGGCCGTCGATCGTGCGGGAAGGCTGCTGATCCCGCTCTCCTACGCGAGCCTCGTCGGCGAGGGGCTCACGCAGACGCGCTTCATCGAGGCGCTCGTCCCCGCGCTCGCAAGCCATCCGGGAATCCGCATCGACTCGCTCACCGCGCGCGGCGCGATCTTGCCACCACTTCTCCGCCAGGTGGAGGGCGGCGTGGTCGCGACGATCGACGCGCCGGAGTCGGTCCTGCTCGTCTCGGGAGCACCGCCCGCGCCCGGGCTCGAGCCCTACCAGGGCGTGGGCCCGGTGGTGCTCGCGAACGTCACCGCGGCGGCCGATCCGCGCAAGCGCGCCGAGCCGACCACGCTTCAGTCCGGAAGCCGCTTCGCCGTCTTCGAGACGCGCGAGTGCGGCCCGTTCGATCTCCCCGCGGTGTGCGGCGACGTGAACGGCGACGGGGATCAGACCGACATGTTCCTGCGGGCGCTCGACCTCACCTCGATCGGCAGCGAGCCCGTCGTCGTGGATGCGATCGACGCGCAGGACTTCGCGGGCTTCCCGGCCGGCTTCCCGCCAGTCCTCTATGCATTCCGCGCGTCCGACGCGCTGGTCCATTTTCGCATTCCCGAGCCGCTGGATCCGTTCGCGGAGGAGCCTTCGTACTATGACGTCGACGGCGACGGGGTGTCGCCCGAGGAGGTGCGCGCCGGCGCGTTCGACCTGCTCCGCGGCGTGCCGGTTCCGCTCGCCGACCTTTCCGCGCGCCGGGCGCTCAGCGACGCGCTGCTCGCCTTCTCCGTCCCCGCGGGCCCCGACGTGGACGTGCTCGCGCTCTACGACGCACGCGCGGCCGCCCCCGGCCCCTTCGCCCCCCTGCTCCTGCCGATGTCCCTCTCGGAGCGATACTCGGAGGTTCTCGCATCGACGGTCTACGAGCCCTTCCAGGCCGACGTCACCGTCGGGGACGGCTTCGCCGCGGTCGTGATCGACGAGAGCGCGGCCGGGCAGGACCTCAATCAGGACGGTCAGGACCTGGAGGCGCTGGTGGTGATCTGGACGGCCGGCGGGGCACCGATCGCCGCGGTGGCGTTGCCCGGCCTGCTGATCGACAAGGTGCAGGCCGCGGGCACGCTGCTCGCCTACGAGGTCGCGCGAATCGACCTCCCGGGCGCCCCCCGCGAGATCGTCTTGTACGACACCGCGGCCGACACGCTGACGGTGATCCCCGGACCGGAAGGCGCGGATCGCTTTCTCCTCGGGTCGATGTCGCCGACCCTGATCCCGTACGCGCGCAGCGAGGAACATTCGGCGGGCGGGCTGCCGGAGGACCTCAACGGCGACGGGGACGCGGTCGATTCGATCGTGCACATGTACGTCCTGGGCGCCGCGGGTGGCCCGGTGAGTCTGGCCCTGGGTCTCGCGCTTCCCGAGGCGGGAACGATCGCGGGCGGCGGGGGCTTCACCATCGCCGACGGGGCCGTCGCCGTGTTTCCGGTCGGTGAAGTCGAGCAGGGCCGCGACATCGACGGCGACGGGCAGATCGGCCCGCCGCCGCCCGAGGATCCGGCGACCGGCCGCGCGATCCTGCACGCGTTCAATGCGCACACGCTGCGGACCACGAGCTTCGGCGTACGGGCACTGGTCGTCCCCCCGCTGCTCCGCTTCGTCGATCGCGGGCTGTCGTTCGTCACGGCGACCTCGCCGGCCGAGCTGACGCGACGCTTCCTGCGCGACACCGACGGCGACGAGAGCTTCGAGGAGATCGGCATCGACGCCACCTCCGGTGAGATCGATGCCGGCGACAACTGTCCGGGCATCTTCAACCCCGATCAGAAGGACACCGACGGCGACGGCGTCGGAGATGCTTGCGAGCGCGCCGACGCGTGCGCGGCTGCGTGTGCGTCTCCGGGGGCGATCGTCGGCACCGCCGGTGACGACCGCCTCGTCGGCACTGCTGGACCCGACGTGCTGTGCGGGCTCGAGGGGAACGATCGCCTCGACGGGCGCGGCGGAGACGACATCCTGTGCGGCGGGCCGGGCGACGACGTCCTCCGCGGGGGCGAGGGCGACGACGTACTCGACGGCGGGGACGACGACGATCTGCTGAGCGGCGGAAGCGGCGACGACACGCTGCTCGGCGGCGACGGGGACGACCGGCTGTTCGGACATCGTGGAGACGACGTGCTCGAAGGTGGCGCGGGACGCGATCGTCTCTCCGGCAGGGCCGGCGACGACGTGCTCTCGGGAGGCCCGGACGACGACTTCCTGTCCGGCGATCAGGGCAACGACGCCCTCGACGGCGGCGGCGGTGACGACGTGCTCCGTGGCGGTCCGGGCTCGGACATCCTGGTCGGGGGAGAGGGCGGCGATCGCCTCTCGGGAGGCGCCGGCGCCGATCTCCTCGACGGGCGCGACGCCGGAGATCGGCTCCAGCCCGGCAGCGGCAACGACGTGTGCATCGGCGTGGCCCCGACGCCCGGATGCGAGCGGTCCTGACGGCTCGTCACCGTCGTCGCAGCGAGCCGTCCAGGATTCGCGTCGCCACCGTCCGACGAGCCGGCCTCTGTGCGGATCGTCGGACGCATGCCACGCGCGCACGTGCCCCGTACGCCCCAGCCGACGTCGGCATTCTTCTGGTCCCCGCCTTGCAGAGGCGGAGGAGGCCGGACGCGGATGACGCATCGGCTCGAAAGCCATCGACACGCAAGGAGAAAATCATGATGCGCGGATCGCGACACCTCGACAGCCCGACGCCCGGACGGGCTTTTCCGGCGCGCCGCGCACCCGCCGCCGCCGTCGTGCTCGCCTTCGGGTGGATGCTCGGCTGCTCGAGCGGCCCGTCCGAGTCCGACATCCGCGCCGCGTTCGAAGCCCAGATCGACGAGGCGGCCCGCGCGGCCGAGGGATTCGCAGGCAAGGGCACGGCGGACCGCTTCAAGGTGGAGATTCACTCCGTCGAGAAGCTCGGCTGCAACGCGAGCGGTGACGGCGCGTATCTGTGCGACGTCAAGGTCGACGCCACGGCGCCTCTGATGGGGCGCACGTCGCAGGCCTCGACGGTGCGCCTGCGCAAGACCGGAGACGGCTGGGTCCTGGTTTCCCAGCAGTAGAACGGGACCGCCCGCACGCTTCTTCGTCAAGTCGGTTTTGACTCCTGGCGCACGGGCAAGCACCGGTCGGACGATCCGACCAGAACACGGAGGAACGATGGAACGACTGCTGCGCTTCGACGAGATGGTCACCCCCAAGATCATCACCCTGGTGTACTGGCTCGCCCTGTTCGGCGTCCTGGTCGTCGGGCTGGGCACGATCTTCACCGGATGGGACGGCTTCACCTTCATCAAGCTCGTGATGGGCCTCACCATCATGCTCGGAGGAGCGCTCTCGGCGCGCATCTCGTGCGAGCTGCTGATCGTGCTCTTCAAGATCCACGAGAACGTCCACAGCATCGCCAAGAGCGCCAACGGCCGGCACACCGCGTGAAGACGCCGGCGGCGCATGCGCCGCGCGTCCTGGAGGAACCCATGATCCTCGATGGTCTACGCAGCAAGCTCGCAAGGCTCACACTCGTCCTGCTCGCGTCCTTCGCCGCCGCGTGCGCCCAGCAGGCCGCACGTCCCGACGGCAGCGGCACCGGGCCCAAGTCGCAGTTTCCACCGCCGCCGCCGGAGAGCCCGCTGGCGAAGATCGAGCCTGGCATGGGTTCGAAGGAGGTCACCGACATCCTCGGCCCACCGACCGACACCGTGCCCTACGTGACCGGCAAGGCGTTCATTCCGTTCTACTTCGGTGAGGACCGGGCGCGCGTCGAGTGGCGGTACAAGGGCATGGGACGCGTGATCTTCGCGGCCGGCGGCGGCTTCGCCGGAGGCAGCTCGGTGCAGTGGGTCGAGTACGACCCGTCCGAGCCGGGATACTTCCGGCGCTGATTCGACTCGATACCCGCAACGCGAGGAGGAACATCGAATGACTTTCCGGATGGGCGGCTTTCGCATGAACGTTCGAGTTCGAATCTTCACCACGCTCGTCGTGCTCGTGCTCGTCTCGGCCGCCGGGTGCTCCGGCAAGCGCGGCGAGGGAGACTCCTGCGCGAAGCCCGAGGATTGCGACACCGGCCTCACGTGCAGCCCGGACCTGAGCGCGCCCCTCGATCCGTCGTCGATGAAATGCCTCAGCCCGGAAGCCATCAAGAAGGCCTTCGACGACGCCATGAACAACGCGGGGCGCGCGCGCTGACGGCGCGCGTCGGTGCCCACCGTGCGTCTCGAACCCGAACCCTTGAACGGAGCGACGACATGAGCCCCCTGCCTCTTCGTCACATGATCCTCTTGACCGCAGCCGTCAGCGTCGGACTCGCGCTCGCAGCGAGCCGATCCACCGCGAGCCCGATCTCGGTGGAGTTCGATTTTGCCTGCGGCGTCACGCCCGCGGGCACCGTCAAGTGCTGGGGGGACAACTTCTTTGGCCAGCTCGGCGATGGGACCGAGGTCGATCGCCTTGGCGCCATCGAGGTCGCCGGCCTGAGCGACGTCAAGGCGGTCGCAGTGAGTGGTTCGAGCTCGTGCGCCCTCACGAACGCGGGCGCGGTACGCTGCTGGGGGGAGCTCGAGCTCCCTCTCGACAACGTGCCGGGCATGGATCGCGGGGTCCTCGAGATCGCGGGGGGCGCATTTCATTTCTGTGCGCTCATGGGCGACCGAAGCGTGCGGTGCTGGGGCATGAACGGATCGGGGCAGCTCGGCACCGGCGCGACGAGCGGCGGGTACGAGACGACACCCCAGGAGGTCGTGGGGCTCGACGCCCAAGTTCGCACGATCGCGGCAGGCGGCTACCACACCTGCGCAGTGTCGCTCCAGGGGGTCGTTCGCTGCTGGGGGCGCAACGACTCCGGGCAGCTCGGCGACGGAACGACCGAGGACCGCACCCGTCCCGTCGCGGTGCTCGACGGCATCAAGTCCATATCGACCGGTTCGTTCCACACGTGTGCGGCCACGGAGGGCGGGGCAGCGAAGTGCTGGGGACTCAACAGGTTCGGACAGCTCGGCGACGGAACGACCGAACGTCGGCTCGGCCCGGTCGACGTCGCCGGGCTGTCCGGCAAGGTGAAGGAGATCGCCGCCGGCGGCGACATGACGTGTGCTCGGATCGGGCGAAAGGTCGTACGCTGCTGGGGAGTGAACGCCTCGGGCGAGCTCGGCGATGGGACCACGAAGCAGAGTTCGACACCGACCAAGGTCGTGGGCTTGCGCGGCAAGGTCCGTGCACTCTCCGCAGGCGTCCGGAACGTGTGCCTCATGACACGAGCCGGCAAGGCGCGGTGCTGGGGACGCAACTCGCAGGGCGCTCTCGGCAACGGCGTGGCCGACTACATCGAGGAGCCAGTCGACGTCCCGGGCCTCGAGAGCGGAGTGACGAAGATTTCAGCAGGCTCGCTGTCCACGTGCGCCTCGCTGGCAGGAGGAACGACCAAGTGCTGGGGCCAGGGCGGCTGCGGCCAGCTCGGCGACCAGGGAATGGTCGATCGCCCCGATCCCGTGAGCACCACCATCACGCTCGAGCGTGTCAAGAAGCTCGAGCTGGGACACTTTCACAGCTGCGCGTTGAGCAAGAAGGGTGGCGTACAGTGCTGGGGCTGCGGCGGCGAGGGAACTCTCGGCAACGATGCGGACATCGACAGCCCGACGCCGGTGTCCGTGGTCGGACTCAAGCGCAAGGTGCGTGGCCTCAGCGCGGCGCACGGACACACGTGCGCCGTCACGGGCGCGAACGGCGTTCGCTGCTGGGGCGACAACACGTACGGGCAGCTGGGTGACGGCAGCGTCGTCGACCGATGGGTCCCGACCGAGGTTCCGGGGTTGACCGGCGTCACGTCGGTCGAGGTGAACGATCAGACCAGCTGTGCCGTTTTTGCGAGCGGTGGGGCCCGATGCTGGGGCTCGAACACGTTCGGGCAGCTCGGTGATGGGACTCGGCTAGCGAGGTCGACGCCGGTCCCGGTCGAAGGACTGGCGGGCCCCTTGAAGGCGATCGCGCCGGGCTACGCGCATACGTGCGGTCTCCTCGAGAGCGGCGGCGTACAGTGCTGGGGTGTGAACTCGGGAGGCCAGCTCGGAGACGGGACGACGACGTCCTTCCGCGTGACGCCCGGATTCGTCGCCGGGCTCGGTGCCGGCGTCGTGTCGCTCGCGAGCGGCTCCTTCCACACGTGCGCGCTGACCGACCAGGGCGGTGTGAAGTGCTGGGGGAACAACCTGTTCGGCCACATCGGTGACGGGACGACAGAGGATCGCCGGGTTCCGGTGGACGTGAAGGGTCTCACCGCGGGGGTCAAGGCGATCTCGGCTGGCTGGGACCATACCTGCGCCCTCACCGGCGCCGGTGGGGTCAAGTGCTGGGGATGGGCGCACTGGGGCCAGCTTGGCAACGGCTTGCTCGGCTACTCGACACTACCCGGTAACGTCGTGGGATTCTGAGGGGCCGCGCCCAACATCGCGACTCCAATCGCGAGCGAACAGGAGCGCGGCTCGACGGCGCTGCACCGCGCTCTCGCCGATCTCGCGTGCCGGCTTCTCCACACCCGAGAAGTCGCTCGAGCTCGCACGGTGGCCGTGCGCGGCGGCGGCGGCAGCGGCGGAGCGCAAGTTCCGGAACAGTCACGAAAGGAGGAGATCGCTCATGAAAGACCGCTTCTCGACGATGGCTCTCGTGCTCGGCCTCGGGATGATCGCCGCCTGCAGCTCCGGCGACTCGTCGACCGGCCATACCACCGAGGTCGCGGTCGCCGCCGCCGGCGCGGGCGCACCGAGTGCGAAGCCGCGAGCGGAGGAGACCGCTCCGGCGGGCCAGGCAGGCTCGAAGCCGCTGGCTCCCGGCGAGGGAGAGGGAACGACGATGCCCGTCAAGTGCCCGCCGGAGCCGTCGGTCCCACCGCGCGCCGACGGCGCACCGACCGACGACATCCTCGACCTCCGGCCCGGGATGAGCTTCGACGACGTGGTCGCGATCTCGCTGTGCCGCGATCCGAAGCTGCGCGTCGACGTCGACGATCGCTGGCACGTCTCCGACACACACGGCATCGAGACGCGACAGATCGTCCGCGTGTCCGACGGCGAGGAATGCTCCGGTCAGGACATCGTCGCCGACATGCGGAACAGCTCCGACATCTGCTCGGGCGGGGACTTCAAGGCGGTCAAGAACGCCACCGACCAGATCTTCGTTGCGTTCAACGGTGTGCCCGAGAAGGAGGTCGCGGGCGCGATCTGGCGCAGCCGTACGTTCGCCAAGGATGCGCGCCCGACCGTTGCCGACCTGCAGAAGTCCCTGGCGGAGAAGTACGGGGAGCCGCACGAGACCCGCGAGCGAAACTCCGAGCTCGAGCTCGCCTGGACGTACGATCCGCTCGGACGCCGGATGTCGAAGTCGAACCCCGCCCTGCAGGACTGTCGCTTCTCGGTCTCGGCATCGTATGCCGGCCGGCATCGATGGTCGGCGGATTGTGGATTGACGATCAACGCCCGCATCGACCTCGACCGACAGAACCCGCTGCTGGCCGACGCTCTGCACGTCGCCGTCATGCAGCAGAAAGAATTCATCGAAGGCACGGAGCGCTTCGAGGAGGATCTGCGCACCGAGAGCCGGCGCCAGAACGAGATGGAAGCGGAGAAGGCCGTCAAACCGGAGGTGAAGCTGTGACCAGACGACGTACGATGCGATCCGCGACCTTCCTCACGGTGACGACGAAGATCCTGATCCTCGTCGGGCTTTCGGTGGGCCTGTCACTGCGAGCCACGAGCGCAGCCGCGGCAACGCCCGACGAACCGGCGTCTGCCGCGGGTCGCGAGGTGACGGCACCCGACGCCGAGACGATCGGCTGGATCTTCTACGACCGGGCCGGCCTCACGCCGCCGCTCGAGGACTGGGCACGCAAGGACGTCGAGCGTGCGTCACGCGAGTACAAGTCTCCGATCAACGAGTTCAACCGCGACGAGTACGTGGAGAACGCGAAGGCGCGGCTCGCCAAGCAGTTCGCAGCGGCGAAGGGAGTCTCCGAGATCCGGCTCGAGCTCAGCGGGCAGCTGAGCGACTACGATACGGAGTACGAGGAGTTCTACATCGACGTCTTCAAGCCAGGCTCCTTTCTGAGCTTCAAGTCGCGCGACGAGACGTTCACGCTGAAGCTCACCAACGCCATGGCGGCATACACCTGGAAGGTACCAAAGGAGCAGGCGATGAAGATCGTGCAGCGCGTCGGCTCGGGGTGGCGCTCCGTCAAGGTGAGCGCGCAGTTCCGTATCGTCGACGCGTCGCCGACGAACGGTGGCGGCACGCTGAACATGGAGGCCGTCGGGTACACCGTGCTGTCCTCGTCCGGCGTTCCCCTCGGCACCGTCGAGATCGCCAAGAAGTAGCCTCGTCTCCCCGGCGGGTCAGGAACACGAGCATCACGCCGGGGTGACGACGCCAGCGTCGATGGTCCGCAACCAGATTCTGAAGCTCAGGCGATGCGTGGAGAGAGATCAGACGCCGAGCCTTTTCGGCGAGCATGGGAGGTATGTCGTGAGAAGAGCCATGTGGGCGCCGCTCTTGGTCGTCCTTGTCGGTTGTGCGCCGGAGGTCGGCAGCGAGGGTTGGTGCGACAAGATGACGGAGACTCCTCAGAACGAGTGGTCCCCGAAGGACGCGGCGAGCTTCCTGAAGAGCTGCGACATGAAGAAGCTGTATTCAGGGCATGAGACGGGCAACCCGTCCGCTAGGATCGGGAAGGCCGAGCCTCTTCCGGGCGAGAAGATCCGAAACGCCCGGGTGATGATGGAGAACCTCCGCAACGCCCTCGACATGTTCCGACTCGACGTGGGGCGCTATCCCACCTCGGAGGAGGGACTCGCCGCCCTCAAACGAGGTCCCTCCACCGCCGCAAGATGGAGCGGACCCTATCTCCGCGACGAGCTTCCGACGGACCCATGGGGACGTCCATTTCTGTACAGGTCCCAGGACGACACGTACACGATCGGCTCGTATGGTGAAGACGGCCGTGAAGGTGGGGCCGGGCCTGCCGCGGATATCCAGATTGACGGCTAGCGGGGGCCTCCGTCGAGTTCGATCATGGAGGCGATCGCGCCATCGAGCACGATTCACGTACCCGCCAGCGAGAAGGCCGCGCAGGAACGGCTCACTCGCGAGACCGCCGCTGGCTGCAACGTGATGCTTTCGGGGAGCCCCTGAAACCCGAGCCCCTTCACGAAAGGAGATTTGCCATGACGATATCCTCCGTCCCAAGACGCCGCGCGCTCCTGCACGCACTGCTCGTGCTCGCCCTGATGACGTTCGCAGGCTCCGCGTGCTCTCGCCCCTCACCCGTCGAGGGGAGGTGGAGCGCCACGGACGGCCGCGAGGTGGTGCACTGGGAGTTCACGCGCTCCGGGGATTTCACGATGAGCGACTCCCGGGAGACCATCGCGGGAAAGTACGAGCTCACCGGCGAGGACACGATGAAGGTGCAGGCGGGCGACAACCCGGCGCGGACATTGAACTTCCAGGTCGATGGAGAGCGGCTCACCATCCGAAAGGTCGACGTGCCGAACGACCCCCCGTTGACCCTCACCAGTAACGACCGCTCCTGATCCGCCCGCTCGGGTGCTCCGCGGCGGGCCGCCACCGCGAGAGCACCCCGGCGACGCGGACCTACCGTGCGATCGCCACGGCCTTGTAGGTCGTCACCGCGGGATCTCGCGGCATCGTCGCGGAGAACTGGCCACGGCCGCCGTTGGCCGCGATCGTCTCGGCGAGCGGCGGCGTCGTGACGCTGTTCACCAGGCGTCCGCTGCCGTCCATCGCGTCGACGCGGATCGACAGCTGCGTCACCGCCTTGTCGCCGTTGTTGACGATCGTCCCGACCACCTTCTCGCTCGACGGATCGCCGCTCGGCTCGTCGCGCAGGTCGACGATCGTGATGTTGGTCATCGGCGGCAGCGGCGTCGTGGTCATCTCGCGCACCTGCACGGTGCTGGTACGCTCCCTGCGCTCCGCCGCGCACGACGCGAGGAGCGAGACCGCTGCGACGGCGACGACCGCGCCGACGCCGGCACGCGATGCGCGGCGCGGGCGCACGAACTTCTCGGGCTCGACGATGTTCTTCATGGGAAAATCGTACCGGGTTCCGCCCGGAGCCAAAGGGGGGGTGGCCACTTTTCGCTTGCCCGGGCCCAGCTGCCGTCTACGCGGCCCCGGCGCGCCGGCGGCGGGGGCGGGGCGCGGCGTGCGTCGCTACCCGCCGGCCGCGTCCGCCGCGATCTCCCAGACGACCGAGAACGTCGGGTCGTCGCGATACGAGCAGACCCGGCCCGTCTGGACGCTCGTCGAGAGGTGGTGCCCGAGCCGCGGGCAGTCCGCCGCGACGCGGTCGATCACCTTGCGCAGCGCCCGCGTCGCGTTGAGGCGCGCGCGCTCCGCCATCGTGCCCGCGCGACGCGCGCCGCCGAGCCCGACCGCGCGCCCGACCTCGCTCGCGATCTCCTCGATCTCGCCGCGCAGCCGCTCGGCGCGGCCGACGTCGTTCTGCTCCTCGGCCTCGTCGAGCTCCTCGCGAAGATCGACCAGGCGGGCGCGGAACCGCTCGCGCGCGTCGGCACCCGCGAGCGCACCGGCGCCCGCGTCCGACTCGACGTCGGCGCCGACGACGTCGAGCGCGTGCAGCTCGCGCCCGGGCTCGCGCAGAAGCTTGACGAGGTAGTGGACACCCTTCATGTCGCGCAGCCGGACGCTCTCCTCACCGTGCGCGAAGAGCCACACGTCGCCCTCGCGTCGCAGCACGGCCACCTGACGAGCGGTCGCGGCGATCGCCCTCCCGCCACCCTCCGGGCCGCCCGCGAGCGCCGGCTCCCCGGCGGCAGGCGATGCCGGCGCGACCTCCGCGATTTCAGGCGCTGCGGCGCTCGCGGCCCGCTGCGCGCCGTCGAGCGCGCCGAGCGTCCGCGCGAGCCCGCCGAGCCCGAGGGCGACGGCCGCCGCCCGCGCCGCATCCTCGAGCCCGGCCGCGCGCGCCGCATCGCCCGCGGCGCCCCGCGCGCGGAGCGCGCGTGCGAGCTCGGCCTGCGTGTTCGCGAGCTGCACCGGCGCACGGCTGCGCTGGTGCACGTCGAGCGCGGCCTCGAGGTGTCGCACCGCATCCGCGGCTCGTCCGGCCGCGAGCGCGAGCAGGCCGGCGTGGCGCGCCACCGAGCCGCCCCACACGACTCCGGCGCCGATCACCACGTGCGCGGACGCGTGCGGCTCGAGACGCGGCAGGAGCTTCTCGGCGACCTCCGCGTCGCCGACCACCGAGCAGGCATGCGCGAGACGGGCGAGCGTCGAGAGCAGCGTGCCGTCGAAAGGCAGAGCGTCGAGCTTGCCCGCGATCTCGCGGAGTACCCGCCGCGCCTCGTCATGCCGGCCGAGCGTCGCGTGCAGCGAGGCGAGCGCTGCCTGCCACGCCGGCAGCGCCGACCCGGCCGCGAACGCCTGCAGCGTCTCGTCGAGCTCCGCGAGGCGGCCCTGCTCCTCACGCAGCGAGAAGAGCTGGATCGCGTAGAACTGGAGCACGTTGTTCTGCGGGCCGCTCTTCCAGGTCGCGAGCGCTTCCTCCGCGAGACGCTCCGCCTCGTCGAGTCGCCCGAGGCGCAGCGCGCGCGACACGTGCCCGACCGCGACGTGCCAGGTGAGTCGGGGCAGGCGGAGCCGCCCCGCGACCGCCGCGTAGCGCCGCAGTCCTTCGTCCGCCGCGTCGATCCGCCCCAGCTCGAGCAGGTCGGCGATCCGCCAGGCGTGCGCGTGGGTCGCGATCTGGCCGTCCTGGATGCGCTCGGCGAGCGCGAGCTGCTCGTCGGCGAGAGCGAGGCGTTCCTCCGCCCGCCCCGGCTCCCACAGCGCGAGGTGGCGCGCACCGAGCGCTGCAGCGAGGAGCGGCGGGTCGCCGAGCCGGCGCGCGAGCTCGAGCGCCTCGGCGCTCGACGCGTGACGGCGGTCGCGATCGACGAAGTACAGCTCGCGCGACAGCGCCGGCAGGACGCGCGCGCGCAGCGCGACGTCGTCGGCCGTCGCGTGCGCGGCGTCCTCGAGGAGGCCGATCAGCTCGTGGTCGGGCTGCCCGGTCTCCGAGCGAGCCGCGCCGGCGAGCGCCGACGCGGCGACCAGACGCGCGACGTCGCCCAGCTCGCGCGCCTCGCGCGCCGCCTCGACGGCCGTGTCACGGGCACCGCCGTCGTCCCCCGCCGCGAGACGTGCCTCGGCGAGGCGCGACAGGAGGTCGAGTCGCTGCGCCGGACCTGCGCCGCTCGCGCGCGCGACCTCGAGCGCCTGTGCGAAGTGCAGGGTCGCGTCCTCGTAGCCGAGCGTGCGCAGGGCGCGCGTCCCCGCGCGCACCAGCGTCGCGACGGTGCGCGCCGGATCGACCAGCGGGCCGGCACCCAGGAGGTGACGCGCGAGGTCGCCCGCCACCTCGTCGAGCGCCGCGGCGCGGAGCGTCTCGATCGCGCCCGCGAGCGCCAGGTGCAGCTCCGGACGGACCTCGGGCGGGATCTCGGCCTGCAGCGCCTCGGCGACGATCTGGTGCGCGAAGCGCGGGGTCCCGGGCGCACCGGGCAGCTCGTGCAGGACGCCGGCGGCGAACGCCGGCCCCAGACGCACCAGCACGGCACGGACGTCGAGGTCCGCCGCGGCAGCGAGCACGTCGAGCTCGAGCGCCGAGCCGGCGACGGCGGCGAGCCGCAGCAGCGCGCGCGTGTCGTCGCCGACCCCGTCCAGACGGCGCAGCGCCGCGTCGCGCAGCCCGGCCGGGAGCTGCAGGTCGGACAGCCGCAGCTCGGGCCACTCGAGCCGTCCGGCGCGACGCAGCAGCTCCACGACCTCGGTCGCGAAGAAGCTGTTGCCGCCGGTCGCGGCGTGGATCGCGCGCACCACCGCGGGCGTCGCCTCGACCCCGGCCGTGGCGCGCGCGTAGGCCGCGATCTCGTCGGCGCTGAGCCCCGCGAGCGTAACCCGCTCCGCGAGCCGCGCCAGGTCCGCACGGATGTGCGGCGCCTCGGGAACCGCGCGCAGCTCGCTCTCGCGGCACGTGGCGACGATCAGCAACGCGCGCTGGCCGAGCTCGGGACCGAGGAAGCGCAGCAGCAGCAGGCTCTCGGCATCCGCCCAGTGCAGGTCGTCGAGCACGATCGCGAGCGGCTCGCCGGCGAGCGCGCCGAGCAGGCTCGCGAACGCGTCGAACAGGCGGAAGCGCGCGGCGGGCGAGCCGGGCAGCGCGTCGGGGGACGCTACGTGCTCGCCCGCGAGCGGCGCGAGCTCGGGGAAGAGTCGCGCCAGCTCCGCCGCACCCGGTCCGAGCTCCGCGCGCAGGCGATCCGGCGCGGTCCGGCCGACCAGCGGACGCAGCGCTTCGATCCACGGCCAGAACGCCGGCGCGCCCGCACCGTCGTGGCAGCGTCCCCACGCGACGCCCGCGGTGCCCGGCGCCCCGATCACCTCCTCGACCATGCGCGTCTTGCCGATGCCGGCCTCGCCGGTGATCAGGACGACGCGGCCCGAGCCGTCGGACGCGGCGGCGTGATGCCGCGCGAGCAGCGCGGCCTCGGCCTGCCTGCCGACGAAGGGCTGCTCCCCGCGCAACGACATCCGTCTGATCTGTCGGCAATCGCTGCGGAGACGCAAACCGGGCGCCTGCCCGAGCGATCCCTAGAGCGAGAGGACGAGCCCCTCGTCCGGCTTGACGCGTCCCTCGACGGTCTCGCGGTAGGCACGCTCGACGGCCTCGGGGCCCTTGCCGTGCACGATCCGCAGCCAGCCGCGCGTACCGGCGAGGAAGTCGCACCACGCGGCGCCGAGACGCGCCTGGAAGCCGGCCGCTCCCCAGTCCGCGGTGCGCTTCTCGATCTGGCTCGGCGCGAAGAAGAAGGTCGGCTTCGCCCCGGGCAGCCCGGCGACGTCGCCGACCCGCTCCCAGTGGGTGAGCCCGACCTGGCAGCTATACTTGACACCGGCACCGAAGTGCTCGTGCACGGCGCGGGTCACGGCGTGGTTGCCGGCCATGTCGACCAGCACGACGGGCTCCTGCGCGTCGAGGGTCGCGACGTCGGCGTAGGCGACGACGCGCGCGTAGCAGCCGAGGCGCTCGACGAACGCGACGTTGCCCGGCGAGGTGAGGCCGACCACGCGACACGTGTCGCGGCGTCCCTTCGCGAGCAGGTAGGCGAGCGAGAACGCGGTCTTGCTCGACGCGCTCGCGAGCAGCACGCTGCGCGCGCCGAAGAAGGCGTTCTCGGCGAGGAAGTCGTCGAGCAGGAACGCGGTCGCGAACAGCGGCCGCAGCAGCATCAGCACGTCGTCGTCGGCGGGATCGTAGCCCGCGTCGGCGCCGAGACGGGTGTACTGGTTGTAGACCGGCGGCAGCTCCCGGCGGTGTGCCGCGCCGTCGACGAAGCCGTGCGCGCTCACCTGCACGGGCGTGACGACGAGCCGCTCCGACATCGGGAAGTAGCCGTAGACGCGCTCGCCGGGCGCGAGCCCGCTCGCGCCCGGCGACTCGACCACCGCGACGCCCCACACCGGGATGCGGCCCCATCCCTCCTCGGCCGGGAAGAACTTCCAGTAGCCGATCATCTCGCCGACGGCGCCGTAGGTCACGTTGTTCGCCGTGAAGGCGAACTTCTCGATGCGCAGCACCGCACTCGCGGGATCGAGCGTCCCGGCGGTGCCGCCGGCATCGGGCACGAAGCCGTACTGGCGAAGGTCCTTGCGCGAGACGACGAAGTCCATGCTTCACTCCGGGAACCGCACGACCATGTCGTCGAGCGGCAGCTGCTTCGCGTGCGGTCCGGCGAGGCGATCGCGCTCGATCACCGCCGGGACGCTCGTGGTGAAGATCTCCTCGCTCCTGCTCTCGTCGAGCACGCCCTCGCCCACGAACGACGTGAAGACGTAGGGCAGTCCGTTGCCGGCGAGCGGAGCGGGGCGGTCCATGACGTGGAAGTGGAGGTGCGGCGCGGTGGTGTTGCCACTGTTGCCGAGCAGCGCGAGGACGTCGCCCGTCTTCACGTGGTCGCCGACCTTCACCTTGACGCTGCCCGGCTGCAGGTGCGCGTAGAACGCGAAGTTGCCGCCGCCGATGTCGACGATGACGAAGTTGCCGCCCGCGGTCTCCGGCTTCGAGCTCGCCGGCACCTTGCCCGGGACCTCCTCGGGCAGGCCGTCCTGCACGCTCACCACCGTGCCGTCCGCGACCGAGTGGATCGTCGCGCCGAAGTACGCGTAGCTGCCGAGCGCGTCGACCGCGCCCGTGAACAGCCGGTCCTGCGCGTCGAGCTGCACGAAGTCGATCGCGTAGCGCTCGGACACCCACGGCGCGCCGTTGATCGCGAGGATCGCGCCGCGGTGCGAGGTGAGCGCGTCGCAGCAGCCGTTGAAGACCAGCCAGCCGCCGCCGCGCAGCGGCGGCGAGATCACCACCGCCGGCACGTCCTCGACGGCGACGGCGGCCCCGACGAAGCTGGCCGACGCGGGCACCGGGCCACTGGCCGGCGCGAGCTGCGGCGCGCCGCCGTCCTTGCCGGGAACCCGCCGCGTGAACGACACGCGCTGGCGGATCTCCTCGGGCAGCGGCGCGTCCTTCGCGAGCGCGACCTCGAGAACCGCGAACGCCGATCCGCCCGGCGGGATGGTCGCGTCGGTCGCGGCGGACGCGACGCCGTTGACGCGCACGAGCTTCGCGAGCGCGTCGCCGGCGTGGCTCGCGAGCACCGCGTCGCCCGCGCCGAGCGCCTCGATGCGGTCGAGCGTCACCAGGTAGTTGCCCGAGTTGACGACGACCAGCTCGTAGGCGAGGTGCACGCGATCGTCGGCGCCCAGCACGGGACGGGTGGGCGCGACCGGCTCGACGAGGATCGAGCTGAACACCTCGTCGGGCGCGAGCGTCGCGGCGAGTGCCGCCGGACGGGCGAGCGAGAGGGACAGGCCGACGCCGAGAACCGAGATCGCGAGCAGGCTCGTGAGACGCGTCATGGCGACAGCTCTACACCACGCGAGGCGCCGAGCGCAGCGCGCCCGGGTCGACGCGGCACGCGCTCAGCGCGTCGCCGACCAGGTGAAGCGCACCTCGAGCGGGTCGTGGTCGCTCAACGGCTCCCCCTCTGGGCTGACGAAGACGTCGGTCGCAAAGCGCCACGACGTCGCCTCGAGGGTGATGCGCTCGCTGCTGCGGAAGAGGAACTTGTCGATCCGTCCCGGCTGCGGGCAGTCGAGCGCCGCGCAGACGTCGGTCAGCCCCGCCTCGGCGAGCAGGCGCTGAAACGTGCTCGAGTCGGGCTCCTCGTCGGTGTGCAGGTTGAAGTCGCCGCCGACGATCATCGCCTGCCCCGCCGAGTACTCCCGCATGAAGGCGACCATCTGCGTCACGCCCGCGGCGCGGAGCTGGTCGTCGTTCGGCGTGCCGCCCGCCTCCATGTGGAGGTTGTAGACGTCGACCGTCACGCCCGGTGCGAACGTCGTGCGCGCGACGCTGAAGCCCTTGAACGCGAGGCAGTCGGCGGCGCTGATGTCGCAGCCGAGCCAGGCCTCGCGGATCGTCGGCTCGAACGGGAAGATCGAGAACATGTTGAGCCCGTCGGCGAGCAGCGCCTCGGGACGGCGCGGATCCATGCCGAGCGGCTGCTCCGCGGACACCGACTTGTAGGGGTGCTCCGAGCCTGCCTCGAGGATCTCGTGATAGAGGCGCAACGGCGCGAACGGGTTCGGGTCCGGGGTCTTCCAGGTCTCCTGCAGCAGGACGAGGTCGTAGCCGTTGAGCAGCGGCGCGATCAGCGGCGTGAACGCCTCGGGCTGCGAGGACGACAGCCCCTCGGGCAAGCCGGCGACGTTGTAGCTCAGCGCGAGCAGCTCGCCCGAGCCGCCACTCGACGAGTCACTGTCCCCGCAGCCGGGCAACGAGACCAGGGCCACCAGCAAGACGAGACGAAGCAGCCGAGAATCCATCGTCACTCTCTGCCACGCCACCCGCTCGCCGCGCCAGCCGCTTCCGCCCACCCCCTCCACCGACGGGCGCGGGCACTGACGAGCACGATGTCCCAACGGGAGCGACCGGGCACGCCGTACCTGGCGCGGACACGTCCGCGCCGGCACGACGTCACCAGTCCAGCGCGAAGAAACACCCGAACGTCAGTGCCCGCGCCCGAACCCCTCCTCGATCTCCTCGAGCGTCAGCCCGCGCGTCTCCGGTGCATAGACCAGCACCACCAGCGCCCCGATGATCGGACCGATCGCCATCAGCCCGACCGCGCCCGGGATGCCGATCTCGATCGCCAGCGCCCCGATCAGCGCCGGGGTGGCGAACTCCATGATCCGGCCGAACAGGTTGGTCGTCCAGCTGTACCCGGTCGCGCGGATGGCGGTCGGGAACAGCTCGGTCGCGTAGGTGTTGGTCGCCGCGTTGGCGCCGAGGAAGCTGACCACCGTGACCGACATCAGGCCCATCTGCACCAGCAGGTCGGGCGTCTCCACCCAGAACAGCGCGAAGATCGCGATCGCCGCGGCGACGTAAAATCCGGCGCAGGTGTAGCGACGCCCGACGTTGTTCATCAGGTAGGCGGCGAGCGGCGCTCCGAGCACGAAGCCCGCAAGGTAGCCGACCGCGACCACCGATCCGTACTGCGCGGCGTCGTAGCCGAGGTTGCGTGCGGCATGGATCGTCCAGAAGGTCGTCGCCGGCGAGGTGACGAGGTGGTTGCAGTTCCAGATCAGGGTCACCAGCAGCGTGCGGCCGCGGTACTGCTTCTGGAACGGCACGCGCAGGTGGTCCCAGCTCTGCTGCCAGCTCTGCGTGCCGCGCGCGCGCGCCACCTCCTCGTAGCGCCGCGTCTCGCGCATGCCGAGGCGGAAGAAGAAGATCAGCCCCAAGGGCACCAGGCCGATCACGTACATGGTGCGCCAGTCGTAGTGCTCGAGCACCCAGCCGGCGGCGAGGAACGCGACGATCGTGCCCAGCGCCGCGACACCCGACAAGAGCGAGATGCCGAAGCCACGCCAGCGCGTCGGATACTCCTCGCCGATGATGATCAGCGACAGCGCGAACTCGGCGGCCAGGAAGATGCGCGCGGCGAGCTGGTAGAAGGTGAAGCTCTCGACGGTGGTGGAGAGCGCCGTCAGGCCGGTGAACACCGCGTAGCCGAGGATCGTGAGCGTGATCAGGAGCCGGCGGCCGTAGCGGTCGGCGAACACCAGCACGAAGAACGAGATCACCGCACCGACGCGCGCGATGCCGACCACCACACCCCACGCGCGGTCGTCGAGGCCGTACTGCTCCTGCACCAGCGGCGCGACCGTCGAGAGGATCGCCGAGTCGAAGCCGTCGAAGAAGGTTGCCGACGCGAGCATCGCGAGCAGCGCCCAGAGGTAGCGGGTCATCTGGCCCGCCTCGACGGCGTCGTCACCACCCTGCGCGCGTCGTGACGCGGAAGTCGCGGACTCTGTACTCATCGAAGGTTGCTCACCTCACCGGACGACGACGCACGGCGCCGGTCACTCCTCGCGCCGGTAGATCGAGCGCCTGGGCTGGGCGAACACGCGACGGACCATCGGCACGAACTCGTCGAGCGGCAGGGACTCGTAGGCCGGGTCGAACGAGCACTGGTCGTACGCCTCGCAGAACTCGGCGGTCGCGTCGAACCACTCGTGACCGCGGAACTGCTCGCGCGCGTCGCGGTCGAGCCCCAGGTGGTGGAAGAAGTAGTAGCCCTGGAAGATCGCGTGCTTGTCGACGATCCAGTGGTTCTGCTCGGAGACGAACGGCTTCAGGATCGCGGCGGCGACGTCCGCGTGGTTGTACGACCCGAGCGTGTCGCCGACGTCGTGCAGCAGCGCGCACACGACGTACTCCTCGTCGCGACCGTCGCGGTGCGCTCGCGTCGCGGTCTGCAGCGAGTGCTCGAGCCGGTCGACGGCGTAGCCACCGTAGTCGCCGCCGAGGAGCTGCAGGTGCGTGACCACCCGGTCCGCGAGCTGCTGCTGGTACGGCAGCATGCTCCGGCCGATGATCATCCACTCCTCGGGACGCGCATCTTCCATCCGCGTGAATCCGGCGCGCGCGGCGCCGTCGTCGTGTCGGGACATCCCTCGCCTCCTCGTCGTTCTTCCGGGTCGTTCTTCCGGCACCCGGACGCATAGCTCCGGCAGCCCCCGCCGGTCTTCTCGCAGCCGGCGAATCGGTTATCATTTCGTGTGATGAAGCCGGAGTCGTTCGCGCGCTGGCAGATCCCGCGGGACATCGACGGGCTCGCGCTGCTCGGCGACTTCGAGCACGGGCCCGGGCGCTCGGGGCTGGAGAACCGGCACACGCACGCCGAGCTCGAGCTGCACCTGGTGACGCGCGGCCGCTGTGCGTTCCTGCTCGACGAGCGCCGGCTCGAGGCACAACGCGGCACGCTCGTCTGGGTACCGCCCGGCCGCCAGCACACGGTCCTCGACCCGAGCCGAGATTTCCGCCGCTGGATGCTGCTCGCGCGCCCGCGACTCGTCCGGTGCGTGCTGCCTGCCGATCAGGCGCGCACCCTGCTCGGAGGCGACGGGTCGCGCGACGGGCTGAGCCGCGTCCTGCCCCCGCAGGCGACGCAGGCGCTCGCCGACCTTTTCGACGAGGCGAGCTCCGGCGGCCGCCAGCACCACCGGATCTACAACGCCGCGATGGCCTACCTCCTCACGCGCGCGTTCAGCGCCTTCGCGAGCACCGCGGCGGTCCCCGAGAGCTCTACATTCCACCCCGCGGTGTCGCGCGCGATCCGCCTGCTGCGCGATGCCTCGAACGGGCACGGGCGCGCCGAGCTGGCACGGGCCTGCGGCCTCAGCGAGTGGCACCTGAGCAAGCTGTTCCGCGAGCAGGTCGGCGTGTCGCTGGTGGACTTCCGGAACCGCTGCCGCCTGGAGCGCTTCCTCGAGCTCTACGGCGACGGCTCGGACGTCAAGATGAGCGCCGCCGCGCTCGACGCTGGCTTCGGCAGCTACCCCCAGTTCCACCGCGTGTTCCGTGCGCGCATGGGGCGCTCGCCCGCCGAGCACGCCAGGCGCCGCCGCGCGCGCTGACCGCGGCGCCGGACGCCGCCGCGCGCACCGAGAGCGCCGTCAGAGCGCGGGGCTCCGACCGATGCCCGGCACGAGCATCGCCGCGTAGCGCACCGGATCGGCGATGCCCAGGTCCTCGAGGCTCTCGACGCAGCGATCGACCGTCTCCCCGACGCCCATGCCCGCGAGGTGGAGCCGCACCGCCGCCGCATGCGAGCGCATGTCGAGGCGCTCGAAGCCGGCCGCCGCGTCGACCAGCAGCGCGATCGCCCGCGCGCGATCGCCGCCGTTCCAGGCGATGCCAGCGCGCAGGGCGGCGGTGACCGGCGTCGTCCACGAGACCCGCTCGTGCTCGAGGCGCCAGGCGGCGAAGCGCACGCCGCGCAGCAACGCCGCGCGCCGCTCGTGCGGCGTCGACGGGTGAGCGAGGAGCGCGAGCGCACAGCGCGCCCGCAGGTCGAGCAGGTCGATGCGCACGCCCTGGATGCGCAGCACGAAGCCCTTGCGGAGCACCGGCCACGCGCCGACCACCCGATCCCAGCCGGACGCCGGATCGCCGGCGTACAGGTCGGCGTTGGTCTCCGCGTAGACCGCGCAGTACTCCTGGAACGGCGCCAGCGCGGCAGACTCGCGCGCGTGCGCGATCGCGCGGCGCGCCTCGTCGAGCTCGCCGGCGGAGAGCCAGCAGAGGTTCGGCAAGCCGATGCGCAGCGAGATCGCGCTGTAGAGGTCGCCGCGCTCGGTCGCGCGCTGCAGCATCTCCGCCATGCGCGCGCGCATGCGCGCCGTCTCGCCGAGGCTCGCGAGCGTGCTCACCGCGCAGAGCTCGAGGTTCGCGATCTCCCACGTCGTACCGACGTGGCGCGTGTTGCAGATGCGCGCGCCGCGCTCGCACAGCGAGAGCGCCTCGCGAAAGCGCCGCTCGACGAAGGCGATGGCGGCACGCGTGACGAGCGTCTGTACCTCGATGCGCGGATCGCCGACCGCGGATGCGAGGCGGACCGCGTCGGCCTGTGCGCGCTCGCTCCGCTCGCGATTGCGCCGGCCGCCCTCCCACGCGAGCGTGAGAGCCTCGGTGGCGAGAGCGCGCGCGAGATGCCGCGGCTCGCCGAGCCGGAAGGCGAGCGACGCATGGCGCAGCTGGAAGTCTGCCGCGCGCACCATGTCGAACAGCGACAGCCCGACGCCGGCCGACCAGTACACCTCGAGACGCTCGCGATCGTCCGTGCTCAGGTCGACCGGTCGCACGCCGTCGCCGCCCGCGAGTCCGCGGCGCAGGCGCAGCTTCTGGCGGTGCAGCAGGATCGAGCTCAGCGCCGCCAGCGGCGTCGACGGATAGCGCACGCGCGCCTGGACCAGCGCTGCGCGCAAGCCGACGAGCCCTTCCGCGTAGAGCCCGCTCCGCAAGTACAGCTCGGCGGCGCGACGGCGGAGCGTGACGCGGCGCGGATCGCGGGGTTGGGTCGCGCCGAGCGCGCTCGCCGCGGCCTCGAAGCGCACCGCCGCCTCGCGGGCGCGCCCGGCGTGCGTCAGCATCTGCCCGATCCGGGCCTCGAGCATCCATCCCGGTACCGCGGAGGTTCCGAGGTCACGGGCACGTGCGTACAGGTCCGCCGCCTGGTGGAAGGCGAGATCGGCCGCGGCCCGCCTTCCGGACGCGAGCGCGAGCTCGCCGGCACGCATCGTGTCGCCCGCGCCCTGGTAGTGATCGACCAGCAGGCGCGGGTCGGCGTCGCTCTCGCACTCGAGCGCGCTCGCGAGCGCGCGGTGCCGCGCGCGACGCGCCTCGGCGGGCAGCGACGCCAGCACCGCCTCGCGAATGCGGTCGTGGTACATGGTGCTCGCGACGCGGTCGCCCGCCGGCAGCGCGCGGACCAGGCCCTGCGCGCGCAGCAGCGACAGCGCCGGACGCAGGTCCTCGCCGACCACCGCGGCGTGACGCGCGAGCTCGCGATCGAGCGGCCGTCCGGCGACCGCGACCAGCTCGAGCACCTCGCGCGCGACCGCCGGCAGCGCCTGCACGCGGGCCAGGACCAGAGCGTCGAGCGCCGGCGGCTCGTAGCCGTCCGCCGCCTCCGTCCGGCGCGTCTCGGCGAGGTGGCGCGCGAGCTCCGCGGCGAGGAACGGACTGCACTGCGACTCGTCGACGATCCGCGTCGCGACGCCGCCAGCCGCCGCGGCGTCACCCAGGACGTCCAGCACGAGGCGCGTCGCGTCTGCCCGCGCGAGCGGTCCCACCGCGAGCGTCTGGCGGCGCGCGCCGGGAACGATCCCGGGACCGTCGGCGCGCAGCGCACGCAGCACGTCGCTCGCGTCCGCAGCGTCGCTGCGCGCACCGAGCACGAGCAGCATGGACGGCGGGTCCGGCGGGCGGCAGATCTCGCGCAGCAGCGCCAGGCTGTCGAGGTCTCCCCACTGCAGGTCGTCGATCCAGATCACGAGCGGCTGGCGCGCCGCGACCCGCGCCAGAAGCTCGCGCAGCGCGACCACTGCTTGACGACGACCGTGCGACGGATCGAGCTCCGGAGAGGAGGCCGCCGGGGCGCGCGCGATGTGCGGCACGCGCCCGAGGACCGGAAAGAGCCGTCGCGCGGACGCGACGTCCTCGGGCAGCAGCGCCGCCCGCGCGCCGTCGGGCAGGTGCGCGAGCCAGCGCGCGAGCTCGTCGATCACCCCGTCCAGGGCCTTGAACGGGATCGACTCCTGGGGATGGCAGCGTCCACCGAGCACCAGCGCGCCGTCGTTGCGCGCGGCCCGCACGGCGAACTCCGTGACCAGCGCGGTCTTGCCGATGCCCGACGGACCCACGACCTCGATCGCGCACAGCCCGTCGCGACTGCGCTGCAGCGCCGCGTGCATGGTCGCGAGCTCCTCGTCGCGGCCGACGAGCCGCGTGTGCGGGACGCTGGCCGGCGCCTCGCAGGGCGGCGCGGGCACGCCCGCCGCCATCGCGAGACGCGACAGGATCTCGTCGCCGACCGGACGCCGCGCGGGCTCGACGTCGAGCAGCGCCAGCACCAGCGCCTCGAGGTCGTGCGGCGTGCGCGGCTCGAGCTGGTGCGGCGGCAGCGGACGGGCACCGCCCGACGGGAGGTCGCGCAGCGCGAGCCCCGCGAACGGCAGCCGGCCGGTGAGCGTCTCGTAGAGCATCACGCCGGCGCTGAACCAGTCGCTCGCGACGCACGCGCCGCGCCCGTCGAGCTGCTCCGGCGCGAGATAGCCCATGGTCCCCGCGATCGCGGCGACGTCCTCGTCGCGCGCGACGAGGTCCGAGGCGAGCCCGAAGTCCAGCACGATCACGCGCCCGTCCGCGGGGTCGACGAGCACGTTCGCCGGCTTGACGTCACGGTGCAGCACGCCCTGCCGGTGCAGCGCCCCCAGCCCGGCCGCGAGCTGCGCGATCGCGGCGCGCAGGTCGCGGTACACGGCGTCGGCGTCCGCTCCGGGTGCGTCGAGGCGCTGGCGGAAGGCGTCGACGAACTCGACCCCGTCCACCAGCTCCATGGTGAAGAAGCGCTCGCCGCCTTCGACGTAGAGATCGAAGAACGGCACGAGGTTGGGGTGCGCGAGACGCTCGAGGGTGCGGAACTCGCGCTTCAGCCGGTACAGCGCGTCGGCGTCGAAGGAGCGCAGCGTCTTCAGGGCGACGAGACGGCCGAGCTCGCGATCGTACGCACGGTGCACGATGCCGGTGCGGCCACCTCCGACGACGCCCCGCAGGACGTAACGCCCCCCTCCTGCGAGGCGAGCCTCCTCCCGCGAGCGTTCTCGTGCGAGTGCCACGTGTGCGGCGACCGTATCGCAACGCGTGCTCGAAGGCGAAACCTTGTTCGACGGTGGCCGACGTTTTCTGCGCGACCGGGACGACGCCCCGGCGATCGTGCTAGGGTCGGCTCGTGGAGCCGCTGCGGCTGATCGTGCACTCGGACTACCTCTGCCCGTGGTGCTACAACGCGACGATCCGGCTCGAGCGCCTCGAGGAAGAGTCGGCGGGCGCGGTTCGCCTCGAGTGGCGCAGCTACCTCCTCCGGCCGGAGCCCGAGCCGGGTCGCTCCCTCGACGCGTTCCGCGCCTACACGCGCTCGTGGCTGCGCCCGGCCGAGGAGCCCGACGCCGGCACCTTCCGGGTCTGGCAGGGCGACGCCGGACCGCCGAGCCACAGCATCCCGCCACACCTGGTCGCGAAGGCCGCGGCGGCGCTCGGCGACGAGCCGTTCCGGCGCATACACCGGGCGCTGCTCGCGGCGTACTTCGGCCACAGTCGCGACATCACCGACGACGCGACCTTGCGCGCCGTGTGGCTCGAGACCGGGCTTCCCGAGCCCGCGCTCGCGCGCGCACGGGAGCCGGAGGTGCTCGCGCAGACGCTCGCCGATCACGCCGAGGCGCAGCGGCTCGGCATGAACGGGGTCCCGGCGGTGCGCGTCTCGGGCGGCGACGCGTTCGTCACCGGAGCCTTTCCGGTCGAGATGTACCGCCGCTGGGTCGCCCGCCTCCGCGAGCGACGTGAGGCCTGATGCGGTGCGACGCGAGGGCCTTTTCGTTTCCGCGAAGCCGCGCGCCTGCTAGGATCCGCGCCGCTTCGTGAGGGTTCGGGACGCGAGGACGATGGGACGAGACACGACAGGCGGTCTGCGCCGCAGAGCGCGGCGAGTGCTGGCTTCGGGGCTTGCCGGGATGGCGCTCCTCCACGGTGCCGCGCACGCACAGGACGATGCCACGCGCATCGTGACGCACGGCGCGCAGGGCTACTCGGTGGACGTCGCCGGCACCAACCTCGTCCAGGTGCTCACCGAGGTCGGCCTGTTCGCCGGCTTCACGGTCGAGGCACCGGACCACTTCAACTCGCCGGTGAACCTCACGCTGCAGGACGTACCGCTCGACCAGCTGCTGCGCCGCGTGCTGCGCAACGAGAACTACGTCATCGTCTACCGCGGCGGCGTCCGGAAGCCCGAGATCTCGGGCGAGCAGATCGACAAGATCTTCCTGCTGTCACAGGCGGCGTCCGGCGGCGGGCCGGCGCCGAAGGCAGCCGGCGCCGGCTCGCCGCTGGCCGGCCCCGGCGGCGCGCAGCCAGGCGGCGCGCCACCCGGTCGAGGTGCGCCTCCGCCGCCGCCTCCGCCGGAGCCGCCGAACGGCGACGGCGAGAACGGTGGCGACGCCGCGACGCGCGCGGCGCGCGCCCGGGCTCGCGCCGAGGCGCGACGCGCGGCCCTCGGCGAGGGCGCTCCGGGCGGCATGCCCGAGGCCGCGCGCATGGTGCACAATCCCGAGGACTTCGCGCCGGGTAACGGCGGGGCGCCGCACGGGGACGTGCCGCCGGCGGACGTGCCGCCACCCGACGACGGCGGGGACGACGGGATTCCGGACGAGTACTGATCATATGCGAGGGGGCGCCGCCCCCTCGCCTCGCCCTCGGCAGAGCCGAGGTCGATTCCACTCCCCCGCTCGCCTTCGGCTCGGCCGGGTGATCACCCGCGAGGGGGCGCCGCCCCCTCGCCTCGCCCTCGGCAGAGCCGAGGTCGATTCCACTCCCCCGCTCGCCTTCGGCTCGGCCGCTCGCCCTTCGGGCTTCGCAGTGGGGGCGCTGCCGGTCGCGCTTCGGAGAGGGAGGGGGCCGGTCGCGGCGGAGGCGTCCGCCGGGGTCGACCGCGGAGCGTCACGCGACGAGGTTGGTGGGGGTGCCGGCGAGGTAGGCGCGGACGTTGGCGACGGCGGTGGCCATGAGGCGGCGGCGGGCGGCGAGGCTCGCCCAGGCGAGGTGCGGGGTGAGGATGCAGCGCGGCGCTGCGAGGAGCGGGTTGTCCGGGCGGATCGGCTCCTCGGAGACGACGTCGAGCGCGGCGCCGGCGATCCGCTTCGATGCGAGGGCCTCGGCGAGCGCGGGCTCGTCGATCAGCGGGCCGCGCGCGGTGTTGATCAGGTAGGCGGTCGGCTTCATGCGTGCGAGGAGTGCTGCGTCGACGAAGCGCGCGTTGTCCGCGGTGAGCGGGCAGTGCAGCGACACGACGTCTGCGGTCGCGAACAGATCCTCGATGGTCGCCCACGTGAAGCCCGGCCACGGCGGCGTGTCACGGCGCTGCGCCGAGCCGGGACGGCCGCTCGCGACGACGCGCATGCCGAGCGCGTGCGCCAGCTCGCCGACCCGGCGTCCGATGCGGCCGAAGCCGACGATTCCCATCGTGAGGCCCGCGAGCTCGAGCGGCGGGCGGTGCCAGAAGCTGAAGTCGGGACAGCGCTGCCACTCGCCGGCGCGCACCGCGGCGTCGTGCTCGCCGACCGCGTGCGCGAGCTCGAGGAGCAGCGCCAGCACGTGCTGCGCGACCGAGTCCGTGCCGTACTCGGGCACGTTCGCGACGTGCACGCCGTGCGCGCGCGCGGCGGCGACGTCGACGACGTTGTAGCCCGTCGCGAGCACCGCGACGAAGCGCAGCTCGGGGAGCGCCGCGAACGCGGCCGCGTCGAGCACGGTCTTGTTGGTGAGCACGACCTCGGCGCCGCGCGCGCGCTCGATCACCTCGCCCGGCGCGGAGCGCGCGTGCACCGTGAGCTCGCCTAACGTCGCGAGCTCGTCCCACGGGTTGTCGCCCGGGTTCAGCGTGTAGCCGTCGAGGACGACGATCCTCACGAGACGCGCCGCGTGTGTCCCACCCAGTAGGGCTCGCGCAGCTCGCGCTTGAGCACCTTGCCGCTCGGGTTGCGCGGCAGCGCCGCGACGAAGTCGACCGAGCGCGGACGCTTGTAGCCGGCGAGCTTGCCGTGGCAGTGCGCGAGGATCTCCTCCGCGACGACGACCGCACCGTCGCGCACCACGACGATCGCCTTCACCGTCTCGCCCCACTTCTCGTCGGGCACGCCGATCACCGCGACGTCCGCGACCGCGGGGTGCTGGAACAGCACCTCCTCGACCTCGCGCGGGTAGACGTTCTCGCCGCCCGACACGATCATGTCCTTGACGCGATCCGAGATGTAGAGGTAGCCGTCCGCGTCCATGCGGCCGGCGTCGCCGGTGTGCATCCAGCCGCCGCGCAGCGCCTCGCGCGAGGCGTCGTCGAGATTCCAGTAGCCGCGCATGAGCTGCGGGCCGCGCGCGATCACCTCGCCGACCTCGCCGACGGGCACGTCGCGGTCATTCGCGTCGACGACGCGCACCTCGGTGCCGACCATCGCGCGCCCGGCGGAGAGCAGCAGCTCGGGCTTGTCGCGCAGCGCGCGCCGGTGGTCCGACGGCAGCAGGTAGGTCACGGCGGCGGTGGTCTCGGTCATGCCGTAGCCCTGCAGGAACTCGCAGCCGAAGACCTCGAGCGCCTGGCGCAAGGTCGCCTCCGAGATCGGCGACGCACCGTAGACGATGTAGCGGAGCGCGTCGTACTTGCGCTGCGCGACGTCGGGAACCATCACGAGGCACGCCTGGATCATCGCCGGCACGAGCAGCGCACGGCCGATGCGCTCGTCGCTCATCGCGCGCACCGCGTGCAGCGGGTGGAAGTCCTCCTCGATCCACATCGAGCCGCCGAACCAGAGCGTGCTGAAGGTCATCAGCGCGGCCGCCGCGTGGTACATCGGTGCGACGATCAGCGCGCGCTCGCCGGGCTTGCTGTCGAGCGCGAACGACGCCTGCGTCAGGTGCGAGGTCAGCGCGGCGTGCGTCAGGACGGCGCCCTTCGGCCGGCCCGTCGTGCCGCTGGTGTACATCTGGTAGACGTCGTCCGCCGACGACACCTCGACCGACGGCGCCGCCTCCGACGCGGCGCCGACGAACGCGTCGTAGTCGTCCCAGCCCGCCTGCGCCGCGCCGATCGCGACGCAGCGCTCGACCGTCTTCAGCGCGCCGCGCACCGGCTCGATCGCCGCCACCAGCTCGCCGCGCGCGATCAGCAACCGCGCCTGCGCGTCGTTGACGATGTACTCCCACTCGGGTGGTGCCAGGCGGTAGTTGAGCGGCACCGGCGCGACGCCGATCTTCGAGCAGGCGTAGAACATCACCGCGTACTCGACCGAGTTCTTCGACAGGTAGGCGATGCGGTCGCCGCGCTTCAGCCCACAGCCGAGGAGCGCGTTCGCGAGCCGGTTCACCTGCTGTGCCGTCTCGCCGTACGTCCAGCGCCGTCCCGCGAAGACCGCGAGCTCCGCGTCGGGCGTCTCGCGCACCCGGAAATCGAACGAATCGTGCAGTCGCAGCATCGGTGACTCTCCGCAGTTTTGGGTCAGACGAGCAGGCCGGCGCGGCGTCCCGCGTCGAGCGCGTCGACCGCGTCGACCCGGCGGATCGCTCCGCGGATCTCCTCGGCGAAAAGCGCCCGGCGCGCGGCCAGGTCCGTGCCGCCAGGATCGACCAGACCCCGGTTGCGCGCAAGGGAAAGCGCGGTCTGGAAGAGCACGCGCGACACCGACTCGGCGCTGCGGATCTGGCGCTGCAGCTGGTACTGCTTGCCAAGCGCGAGACAGCGCGCCAGGAAGTCGCCCTCGTCGAACTTCGTGTCGAGCGGCTGCCGGGTGAGCACGTCGCCGACCACCTGGTAAGCCTCGAGGAAGGGCCGCAGCACGCGGTGCGCGAGGAAGGGCTGCATGCGGCGCAGCAGCGCCGCCGCCTCGGCGCCGCCGACCGCGAGCGCCTCCCGCCAGTTGCCGTCGTGCAGCGCGACCTCGGCCGCGATCTCGGCGCGGAACACATCCTTGTCGGGGAAGAAGAACTCGAACTTCAGGAGGTCGCGCAGCCGCATCGCTTCCTCGAAGAACTCGGCCTCCGCGTCGTCGCAGCCACGCTCGGCTGTGTGCACCAGCGACAGCTCGGCGATCGCCGCGTTGACGAAGAAGTGGATGATCGTGTTGCGGTAGTAGGCGGCCGTCAAGTGCTTGTCGGGGCCGATCACGTAGACCGTCTCCGGCCCCTCGTCGAAGTACGCGATGACGCCGCTCTCGATCAGCGCCTCGAGCGCGCGCCGCGCGCCCTCGGGCGTCTCCAGCGCGAGCGTCTCGGTGCGCGGCAGCCCGCGCCGGCGGACGTACGGCACCAGCTCGCCGAGCACGCCGCACACCTCCGGGAGCGTGAGCGCGCGATCGCCGACGCCGAGCAGCGCGAGCGTCACGAGCGAGGTCGGCGTGATCGGCGTCACGCGGTCGATCCGCACCGCGACCTCGAAGGCGAGCTTCTGCAGCGCGATGCTCTCCTCGTCGGGGTGCGGCTCGGCGCCCGGGTTGGCCGGTCCGAGGGCGGTGCGCACCGACACCGGCTCGCCGAAGCCGATGTGGATGTCGCCGAAGCGCCGCTTCAGCGAGCGCAGCAGCTTGACGAACCAGCCGAAGCTCTCCTTCTGCTTGGCACCGCCGCGCTGCTCCGCGACGTAGTCGCCGACGTCCTGGATCTGGTCGTACGCGATCGACACCGGGATCAGGAAGACGTCCTCGGCCTTGCCGCGGCGGTAGGCGTCGACGACGTAGGCGAGCAGCCCGAGGCGCGGCGGCAGCAGCTTCCCCGAGCGCGAGCGGCCGCCCTCGATGTACCACTCCATCGAGAAGCGCTTCTCGACGAGATAGTCGACGTACTGCCGCAGCACGAACTTGTAGACCGGGTTGTCCTTGAAGGTGCGGCGGATGAAGAACACGCCGCTCCGGCGCACGAGCGGCCCGACCGGGAAGAAGTTCATGTTGATGCCGCCCGCGGTGTGGTTCGGCGGGTGGCCGTTCTCGTGCAGCGCGTACTGCAGCACCAGGTGGTCGAGGTTCGACTTGTGCGACGGCAGGAAGATCACCGGGTAGCGCTGCGTCAAGCTGAACAGCTCGCCGAGCCGCTGCCGGTCGTAGTGCAGCCCGCCGTAGCCCTGCGTGTAGAGGACGTGGATCAGGTGTGCGGTGAGGTCGATGACGTGCGGGCTGTGCGTCGCCGCGATCTCGCGCAGGTACTTCGCCGCATCGGCCGCGACCTTGGCCTCGTCCTGCCCGACCTCGCGCGCGAGCCGCGCGACGCCGGCGCGGAACGCGGGTCGCGCGAGGATGTCCTCGCGCACCAGCTTCGGCACCTTGTAGCGCGCGCCGCGGAGCCGCCGCTCGGCGCGCTCGAGCGCCAGCGCCGCCTGCCGCCAGACGAACTCCGCGAGTCCGGTCGTGTGCGCGGGGTCGGCGCCGCCGGCGGTGCGCCAGCGCTCGCGCAGCGCGGACAAGGTCGCCGGCTCGCCGGCGACGATCAGGCAGCGCTCCGGGTGGCGGCGCAGGATCATCGCCTGGCGGATCCGTCCCGGGTCACGCGGGTCGCCGACCGTGAGCAGCTCGCGCAGCGGGTTCTCGCGCACGCCCTCGATCTTCTCGCGCTCCCACGCGACGCGCAGCGGCGCCATCAGCGGGTCGCCGTCGGAGGCGACGCAGCCCTCGAGGCGTCCGTCCTGCGTCATGCGGCGGCGGCGCGACGGCGGGATCGTCGCGACCTCGTACTCGCCTGCTCCGAGCTCGTCCTTGTGGCGCTCGATCCAGCCTTCGAGGATGCGGCGCTCGAGCGGGCTCGACACGTCGAGCAGGAACACGACCCGCCGTCCGTCGCTCGCGGGCCAGCGCGGCTCGTTCGGCAGGCCGCCTGCTCCCTCGGACGCGACCGTCGACCCGGTCGCAGCACTCGGCACCCCCATCGGGTGTGGTTTCCCAGATGACGCTCGCGGCGTAAAGCGCTTTCGTGCGCGGGGCGTGGATCCACGCTCCGTGCTCGGTCGGGGACTCCGTGCGGGGTACGCGGCCGGCGCGACGGTGTGTGTGGCCCTCGGCTCAGCTTCCACGGCGGCGAAGCTGCGCTTCGCCACCGTCGTCGCGGCGCTGGCGCGGCGTTCGCCGCGGGCCACACACACCGTCCCGCCGGCCTCACCTCGGTGGGTCGGGTCGGGCAACGCGAGTCCACGGCTGCGGCGGTGCGTTCGCGGTTGGCCGTCGTATATGACCATGGTATACGGTTCGCGTGGCCGAGCTTCCCGAGCTCATCGAGATGGTCGAGGGGTTCGAGTGGGACGCCGGGAACTCCGACAAGAACTGGAAGCGACATCAGGTCACGCAATCCGAATGCGAGCAGGTACTCGCCAATCTGCCGCTGTTGCGGCGGGCCACGGCCAAGGCGGAGGACCGGTACTTCGCGCTGGGACGTACCGACGCCGGAAGAGAGCTCACGGTCGTCTTCACGATTCGAGGCAAGCTTTTGCGTGTCATCTCGGCTCGCCCCATGAGCCGACGCGAACGGAAGGAGTATGCGCATGCCCAGATCGCAGCCGCGTCAAAAGAAGCCCGTTCCTAGCTTCCGCAGCGAACGCGACGAACGGGAGTTCTGGGAGACGCACGATACGAGCGACTACGTGGACTGGTCGCAGGGGCAGATCGTTCGCTTTCCGAACCTCAAGCCGACCACGACGACGATCTCCCTCCGCCTGCCCACGCCGCTGCTCGCGGACCTGAAGGCGCTCGCGAACAAGCGCGACGTGCCCTACCAGTCTCTGCTCAAGGTGTTCGTCGCCGAGCGAGTGGCGGCAGAGCAGCAGCGGTTGCCCAACAAGCGCTTGCAGCGGACCACCGCCCGGACCGGGCAAGACCGTCGACCACAGCGCGCCGGCAGCCGCTGAAGCGCCCTGACGGCGCGTCGGCGTGTGGACCGCAGCGAACGCCGCGCAGCGCCGCTGAGAGCATGGTGAAGCGAAGCTTCGCCATGCCGAAGCTGAGCGGCGGGCCACACGCCGACGCGCCGGCCGGCACCGGCACGAATCACCGCCGAGAAGCGCGTCGCGAGAACGCTTTACCGCCCGACGCGTCGCGGCTAAGGTCGGCCGGCCGCGGGGACGAAAGAGACAGACGTGCGCACGAGCGAGCTGACGCGGGAGATCGAAGAGAGCCCGGCGGGGCCGCACATCGCCGCGTTCTTCGACCTCGACCGCACGCTGATCGCCGGCTTCTCCGCGCTCACCTTCGTCGCCGACGGCTTCCGCAGTGGACGCCTCGGTAGCTCCGATCTGGTCGAGCTGCTGTTCGCCGCGACGAGCTTCCAGATCGGCACCGTAGGCTTCTCGGGCTTCCTCTCGGGCACGGCGCGCACGCTGCGCGGCTTCTCCGAGGAGGAGTTCGCGCTGGTCGGCGAGCGCATCTTCAACGAGGCGCTCGCGGCCGAGGTCTACCCCGAGGCGCGCGCGATCGTCGAGGCGCACCGCAAGCGCGGCCACACGATCGCGATCGTCTCGTCGGCGACGCGCTACCAGGTGGCGCCGATCGCGCGCGAGCTCGGCATCGAGCACGTGCTGGTGACGAGCCTCGAGGTGAAGGACGGCCAGCTCACCGGCGAGCTCGTGTACCCCCTCTGCTACGGCGAGGGGAAGGCGGTCGCGGCGCGCGGTCTCTCGGAGGAGCTCGGCCTCGACCTCGCGCAGAGCTGGTTCTACACCGACAGCGAGGAAGACCTGCCGCTGCTCGAGGTGGTCGGGAAGCCGCGACCGACCAATCCGAGCCGCAACCTCCAGACCATCGCCGCGCGCCGCAAGTGGCCGACGCAGACCTTCACCAGCCGCGGCTATCCCGGCACCGAGCAGATGCTGCGCACCGGGCTCGCGATCGCGAGCATCTTCCCGTCGTTCCTGCTCGGCCTGCCCGCCGCCGCGCTGAGCGGCAACTGGCAGCAGGCGGTGAACATCGCGTCCTCGACGTGGGGCGAGGTCGGCACCGCCCTCGCCGGGCTCGAGGTGCACGTGCGCGGCGAGGAGCATCTGTGGTCGCGGCGTCCGGCGGTGTTCATCTTCAACCACCAGTCGGCGGTCGACATGCTGGTGCTCTGCAAGCTGCTGCGGCGCGACTTCGTCGGCATCGGCAAGCAGGAGATCAAGAAGAACCCGCTCTTCGGTCCGCTGATGTCGCTCGCGGGGACGGTCTTCATCGACCGCTTCCACCACGAGAAGGCGATCCAGGCGCTGCGACCCGCGATCGACGCGCTCCGCCACGGCATCTCGCTCGCGATCGCGCCCGAGGGCACGCGCAGCACGACGCCGCACCCCGGTCCGTTCAAGAAGGGCGCGTTCTTCATGGCGCTGGAAGCGGGTGTGCCGATCGTGCCGATCGTGCTCCGCAACACGATCGACGCGCTGCCGAAGAACTGGCTCGTCGTGCGGCCGACGACGATCGACGTCGACGTGCTGCCCCCGATCGAGACGAAGGGGTGGCGGCGGCAGGATCTGGACCGGCACATCGCGGAGACGCATGCGCTGTACGAGGAGACGCTGCGCACGGCGTGGAGCTGAGCGGCATGGAGATAGTCGTACAGCTCATTGTTTTAAGCTGGACAGGGCATAGACCTCTGATTCGACCAGGAGAAAACGGACGGAACCTCAGATTCAACGGTGGTCCACGAAGCGAAAGGTCGAGCGGTTGCTTACCGGTAGCACGATCTCAAGTGTAGAAGTCGCGACGCAATCTGACAGTCGCGGCTCTCCGGGTCGTTCCGACTGTCAGGCGGCGTGAGCCGCCAGTACCTTCTCCTTCGCGAGCGGCAGGCTGTCCAGGAAGGTCTGCATCGGCGTCTTGCCGAAGCACCAGCGCCCCTGATGAGGTCGCTCCTCGTTGTATCTCTTCATCCACTCGTCGAGATCGGCGTGCAGGCTCCTCGAGCGTCGCATACAGCGTGCGCCGGAACGCGACTCGGTAGAACTCGTTGAGCACCGTCTTGTTGAAGCGCTCGCAGATCCCGTTCGTCTGCGGGCTCTTAGCCTTCGTCCGCGTGTGGTCGATGTTCTCGATCGCGAGATACAGCTCGTACTCGTGCCGATCCGTGCCGCAGTACTCCGTCCCGCGATCGGTGAGCACACTTCTCGTCCTTGCTCATCGCTCCGCTTCCTTGTTCCCCCAAAGGGATCAGGACCCGGAGAGTCTTATCGGCCTGTCAGGTCAGGTCTTAGCTTCTACATCTCAAGCAGTCCGAGGTTGTCCTGGACGGACAGGTGGCGGCGCGATCCTGCGCGGCGCATTACGGAGAAGCTCGCACTGCACAATGAGACGCCGCGGGCGGGCGCGAGCGCGCTACCGGCTCGGCCGAACCCTTTAACACCACTACAAGACGCCACATGCTACGTTCGCCGCCACCGTCAAGAATGGAATCAATAGAGGAGGGACGTCCTCTCCTCTCAACTTAAGGACCTCCTCAGTCACAACGTTCCGACACGCTTGCTGAGCGAACCGATAGGTTACCAAGACTTCCAATAGCTCCCTCACGAGCTGTGCGGCCCTCGCCGAAGGTGTCCGCAATAACAAGTTGGCTCGGAGCCCGACGGGTAGCTGGGCGTTCAAGATGGCACGCTCCGTGAGCAACCCCAACCTATCCGAACGGTCTAACGGGCTGTTGTCCGCGTACACATAGTGAAGCGGCAACAGAGGATCTTCACCGAGAAAACGACCGAGGGATGGATCGTACTGTCGAGCCCGCAGATTACTGAGCCCCAGGGAGGAGTCGAACTCTCGCGCCAGAAAGAGCATTTCGGTATCATCACCGGTCTTTGCGGCCACCTCCCCGAACGAACCGTAGACGACCTGTCCCGACACGGCCCCATCGTTGTCTATCAAAGCTCGCGTTGATCCCATGTGATCTGCCAGGACCCAGCGAGTACCACCCCCTCCTTCCTCCGCCAACAATCGGTCAAGCTGCCGCGCATACAAGCGACGGGCGACCACGTCTCCCTCGGCAGTTACGACCACAACCGGCTGAAGTTGATCATAGACAGTTACCTTAGCCACCCCATCAACGACACTCCAAATTCTGCGCCCAAAGATATCGTACTTGTATTCTCGCCATGACACCATTTCGCCGGTCGAGGCACGATTGATCACCTTTACCAATCGCTCGCGGTGATCGTAGATGAACTCTATTCCTCCTCCATTAGAGCGATCCATCCGCATTTCAATGTTGCCCTCGGAATCATATCCATAGTCGTACCGAGCGTCGGCGACGAGTCGATTCGTACCGCCTTCGTAGCTATGCACGGCACTCGAGTGACTCGAGACTCGATTACCAGTGCTATCGTATAAAAAAAACTCATCTTGCTGCACTCCAGCAGCCGGATGCGTCGCGGAGAGCAACTGGCCAATCGCATCGTAAGCGTAGATGTGTAGCCCCTCTGTGTCAGACAACTGCGTAACACTTCCTACAGAGTCGCGAAGAATGCTCTGTTCGTAGATTGCGACGTTGTCCGACGCCCTGCGATGGCGATTTCCGACCAGTCGCGTTACACATCCGCCGCAATCGTAGTCGTAAGATGTATTTGCAACACCTCGTGTCGCACTTTGATCGCCGAATCTCCGCAGCGCACGCAGTAGACTCGCGCTGTCGTACTCTAGGTCGACGCGCTTCTCACTGACGCCAGCCCCAGACTGGCTGATCTTCTCTAGGCGATCGAGGGCGTCATACTCGTAGCCAGCGACGCCCCCGAGCGAGTCGGAAACCGTCGCGACGTTGCCGTTAGCATCGTAGCCGTAGGTGATGATCACCTGTGGCGCCCCGGGAGTGCCACCGTTGTCGACCGTCTCGACGCGGCCCAGTGTGTCGTAATCGATCGTCAGGCTTGAGTCCGGGTCGACGGCGCTCGCGAGCTGGCCGAGCTGATTGTAAGTGTAGATTGTCACGCGCGGCGGCGTCGTGTCCCAGGTCTCCGTCCGGACCCGGTGCGCTTCGTCGTACTCGAGCGTGATCGTCTGGCCCTTGCGGTCGGTCTGCGAAAGGAGATCGCCCGCACCACTGAACCGATACGTCGTCTGCTGCACCCCAGGGGCGGGATCGGTCACGAGCTCCATCGACGCGAGGAAGCCGCGCGAGTCGTAGTCCCAACGCCAGTGCACACCGTTCGCCTCGATGAAGTCCGAGACCTGGCCCGGCGCGTCCGAATCGCCGTAGCGGTACTCCGTCGCGTGACCGAGCGCGTTGGTCACGAAGCGTGCCAGGCAGCCAGTCGCGTCGTACGCCGTCGCGGTCGTGTTTCCACCCGGGTCCGTCTCGGTAAGGACCTTGTTGCACGCATTGTACGTCCGCGTCGTCGTGCGACCGCCCTCGGTCGACGTCAGCTGGTTGCCGCGGACGTCGTACGAGTACAGCTTCACGTTCCCTTCGGGGTCCGTTTCCGTCAGAAGGTTGTTCTGGCTGTCGTAGGTGCGGCGCGTTTCGAGCGCGGTCACTCCGTCTTCGAGGTAGCGTCGCTCGCTCACCACGTTGCCGCGCTCGTCGAGCAGGAGGTCCGTGCGGAACCCGCGCGCGTTGACGATCGTCTGCAGTCGGCCGCCCGCGTTCGGGTCGAAGGTGGTGCAGCCGGTGTAGGGCGGTGCTGGGTTGCCGTTGAAGTCGCAGAGCGCTGCGAGGCGCCCCTCGTCGTCGTAGACGTTTCGCACCGTCGGCCGGCCGAGCGGGTCCTCGATCTTCGTCAGGTAGCTCGGGAAGCCCGCACGGTCGTACGTGTACTTCGTCTCGTGGCGGAGCTGGTCGAAGAAGGAGACCAGGTTGCCGCGTGCGTCGTAGACGTACTCGAGCACACCGGGCGCTCGGCCGTCGCCCGGGTCGGGCTCGGTCACCGTGCGGATGCGGCCTGCGGCGTCGCGGGTGAATGTGACCGCCACACCCGTCGAGCTGGTGATCCCGCTCGGCGAGAAGTGGAGCGTGTTGCCGTTCGCGTCCTCGATGTGCGTGAGGCCGTCGAACTCGTCGAGCGTGTACTTGACTCGCTCCTTCGTCGTCAGCACGTACGTCCGCGGATTGAAGGACGTCGCGAACGCGTAGTAGCTGTCGCCGCTCCGGAAGAGCGCGCCCGGTGACGACGCAACCGCGAGAGTATCGAACACGCCGGGGTCCGCGCGGAAGCCGGGCGCGCAACCGAAGAAGCTGCACGTGGCCTGGAAGGTGAAGCCGATCCTCCGGCCGTCGGGCTTCGTCACGTACACGCGCGTCGCGTCCGTGAACGGCTGCACCGGGCTCTCAGAGGCGGAGTCCTCGATGCGGCCGGGGTAGCCGAGACTCCAGCCTGCGCCGAAATCCCCCTCGCGCGTGTCGAGACTGTCGTACGTCCGCGAGAGGGTGATCGGGAGCCCGGCGACCGGGATGGTCAGGTCGGTGAAGCTCAGGCGGAAGTTCCCGAGCTTCAGCTCGCCGACGACGCTGACGCGCGTCTGCGCCGTGTTCGAGTTGCCGCCGAGGTCGTACGCGCGCAGTCGCACGCGGTAGACGCCGTTGGGCAGCATCGTCGGGTCGAGGGTGCCGAGGACTCCGCCCACCACTCGGGTGTTGCCTTCCGCGAAGACGCGGAACTCGTCGCCGTTTTCCGGCGCGAGCTCCAGCTCGTAGCGCAGGAAGTTCGCGTCGTCGGCCGTGCCGACGATCTCGATTGGCGCGCTGACTTTCGTGTCGGGCTGAGGCGAGGAGATCGCGACCGTGGGAGGCGTGTCGTCCTCGACTCGGGGAAGGATCGTGACGTCTGCGGATCCCTGGACTCCGTCCTTCGAAGCGGTGACGGTCACATCCCCTGCTGCGGTCGGGATGCCGATGCCGTTCGAGTCGATCGAGATCAGGCCGCCCGGGGTGCTTCCCCAGGTCACCTCTGAAGTGACGTCGACGGTCGATCCGTCGGGGAGCGTCGCGACCGCTGTGAACGCCTGCGGCTGGTTCGTGACGAGCGTCGCTCCGGCAGGGCGCACCGCGATCGATGCGGGCGGCGGGGTTGCATCGCGGCCGTCGCAGTTCTCGTCGATGCCGTTGCTGGGGATGTCCGTGGAATCGGGACCGATGCCGGGATTCGTGTCGTCGCAGTCGCCGGCGCGCTCCGTTACGCCGTCGCCGTCGTCGTCGATGTCGAGGGGACCGGGCGTGTCTTGCCCGTCGCAATCCTCGTCAATGCCGTTACCGGGAATCTCTGACGCATCGAGACGGACATTGGGATTTTGGTCATCGCAATCACCACCGCTCGCGGGCACACCGTCACAGTCGAGATCATCGATCCGAACCGAGAATGCCTGCGTGGTCTCTCCGCCTCGTCCGTCACTGGCGCGGACAACTACAGGATGGCTTGCCACAACGTCACCGATCGGATCCCAGGTCAGCGCGCCGCTGATCTCGTCTATTGCCATGCCAAGCGGAAACTCAGCCAAGGCGAAGACGACCTCATCATTATCGGGATCGATGGCGCCTACTTCATACTCATACGACCGGACAGGTATCGCACTGCCCACACGTACATTCGAGAAGCGTGTCAGCGCCTGAGAATAGTCGTACAACCCGAACCGCCCCCCAGAGTACGTATCGTCGATCGCGACCAATTCGTCGACGTATCGATCGCCCTGATACACGCGCACCGACAATCGGCCATTCGCGAAAGTCACGAATACGTTGTACTTGACGCCATGCACCCATGGGGTCTCGCGCTGCGCGAGCACGGCAACACGCCCCGGATTGCCAGCCAGGGGCCACAAGTCATCGACAGTCAAAGGCAGCGTGGCGCTAACACGCTTGATCGACATCGCCTGCTGTCGCCAGTCGAAAAGATAGAAGTGCCCTTGATCCTGATAGCCAAAGACAAGCCCAAAATAGTCATCATCGCGAATCTGGTTAGTCACGATGGTGGCGGCTGCCCAGTGGTCGCTCAAATCGCCCGGGCGGAGCCATATGGCAGCGTTGCAGTTGGATTGCTGCTGGACA